>OLVO01000476.1_pt1 | contig 46694 bp, 43 predicted proteins | sample 1672571 | NCBI WGS metagenome assembly OLVO01 (sample SAMEA3136700, study PRJEB25190) | human gut metagenome | biome: human gut; feature: human-associated habitat; material: faeces | place: Austria | collected 2013
TACAGGCCGTGGACATGACGGAAGTGCGCCGCCGCATGGACCAGAAAATTTATGACGAAGCGGAATTCGACCTCGCCATGCAATGGGCTGACTCCGTCTTTAAATTCGCCGAGGACAAAAACCGTCCGGACCTGAAGCTGGATGAAGCCGGACGCCGCAAAACCTTCAGGGAAAGCGTGCTGATGGCCATGATCTTCCGCGACATGATGCAGGGCAATCCCAAGCTCAAGAAAATCGACCGCGAAGAAGAATCCCTGGGTTACCAGGCCATTGCCGGCGGCTTCCAGGGCCAGCGCCACTGGACGGACTTCTACCCGAACGGAGACATCGCGGAAACCCTGCTTAACTCCACCTTTGACTGGAACGGCCCGAAGGCCCCGACTCCGTTCGCCACTGAGAACGACACCTGCAACGGCATTGCCATGATGCTGGGCAGCCTTGTTTCTGGCTCTGCGCCGTGCTTCCATGACGTGCGCACCTACTGGAGCCCGGAAGCCTGCGAGCGTGTGACCGGGCAGAAGCCTGACGGCGTTGCCGCCAACGGCTTTATTCACCTCATCAATTCCGGCGCAACGGCCTTGGACGGTTCCGGTGCCTGCGTAGATGCCAAGGGCAACCACGTGATGAAGCCGTTCTGGAAGATGACCGATGCGGACATCAAGGCGTGCCTGAACGCCACCGATTGGTGTCGCGCGGACTATGAGTACTTCCGCGGCGGTGGATATTCCAGCCACTTCCGCTGCAAGGCAGAGATGCCTGTTACGATGCTGCGCTTCAACATTGTGGAGGGCATTGGACCCGTCCTGCAAATTGCCGAGGGTTGGACAGTAAGGCTGCCTGACGAGGTGACGGATACGCTCATGGAGCGCACCAATCCCACATGGCCCTGCACATGGTTTGCGCCACGCTGCGACGGCAAGGCGGGAAGCCCATTTGAGGACGCCTACTCCGTCATGCAGAACTGGGGAGCAAACCACGGCGCGATCTCCTACGGACACGTCGGCGCGGACCTCATCACGCTCTGCTCCATGCTCCGCATACCCGTATGTATGCACAACGTACCCTCTGAGGATATCTTCCGTCCTGCCGCATGGAACGCCTTCGGCATGGATAAGGAGGGCCAGGACTACCGCGCCTGCGCCGCCTACGGCCCCATGTACAAGAACATAAGGTAACGATCATCTCAAAAAATGACCGGGACGGTTCATTCCGCCCCGGTCAGGCATATAGAAAGGAACGCGCCATGCTTAAATCCCCTCCATTCTCTTCCCCGGAGCTTCTCAAGGTGCTGTGTGAGATGGAATATGGCGACCGTATATGGGGAACTTTCCCGGTGCTTCGATAGCGAGGCAGGGCGGCTGCGTATTTCTCAAGGCGGACAGTCACGGCACGCCGGAGCTGCTAAACGCCATACTCGAGGTCTTTCCTCTGGACATCTACACGGAATCCCCGGCGATGCTCATGCAGAAAATGGACTGCGACAAAGAGCTGGGCATACCTATATGGGATAAGTACACGGAATCCGTCGCCCGCCATGATCCGAGGGGTGCGGAGACCGTGGGATTCCATGCGCGGTTCCGATTATATGATGAGGCGAGAACCTGCTACTGCGCGCTCCAGTCCGGCGAGACCTCGATATACGAAACATCATACTTAAAGAAAGGCGTAGTGAAACAATATGCGTAACCTACTGGCATTTGACATAGGGGCCAGCAATGGCCGTGCCATACTCGGACAATTTGACGGTGAGCGCATCTCCATGCGGGAGCTGCACCGCTTTGAAAACCATTATGTAGAGCTCAACGGCGTCTGCTACTGGGATCTTCCCTATATTTACAATCAACTCAAGCAGGGTTTCCTCGCCTTCCGCCGGGCGGACATAGGGGCGCTGGATTGCTTCGGCATCGACACATGGGGCGTGGATTACGGTCTGCTGGACAAAAACGGGCATCTTCTCTCAAATCCCCGCGCTTACCGCAACGCCGTGGAGGAGGACTGCGCAGAGGCATGGAAGATGATGGACTTCCCCGCGCTCTTCTCCCATACCGGAATAGGCAACGAGAGCTTCAACACCGCCTATCAGCTTTACCGGCGCAAAAGAGAGGGCGATGCCGCGCTGGAGGCTGCCGAAACCATGCTCTTCATGCCAGATCTGCTTGGGTATTTCCTCACCGGCGAAAAGAAATCCGAATACACCGAAACCACTACCTCTATGCTGTATAACCCCATAGAGCGGGACTGGGACAGGGACATAATGGCGGCCTTCGGCTTGCCGGAAAAGATATTCCCGCCCATAGATATGCCGGGGACGATACGCGGCAGGCTGCGCTCCGATATTGCCCGCGAGTTAGGTATAAACTGTGCCGCTTTTGCAGCGGTCGGCACCCACGATACGGCTTCGGCGGTCGCGGCCATACCCGGCAGCGGCAGCTTTGCCTTCTGCTCCAGCGGCACATGGTCGGTTTTCGGCATGGAGGCTGAGCTTCCGCTGCTCACCGACGAGGTTCGGGATGCGGGCTTCTCCAACGAGGGGAATGTGCAGGGTGGCTTCTGCCCGCTTAAGAACATAATGGGGCTTTGGCTTATACAGGAATGCCGCCGGGAATGGCAGGCGGAGGGAATATCCCTGAGCTGGGACGAGATAGTGCGTGAGGCAGAGGCAGCGGAGCCCTTCCGCTCCATAATCGACACGGATCATGCCCCTTTCTTCTCCGGCGCTCGCATACGGCAGAAGATACGCCAGTTCTGCGCCGCTACCAACCAGCCCCTACCAGATACGGTGGGCAGGTTTGCCCGCTGCATATATGAATCCCTCGCTCTGAAATATCGCTACACGCTGGAGAAGCTCAGCAAGATAAAGGGGCAGAGCATAGACAGCCTGAACATTGTCGGCGGGGGGAGCAGGAACCGCCTTTTGAACCAGTTCGCTGCGGACGCGACGGGATGCCGTGTGATAACCGGCCCCATAGAGGGCGCCGCCATGGGCAACCTTCTGGTGCAGGCTATGGCGCTGGGCGACCTTAAGGACATTCACGCGCTGCGAGAAGTCGTGGGTCGTTCGGTGAAGGTGGAAACCTACATGCCTCACCATACCCCGGATTGGGAATCTGCATATCGGAAACTGAAAACTTTCTTATAGGAGCGTTCATTATGAATATTCAATATATCCATCCGGCAGATCAGATCGTCATGTTTATGCAGCGAATCTATGACAAACGGCTTACGACCATGTCCGGAGGGAATCTGTCGATCCGTGATGCAGAGGGGAACATCTGGATCACTCCCGCCAGCATTGACAAAGGCACACTCAGCCGAAAAGATATTATCTGTGTCCGTCCGGACGGAGTCTGTGAAGGATCGCATAAGCCGTCATCCGAATTGCCGTTCCATAGGTCGGTTTATCGTCTGCGCCCGGATCTGAACGCGGTTCTGCACGCGCATCCGCCGGCGCTTGTGGCTTTTTCCGTTGTCCGCAAGCTCCCAAACCTTGACCTGATTCCGTCTGTACGACACATATGCAGGGATGTAAAATTTGCAGCCTATGCGGTTCCAGGCAGTCAGGAACTCAGTCTGGAGATCGGAAAGGTATTTGAACAGGGCTGCAATATTGCGCTGTTGGAGAACCACGGCGTTTGCGTTGGCGCGCCGGATATGTTTACCGCCTTTCAGCAGTTTGAAACGCTCAATTATACAGCGGAGCTTGAGGTGCTGGCAGGACAGCTTGGAAATATACGCGCACTCCCGGAAAACGCATACCGCCTGAGTGAAACCGACAGCCACACCAGGCTGGGGGATTTCATTTCTCAATACCGCAGCTCTGCGGAGCTGGCAGCCAGACGCGACATGATTACGCTGATCCGGCGCTCCTACAAAATGGATCTGTTTACGGCAACTCATGGCACCTATTCCGTCCGTCTTCCTGACGGGAGCTTCCTTATTACTCCGTTCGGCTTTGATCGTGCTTATCTGGAGGAGGACGATCTGGTTCGCATCAAAGGCGATGCCAAAGAGCTAGGAAAGCTACCGTCCCGCGCCGTTCTGGCGCACCGAAACATTTATCGGGAAAATCCTCAGATCGGGGCGGTGCTTCTTGCGCATCCAGTCCATGCAATGGCGTTTGCCGTCACGGACATGGAATTTGACGCAAGAACAATCCCGGAAAGCTACATTCTCCTGCGCGATGTCAAACGGGTGCCGTATGAAGAACTTTACTTGGATTCAGACAAGCTGGCAGAGGAATTTGATGCCGCGCATCCGGCAGCGATCGTGGAAAATGATTGTGTGATCGTGACCGGAGAATCGCTGCTGCAAGCGTTTGACCGGCTTGAGGTCATGGAACTGACAGCAGCATCCATTCTGAAATCACAGCGGCTTGGCAGGATGGTGCATATCAGCGATGAAGAAGTTGCCGCGTTGAAGAAAGCATATCATCTGGAGGGATGAGGCTTTGATGCGCGTATCAGGCACGATACCATGATACCGAAAAAACAAGACCTGCTTTTTGCCTCAAAGCAGCTATGTACGGTTTTCATTGCCGCTCGCCGACACCTCATGTCCCAGAATAGCGCTTCTGACTACACATATCCCTGGAGTTACCCTTCACGGTATTCTTTTGCCATACGTTGCATTGAGAGATGAATGGATGTTAAATCTGAAATTCTGGATCACGCAAATGTGCAGACCACGCTGCAAATGTATGTGTATCCCTCCACGACCTCCAAACGGGACGCTATGGAAGCTGCCAGTATGCTGGCAGGAATTGCAAAAAATTTTTTGTTTCTGTAAACTTGGCTTTTCCTCTTGACAAATCCCGGTAGGCGGTGTTATTATAGCGCCACAGTCAGTTAGCGAACATACATTCGCATTTCTGATAGCAGGCATTCTCACGGAGGAGGTCATATGGCAGCACCGGTTCTATCCAGGGAGGATATCGAGCAAATTGCCGGGAGAGTTCTTTCCATCTACACCGAGGCATATGTACCGGAAAGGCATCTGTGCTATCAGGTCAACCCGGAGGAACTGGCCGATGTGTTGGGCCTGGAGGTCGATTACCAGATCCCGTCTCTGGATGGGAGCATCCTGGGCGTTACGTCGCCGGACGAACAGTACGTGCCGGTGTACTATGATGGCGAGGAATGCTATTATTACCTCGACGGAAACACCATCCTGATCGACGCACGGCTGTGCGCCTCTCCCAAGACTGTCGGCAGGAAAAACTACACGCTGGCGCACGAGATCGCCCACCAGATTCTCTACAAGGCGTTTCCCGATGCCTACGGCCCCGCCCGCCGCCTGATGTGCGACTACCGCCGCACACCGGAAAGCCGCAGGAAAGTCACCGACTGGACAGAATGGCAGGCCGACGTCCTCGCCGCAGCGCTGCTGATGCCAAAGGACGCAGTTCTGGACGGGATGTTCCTTGCTGGGCTGGGAGAGCATATCGGCACGCTCTCCGAGAAATACACACCGAACAAATATGACAGCTTTTGCCGGTTGGCGGAAGCATTGGGCGTCTCCAGGTCAGCGCTTGCGTTCCGGATGGAACGTCTGGGCCTGCTGGACAAGAACCTTCTTTACAGGCAATAGCGAAGGAGCGGCGAACATATGGAAACAAGTACGGAACAGGAAATGCGGGTAGCTGTAAAATGTAAGGTTTGCCAGCGCGTCATCTTCTACAAAACAACGCCGCTTTCAGGCAAGATAGAACTGAAATGTCCCAAATGCCACCAGATCACGCAAATAAATCTCGCTTACCGACGCAGTAAAACGCCGCTGTTTTACCGCCGTTCAACGAGGCAGCCGTCAGCAACTATTTTTTAATATTCCATCATAGCACCGAGCAACGGGGTATGCGGTCAATGACCGCATAATGAAACACCACCAAATAGCCGGGCATGAAAAACGATGAGTAACAGGCTTACTCTACCGTTTTCATGCCCGGCTTTTATTTTTATCAGCAAACAAATTTACATATCTAAAGCCTGAGTGATCATCAGGGCCGAGGATACAGGAGTACATTCTGAATTTTAGAATGTATTTTCAGTACCCTTATTTCGTTGCGCCTAAATGCAGCGATAAAGCCCTGACTTTCCTGTGTCCTCCCCTGCACCCAGCAGAAAGGAACAGGAAAATGCAGTTTAATCAAAAAGCATTCGGGGAAAGGGTACGCAATGCCCGAAAGAGTTGCGGATTTACGCAGGAAGCACTGGCAAACTCATTGAACACTTCCAGAGAATTTATCACGCGGATAGAGACCGGGAAGAATGTCTGTTCGTTTGAACTTCTGATTAACATAGCAGAACTGCTCAATTGCTCCACAGACTACCTACTGCTGGGTAAGGAATCAGAGCGTGAAAATCTTCGGGATGAGCTGCGCCAAATCTCAATAGAACTATCTTCTTTTGTCAACAGGCTCTGATTGTGACCAACGGCTTCCCTGATTGTGACAAGGTAGTTCCTAAAAAAGAGCCTTGCTTTCCTATAAAATAATTGCAAACAGAACGAATGTTCTGAGTGCGTAGCTTGACAATTGAATACCATTCACCAGATACATTACCGTGCAGAGAGCTATCAGGGAAACACGCCGAGACTTCCTTTCGGGAATAGCGATAAATGCTACTCTGGAATGCTGGAGTGCAACCAGCAAAGCGATGAACCTGCACAGGGACAATGATACTTCCGTAATTCGCGGCCCGGTCATAATGAAGGCGGGGAGGTTAGATTCCTATGGAGCAGCACAGCAAGCTGCCGTCTGGTGACTTCCCCTCTCAGGGCGTCGAGGACAAATATGAGAATACGCTTTATGAATTACGAGCTGCTATGGCTTTGCTGTGGCAGTCTCTTACATATGTTCCATATGTCATCCAAATGGATGGAATTTCAATACAGGAGGCGATGCCTATGATTGTTTTAACTCTTCCCCGGTTCACAAATTCATAAAGTCAAGAAAGGATCACACTACAATGCTGTTTACCAAACTTCGTAAGCCGCTGGCGTTGGTGCTTGTATTTTTGATGTTCTTCAGTATGGTGCCCTTCGGCTATGCGGCTGAAATGCCTTCTTCGCAATTTGAATCTGGTGTAGATCCTCCTACCGAAGAATCCCTGCCTGAAGATGAAACTCCCATCACAGAACCAACGATCACCAGTTCAGAGCCTGATCCCGATTCGGTTCCGGAAGATACTATCCCGGAAACAGAACCTGAACCGGAAACAGAAAGCTCTGAACCATCCGCAGAAGATGTCCCCCAGGATGGTCCTGGCATAATGGGGTTGTCACCCGGCGATAGTTCTACCTGGGCTATCGGCAGCACCCAGAAAAGTATTATGCTGTTTGACTTTGCTGATAACGGCAATTACACCACTGTTCTGAACTCTCAGGTTGCCTGTGCCTACAAACCTAATGGTACCGGCACCACCCGGACTGCGTACATCAAGAATTTGGGCTGGCACTTTGCACGGTATGGCGGTGTTGCCTATGCGGATGACCCCCTGTACTGCATTGAGCCTTGGCGCAGCTACGCAGCCAGCACCTCCGGAAACTCCGTTGACCGGGATGTGACCTTGGACGGCAGTGGCAGCACCACTGGCAGCAATGTGTGGTACGCTCTGCCTGCCGCACGGCGGGAAGCCATTGGTCTGATTCTGCTGTACAGCGATCAGATGTGGAATCACTCCATCAGCGTGACCACCACATCCAAAGCCAACAACCCCAATGTACCCCTGCGGATCGCCACCCAGTTTCTGATTTACGAAATTGTGTGCGGTCTGCGTGACCCCAGCACCTTCACCCTCAACTCCACCAACGAGTGCGGAACGGCTGGAAATATCTTCTACAATGCCGGTGCGGCATCTGTTACCAATTTTACTTCCAACTACAATACGCTGGTGTCCAACATTCAGGCGGCAAAGAAGATTCCCAGCTTCACTTCCGCATCCAGCGGCAGCGCTCCTACCATCAGCCTGACAGGAGAAGAAACCAGCGTCTATGACAGCAACGGCGTTCTCTCCAACTTCTCTTTCACAGACGGAAATGGAGCGGAGTTCTACAAGAGCGGCAGCACTCTGTACATCACGCAGGCGGGAACGATTTCTTCCTCCACTGTGTATAGGGCTACCCGGTATCTGCCCTCCGCGGCAAGCTCCACCTATAACATCTGGTATATGTCGGGTTCCAGCTATCAGACGACGGTATCCCTTGCCAGCGCTTCCAGCGGCAGCTTGAATGCCTACTTTAAGCTGAAAGCCCCTGATCCGGGAACCATCAGCCTGACGAAAACCACGGAGGATGGGCAGAATCTTTCCGGCTGGCGGTTTGCCGTGTACACCAACTCCGCCTGCACCAGCCTTGCGGCGGGACCTTACACCACCAACAGCAGCGGAAAGATTTCCATTACCGGGCTGACCGCTGGCACCTACTATGTCAAGGAGCTGGGGCACACCGACAGTTCCATCAACGCAATGTACTATTGTTCCAGCACCAATCCCCAGAAGGTCAGTGTCAGCAGCGGCGGAACCACTTCGGTCAGCTTCTATAACAAGCTGAACACCGGCGCTATCAGCCTGACGAAAACCACAGAGGACGGCAAGAACCTGTCCGGCTGGCAGTTTGGAATCTACTCCAATTCTGCCTGCACCACGCTGGTTTCTGGTCCGCACAGCACCAACACCAGCGGTAAAATTTCCGTCACCGGGCTTACCCCTGGCACCTACTATGTCAAGGAAATCGGACACATGGACAGCGCAATCAATGCCCTTTACTACTGCTCCAGTACCAACCCACAGACGGTAACTGTAACCGCAGGCGGCACCGCGACAGTCAGCTTCACAAACAAGCTGAACACCGGCAGCGTGAAGCTGATTAAGTCCACGAACACGGGTGCAAACCTGAGTGGCTGGCAGATCGGGCTGTATACGGATGCCGACTGCACCAACGCTGTGTCCGGCTCTCCCTTTGCCACCGGGGCAGATGGCACGGTAACCGTTTCGGGTTTGCAGAAGGGAACCTATTACGCAAAAGAGAATCCCACGGACGATCCCTATTGGGAATTTGACACCGCCGTGAAGTCTGTATCGGTTGCAGTTGGTCAAACCGCAGAAGTCACCTTCACCAACACCCATTACGGACGCATCGAGATCCACAAGACCACCAACACCGGCAATCAGCTTGGCGGCTGGACATTTCGGGTGAGAGATTCCGAGGGCAATTCCTACGGAGACTTCACCACCGATGACAATGGCTATGCCTGCACCCAGAATCTTCCGTTAGGTCGGTACACGGTTGTGGAGCTGCCCACAGAGGATAACTACTGGCTCACAGAACTGGGTTTCCACGATGTGACCGTAAGAGCCGGCGAAACCACCGTGGACACCTGGCTTAACAAGGAGCAGGGTCTGGTCTGGTTCTACAAGAAAACCAACACCGGCGAATCCGTGGAGGGCTGGCACATCACTGTGTATTCGGATGAAACCTGTACCCAGAAGGTAGGCACCCTTATCACCAATGAGGATGGTCGGGCTGGTTACTATCTTGATCCCGGTATCTATTATGCAAAAGAAACCGGCGACGAACATGGGCGGTTTGAGGACGAATACTGGATGGTGGATGAAACCGTCCAGAAATTTGAAATCAAGCCCCATGAAGATGTGTCCATTACCTTCACAAATGTCCAGTACGGCAGGTTGAAGATCACCAAGACTGTGGAGGGCGGCGGCTCTGTAGAGGGCTGGCAGTTCAAAATCACGGATGCCGAAGGAAAGGTTCTGGACGGCTCCCCCTTTGCCACCAACGAGGACGGCATTATTCTGACCGGGAATCTGCTGCCCGGACAGTATACCGTGGAAGAATTGCTCCCGGAGGACAGTCTGTACGAGTGCAAAAGCGAAAATCCCCAGACTGTCACCGTAAAACAGGGTGAGATTGCCGAAGTATCGTTCATCAACGCCCTGCGCACCGGCAAGGTGACTGTGGAGAAGATCGACATAACCGGCAGCCCTCTGGCGGGAGCCACCTTCCGGCTGGAATGGAGTGCGGAGGGTTCCCTGTGGTATCCTGTGACATACTCTGAAACCATCGTCCGAGGCGGCTGCTCCAATCCCGATGTTGTGGACGGGGGCCTGACCACAGGGACAGACGGTATTCTGGAATGGGGCAATCTCTATCCCGGTTTGCAGTACCGCCTGACGGAAACCAAAGCCCCGGATGGCTACAATCTGCTGGATGGAACTGCCTTTGAGGGAGAACTTGCCGCTGATAATATGAATGTCAGTTTGCGAGTTGTAAATACCAGAACCTATACGCTTCCCAAGACAGGTTCCTCTGGACTTCGTCTTTTCCCAGTTTTCGCACTGATTCCGACTTTTACCTGTTCTTCCGGCCTTGCGCTTTCCATTCTTCGTAAAAGGAGATCCTAAATGAATCCCTCCCACATCTATGCCAGAGATCATCCTCTGGCTATATTTTTGCCGCAAACAAAATAAACCGACTTCAAGAGAGGATATTACTATGAAATCTATCAAAAGACTTTTCGCAATGGGCCTTGCTGTCATGATGGCTCTTTCCATCCCTTTTTCTGTATCCGCCGCCGAGCTGGAGGATGCCCCCATTGATGAATCCAGAACCGGCTCCCTGACCATCTACAAGTACGATCTCACCAATGCCGAAAAGGACGGCGTTTGGGATTCCTCCTATGTGTCCACCGGCGTGTTTGACCAGACCGGCGTCAACGATGTGCTGGGCGGCGGCGAATCCGCTCTGGGCAACGGTGAAGCCGGCTACGGCTACGCCATAAAGGGTGTGGAGTTCAGCTTTGTCCAGGTTGCGGATATTGTCCAGTTCTCCGAGTCCGAAAATGACAGCCGCACCGACAGCCATGTAGAGATTCTGTATGCCATCGATAAGACCAAGGGCGCGGACTTCCTGAAAGCGCTGAATCTGACAGACGGCAAGAATCGCTACACCAATGCGGATGCTCTGGATGAAGCCAAGTATTTCTACCAGTCCGATGTGCTGATCGACGCTCTGGCTGCGGCTCTGGAATCCAATTCCACTGTTGTGAAAAATGCGCTGGAAGCCTACATCTCCGCAAACGGCGGCGCTGCCATGCCTCTGACGGATGCCTACGGCAAGACCAAGGCAGAAAATCTGGCGCTGGGCCTCTATCTGGTTGTGGAAACCAAGGTTCCCGAAATGGTCGTGTCCACCACCGATCCCTTTCTGGTATCCGTGCCCATGACCTCTGTCAACGGCACCAACGCCACGGACGGCGGCACCCGCTGGATTTATGACATCACCCTGTACCCCAAAAACCTGACCGGCATTCCCTCTCTGGAAAAGACCCTGCGGGAAAACAAGAACGACACCGGCAAGACCGACGCCTATGCCCACACCGGCACCGCTTCCGCTGGTGATACCGTTGACTACCAGATTATTTCCACTCTGCCTTCCATTACCTCCGAATCCACCTATCTGTCCTGCTACACCTTTGTGGATACCCTGTCCAAGGGTCTGACATACAACAAGGGGGATGTGGTTCTGGAGTTCTTCACAGACGCTGCCTGCACCGATTCCGTTGCCAAGTGGACAGAAGCAGACGGCAAGTTCACCGTTGCCTACAACACCACCGATGCCGGGGAATCCGTTATGACCATCGAAATGACCGCTGCCGGTCTGACCGAGATCAACACCTCCAAGGCCGTGTACTCCGGCGCATCCATGGTCAACTCCGGCTATTCTGACTGCACCCTCCGCATCACCTATGCCGCCAAAATGGACAGCAGCAAGGATTTGGTGATTGGTGACAGCGGCAACGACAACAAGGTTGTCCTGACCTGGAAGCGCAGCAGCCAGAATTACTACGACACACTGGTGGATGACTGCCATGTGTTCAGCTACGGCATTGACCTCACCAAGCTGTTCTCCGATGGTCAGGGTGACTTCTCCAAGGTGGAGTTCCTGATCCAGAACAAAACTGACAACTACTTTGTGAAGGCGGAGCTGAACAAGGACGAAGGCGTTTACTATGTGGTGGATCATGTGACCGATAAGGCAGGGGCCACTCACTTTGTCCCCGTCAAGACCGCCGATGCCCAGGGCAGAATCATTGTCAAGGGTCTGGAGGACGATACCTACACCATGACCGAGGTTCGTACCGACAGCGGCTATGTGATGCTGAAGCAGGGCATCGATGTGGTGATCTCCCAGAAGAATACCGATGCTTCCTGCACCATCTACGGCTCCGATGTGCTGGGCCTGATCCAGAACGATCCCCGGTATGCTTCCATTATCCACGATAACGGTAATCTCCACAATATGCCGCAGAAGCATCTGGAGCATAAGCTGCTGACTGCCTCCGCTGCCGTGGACGGCAAGAAGGTCAACATGGTGGAAGACAACGGCAGCGTGAATGCAGAAGCGCCCCTGACCGTTGTGAATACCCGCGGCTTTGACCTGCCCAAGACCGGTGATCACGGTACCTGGATGTATAGCATCGGAGGCGTGCTTCTGATGGCTGTTGCTGCAAGTGCCATGTTCTTTGCTCTTCGCAAGAAGGGTTCCGTCAACTAACCTTTTTCATCTGTCCCGGAGGGAAACCTCCGGGACACTATTTTGGAGGTACATATCTCGTGAAACACAAAACAATCATCATTGTAGCCGCAATCCTTATCTTTTTTCTCTCTTTGGGGATAACGCTGTACCCACTCATTAGTAATTATGTAAACCAAAAGTACGCTTCGACCATCTACACCAAGTATGAGGAGATGATTCAAAATGTTGACGAAACAGAATTACAGGAAGCCCGCAGTCTTGCGCAGTCTTACAACCAAGCGCTGGCACCGCTATCCTCCTATGACAAGGAAGGTATTTCGGAGGCCAGCCACAACTACGATTCCCTCTTGAACCTGGGTGGGAACGGCATCATGGGTTACATCGAAATCCCCTGTATTCAGGTAAATCTGCCAATCTACCATGGCACGGACACCGAGACATTGGAACGAGGCGTGGGGCATCTGCTGGGCAGTTCACTCCCGGTTGGCGGTTCCGGCACCCACGCAGTATTATCCGGGCACTCCGGCATGGCAGGACAGAAGATGTTTACCGACCTGCTTCAGATGAAAACCGGCGACATCTTCTATCTCCATGTGTTGGGAGAAACCCTTGCCTACGAAGTGGACAGCCTGAATACGGTGCTGCCCCATGACACCAGCCTGTTGGGCATTACAGGCGGTTCTGATCTATGTACGCTCATCACCTGTACGCCGATTGCAGTCAATTCCCACAGGCTTCTGGTTACCGGTCACCGGATTCCCTTTGAAGCTGCAAAGGAAATGGTGGAGGAAGCCCAGCAGGAGGATACCGAAGTTGAATCTACTTGGGAACAGGAATATCTGCGGGGGCTGTATATCGCCATCGCGGTTGTTCTGATTCTCTTCCTCATCTGCATTGTGGTGGCACTACTGGGGAGAAACAACGATGCGTAAACGAATAGCATTGTTTTTCCTCTTACTCATATTTCTTACCGGGTGCCTGATATCCTTATTTCCCGTAATCAATGAGCTGCTATACCGTGAAAAGATGAAAACCACCGTGTCTGAGTTCCAGTCCAATACAGAACATCAGCCGCCTGTGATCATTCTGCCATCTGGTGATGCAGAAACCACAGAATACGCGCCTGCTACCCATCCGGAGCTATGGGAGGATATCCAACAATACAACAGGCGGTTGTTTCAAAGCCGACAGGAAGGCATAAATGGCCTTGAGAGCCTGGAAGAAGCATGCTTCAGACTTTCAGACTACGGTATCACCGGCGAAGTGTTTGGCGTTCTTTCGATTCCGGCTCTTGATCTGGAGATGCCAGTGTACCTTGGTGCATCCAGCCAGAATATGGCGCTGGGAGCTGCCCAGCTGGGGCAGACCAGTGTTCCAGTGGGAGGGAAGAACACCAACACGGTTATCGCGGGGCATCGGGGTTGGAATGGCGCGGATTACTTTCGGTACATTACCGAGCTGGTGCCGGGAGACCGCATCACGATAACCAACCTATGGGAAACTCTGGAATATGCCGTTGTTGGCACAAGGATTATCTCGCCGGATGATGTGGATGCCATCAAAATCCAGCCCGACAAAGATATGATTACGCTCTTTACCTGCCATCCCTATGCGTCCGGTGGGCGGCAGCGTTATCTTGTGTTTTGCGAAAGAATAAACAACGAAATCAGAAAGGATGATTCAAAATGATTAATCACTATCACTTCGCCAGAGGCGGTTGCGATGAAAATGTTCGTACCATGGGTTTTCCCGTGCTGATTGTAAACATCGAGGCAGCCGTTCCCTCTGTGCCCCAGAAACAGAAGGAGACTACCGATTTGACCAACAAAGAAAAGAACAGAGCCTCAGTATACTGCCTGTGTCCAAAGTGCCGAGCCATGTTCTTCAGTGCCAAGAAGTTCTATATCACACGGGTTGACCCTTATCAGGTCGAAAAAGATGACTGCACATTCTGCCAGACCGGTTCCGGATTTGACTACCGCGTTGTTCCCAGAAACCCCCGCGGCAATCGCAATGGAGGCTATCATGACTGAGAAGAGAATGGCAGGAGAGTACGAGATCGTTCAGGCAATTTCCGTCGGCCCTACGGAAATTGTTCTGGGTTATTCTCCTGAGAATGAAGCCCTTCCTTACATGACCGCGTTCTGTACCCAAAACGAATTGTTTACTGTATACCAGCACTGCATTGCGGATGACAGCTATCCCCATATTCTGGGCATTTTTTCTGAGCGCATGACAGACGCCGTCAAAGAACTGGAACGCCAGTTATCCGCTGAAAACAAAGCAGCAGTGGACAACAGGCCCTACAACCAGCAGAAATGCCTGAGTATCGAGCAATGCAGTCTGATATCTCATGCTGACGATCTTCATCAGAAGGTGGTTATCATTAAGCCGGATGTTTTGAAACCGGAATACCAGCTGGCCACCAGGCAGCTTTATCTATGTACCGGAGGATTTGGTGCTTCCCCCAATAGCCGCGGGTCTGCCTGCTTCTGCACCAATCTATTTACCGGGAAGCACAGCCGTTTTGAACGCAGCGACATATTGGCCACCCTTGAAACTGACGCAGTACCAAAGTGGGCGCAGGAAATGCTCTGCAAGGCACTTCAATCTCAGCAAAAGAAAGACAAATCAAAGGAGGCAGCACGATAATGGATTTCTCAATCAGAACTGCAACCCCGGCAGAGCAGATGTATGCCTACAGCCAAAGCAGTCAGATAGAAGGTCAAACCGGCTGCATCGGACATCTCCGAGCTGACTTCGATTCGGATGGAAACAGCTTTTATTCCTCCTGGGCAGACCACAACGCAAGCCTGAAGGATCAGGCGTTCAAGGATGAATTCGATCATCTGATAAACACGCTGCGTGGTTTGGAAGCTCCCGATGCTTCACAGACCCAACACGAGGCAATTCTTAGAGACAGAGCAGTGCTCACTTCGTACTGCTATCGGCACCCGGACAGCAAGAAACCAGGTTTCTACGGCAGAGAGCTGACGCTCAGAGCCGATACGCAGAAACACGCTTACATTCTCCGCCTCAATCCTAAAAAGGGCGATTACAATCTGTACTGCTACTGCTATCGCAAGGACTGGTTTGACCGGCATCTGAATAACGCGGAGAAGGGAATCCGCTTTATTGATCCGAACTACAAAGAGCTGTTTCGGATAGAGGATGGCGACAAAATTCGGTACTTCACAAACAGCGGAGAGCCCCGACATTTGATTTGCCGCTACATTGACGACTATCATTTTGAGGCAACCAGCGATCGGGGGAAGAACCTGTACCACATCTGCGAGTTTGCAGAACAGTATCAAAATCAAGGCTGTCACGGCATTATTCCGCTGCGGCAGTCGCTCCCGGAGAGCTGTTTCAGCACGCTGGGGACCACCGGGGAGCTGATTGTTATCACCAAAGGTGAGAAAGGTTACTCACCCACAGATGTATTCCCGCAGAACACTTCCCCCAAAGAAGGTGCAGCTGCTCTGAATGCAGCCAATGGCGTGACCAAAGCGCAGGAAGCGGCAATGGTGACTGGTTCCATGTTTGGCTGGGAAACGCCTGCTGCAAACCCCAAGAATTACGATGCCCTCGGTCAGCCAATCAAAAACCAACGGCGTTCCCACGCTGCGGAACGATAGAAAGGAAGCACAATGGATACCACGCCTCAGAAGTATCACCGTGGTGATATTTATTACGCAAATCTCGAACCGCATCTGGGCTGTGAACAGGGCGGCATTCGCCCCGTTCTGGTGGTTCAAAACGATGTTGGAAATCGACATTCCAAAACGCTCATTGTATCGGCTCTGACGAGCAGGACAGCCACCAAAGCGAAGCTGCCCACCCATGTGTTCTTAGACCACATCCCCGGAATGTACGCCCGAATCCCCTCTCTCGTCCTGCTGGAACAGATTCTCACACTTGACAAATCCCGCTTATTGGGCTATATCGGCTCGCTCTCCGAATCTCAAATGAAACAGGTCAACACCGCACTGAAATGCAGTCTTGAATTATGACAAACCAGCTGGGCAGAAGCTACCTGCCCAGCTTTATACATAGATTTTAAGAGGAGGTTTTCCCGATGGAAGAAATCACAGCTACATATACTCAGCTCTTTCAAAGCTACCCCGATGTCGTTTCCACCCTGCAATTATGCGAAATGCTCGGTGTCAGTGAGCGCACAGTATATCGGCTCTTGGTGACCAACCAGATAAAGCACTTCAAGGTCGGCAGGGCGTATCGTATCCCGAAGGTGAATGTATTCGCCTTCATGGAAAGTGAGTGCAGGGGTTGACAAACTTGCCGGAATTTACTGCTGATGATACCATATAGCCACGCAAAAGACCACAATGCTAATGAACAGGAGGAACGCATATGGTTACAGGGCACCTAAGAGAGCAAAACGGCTATTTCCAGATGATACTGACATGGAAAGATGCCTCTGGCAAGCGGCGGAGCAAGTCCATCAGCACAGGACTCACCGTTAAGGGAAACAAGAAGCGGGCAGAGAAAATGCTCATGAAAGCCCGTTCCGAGTTTAACCCGGACAATCTCGCTGTCAACAAAGGAATGCTTTTCACGGATTTTCTCGGGAAATGGCTCAATGACAAGGTTACAGATATTCCCGCAGAGGAGTATTCCAACTTTGCCTACTATGTAAAATCGAACATCGCGCCTTACTTTTCTGCACACAACGCAAAGGTCACGGAAATCACCGATCAGGAGCTGATTGCATACTTCGAAACCGAACGCTTGCAAAACGGCACCGGTAACAAAGCCTTGCTGTCAATCAACCGCACGATCTGCACGGCGCTGGACTATGCCGTAACCATCGGCTGGAGGTCAGACAATCCGGCACATGACATCAATCCGTGCCTGATGAGCACCACCCCGTATTTTACTGATTTTCTGCGAGATTGGCTTAAGTTGATGAAAACCCAAGTAAAAATCACCACATACTCGGCGTATGAAAAAACAATCCTGCACAAAGTGATTCCGTATTTTGATAATCATCTCCCCAAGATTCGTCTTGATGCTGTATCTGCAAAGCATATCCAGGATTACTACAACTACGAGTTGGAAGTGAACCATGTATCTGCAAATACGGTGAAACACCGTCATGCCAATATCCACAAGGCGTTCGCCTATGCCTACAAAACAGATTTGATACAGTCAAATCCAGCCGACAAGGTGGAACTCCCAAAGATTGAGAAGTATTCAGGACAGTTCTACAATCAAAAGCAAATCGAAAACCTTATCCGTGTTGTTAAGGGCGACCCCATTGAATTTGGGGTCATTACTGCATCTTTTTACGGCCTTCGCCGCAGCGAGGTGCTCGGACTGAAGTGGGATGCCATTGATTTTGAAAACAAGACAATCACAATCCGTCATACTGTCCACGAAGTGACGATAGACGGCAAAACCAGGATTGTGGCTTCCGATACAACGAAAACCAAATCCAGCTATCGGTCGCTGCCTCTTGTAAAGCCTTTTGAGGAAATTCTATTGAAAATGAAACGGGAACAAGAAGAAAATAAGAGGCTGTGTGGCCGCTGTTATTGTCAGGATTACCTTGATTACATCTATGTCAATCAGATAGGTGAAATCGTCAAGCCGGGTTTCGTGACTGCACACTTCTCCGCTGTTCTCAAGGCAAATAACCTGCCACATATCAGATTCCATGATCTTCGTCATAGCTGTGCTTCACTTCTATTCGCTCAGGGAGTCAGCTTGAAAGAGATTCAGGCATGGCTTGGTCATAGCACAATCGGAACGACAGCCAATATCTATACCCATCTGGACGAAAACAACAAGCTGTCTTCTGCCAATGCCATCATCGCAATCCTACCCGAAATGTAAAAATCTCAGAGCAGAAAAACTGCTCTGAGATTGGGAAAATGGTGCCGCTAACCGGACTCGAACCGGTACTGAATCGCTTCAGGTGGATTTTAAGTCCACTATGTCTACCATTCCATCATAGCGGCGTATTCAATCCCTTCAAATGAAGGGATATGAAGTTGGAGGGATGTTTTGGAGGGATGCTCCGAAACAGAGATAATCAAATTTGAAAAGCCCCGCTGTTTGCAAGCACTTTTCGGATTGGGTGCTGCATCCGGCCCGCGGGATTTTAAGTCTCGGGTGTCTACCTATTCCACCACAGCGGCATGTCCCCCCATGACGGGGGATATAAAATTACATAACAAATGTCAGCACATCGACACAGCCTATGGTAGCATATTTTCCGTCAACCGTCAAGTGCTACAGCTGGTCGAGATTCAGCGTGAAGGCCTGCAGGCAGTTGTTTAGGAACCATTCCAGCTCCGGCCGGTTCATGGCTTTCAGCGCGTCCAGAGTCTGCAGCGCCGCGGAGTCGAATTCTGTGTTGCCTGCCTTCTGCTCCTCCAGACACTTGATGTGGGCGGACAGCTTGTCCGCGGCCTTGACGAAGGGTTCCAGCTCCGCGTCGTCTTCCAGCACATAATGGGTGTAGCTGGAACGCAGCTCGGGGGGGAGCATATCCAGCAGACGGTTGCCCGCAATGCGCTCCACCTCTTTGTAGGCGGTTTTGATGTCCGGATTGTAGTATTTGATGGGCGTGGGCAGGTCGCCGGTCAGGATCTCCGAAGCGTCGTGGTACAGCGCCGCCACGGCGCAGCGGTCAGGGTCGGGGGCGGGGAGGTTCAGAATGTCCCGACGGATCAGCGCCAGAGCATGGGCCAGCACCGCGGTCATGTGGCTGTGCTCGGAAATGTTTTCGGAAAAGGTGTTGCGCATCAGACCCCAGCGGGTTATGTAGCGCATACGGCCCATCAGGGCGTAAAATTCATTTGCCATGGATGATCTCCTCTATGTCCGCGACCAGCTGGGCGGGCGTCTCGCAGAAATGCTTCGCGCCGACTGCCTCCATGCAGGCTCTGTCCCGGAAGCCCCAGAGAACGCTGAGACAGGGGACACCGGCGTTGTTCGCCGTCAGAACGTCCACGTCGCTGTCGCCGACGTAGATGCACGTATCGGCGCCGATGGATGCCATGGCCTTGTAAACCATGTCCGCGGCGGGCTTACGGGGACAGTCAGGGCTTTCCCCACGGGCGTAAATGCCGGGGAAAATGTCGGCGCAGAGGGTTTTGACCGCCGCGTCCGGCTTGTTGGAAACAATGGCGAGGGGGTAGCGCTCCCCAAGGGCGGCCAGCGCTTCCGGAATGCCCTCATAGGGCTTGGTTTTGATCTGGCAGTGGGCGCTGTAATAGGGCTGGAACGCCGCAAGCACCGGGGCGGGGTTCGCACCCTCCGGGACGGCCTGAGCAATCAGACGGGCAGCGCCGTTGCCCACGAACTGGCGGACTTCCTCCACCGTGCGCTGGGGATAGCCAAAGGATGCAAGAACGTGGTTGACGCTGTCGGCAAGGTCTGCCAGCGTGTCCAGAAGGGTGCCGTCCAAATCGAATAAAATACCTGTTTTCATCATAAACCTCTGTTTTTCAGTACCCGAATGTCGTTTCCCACGAAGGTCAGACGCTGGAAGTCACCGTGGAGCCGGGACGCGATCTGGGGGGAGTAGCGGCGGCTCAGCTCGTCCACATTCAGGTTGGTGGAGATGACCATGGGCTTGACGGCCATCATTCTGTCGTTGAGTAAGCTGTACAGCGCGGCCGTGACGAACTGCCCGGGCATCTCCGTTCCGAGATCGTCCAGAATCAGAAGATCGCTGTTCGTCAGCTTGGCCGCTTCCCGGCGGGTGTCATCACTGGGACTGAATTTCGCCTGCTCCAGCTTGGAGAACAGGTGGCTGGAAGTTTCGTAAACAACGCTGTAGCCCCGGTCGGTCACTGTCCGGGCGATGCACGCCGACAGGAAGGTCTTTCCCAGCCCCGTCCCGCCGATGAACAGCAGATTTCCTGCGTTGGGGGTGAAGGTCGCGGCATACCGGCGGCAGATGTTCAGCGTCCGCTCCATAATGGTGCGGGGGCTGGCGCCGTATTTGGGGTCAACGGCGTCGGGGTAGTAGTCCAGCCGGAACTGGCTGAAGGTTTCCCGGCTGTTGGACAGCACGGAAATTTCCTTTTTCTGCTCCTGACGGCAAAGCTCGCTCAGGCACTCGCACATGGTGGTGCCCACATAGCCGCTGCCGCCGCATTTGTCACAAATGGGGCTTTCGTCCAAGAAGCCATCCTCAAAGTTCGCCGCGGCCAGCGCTGCCCGTTCCTGCTGTAAGCTGAGGTTTTCCCGCCGCGCCTGTTCCAGCAGCGCCTGACCGTCAGAACCCTGCAAAAAGGCCGCCTGAGCGGCCTGCGCCATGGTGCGGCGCAGAAGCATGTCGATTTCCCGGATGCGGGGAACTTTGGCGTAGGCTTCTGCCAGATGCTGCCTGTTTTCCGACTCCCGGTCTTCCTTTGCCTGGGCCAGACGCGCCCGGGCGCGCTGGACCACTTCCGCACTGTATCCCACGAATTATCCCTCCTGCAATACTTTCTGAATGGCTTCCAGCTCCGCTTCGCCCAGCTGGCCGGAGGCGCCCTTCGGGACGCTCGTCTTCCGGTCGCCGGTGCGGACGTCCTCGGCGCTGTGGAAGCCCTGCTGCTGCCAGCGCTGGAGAATTTTGTTCATGTACGCCCAGTTCAGTCCGCCGGTGTTCAGGCAGGTGCGCTCGTAGGCCATGGAGATCAGCTCGTCGTCCATGCCCATGTCCAGCCAGCTCTGGGCATAGCGCTCCTCGGCGGCGGTGAGACTGCGCCCTCGGATCTGGATCAGGTTCATCAGCCGGGACAGCCGGGAATTGCGCACGTTCTGCGCCTGAATGAAGGCGGCGGCTTCCTCTACGGTGTCGATGCCCCGTTCCGCCCAGTTGTAGGCTTCCTTCTCGATGGTGCGCAGAGACGGGTTGCGCAGACTTCCCCTCTGTCGAGCGCGTTCTTTACAGTAGCACACCAGCAGGGAGATCACGTCCGCGGTCAGTCCCAAGTAGCGCACAAAGCCCAGAAGAATTTTCAGTTCCTCGGTGTTCAAACTGCGGCCCAGCAGACGCTGCACCTCGCCGTAAAGGCTTCGGAAGGTGTTGTCCGAGTCCATGGCGTCCAGCACGTCCTTTTCGCAGTAGCTGGGGCGCTCGCCGGGGGCGATGTGGCTGGGACGGTCTTCCGGCCACAGACCCAGCTGCCGCAGGGTAGCGGCGGCGCAGCCGTAGCGGGGAGCGCTGAAATGCAGATCGGCTTCCGCGCCCTCGGGGCGGTTGCCGCTGTTTATGTAAAGGTAAAGCAGCGCTGCGTCCGGATTTGCGGCGGAAAGCAGCCTGCGGATGTCGCTCTGGGAAATTTTGACAGGTTCGGTTATCATTTCGGTGCCTCGCAGAAAACGTCATTTTCCGTCATTATACCACAGCTTCCCAACGGGGACAACGGCGGGGCAGCAGAGAATTTCGCAGAAAAACGAAGATTTTTTTTGGCAGGACACAGGATGTTGTGGGCAGGGGAGAGGACAAGTACAAAAACCGGAGTCAGGGCACCAATCGCGTGCGCAGCTGTACTCCGGTTTTCGTTTATTCGCAAAATTTCTGTGGCAGAATGTACGCAGGTGAGACGTTCCCTTCTCCCTGCGCAGGAATCGCTGAACGCAAATCTTTTTCGCCCGCTCGCTTCCGATTAAAATAAGTATTTTAATCAGAAAAGGGTATCAAAGAGAAAATACATTCTGTCTGACGCCGCGAGAAAGCAGAAGAAGCTTGTTTTCAGAGTTCCTAATTCGCGTCATACCGCTGCGCATTCGGCGACACACTTGACAGTAAATGAAATGGGCGAAAGCAACCGTCGTCACGTTTGGTTCCCGTTCCTTTGCTGTCCGCAGGTAGCTTAACCGGAACAAGCCTGATTATTCGGAGGTGCCTATGGAAAAATTTGTAACGTTGCTCATTCCCGCCCTTGTCGCGCTGGTGCTGGTGCGGCTGCTGCTGATGCCCATGAAGCTGATCTTCAAGGTCGGCATACACTCCGGGTGCGGTTTTCTGTGCCTGTGGCTGCTGAATTCCGTCGCGGGATTCACGGGGGCATATTTTCCCATCAACGCCGTGACGGTGCTGGTGGCCGGATTTCTGGGACTGCCGGGAATCGGCGTCATGGCGCTGCTGGAAGTGCTGTCGATGTGAATTCAGCGTAGTACCGCCCTCCCCGGGAAGGGGAGGGCGGTGTACTTTATTTGTCCAGATGTACGTTCAGATGGGGGTAGGTCATGGTGATGCCCTGCTCGTCGAAGACGTCCTTGACCCGCTGGGTCAGGGCAAAATACACGTCCCAGTAATCCTCGGTCTTCACCCAGACGCGGAGGGTGTAGGCAATGGCGCTGTCGCCGTAGCTGCTCACGCAGGCGCTGGGGGCGGGGGTCAGAAGCACATTGTCCATGGTTCCCGCCAGCACCAGTGCGTCGATGACCTTCTGGGTGGGAGCGTCGTAGGAGGCGGAGACGGGGATATCCACCCGGCGGGTGTCGGCGGCGGAGTAGTTGACGATCTGCGCCGCGACCACCGCGCTGTTGGGAATGGAAATGAGCTTGTTGTCAAAGGTGGCGAGGCGGGTGTAGGTCATGTTGATCTCCTGCACCGTGCCGGACTGCCCGGCGATCTCCACATAGTCGCCGGAGTGGAAGGGGTGGGTGGAAAGAATGGTGAAGCCGCCGATGACGTTGGTGAGCATATTTTGCAGGGACAGGGAAACGGCCAATGTCAGGACGCTGGCCAGAGCGACGATGCCGGTAACGTCAATGTCAAGGCTGGAGGCTACGCTCAGACCCAGCAGGATATACATGGCCACCTTGGCGAGAGACAGAATCAGGCTGTGGGCGGCCTTTTCCAGGTGGGATTTTTCCAGTCCCCCCTGAAGCAGCTTTGTGACGACGCGAATGATCAGAAGGCCAATGACCAGCACGAGAACGGCGTGGAGCATCTTATTCAGCGCGCCGGTTCCCAGAGCGGTAAAAAAATCTTTCAGCATGGAAAACAACTCCTTCGGTGTAACAATTGAATGATGTAATTATAAAACGGGAACGGGGAAATAGCAAGAAAAAATGTGGCGCAGAAGTTGGCAAAAGGCGCTTTTTCAAATGTTAATCCCATTTTAAGAAATAGACCTCTTTCATCTTAAAGAAGCCGGTGATATAATAAGAAAAAAAGATGACGAGAGGAAGGAAAACCACATGTACAACGTTCTGATTTGCGACGACCAGCCGGACATCGTCAACGCGCTGAAAATATACCTGACCCCCGAGGGGTACAATCTGTTTGAGGCGTTCACCGGCGCGCAGGCGGTGGAGATCGCGAAAAACAACGACATTCACCTGATTCTGCTGGACGTGATGATGCCCGTGATGGACGGGATTACGGCGACCTCCAAGATCCGGGAATTTTCCAACGCGCCCATTATTCTGCTCACCGCCAAGTCCGAGACGGAGGATAAGGTGCTGGGGCTGAACGTGGGGGCGGACGACTATATCACCAAGCCCTTTGTGCCGGTGGAGGTACTGGCGCGGGTGCGTTCCCAGCTGCGCCGGTATGCCCAGCTGGGCAGCCGCCCGGAGGAGGGCAGCGGCAGCATCACCATCGGCGGCATCGTTCTGGACGACCGCACCAAAACCGTCACCGTGGAGGGGGAACCTGTGTCCCTCACGCCCACGGAGTATGCCATTCTGCACCTGCTGATGGCGAACCCCGGAAAGGTATTCTCCACCAAGGTTCTCTATGAATCCGTCTGGCAGGAAGCGGCGCTGGGCAGCGAGGGCGCCGTGGCAGTGCATATCCGCCATCTGCGGGAGAAAATCGAGATCAACCCCTCTGAGCCGCGGTATCTGAAGGTCGTGTGGGGACAGGGCTATAAAATGGAAGGAGGAAAGTAATTTGAAATACAACATTGTATTCAAATTCCTCGCCATCGCCCTGTGTGCCCTGATGCTTCTGGGAGCCGCCGGCAGCGCCGCCGCCATCATCGGCATGACGGAATCGGGACTGTACGACATCTCCGTGGAGGAACTGCGGGACAGATATATCCGCTCGGACGGCGAATCCATGGCAGACCGCATCGCCGTGGACTACGCCGAAGCGAACCTGGGCGGCGTGCCGGAGGCGATCGCGGGGCCGACCGTGTACGATCTGGGGCCGTCGGGGAAGACCGGCTGGCTTTACGGCGTGTTCAACCCGGCGCTGGCGGGCTACGTGCTGAAGGACGCCGAAGGAAACGTGCTGGAATCCGGCGGCGCGGAAAATCTGACGGACGCCGAATTTTATTCCTTCCCCGTCAGCGGCTCTTATAAATACGTCCTGTCCGTCACGGAAAAGTCGGAAACAGCACCTCAGGCGGACGCGAGCACCTATAACGCCATCCCGGAGGGGGGTGCGACGGTATTCAGCGTGAGCATTGACGCGGAAGACTCCAGTGAAAGCGTGGACAGCGTCGAACCGATTGGCTATATCACCGACATTGGCTATGGCATAATCCGCTTTGAAGCCAATGAACAGGGCGCGATAGACTTGCCTGATTCTCCCACTACCTGCGTGACTTTCCGGGACGGGAATGGCGATATTCTGTATCAGACCTACAATGATGTGAGTCTGACGAAGCTTAAAACCGGCGGCTTCCTGCTGCGCGACACGACCGGTGAACCGAGCCGGAGCGAAGTTCTGACGGGCGACATCCCCAACCGGGGCGCGGATATATATCGTGTGGAATTTACCACGGAATCGGCGTCGGGAGACAAGGGCGGATGGGGTCGGAGCGGCAAGCCGGCGGGCGTGCTGAAACGCAATGACGCGGGCGTCCTTTTCTTCCAGGCGAACAGTCCCTTCTACCGGAAGAATCTGGGGGAGGACGCCATCATCACCGCTGTGGAATTCTGGGGTGAGGACGATTCCCTGATATATAAAGCGGCAAACCCCGCAGGTGTCGGCGAATTCGATTGGGACGCCGACGGCACGGCGCTCGTGTTCCTGGTCACGCCCGGCCTGACGCAGAAGGCGGCGACGGAAGCCGAGACTGTCCCGGAGACCACCGCAGAGACGGCACCGGAAACCACCGACGAAACCGCCGTTACCGTAACGATTCCCGAAACCACCGCCGAGACCGTCCCGGACACGACGGAGGAAACCGTCCCCTTCGAGACGCTGTCTGCGATTCCCACCAAGCCGGTGGTGACCGACACGGCGCCCGAAGACGTGACCTTCACGGAGAGCGAGACCCATACCATGGAATACTGGGACGATGACGCCCAGAAGACCATGGTGGTGGCGTACCGCTACGCGAAGCTCCCGGCCTACACCATGGAGCTGACGTTAGCCCCCGGCGCGTACCGCTATGACGGCGGGTACGCCCTGCTGGAACAGGTGTGGGGCTACCGTGACAGCCTGCTCTTCATCATGGGTGTGTGCCTGCTGCTGTTCGCCGTTCTGGCCGTGTACCTCTGCTGCGCGGCGGGCAGAAAGCCCGGCAGGGAGGAAGTCCAAGCCACGGGCTTCAACTGCATCCCCCTGGACATTTACCTCGCCGGAGGCGGGCTGATCATCTTCGGCCTTTTCATGGCGATTGTGCGGTTCGCCGAAGCCGCCGACCTGTTCAGCCAGAGCATTCAAACGGTCTGCGCCGGAATGCTGATGGCGGGCTACGCCATGAGCCTGATTTTCGTAAGCTTCTGCTTTGCCTGTGCCGCCCAGTTCAAGACCCCCGGGGGCTACTGGTGGCGCAACAGCGTCTGCTGGCGGTGCCTGAACCTGCTGGTGAAGTGCGTCAAGGGCTGCTTCTCCGGCTGCGGCTGGCTGCTGCGGAAGCTGCCCAAGGCAGCGGCTGTATTCTGGGACTTCCTGCTGATGCTTCTTACACCCCTGAGATGGCTGTGGACGCAGATAAAGAAGACCTGCGCAAAAATCGGAAAATCCGTCAACCGGGTGTATTCCATGATGCCGCTGACATGGCAGTGGCTGCTGACGGGCTTCATCATGGTGATGCTCCTGTTCGCCGCCCTTGCGGGCAGATCGAATCTGATGGTGGTGCTGAGCCTGTGCGCCTGCGTGGCCGTGGTGCTGTATGGGGCGTACTGCTTCGGCATCCTGCTGGAAAGCGCCAAGCGCATGGGCAAGGGCGACCTGGACACCAAGGTGGACGACAAATATCTCATCGGCGCGTTCAAGAGCTTTGCCGGTGACCTGAACGACCTGGCAGGCGTTGCCGTAGTGGCGGCGCAGAAGCAACTAAAATCGGAGCGTATGAAAACAGAACTGATTACCAATGTTTCCCACGATATCAAAACGCCTCTGACCTCCATCATCAATTATGTGGATCTGCTGCAAAAGCCCCACACGCCGGAGGAGGAGAAGACCTATCTGGAAGTCCTCAACCGGCAGTCCCAGCGCTTAAAAAAGCTGATCGAGGATCTGATGGAAATGAGCAAGGCCAGCACGGGGAACCTGACGGCGGACATTACGAAGCTGGACGCGGTGGAATCCGTGAATCAGGCATTGGGCGAATTCGCCGACAAGCTGGAAAAAGCCCAGCTGACCCCCGTATTCCGCCATCCGGAGGAGTCTGTCGCCATGATGGCGGACGGAAGACTTGCCTGGCGGGTGCTGAGCAATCTCCTGAGCAACACCGTAAAATATGCCCTGCCCGGCACGCGGGTGTATATCGACGTGATGGCGCTGGAGGGGAAGGTCATCATTTCCCTGAAGAACATCTCCCGTGACGAGCTGAACGTGGACGCCGACGAGCTGATGGAGCGCTTTGTCCGGGGCGACGACTCCCGGAACACCGAGGGCAGCGGTCTGGGCCTGAACATTGCCAAGACCCTGATGGAGCTGCAGAAGGGGCAGTTACAGCTGCTGGTGGACGGTGACCTGTTCAAGGTAACGCTGATCTTCCCCGGAGCAACGGAATGAAATAGGCCAAGGGCGGCGCGGAAAATTCCGCGCCGCCCCGTTTGCCGAAGGAATAGGCGCAAAAAACAGGGAGATATTCCGGCATGAAGAAAAACTGTTCACAATTTCGTCGCTTTTTATTTTCATTTCCGTTATTACCTGTTCAAAACCCAAAGGTATGGTAATACCAGAAAGGTTGCGGAAGCCGTGAGCCGCTCCCTTTCAACTCCGTAGATCCTCTTTTCTACCTCTCTTCTTTCCAAACCCTTTCGCGGAAACCCCGGTGCCAGCATGGCACCGGGGTTTTCCACCCCCCTTGGCGGCGGAGGCCGCTTCGGGGGACCACAGGCGGCTGCAACAAAATTGTAACCTTTGAAAGAAAAAAGATATCGAAATCAGAGATTGTCATTTTTCGTAGCTGGTAAAAAACGAATTTTATGGTAAAATTTGGAGTAAATTTCTTAAGATAAGGGCAAATGTTTAAGAATGTTATAAAGTGTAAAGAATTCTGTTACATTTTGTAATTTTCCTATTGACATCCGGGAACGGATGTGATATCATGCAGACATGAAAGAGATGCCGGGTGCGGAAGCGGCGGAAAGCCTCCCCGATTGGCGACACCAAAGGTTCCAGAGCCGGCAGCATTTCTAAAACAACCAATTTTCTAGGAGGTTAGAAACTATGAAAAACACAATGAAGAAGCTGCTTAGCCTCGTATTGGTGGCTATGCTGCTGGTCTGCGCGGTTCCTTTCCAGGCCGCTGCTACGGAAGCTGATGAAACCCTGACCGTCAAGACCTACGTTGACGGAAAGTATGTCACTGACAAGTATGTTACCGTGAAGCCCGGTCAGAAACTGGAACTGACGAAGGAACTGGCCGAGACTCTGATTTACGGCGACAAGGAATTCGTCAAGTGGACGAACATGAAGGACGAAGAGACCACCGGCCCCATCAGCTATGACAACCTGAAGAAGGCAAATGCGAATGGCTACTACGTAAACCTGTACCTCAACAAGAAGGTCGAGGATACCCGCGTTGACGCGAAGGTTCCTGTTGAGATTTATGTTGACGGTTCTTATGCAAGAAAGGGCGAGATCACCGTTCCTGTTGACGGCAGCGTGAAGCTGACCAAGGAGCTGGGTCTGAGCCTGGTCAACTCCGACAAGGAGTTCGTCAAGTGGACCGGCGCTTCCGGCAATGAGGCCACCGATGTCACCATCAAGTATGCCGGTATCGACGACGGCTACTCCCTGAAGCTGTTTGTCAACACCAAGAAGGCGGAAGAGCCTGTCAAGTATATCACTCTTAAGATTATTGACGACAAGGGCAACACGATTGCCAGAGAGTTCCAGGTCGAGCCTGTGAACGGTAAGTCCTCCGTTATCGACGACATCCTGAGCTACCGCTGGATGGGCAACTGGAAGGATTCCTATGAGTTCGTCACCGCCAAGAGCGATGAAAAGGGCAACAACCTGTCCCTGTCCACCACAATCAATGCCGGCGACTCCCTGACCGTCACCCTGAAGGCCAAGAGCGGCAGCACTCCCGAGGGCGACACTGTCAGAGTGACCTTCTACGGCACCGACGGCAAGGCCGTTTCCACCTACAACGTGACCAGCGGCAGCAGCATTGACAGCAAGAAGGTTTCCGACGCTCAGAGCAAGGCCGATAACAAGACCGGCTACACCTTCAAGGGCTGGAAGATTGACAACAAGGGTGACCTCTACACCAGCGCTCAGGTTGCCAAGCTCGTCATCAAGGGCAACGTAGACTTCTACGCTTACCTCGAGAAGGACACCACCACTACCAACAACAAGTTCCCCTACAAGGTTTACCTGCACATCTTCAAGGACAACAAGATCGACGATCCCGCCAAGACCATCAATATCACCGAGGGCATTGCTCTGGACGGCAAGGTCACGCTGGACGAGGTCAAGACCGTTGTCAAGAACTACTACACTGCCAAGACCAGCGACGGCATCAAGTATGACGGCATGTACATGGCCAAGGGCAACTGGGTCGGAAACTTTGTCAACGACACCCAGAAGTATGACACCATCTCCGACACCAACGAGCTCCGCAAGGAGAGCGAAGTCCACATCAACGTGATGATCACCAACGCCAACGCCAAGAGCACCACCAACGAGAAGGCCGATAAGACCAACCCCAAGACCGGTGATATGATCTTCATTCCCGTGATCTTCATGCTGGTCTCTGGCGCCGCCATTGCCGGTGTGTACTTCTACAACAAGAAGCGCAGCGCCCGGTAATCGAGAATACGCTAAGCTAAAAAATCCCGGCAGCTTCGGCTGCCGGGATTTTTTGCGGTGTGCGGGGCGATTTGCAGAAAAGATTTTGCCGAAAAAGTATTCCCATTTTCACAGATATGTGTTATAATCATTATATCCCCTAAATTTGGAAAGCAGGAGGAATATAACATGGACAACTACAACGGCAATACCTACGCACGGCAGGATACGGACATGTCCGTCGGCTCCTGGATCGGCACGCTGATCCTCTCGGCAATTCCCATTGTCGGCTTCATCTGCCTGATCGTCTGGGCGGTGAGCAGCTCCCCGGAGAAGCGCTCCCGGAAGAATTGGGCGATCGCCCAGTTTATCCTGACGCTGATCGTTGTGGCTTTCACCATTCTGGTGTACGCCATCACGGGCGGCGCTTTCCTGGCATATCTGCTGAATTAAGACAAATCCCCCAACCCGGATTTTCCCGGGTTGGGGGACATCTTTTTTATTTCAGCATTGACGCATGAGGCGGATGTAGAATTCTACGGCCTTGGCGACGGTTTCCAGACGGATGCGCTCGTTGTTGCCATGGATGGTGGAACGCTCTTCGGCGGTCAAGTCCATGGCGGAGAAGCGGTAGACGTGGTTGCTCAGGTCACGGTAATGCCGGGAGTCGGAGCATTGCACCATCAGGTATGGGGAGACGATGCAGCCCGGCCATGTATTCGCCACGGCAGAGGCGACCTTCTCCCATGCGTCGCAGCCGGTTTCGGAGACGGGACTTGGCTCGAAGGATTCCAGAGACGTGATCTCCACGGCGGGGTCGTTGACGGCCTTTTCCAGATACGCCAGGGCGGAAGCGACGCTGTCGGCGGGATTCAGGCGGATGTTGGACACCATTTTTGCTTCGGGAGGAATCACGTTCCGGGCGGAACTGCCCTCCATCTGAGTAAAGGCCACGGTGGTGCGTACCAGCGCGTTCATTTCGCCGCCGCTCTTTTTGCCGAGAGTGTCAATGATCCAGCCGAAGCACCACATGTTGGCGAAAATCACCCGGTACAATGGCGTTGAATACCGTCCCAGCGTGTCGAACATCTGGGCAGCGGGGCCGTCGATGTGGGCCTTGAAGGGATGATCCTCCACCCGCTTGCAGGCCGCCGCCAGAACGCCCACCGGGGTATGGGGCTTGGGGGCGGAGGCGTGGCCGCCGGCGGAGACGGTGCGGTACTGGGCGTTCAGCATACCTTTTTCCGCAATGCCGATGAGACCGCAGGGCTGCTTTACGCCGGGGAACACATTCTCCACCACGGCGCCGCCCTCGTCCACCACAATGGCGGGGTGGATGCCGTGCTCAGTGAAATACGCCACAATGTTGACTGCGCCCTGACCGTTGATCTCCTCACCGCCGGAGAAGGCAAAGTAAATATCCTTTTCCGGCTGGAAGCCCTGACCGATGAGGTAATTGGCGGCGGAAAGAACGCCGTTGAAGGTGACCTTGGTGTCCAGCGTGCCGCGGCCCCAGAGAATGCCGCCCTCGATGACCCCGGCGAAGGGAGGCTTGTCCCACTTTTCCTCGTTGACAGGCACCACGTCATAGTGCGCCATCATAACGGCAGGGTCGCCTTCCTGCTTGCCCGGCCACCGCAGCAGCAGCGCCCGGTCGGGAAGCTGCTGGAAGGTGCAGGTGCCGAACACGTTGGGGTAAAGTGTCGGCAGCAGAGAGATCAGCTTCTGAAATTCCCCCTCGTCCTCCAGAGAATGGTCGTTGTAGGACACGGTCTTGCAGCGAACCAGCTGGGCGAGGGAATCCACGGCGGCGTCCCGGTCAAAGGCGATTTCTTCCTTGGTGACTTCGGGCTGGGGCTTGGGACGGAAGCGGATGGTGCGAACGGCGACCACGGCGATGAATGCAGCCAGAACGGCGAGAATCAGATATCCGATCATGTTTACAGAACTCCTCTCTTATAAAGCAGCCGGGAAACGGCGATGGTGAACAGCACGCTCACAGGCACCATAATACCCACGGTACCGGCGTTCAGGGCGGGGACGAAAATGAACAGAACCAGCATCAGCACCACCGGCGCGACGGCGATCTTCCAGTTCCGGCTGACGAAGGCTACGCCCAGTCCGCCGAACAGGGCGGGCAGCATCTGGGCAAAGGCCGGCTCCAGCACCGGCGCTTCCAGAACGGGGGTCAGAGGGACGATGAGAATGACGCCGATGATGATAATGACGGTGGTGACGATGGAAGAGGTGGCAATGGCGATGGTGGAGATGACCTCGCCCTCCTCGGAGTTGGCGCTGACGTTGTTCTGCTCCAGAGCGTTGATGGCGCAGGGAAGCTTCAGGTTGGAGATGTTGCCGGTGACGAAGCTGAGGTAGGAGCCGCCCGCGCCCAGCATGGGAACGAAGGTGATTGTCTCAATGACGCCCACCGCCCAATACATGGGCGCGGTGGCGATCAGACCCACCACCAGCGCGCCCCAGTCCGGGGCGGCGCCAAACAGGGCGGCCACCGTCAGGGGGAAGGCCAGCAGCAAAATCATCACGGAAATGTTCCAGATGGTGCCGCTGCGGTGAACGGAGTCGATGTAGCTAAGCTGCTTTTTCATATCGGCACCTCCTTAACCCAGCCACGCGGTGAGGGGAATGGCGGAAGCCATGCCCAGCACCAGAGAAATGGGCAGCGCGTAATCGTTGACCCAGCTCCACTTGAATTTCTTCATGAGCAGCCCGCAGACCACCATGATCGCAGCGGATACCGCCATGACGCATACCGGCACAAGCCCGGAGGTGGCGGCGTAATCCCCCGGCGTCCACAGGCGGGAGAAATCGCAGAACACATAGCCCAGAAATGCGGAGATCATGCCGATAAACATGGCATTCTGGAAAATATCCGCCCATTTGGCGTCCCGGTTTTCCAGAACGGTCATGCCCCGCAGCAGCTTCTTGCCGATGACAGGCACCAGCCAGATGCCCACCATGATGGACAGGGTCATTACCAGGGAGATATTGACGTACTGCTGGGCGGTCAGGGAGCTGATTTTGCCCAGTTCCAGACCCATGGCGCTGACGGCGTTGGATGCCGCGATGGCCTCATAGCTCAATGAGCCGACTACGCTAAGCCGCAGCCAGGGCAGGGGAATACCCAGACTTTTGCTTAGGGTGATGACGCTGATGACGATGGACACGGCCGGGGCGATGGTGAACAGCGCGGCGGTTTTGATGGTTTTTTTGATTTTGGCCTGATCCATGCCGATTTCCTTACTGCGGCGCAGAGCCTTGACGAGGAAGAAAACCGACTGAGCCAGAACCACGGCAATCAGAATTCCGGCAAGCAGGTAAAGCACCGGATGGTTGACGCTGAATTCCATGGAAACACCTCCGAAAAAATAGATGCGTTCATTATAGCACGGCGCCGTTCCCGAAACAAGAAGCAATCCCGCGAAAGAGAAGATTTTCCCGCGAAATGGCCTTGCTATTTCCCGTCGGATAGGGTAAAATGGTGGAAAGTTTTTGGGAAAGAGGCAACGGAAATGACAAAAGCGGCGTTTGATAACGATAAATACCTGCAAATGCAGTCCGCCCACATCCGGGAGCGCATTGCCCAGTTCGGCGGCAAGCTGTATCTGGAATTCGGCGGCAAGCTCTATGACGACAACCATGCTTCCCGCGTCCTGCCGGGCTTCCAGCCGGACAGCAAGCTGCGGATGCTGCTGCAGCTGAAGGAGCAGGTGGAGATGGTCATTGCCATCAACGCCGACGATATCGAAAAGAATAAGGTTCGGGGCGATCTTGGCATCACCTATGACCGGGACGTCATTCGCCTGATCGACATTTTCCGGGGCTTCGGCCTGTACGTTTCCAGCGTGGTGCTGACCCGCTTCCATGAACAGGCGCTGGCGAAGGCGTTCCAGTCCCGCTTGGAAGGGCTGGGCATCCGGGTCTATCACCATTTTGAGATTCCGGGCTACCCCTCCGACACCGGCTACATCGTCAGCCCCGACGGCTTCGGGAAAAACGATTACATCGAAACGACCCGGTCGCTGGTGGTAGTCACCGCGCCCGGCCCCGGCAGCGGCAAGCTGGCGACCTGCCTGAGCCAGCTGTATCACGAGCATATCCGGGGCAACACGGCGGGCTACGCCAAATTCGAGACTTTCCCCATCTGGAACGTGCCGCTGAACCACCCGGTGAACCTTGCCTACGAGGCCGCCACGGCGGACTTGAACGACGTGAACATGATCGACCCCTTCCATCTGGAAGCCTACGGGGTCACCACCGTCAACTACAACCGGGACGTGGAGGCATTCCCTGTGCTGGTGGCGATTTTTGAGAAGATTCTGGGGCATTGCCCCTACAAATCCCCCACGGATATGGGCGTGAATATGGTGGGCAACTGCATCGTGGATGACGAAGCCGTCCGGTTCGCCTCCCGACAGGAGATCATCCGCAGATACTACGTGGCCATGTGCGAGCAGAAGCAGGGCAAGGGCAGCGACGAAACGGTGCGCAAGCTGGAGCTGCTGATGAAAAAGGCCGGTGTGACCCCGGCGGAACGGAAGGTGGTCGCCCCTGCCCTGCAGCGGGCGGAGCAGACCGGCGCGCCTGCCGCCGCCATGGAACTGCCCGACGGTACCATCGTCACCGGCAAGACCTCCGACCTTCTGGGTGCGTCCTCGGCGCTGCTGCTGAACGCGCTGAAAAAGCTGGCGGGTATGCGGGACAGCCTGCACCTGATTTCCCCGGTGGTGCTTGACCCCATCCAGCACCTGAAGGTTGACCACTTAGGCAACCGCAATCCCCGTCTCCACACCGACGAGACGCTGATCGCCCTGTCCATCTGCGCCGCCACCAACCCCATGGCGGAACTGGCCATGGAGCAGCTGGACAAGCTGCGGGGCTGCGAGGTACATTCCTCGGTGATCTTGTCCCCGGTGGATGAAAAGACCTTCAAGCGTCTGGGCGTCAACCTGACCTGCGAGCCGAGATATAAGGGATAAATAAAAATGCAGAATGCCGAAACAACGGCATTCTGCATTTTTTGTGGGATAAAGATTAGGCTCTCTGCTCGCAGTAGACACACCTGTGGATGTCCGCGGCCTTGTCGGTGCAGCGGAACAGTTGGGGCAGCTCCTGCTCGGTCTGGGTGATGCACTTGGGGTTGCGGCAGACGCGGTCGTATTCCAGACCGCTAACGTCGATGGCTTCCTTCCCTGGGTTCCGGGCGGCTTCGTCCAGAAGCTTCAGGATGAGCGCCATGCGCATGTACTTGCCGTTCAGCGCCTGACGGAAATAGGCGGCTCTCGGGTCGTCGTCCACCTTGACGCTGATCTCATTGACACGGGGCAGGGGGTGCAGGACGCACATTTTTTCCTTCGCCAGCTTCATTTTCTCGGTATCGAGAACGTAGCTGTCCTTGAGCCGCTCGTATTCCCATGGGTCGTCGAAGCGCTCCCGCTGGATGCGGGTCATGTACAGCACGTCGAGCTTGGGCATAGCTTCCTCCAGAGAGGACACTTCCGTGTAGGGGATTCCCTGATTTTCAAAAACATTATACCGAATAAAACCGGGGATTTTCAATTCCTCCGGGGAAATCAGAACAAATTGAATGCCTTTGTAGCGGCTCATGGCCTCAATCAGGGAGTGGACAGTCCGGCCGTATTTCAGGTCGCCGCACAGACCGATGGTGAGGTTATCCAGCCGCCCCATTTCCCGGGAAATGGTCAGCAGGTCGGCAAGGGTCTGGGTGGGGTGGTTGTGGCCGCCGTCTCCGGCGTTGATGACGGGGATAGAGGCCGCCTGACTTGCCACATAGGGTGCGCCCTCTTTGGGGTGGCGCATGGCGATGATGTCTGCGTAGCAGCTGACAATTTTGGCGGTGTCCGCCACGCTTTCACCCTTGGAGGCGGAGGAAGAACTGGCTTCGCTGAAGCCGATGACGCTTCCGCCCAGCTCCAGCATCGCGGCCTCAAAGCTCAGGCGGGTGCGGGTGGAGGGTTCAAAGAACAGCGTCGCCAGCTTCTTGTGGGCGCATCTGTCCCAGTAGTTTTCCGGGTGGGCAATGATGTCCTTGGCGGTGGCGATCAGCCCATCCAGCTCGTCCACGCCTAAATCCAGAATGCTGTTCAGACTCCTCATGCTTTCGCTCCATTCACGGCAAGGTAGTTTTTGATCCGCGCCACGTTTTCGGCGTTGGCGGGATTTTCTTCCAGATAGGCGATGATGTCATACACATCCACCACGGAGTAGACGGGGAAGCCAAATTCCTCTTCCACTTCCTCCATGGCCAGCTTTTCGCCCTTGCCCCGCTCCTTGCGATCAACCATAATAAATGTGGCGGCGACCTTGACGCCCTCCAGACGGCTTAAGATAGCCATGCTTTCCCGGATGGCAGTCCCGGCGGTGATGACGTCCTCTACGATGACCACGTCCTCACCGGACTTGGGGACATAGCCCACGAACACGCCGCCCTCGCCGTGATCCTTAGCTTCCTTGCGGTTGAAGAAGAAGGGAACGTCCAGCCCGTCCCGACTCAGGGCAACGGCGGCGGACACGGCGATGGAAATGCCCTTGTAGGCGGGGCCATAGAGGACGGCCTTCCGCTGCCCCAGCTTTTCCCGGTAGGCGCGGGCGTAGAATTCGCCCAGAGTCGCAATTTCCTTACCGGTTTTGATCTCCCCGGCGTTGATGAAATAGGGGATTTTCCGGCCGGATTTGGCGGTGAAATCGCCGAATTTCAGCACACCGGCCATCTCCAGAAACTGAATGAATTCTCTTTTGTAGCTTTCCAAAATGCTTCCTCCTTATTTCAGTCGCAGAATTCCGCCACGCAGCGTTCATAAGCGGCCACGGGGTCGGCGGCGGCCGTGATGGGACGGCCGACCACGATGTAGTCCGAACCGATGGCCTTGGCGGCGGCTGGGGTCATCACCCGCTTCTGGTCGCCTACGTCTCCGTCGGCGAAGCGGACGCCGGGGGTCACGGTGAGGAAAGTTTTGCCACAGCGCTCGTGTACCTTCCCCGCTTCCAGCGGGGAGCAGACCACGCCGTCCAGACCGGCGTTTTTCGCGGTCTCGGCGTAGTGCATGACCACTTCGTCAATGGGTTCATAAATGAGCAGGTCGGACTCCATGGCCGCCTGATCGGTGGAGGTCAGCTGGGTCACGGCGATCAGCAGGGGACGGGTGCCGTCCTCCCGGGTCAGACCCTCCAGCGCGGCCTTCATCATGGCGGTGGTGCCGGCGGCATGGAGGTTGGTGATGTCCACGTCCAGATTCCGCAGGACGGACATGGCCTTTTTCACGGTGTTGGGGATGTCGTGAAGTTTTAAGTCCAGAAAAATCTTGTGTCCCCGGGCTTTGATCTCCCGGACGATGGCGGGGCCTTCCGCGTAGTACAGCTCCATGCCGATCTTCACGAAGGGCTTGCGGCCGGTGAATTTGTCAAGAAAAGCGAAGGTCGCCTCGGCGGATGAAAAATCGCAGGCAACAATGACGTCCTTACCCATTATTTCGCGCCTCCTATAATGTCTTTCAGATTCTCAACTTTGTATTTTTCCATGACGGCGGGAAGCTCCCGGATGATGTCCCGGCAGGCGTAGGGATTTACAAGATTGGCCGCGCCCACCTCCACGGCGGTGGCGCCTGCCAGCATCATTTCCACCACATCTTCGGCGCTGCTGACGCCGCCCATGCCCACCACGGGAATTTTCACCGCGCCCGCGACCTGATAGACCATGCGAAGCGCCACCGGGAAGATGGCAGGGCCGGAAAAGCCGCCCATTTTGTTGGCGATGATGGGCTTGCGGGTACGCAGGTCGATGCGCATACCAAGCAGAGTGTTAATCAGGCTGATGCCGTCCGCACCGGCATCCTCACAGGCTCTGGCGATGGAGACGATATCGGTGACGTTGGGGGAGAGCTTGACGATAACAGGCTTTTTCGTGACCTTTTTCACCGCCGCTGTCACCTCCGCGGCGGCTTCCGGGCAGGTGCCGATCATGCCGCCGCCGTGAACGTTGGGGCAGCTGACGTTGACCTCCAGCCAGCCCACCTGTTCCTCTTTGTCCAGCCGCTCGCAGGTATAGGCGTAATCCGCCACGGAAAAGCCGGAGACGTTGGCCATGACGGGCTTGTGGAAGCAGGCTTTCAGCTTCGGAAGTTCTTCGGATATGACTTTGTCCACGCCGGGATTTTGCAGCCCCACGGCGTTGATCATGCCGCCGGTACACTCGGCAATGCGGGGCGTGGGATTTCCGAACCGGGGTTCTTTTGTGGTCCCCTTGAAGGAGAAGGTGCCAAGGCAGTTAATGTCGTACAGTTCGGCAAACTCATAGCCGTAGCCAAAGGTGCCGGAGGCGGGGATGACCGGGTTGTCCAGCTCGATGCCGCAGAGATTGACGCTCAGGCTTCCCATAAAATCTCCTCCTTTTTCATGACGGGGCCGTCTTTGCAGATGCGCTTGTATCCTGTGAGGGTCTTGCAGGAGCAGCCCATGCAGGCGCCGAAGCCGCAGCCCATCCGTTCCTCAAAGCTCATTTGGCCGGAGGTGCGGGCGGCTTTATACACCGCCTTGAGCATCGGCTCCGGGCCGCAGGTGTAGAAATAGGAATAATTCAGATCGTTCAGGGGCGTGGTGGCGAAGCCCTTGACGCCATAGCTTCCGTCGGCGGTGGCGACGATCACCCGGCAGCCCAGCGCCCGGAATTCGGCTTCATAGAACGCTTCCGATTGGGTGTTGAAGCCCAGAATCACCGTCACCTGTTTGCCCATGGCAAGCAGCCGTTTGGCAAGGTGGTACAGCGGCGGGACGCCCACGCCGCCGCCCAGTAAGACGGGGCTGTTTCCGGCGGTGGCGAGGTCGTAGCCGTTGCCAAGGCCGGTCAGGATGTCCAGCTTCTCTCCGGGAACCATCCGGGAGAGAATTTCCGTACCCTTGCCCACCACCTTGTAGACGATGGTGAGGGTGCTGCCGTCATAGTCGCACACGGAAATGGGACGGCGGAGGAACTTCCCTGTGATTTGAATGTTGACAAACTGCCCCGGGGCGGTAATGGCGGAGGTGTCGCCGGAAAGCACCATTTTGTAGACGCAGTCCGTCAGGGGGGTATTGGAAAGAATCGTGAAAATGCTCTGTTTCATGGTCGCTCCTTCCGGGAATTTTTGGCGTTGCCTGCTCAGGCGTCAATCGTAGAAATCGTCAGCGTGGTTTCTTCCAGCACATCCAGCAGAACCCGGATGGTGTCCAGCGCGGTAAACAGCGTCACGTTATGCTCCGTGGCGATCCGGCGGATTTTTATGCCGTCCCGGCCGCTGGAGCCGGGGTCGCGGGTGTTGATGACGTAGGCAATGTGTCCCTGACGCAGCGCGTTGGGGATTTCGTCGCTGCCGTCGCTGATCTTGCCCAGAACGTGGGTGCGGATGCCGTTTTCCTTCAGGAAGGTGGCAGTTCCGGCAGTGGCCTCGATGTTGAAGCCCAGACGGTAGAACCGGCGGATCAGGGGCAGCGCTTCCTCCTTGTCCCGGTCGGCGATGGTGGCAAGCACGGTGCCGTAGTTCTGCAGCTTCATGCCGGAGGCCTGTAGCGCCTTGTACAGGGCGCGGGTCATGGTGCGGTCATAGCCGATGGCCTCGCCGGTGGACTTCATTTCGGGCGTCAGATAGGCGTCCAGACCGCGAATTTTGTTGAAGGAGAACACCGGCGCTTTGACGTACCAGCGCTCCTTTTCGGCGGGGTAGATGTCGAAGAAGCCCTGCTCCTTCAGGCTCAGACCCAGAATCACGTCGGTGGCGATGTCCGCAAGGCTGTAGCCCGTGGCCTTGCTCAGGAAGGGAACAGTGCGGGAGGAACGGGGGTTGACCTCGATGACGGACACGTTGTCCTCGGGGTCAACAATGAACTGCACATTGAACAGGCCGACAATGCCGATGCCCAGACCCAGCTTTTTGGCGTATTGCAGAATGATGCCCTTGACCTTGTCAGAGATGGAGAAGGAGGGGTAGACGGAGATGGAGTCGCCGGAGTGAACGCCGGTGCGCTCCACCAGTTCCATGATGCCGGGGACGAACACGTCCCGGCCGTCGCAGATGGCGTCGATCTCCACTTCCCGACCCTGAATGTATTTGTCCACCAGAACGGGCTTGTCCTCGTCGATTTCCACGGCGCTTTTCAGGTAGCGGCGCAGCTGGCTCTCGTTCGCCACGATCTGCATGGCGCGGCCGCCCAGCACGAAGCTGGGACGCACCAGCACGGGGTAGCCGATCTCATTCGCCGCCGCGAGACCGTCCTCGATTTTGGTGACGGCCTTTCCCATGGGCTGGGGGATGTCCAGCTCTTTCAGGAGCTTTTCAAAGGCGTCCCGGTTTTCGGCTCTGTCGATGGCCTCGCAGCCGGTGCCGATGATCTTCACGCCCCGGTCATGGAGGGGCTGGGCCAGATTGATGGCGGTCTGACCGCCCAGAGACGCGATCACGCCGTCGGGCTTTTCAAAATCGATGATGTTCATCACATCCTCGGGAGTCAAAGGCTCAAAATACAGCTTGTCGGCGGTGGTGTAGTCGGTGGAGACGGTCTCGGGGTTATTGTTGATGATGATGGCCTCGTAGCCCGCCTTTTTGATGGTCATGACGGCGTGGACGGTGGAGTAGTCAAACTCCACGCCCTGACCGATGCGGATGGGGCCTGCGCCCAGTACCACGATCTTCTTTTTGCTCGTCAGCCGGGAGACGTTCCCGCCGGTGTAGGAGGAGTAGAAGTAGGGGATATACGCGCCGGTGTGGCAGGTGTCCACCATGCGGAAGGCCGGGAACATACCGTGTTCCCTGCGGAAATCGGACACGTCCGTCTCAGAGCATTTCCACAGCCGGCTTACATATTTGTCGCTGAAGCCCATCTTCTTGGCGTCCAGAAGGGCTTCCGGCTCTTTGACGTGGAGTTTCAGGTATTCCTCCATATCCACAATGCGCTTGATGGCGTTCAGGAAATACACGTCAATGGCGGTGATCTCATGAATCTGCTCCACGGTGACGCCCCGGTAGATGATTTCCGCGATGGCAAAAATGTTGTCGGAGCGGAACACGCTGATATAGTCCAGCAGCTCCTCCGTGGTCATGTCGTCGAATTTGTGATGGTAGATGTGGTTCGCGCCTACCTCCAGAGAGCGGATGCCCTTGAGCAGGGATTCCTCCAGATTGGAGCCGATGCCCATGACCTCACCGGTGGCCATCATCTGGGTACCCAGAATGTTGATGGCGGAGGTGAACTTGTCGAAGGGGAACCGGGGCAGCTTGGTGATGACGTAGTCCAGCTTCGGCTCAAAGGCGGCGTTGGTGTTGGCGATTTTGATGTCCTCCAGCGCCATGCCCACGGCGATTTTCGCGGTGACCCGGGCAATGGGGTAGCCGGAGGCCTTGGAGGCCAGCGCGGAGGAACGGGAGACACGGGGGTTGACCTCAATGAGATAGTATTTGGAGGAATTAGGGTCGAGAGCAAACTGAACGTTGCAGCCGCCCTCCACCTTCAGCGCCCGGATGATCTTGATGGCGGAGTCGTTGAGCATTTTCATGTCGTGGTCGCTGAGGGTCATGATGGGGGCGACCACCATGCTGTCACCGGTGTGGACGCCCACGGGGTCGATGTTCTCCATGCCGCAGATGGTGATGGCGTGGTCATTGGAGTCCCGCATGACCTCGAATTCGATCTCCTTGTAGCCCTTGACGGACTTTTCCACCAGAACCTGATGGACAGGGGAGAGGGCGAAGGCGTTGAGACCAATTTCCACCAGCTCGTCTTCATTGTAAGCAAAGCCGCCGCCGGTGCCGCCCAGAGTAAAGGCGGGACGAAGCACCACAGGATAGCCGATGCGCTTGGCGGCCTCCTTGGCCTCATCGGTGTTGCCCGCCACAATCATGGGGATCATGATGGCAAAGCCCGCGATAAAGGCGATCACGTTGGCGGGGTTGATCACCAGCTTGGTGCCCTTGCCGCCCGGCAGGAAGGAGCTTTTGAACAGCATGGGGATGCTGCCCAGAATAACGCCAATGAAGAACATGGCCGACTGCGCAGGATAATTGACCAGTGCCCAGTTCATCAGCTTACCAAAGGCCAGAATGCCGATGGCCAGGCCGATGGCGAAGGTGACCAGGAACTTCCACTCTTTTTTGATGTTGTGCAGCGGGTCGGACAGCACCGACAGCAGCCGCTCATAGATGCCGAATACCACGGCCATGGTGCCGCCGGATACGCCGGGAATGACGTTGGCCAGGCCGAATACGACGCCCGCCAGAACGAAATACAACAGTTGCATGTGCATTCTCCTTGTATGTTATTGGCGCACCGGCGCCTGAGATTCATAAGGAAAATAATGGTAGAGCGTGCAGGATGATGATGAAGGCGTTCCCCCTCATCCGTCTCGCTGCGGCTTGACGCCTTCTCCCGAGGGAGAAGGCTTTTATTGTCGTGCTTTTATTTAACCACGAAACCAGATTGCTGCATTGACGCAATCACCAAAAGGCTCCTCCTGGAGGAGAGGCTCCGCCGTAGGCGGTGGTGAGGCGCGTAATCCGCCTCTGTGGCAGATACAGGCGGATGCAGCGCCAATGAGGCAACGAGTTTTGCAAGCGTCAGCGTCGCAAAACGACTATGCCGAATTGTGAGGGTCGTAGACTATGAAATAGCCGTTTTCATAACTATACTAAAGGTAACGCCGCTGCGGCGGCTACACCTCATCCGAGCGGCTAAAGCCGCCCACCTTCTCCTCAAGGAGAAGGCTTTTGGGGGCCGTCATTGCTAATTGCAATCGATACTTACATTCTTGCAAACAGCGCTTATCCGCAGGTATCGTTATCCCTTTACCGCGCCGGCCAGCGTACCCTTGACAAAGTACTTCTGGATGAAGGGGTAGATGATCACGATGGGCGCGGTGGCGATGCATACGGCGGCCATGCGCAGGGTTTCGGGCGGAATTTCATCGTCGATGTTCAGGTCGCCCGTGCTGGCGCTGTTGATCATGCGGCGCAGGATGACCTGCAGGGGCATCAGCTTGGTATCCTGAATGTAGAGGATGGCGGCGGTATACACGTTCCAATGCGCCACGGCGTAGTACAGGCTGATGGTGGTTACGATGGGCAGCGACAGGGGCAGCACGATGCTGAACAGGATCTTGAATTCGCCCGCGCCGTCGATGCGCGCTGATTCAAACAGATCGTTGGGCAGACCCTCAAAGAAGGCCTTCATAACAATGAAGTTATACACCGCCACCAGGCTGGGCAGGATCAGCGCCCACAGGGTGTTGAGGATGCCCGTGGCCTTGACGATCAGATAGGTAGGGATGGTGCCGGCGCTGAAAATCATGGTGAATACGATCAGCTGCACAAACACCTTGCGGCCCGGCAGATAGCTGCGGCTGAGGGGATAGGCCAGCATCAGCGTGACAACCAGGTTGGCCGCGGTGCCCACGATGGTGATAAAGGCCGATACCTTCATAGCGTTCATCAGCGTGGGGTCGTTTAGCATTTGTTTATAGGCGCTGAAGGTGATATTGCGGGGGATCAGGGAGAAGCCGCCGTTGCGCAGCATCTCTTCCATGGGGGTGAGGGAATAGCTGATAACAAACAGAATCGGGATCAGGCAGGCTAGACCCACCAGAGTGATGATCAGCAGCACCAGAATTTCAAAGGCAATATCGTTTTTAGATTTTACCATAGCGAACTATCCCACTTTCTGGCCAGCGCGTTGGTGCCCAGCACCAGACCGCAGCTCAGCACGGATTTCATCAGGCCAACGGCGGTGGTCAGACTGTACTGCGCCTTGCCCAGGCCCTGCGTGTACACCCAGGTGTCGATGATCTCGGCGGAGGCGCGCACGCGGTCGTTCATAAACACGTATACCTGGTTGAAGCCGCCGTCCAGGATATTGCCCACCTTGGTGATCAGCAGCACCACAAAGATGCGGCCCAGGTTGGGCAGGGTGATATACCAGATCTGGCGGAAGCGGCCGCAGCCGTCGATGGTAGCAGCCTCGTACATGCTGGTATCGATGCCCGCGATGGCAGCCAGGTACACGATGGAGCTCCAGCCGATGCTCTGCCACAGGCTTGAGCCGACCAGCACGCCGCGGATGTACTTGCTGCTGTTGAGGAAGGGGACGGTGTTCCAGCCCAGCTTTTTAAACAGGTTGTTGATTACGCCCGAGGTTTCGCCCAGCATCGTGGCGCAGATACCGTAAATGATAACCCAGCTGAGGAAGTGGGGCAGGTAGCTGACCGTCTGGATCACGCGGGAATAGCGCTTAAAGGAACACTCGCTGATGGCCAAGGCGAAAATGAGCGGCGGCAGCATGCCAACCAGCAGCTTGGACAGGCTCAGCACCAGGGTGTTGCTGATGATCTGCCGGGACTGGGGCGTTTTGAAGAAGCGCTGGAACCAGTACAGCAGGGGCTTGCCCGTTTCCGTCAGCCAGGGGCTGCCCGAAATGCCCTTTTTCAGGGAGTAGTTTTTGAACGCGATCTGGATGCCGTACATGGGTGCATACTTGTACACCAGGAAAAACAGCATGCCGGGGATAAGCATGACGTACAGCGGCCAGTATTGCCGGATTGCACGCCAAAAACGGCGTGTAAGCGGCAATTGCTGATACTGTGGCCGGTAGGGCTGAACCTGCGCCATCGTGAAAATGCCTCCTATTGTTTATCTGCGATGCCGGAAAAAGATCATCTGCGGCGTACATAAAATGGAACGTTTCAATTTTTGAAGGCGCAAAAAGTGCCATTCAAAAACTGAAAACCACAACCCAAACCGCAAACCTGCTTATATTATACATGTTTTGTACCAGAAATCAAGCGGTATTCACAAATTTTAAAGCGCGGATGTTAAATTTCCCATAAAAAACAATCAAAATACGGGAGAAAAAGCACCTTTGAAACGCTAAAATCTTTCAGTTTCATTTTCACATACTATTGTCATTGACAAAATGGCCGATTTCATATATTATTAAGACATTCAAACGAAAAAGTACTTTAAATTGCATTTTATAACTGAAACGGAGGCGCAGCTTATGTCCCTGAGAGAGATTTCTTTTCCTTCCGCTAATGGCCGCGATACCGTGCGCGCCTGGGCCTATACGCCGCTGGGCACGCCGCGCGGGGTAATCCAGCTGATGCACGGCTATGGCGAGCATTCCCGTCGCTATCTGCACATGATTTCCGCCTTTAATCAGGCGGGCTTCGCCGTGTATGCGGACGATCATATCGGCCATGGCAAAACGGGCGTGGATAACGGTACGCTGGGCGATCCGCACTCGGGCGGGTTTATGACCTATTTGAAGGATGAAAAGAGCCTGCATGATATTGCCGTGCGCGATTTCCCGGATGTGCCGTTCATGGTGTTTGGCCATAGCTGGGGCAGCATGCTGGCCCGCGGCTACGCCGCCCTGTATGGGCAGGATATCCGCGCGCTGATGCTGTGCGGCGTGTGCTCGCAGCTGGCGGGCTGCGAAAGGCTGTACGACGACGCAGACTTCCGCGCCGAGTATGAGCGCGACCGCTATCAGCCGGGCGGAGCATGGTTTGGCCGTGTGCTGGCGGGCGCGAACGACCGCATCGAGAATCCCATCAACGCCTCTGCCTGGGTGGCCACCGATCCGCGCGTGGTGATCGATCACGGGCAGGATATGTTCAACACTTTTGATACCACGCTGGAATTGGTGTGGGATTTTGTGCAGCTGTATCATTTTATTGAGAACGATGATTGGGCGCGCAGTGTGCCGCGCAATATCCCCGCCTATCTGATTGCGGGCGATCAGGATCCTTGCGGCAATTATGGCGAGGGCTTGTATCACTGTGCCAACCTGTTGGCCCGCAGCGGTCACCGCGTCAGCGTGCACGCCTACCCTGGCTACCGGCACGAAATCCACAATGAACTGGATCTGCGCGACGAGGTGGAAGCGGGGCTGATCCGCTTTATCGACGGCGTGCTGGGATAAGCAATTTTAAAGGCATCAAGCGCATAGGCAGTGAGCCCCCCGGAGAGATTCCGGACGGTTCCCTGCCTGTTTGCCATACGCATTGATCCCTATACAGATAAATAAAGGTGTGATATACTCAAGAAACTTAATGGCATAACGCAGGAAGAGGAGATTCCCGTGAACAGTAATTTTATCCAGGGCTTGCAGATCGATTGGTCGCGCATCGCGGAGGAGAGCTATCTGCGCGACATTCCCGCCCTGCGCAACCTGACCGAGCTTTCCTTTACGCATCCCGTCACCTGTCTGGTGGGGGAGAACGGCACGGGCAAATCCACCCTGCTGGAGGCTATCGCCGTGGCTGCGGGCTTCAATCCCGAGGGGGCTCGCGCAATTTCAGGTTTTCCACCTATGATTCTCATTCCGAGCTATGCGGCGCGATGCGGCTGATTCGCAGCTATCGGAGGCCTGCCTGGAGCTATTTCCTGCGCGCGGAGAGCTTTTATAATGTAGCAACGCAGGCTGAAAATTATCGTGATGACGATTTAGAGGAGTACTATTATGCCCGCTACGGTGGCAAATCGCTGCATCATCAATCCCATGGCGAGAGTTTTCTGGCTATGGTGCAGGCCAATTTTCAGCCCGAGGGGTTGTATCTGCTGGATGAGCCCGAGGCTGCGCTGTCTCCCCAGCGCCAGCTGACGCTGCTGCTGGAAATCTACCGCCTGGCCCAGGCCCACGCGCAGTTTATCCTGGTCACGCACTCGCCCATTTTGCTGGGTCTGCCCGGCGCGGAGCTGCTCTCCCTGGATGGCAACGCCCTGCGCCCCATTGCCTATACCGATACCGAAAGCTACCAGGTGACGCGCATGTTCATTGAGCAGCGCGAAGGACTGCTGAAAAAACTGTTGGAGGAATGATGAGAAGCGTTCCTGCCATAGAAATAACAAAACGCTGCATGGAAGTGTGTGTCTCATGCAGTGTTTTGTAGTGTGCTCATGGGGATCGATAAGGTATTCCTGCTTGTTGTAGTTGATGTCATTTCAATCCACGCACCCCTTGCGGGGTG
>OLVO01000486.1_pt1 | contig 46358 bp, 48 predicted proteins | sample 1672571 | NCBI WGS metagenome assembly OLVO01 (sample SAMEA3136700, study PRJEB25190) | human gut metagenome | biome: human gut; feature: human-associated habitat; material: faeces | place: Austria | collected 2013
GAGCACGGCAGAAGCATTTGCACCGCGAAAGGATAGACTTCCCCCTTGGCGTATGCTCGCGGATCATTTACCGCTCCCGCCTGCGGTACAGTTCCAGCGCCTTTACAACGGTATCCTCGATTTTCCCCACAGGCGTCCCCGCGGGGAAAAATCTACCGATCAGTTCCGTGCGGCCTTCGCCTGCTCCGCCTGATTCGTTTTTTCTCCTGCTGTCAGATAGAATTTGTAAGCACGGGCTTTGAAGGACGTTAAACAAAAGAAACGTCCGCAAATGCAGACGTTTCTGATGTAAATGAGTGTTTCCGGCTCTGTTATGTTGATTTTTCTTTGAGGTCTTTACACACCAAGGTCAGCGGCGGCTTCCATCTTAAACTTATCCATAGCAGCGCGGGCCTCGGGAACGTTGATCTTGTTGGTGTTCTTACTGGACATAACAGTTTCTCCTTTTCAATCTCTTACATGTGTGGGTCACTTGGGTATCGCAAGCATAGTTTGACACGAAAAGGATCGGCTATGCGGAAATAAAAGCGGTAAAATCTGTGTTTTTCTCAATTTTCGCCAACATCATGGCCGATACCGTTATTTAAAAGGATCTGGACCGCATTTTTATCGCAGGCCGGCAAACGGTATCTTCCGGTTCGTTTTGTCATTGCTTTCGTAAAAAATCACGGGGACTGCTTTTTAAGCAGTCCCCGTGTTGGGTTATTCAGCAGTATTTGCCATCGAGGCGATATAGTCCTCGTAGGTGCCAAGGCGGTCGGTCAGCTTGCCGTCCTCCAGCACCATAATGCGGTTGGCGATGGTCTGCACGAACTCGTGGTCATGGCTGGAAAACAGCACCACGCCCTTAAAGTCCATCAGGCCGTTGTTGACGGCGGTGATGGATTCCAGATCCAGATGGTTGGTGGGCTGATCCAGCACCAGCACGTTAGAACCGTAGAGCATCATGCGGGAGAGCATACACCGGACCTTCTCACCGCCGGAGAGGACCTTCACCGGCTTGAACACATCGTCGCCGGAAAACAGCATCCGGCCCAGGAAGGCCCGCTTGAAGGACTCGGTGTTGGCCTCCGGGATCTTGGGGGTGAACTGGGCCAGCCAATCCACCAGATTCAAGTCACAGTCATTGAAGAAGGCGGAGTTATCCAGCGGGAAATAGCTGGTGGTAATGGTGGTGCCCCACTTGTAGGTGCCCTCATCCGGCTCCATCTCGCCCATGACGATCTTGAACAGGGTGGTCTTGGCGATCTCATCCTCGCCTACAAAGGCGATCTTATCTCCCTTGTTCACCCGGAAGGACACGTTATCCAGCACCTTGCGGCCGTCCAGCGTCTTGGAGATGCCCTCCACCGCCAGGATCTCCTTGCCGCACTCCCGCTCCATGGTAAAGCCCACGAAGGGATACCGCCGGGAGGAGGCGGGCATTTCCTCTACCGTCAGCTTGTCCAGCAGCTTACGGCGGGCCGTGGCCTGCTTGCTTTTGGACTTGTTGGCGGAGAAGCGCTGGATGAACAGCTGCAATTCCTTGATCTTTTCCTCGTTTTTCCGGTTCTGGTCCTTCATCATCCGCTGGACCATCTGGCTGGACTCGTACCAGAACTCATAGTTGCCCACATACATCTTGATATGGCCGTAGTCCACGTCCACGATGTTGGTGCAGACGGTGTTCAGGAAGTGACGGTCATGGCTCACCACAAGGATCAGGCTCTCGCAGTCCATCAGGAAGTCCTCCAGCCACTCGATTGCCTGAATGTCCAGATGGTTGGTAGGCTCGTCCAGCAGGATGATGTCCGGCTTGCCGAACAACGCCTGGGCCAGCAGCACCTTCACCTTTTCCTTGGCGGTCAGGCTGGACATTTCGCTGTACAGAATATCGTTGGAGAGGCCAAGGCCCTGAATGAGCCGGGACACGTCGGATTCGGCCTCCCAGCCGCCCATTTCGGCAAATTCGGCCTCCAGCTCGCTGGCCTTCACGCCGTCCTCGTCGGTGAAGTCCTCCTTTTCATAGAGGGCGTCCTTCTCCTTCATCACGTCGTAGAGCCGCTGGTTGCCCATCATCACCGTATCCAGCACGGTGTAGGCGTCATACTGGAAGTGGTCCTGCTTCAGAATGGACATCCGCTCTTCCTTGGGGATGATGACCTCGCCGGTGGTAGGCTCCAGATCCCCGGAGAGGATGCGGAGGAAGGTGGACTTGCCAGCGCCGTTGGCGCCGATGATGCCGTAGCAGTTGCCGGGAACGAACTTCAGCTCCACGTCCTTGAACAGGGTCTGGCCACTGAAGTTCATGCTTACATTGTTGACTGTGATCATGTCGGTATCCTTTCATCACGGAGTCCGCGATTTTCCCGCAGGCTCCTTTTATTATCCGTCATAGCCGGACAGCGGTCCGGACGGCAGACAGTTCCCCGCCGCCGCATAAAAAAGCGACGGCCAAACGGTCGTCACAGAACATTGTGCTGCCCAAAACTGGTACTATTATGTTGCTTTTTCTCTCTTTTGTCAAGTATTCTTCTGCATTTGTACAGAAACATACTGACATTTCTTGAGACTGCCAATAAAGTGATAAATTCTCCGCGACGGTAAGGAAGGGTGTGCGCGGGAAACCCAAGAAGGGTGTCCTGCGCCATTGAAATCCTAAGTTTTCAGAACTTTTATAAAGTTCTAAAAACTTGTTCAGCGGGACGAAAAGGCTTTTTCGACACGCTGATTTCCTTTTTCATGCCGCTCTCCCGGCGTTTTTTCCTTGAAAGCCCCTTGACAATTTGGTTTACACATTGTAGACTGCAAGTAGAAGGTCTACGTGTAGTAAACCTCGGAGGTGAACCTATGAGCGATTTGAAAATGGGCCCGGTGGAGACCCGGTTTGCCGAGATCATCTGGGAAAAAGAGCCTGTTGGCTCCACGGAACTGGTGAAGCTGGCGGAGGAATCCCTGGGCTGGAAGAAGTCCACCACCTACACGGTGCTCAAGCGGCTGTGCGACCGGGGCATCTTCCAAAACGAGGGCGGCACCGTCACCAGCCGGCTGTCCCGGGCGGACTATGACACCGCCCAGAGCCAGCAATTCGTGGAGGAAAGCTTTTCCGGGTCCCTGCCCGCGTTTATCACGGCGTTTACCCGGCGAAAAAAGCTGACAGAGGACGAAATTGCGGAGCTGCAAAAGCTGATCGATCAGAACAGGAGGTAGCGTATGGGCGAGTTTGTAATGCACCGGCTGTTTCCCATCGTCTGTAATATGAGTCTCACCGCCAGCGTGGTAATCCTGGCGGTACTGGCAGTCCGCCGGCTGCTGCGGCGGGCACCCAAGGTCTTTTCCTACGCCCTGTGGGCGGTGGTGCTGTTCCGGCTGCTGTGTCCGGTGTCCGTCACCTCCGCCGTGTCCCTGCTGGGGGCGCTGGGCGCTCCGGCACAGGAGCGAAGTGCCGTTACCAGCGTGGTGGAGTATGTCCCGGCGGACATTGTCCGCAATATGGCCCCCACGGTGACGCCTTTGCCCCAGGAGCCGTTCCCGGCGGAACCCGGTAAGAACATCGTCAGCACCGCCCCCAGCGTTACTCAGCCTGCCGCTGCCCCAGCCTCACCCCTCAGCGGCCCGGTGGCGGTCCTGACCCTGACGTGGCTGACCGGCATGGCCCTGCTGCTTCTTTACAGCGTGATCTCGCTGCTGCGGCTCCGCCGCCGTCTGGTTGGGGCCGTGCGGTTGGAGGACAACATCTATCTGGCAGACTACATCCCCTCCCCCTTCGTCATGGGCTGTTCCGGCCCAAGATCTACCTGCCCTCCACCCTGACGGAAACGGAGCGAGGCTACATCCTGCGGCATGAGCAGTATCACCTCCGCCGCCGGGATCATGTGGTGAAGCTCCTGTCGTTTCTGGCCCTGTGCGTCCACTGGTTCAACCCGCTGGTGTGGGCGGCGTTCATTTTGGCGGGGAAGGACATGGAAATGAGCTGCGACGAGGCAGTGGTAAGGGAACTGGGCGAGGACATCCGGGCGGACTACTCCGCCTCCCTGCTGAGCCTTGCCACCGGCCGCCGCATCGTGGCGGGGATGCCCCTTGCCTTCGGCGAGGGCGACACCGGCGGACGCATCCGGAACCTGCTGAACTGGAAACGGCCCCAGCCGTGGATCATCGCCGTGTGCGCCGTGGTCTGCGTGGGACTGATCGCCCTCTGCGCCGCCAATCCCAAGGGGAGCGGCACCCCAACGGAAGATCCCCCGGCGAGTCAGGCGGAAACCGGCCAGTGGCCCAGCGTGGAAGCCTACGTCCAGCAGGTGATGCTGTCCCAGACGGAGGCGCGGTATTACGCGGAAAACGCCGACGGCACTGCCAGCGGCCAGCCCCATACCGCCGCGGTGACGGATCGAAAGCTGGAATATCTGACGAAGGGCGGCGAGCTGGCCGGGCTGGACCCCGACGGCGTGTTGGAGGAATGGGAATATTTCTATCTGGTGAAGCTGGATGTGGACACGGCTTCGGTGGCGCTGGTGGGCGGACAGTATTATGACGACGAGGAATACTTCTCGTTAGATGATCGTCATGTAATAGTGGCCCTGCGGCACGATGACGGCAGCTACGACATCCTCTGCGACGACTCCATCAATGACGGCGGCGATTTCTTCGGCTATCACAACACCATGGAGGAGGCCATTTACGACTGGTATGTGACGGACCGAAAGCTGGATCTGCCGCTGTATGTGGAGGACTGGATCGACCAGATCAACTACAACAACCCCAATGACAAGCCCGGCAACTATCCCGTCCACCGCTACGATGTGGACGGCGGTTACCTCTATATCCCCACCAGCGCATGGATCATGGCGGACGTCACGGCCCATCGCAGTCACGGTCACTGGGAATGGTATTCCGGCTATGATACCGGCTCCATCCTTACGGTAGACCGGTTCACCCAGACCTTGGAGGACGAATATATTACCTCCCGGAAGCAGGGCTTTGAGCCGCTGGACGATACCAAGCAGATCTGGAAACGGCGGCAGGGCGGCATAAACGAGCGGTACTACTTCTACCCCACCGCCGATGGGAACGGCTGCTGGCGGGTCTGGACTTTGTGGACGGATCTGGGCATCAGCAATTACGTGCATATCTTCATCGAGCCTCAGGTGATGTATCTCATGGCGGAGAGCTTCACGCCGACGGAGAGCCTTCCCGCCGCCGGCGCGTCCACCCGGACTACGATGACCTCCACCTACCGGGCGGAGGTGGACGGGCGCGCCGCGGATCTTACGGTCTCCTACACGGTGGAGCAGAGAAACGGCGAGCTGCAGCTCTGTTCTCTGGACAGTGCCCGGGCCAGAAACGTTCACGGCTGGGAGCAGGTGCATCTGGCAGCCACGGTGGAGCAGCATCAGTCGCTGTTCGGTTCGGGCCTATATCAGTACCTCGTTCCAGTATCCTACGAGGCCGACCGGGGCAGCGGCTGGGAAACCTTTCAGGCCGTGGTGGAGATCTCGCTGACAGGGCAGTACAGCCCCCGGCGCACCCTGACGCAAGAGGAGCTGGCCGCCTACAACGCCGTTATGGACCCTGCGGTTCGGGATGAGAGCGGTGACATTGTGGACTTGAATATCCAGCCCTTCAGTTACTTCTTTTCCTCTTATTATGAAAATGTCAGGAACCTGAATTTTGAGGAATTTATCCGTTATTTCCCGGACAGCGGCCAGGCGACCGAGGCGGAATTTGAGGCGTTGAAAAAGCTGGATGACTGGCCGTTCAAGCAGGTGGCGCGCATGGAGGATATGCCGGTACCCATCCACCGGCACACGGTTTCCAGCATCAACGAGGTGCTGACCCGCTGGGGCGGCATTACCACGAGCGATCTGGACACCGCCGGCGTCTGCTATCTGGAGGAATATGACGCTTACTATACATATACCTCAGATTTCAATATGTTCTATTTTATAGCGGAATCCGGCGAACAGGTCGGAAACTACGTTTATCTGCGTAAATCTGTTGAAAACGGAAATATTGCAGTCCTGACCCTGCGCCTGATGCCGGGAACGGACGAATGGCAAATTGTGTCCCACTGGCGCTCGGGCAGCTGAACCGCATAAAAAGTCAGGCGTTGGAAAACCAACGCCTGATTTCAGCGTGTCGAAAAAGTCTTTTCTCCCCGCTGAGCCAGTTTTCAGAACTTTATAAAAGTTCTGAAAACTAAGGATTTCAATGGCGCAGGACACCCTTCTTGGGTTTCCCGCGCACACCCTTCCTTTCCGTTGCGGAGAATCTACCTCTTTATCGACAGCCTCAAGTCAGGCGTTGGAAAGCCAACGCCTGACTTTTACTATGTTTGCTATGTTCCTTTTTATTCGTCAGTCCTTTCGGTACTCCGGCTTCCAGAGCAGTTCCTCAAAGCTCTTGATATACACGTCGCAGAAGGAGCGCATTTCCTTTTCGTCCCCGGCAAAAAAGCTGTCATAGACGCCCACGACCCGCATTTTGGCGCTGCGGGCGCCCTTGCAGGCGGCAAGGCTGTCGTCAAACAGGGTACAGGTTTCCGGCTCCACGCCGTACCGCTCCGCCACCCCTAACCACAGGCGCTTGTCCTTTTTCTCAATACCCAACTCCTGAGCAAAGGTAACGGATTCGAAGTACTTCATCAGATCCAGCTTTTCCATCGCGGTGCGGCAGTGCACCGGCACGCTGGAGGTCACCAGCGCCATCCGCCGGTTCTCCGCCTTGCACTGCTTTAAAAACGCCCGGACGCCGGGCCTCACCGTCACATGGGCGTAGGCGTCCTTGGCCAGCTCCATCCACTCCGCCATGATGTCTTCCTCGCTGTCGGGCAGATTACAGAACTCCTTGGTGAACTTAGCCGCCAAGGGGAAAATGGTGTGGGCCACCCCCTCGTAATAGGCTTTTGTGTAGGGCAGACCTCTCCGGGCCAGAAATTCCCTGTCCACGTCCTTCCAGACATCGTTGGAATCAATGAGGGTGCCGTCCATATCAAATAAATACATATCAGTTCTCCTCTTCCAGCCAGAATCGCCACGGGAAGTCCTTGGCTTCTTCCGCATAGTCCACGCCGATCCGTGGGCCGGCGCAGATGTGCTCCGGTCCGGTCACCGGGTCCGTCAGCCCCACATCCGCCATGGAATCGCAGAGAAACAGAACGTCTCCCTCCAGATCCAGCTTATTCTGGGCCGTGGTGAGGTCCAGCGCCTTACAGACCTTGCCGGGACCGTTGAGAAAGTTTTTCCGCCGGTAGGCGTTCATGGGCGCATCCCCGAACCGCAGGTGCTTCATGGTCTCCGCCCCCGCCGCCGGTTTCAGTCCCCGCAGCAGCACGGCGGATGGCTCCCCCTCCGGCTCCGTGACGAAGTTCAGACAGTGGTACATCCCGTAGATGAAATAGATGTAGGCGTGGCCGGGGGCCATGAACAGCGTTTCCGTCCGGGGCGTACGGCGGTAGTTATAGGCGTGGCAGGCCTTGTCGCACCGGCCCACGTAGGCCTCCGTTTCCGTAATGCGGCCCGCCAGCAGCTCGCCGTTCCGGTTCCGCACCAGATACTTTCCCAGCAGCGCCTGCGCGATGGCAACGGTGTCGCCGTTGAAGAAATCATGGGTCAGCTTTGCCATAGGGCCTCCTTTATCAAATATGCAGAATTTCGCAGGAAAGCAGTAAAAATCCACAAAAACAGCCGCGTTTCCAGAACTTCCTTTGCGGCCTTCGGAGAAGTCGGCCAGCCCCTCTTGCGGCGGCGGCAGTTTTCCACTATAATCGCTACATTCGCGGTCTCTGTGCCAACCTTCGCGCAGGGCTGATTCGATGCGTTGATCCACGCTACCTACCGTCCAAAACCGGCGGGAGAAATTTTTATCATCATACCACATCCGGTGGGGAGGAGCAAGTATATGAAGCAGGGTTCTCTGCGTTCGTCCGCCTATGCGGTTCTGACGGCTTTCATCTGGGGCACCGCCTTTGTAGCCCAGAGCGTGGGCGCGGAACATGTCCCGCCGCTGGCCTTTAATGCCGCCCGGTCGGTGATCGCCTTTGTGTTTTTGCTGGTGCTGTGCGCCGTCATGCGATCCGGCCGCCGCCGGAAGGGGCAGGCTGCCTCCGTCACCCGCTCCCGGAAGGATCTGCTGCTGGGCGGCTTCTGGTGCGGCCTGACGCTGGGACTGGCCTCCTTCCTTCAGCAAAAGGGTCTGGATACCACCTCCCCTGGCAAGGCGGGCTTCATCACCGCCCTTTACATCGTGCTGGTGCCCATTTTCGGCATTTTCCTGAAGAAGCGAGTACCCAAGGCGGTGTGGGTCAGTGTGCTGCTGGCGGTGACGGGACTGTACTGCCTGTGCATCACGGAGAGCTTTACCATCGCCCCCGGCGACCTCTGCGTGATGCTGTGCGCCTTTGTGTTTACAGCACAGATCCTTCTGGTGGATCACTTTGTCACCGTGGTGGACGGCGTGGAGCTGTCCTGCTGTCAGTTCTTCTTTGTCACGGCGTTTTCCCTGATCGGCTCCCTGCTTTTCGAGCATTCCACCTGGGCGGGCCTGACCATGGCGGCGGGCGCCATTCTGTATGCGGGTCTCCTTTCCAGCGGCGTGGGCTATACGCTGCAAATTCTGGCTCAGAAAGGCTCCAACCCCACGGTGATCTCTCTGCTGCTGAGTCTGGAATCCGTGTTCGCCACCATTTCCGGCGCGGCGATCTTGGGAGACCGCCTCAGCGGGCGGGAATATTTCGGCTGTGCCCTGATGCTGGCAGCGGTGGTGCTGGCACAGCTGCCGGACAGAAAAAAAGCATAAGCCCTGCGTGTTTTTTCGGAAGCGGAGCCTGTTGGCTCCGCCAAATGTCAATACTAAAACCCGAATTTCTTTGAAAAATTTTTTATAGGCTTTATAGGCTTGCAAGAAACACGTTGAAAAGTTCCGCAGAGGTGTGCCAGTCCAGGATTAACCGTGGGTAATTATTTATCCAGTCCTGGACCCGGCGCACCTCTTTTTGTGTTACCTTGCGGAAGTCCGTGCCCTTGGGGAAAAACCACCGGATAAGCTGGTTCTGCTTCTCGTTGCTGCCGCGCTCTCCGGGTGACCTGGGGTGGCAGTAGTAGACGTGGGTGCGCTTCTCTCCCGGCAGCAGACAGGAGCGCTCCATGCCCTTGCAATCGGCAAATTCGCTCCCGTTGTCCACGGTGATGCTCTTGAACACCTGGCGGAACATAGCGGTCCCCATGCGGCGCTCCAGCCGGTCCAGAACGCCCACGACGCTGGCGGCGGTGTCGTCGTGCATCTTGCGGATGATCTCGTCCCGCGTCACGCGTCCGGTGAGGACGCACAGGGCTGCCTTGGTGCCCTTCTTACCCACTACGCTGTCCATCTCCCAGTGGCCCGGCTCCTCCCGGTTGTTGATGTGCTCCGGGCGATGCTCGATGCTGTCCCCTCTGGGGGCTTTCGCTGCTTTCACGCGGTTGTAGGTCCGCTTCTGGTCACTCTTGTAGCGCAGCTCCTTGTTGGTCAGGGGCCACAAGTCCCCGTTCTCAATGTACTTATACACAGTCTGACGGCATAATGTGCAGGAGAAGGTAGTCTCCGGCGTTTTGCCCAGCATGGAGCAGGCAGCAGACGGGGAATACCCCTCGGAGATGGTTTTGACCAGCCACCGGGCCAGCCGGTGGTCCTTGCCGATTTTCAGAGGCTTTTCCATGTTCTTCTTGCGGTCCAGGTGGTAGTCCTTGGCAACATCGGCGGAGTAGGAGATATAGGTGGTCAGGTCGCTGCGTTTCAGCTCCACCGCACCCCTCCGGCACTCGTCGTAGACCGTGCTGTGATGCACGCCCAGATAGCGGGCGATCTGCGGCTTGCTGTACCCCTCGCGGAGCATTTTTTCAATGGTCAATCTGTCGTTCCAGGTCAAGTGTGCGCCCTTATATCTCGGCATAGGAAAACCTCCATTTGCAATACTTTTGCATAGCATTTGTATATCTTTAGCACACTTTTTTCGGCCATGTCAATAGCCCCGGAAGATGCAAAAATCCCCCTACTATCCGTAGGGGGATTTCAAAATTTTTTATTCTTTTCCGGTCAGCCAGTCCATCGTCACGCCCAGGACCTCGGCAAAGATCATCAGCTCGTAGTCCGTCACGAAGCGGTCCCCGGTCTCTATCTTGCTGATGGCCTCCCGCTCGATGAACACGCCCTTGACCTGCATCCTCGCAGCGAGGTCCGCCTGGGAGATGCGTTTGGTCGCCCGCACCTGGTGGATGCGGTCGCCGGAGATATTCTTTTGTCCCTCAAAATCGTAAATCTTCACACGCAGCCCCTCCTTGGCACCTTGACAGTACCACGGAAAAGGGCTATCTTTGTAATAAAGATTTACAACCTTTATCGTTTTGGTACAAAAAGTGGGAATATCTCACTTCACGTCCGGCAGCTTCTCCAGCATACCGGCGGCCTCCAGCAGATTGTAGATGATCTGGGCCGTGGCCTCGCGGGTGATGGGCTTCTGCCATCCGTAGTTGCCCGCACCGTCTCCGGCGAAGATACCCTTGCGCTTGCAGTAGTCGGTGGCCTCCTTGGCCCAGGCGGAGGGGTTGTCCCCGGTGTCGGCGCAGCTCGTGAGCTGTTTGGTGTCCATAGCTTCTTCATCCTTTCCGGCCTTTGCGGCCTCCAGTCTTTTGTTGACTTCTGCGGCGATCTGGCCGTGGCGGCTGTAAAGCCAGTCACCAGGGCAGGCTTTCGCCGCAAACCAGCGGTGGACGGTCATGTTCTGCCGGTCTACCTGACCTACGAGGTTTTTATCTCCCTTCCAAAGCAGCTTGGGGATGCCGTTGCGCTGGCAGATGTCCACCAGCAGATCAATGAGGGACTTGTAGGCCGCGTCGGAGACCGGCCACGGGTCCTTGGCAACGGTGTTCGCCACCTCAATGGTGACGGCCCGGTTGTCGTTGCTGGCGGAGGAGGTACACCACGAACGGTTGGCCTCGTCCACATACAGACCGATGCGCCCGTCGCTGCCGATGCCGTAGTTGCTGCTGGCCTGGCGTTCCTTGTTCTGGAACAGTTCGCCGCAGCGCTCCACGGACAGGTTCCCGGCCATACAGTGGATGGAGATGGTGTCGATGGTGTGCTTGCGCTTGCCGGAATGGTTGGGGGACAGCTTGGTGTAGCTGACCAGCGGGCTGTTACTCATTGCCCGCACCTTCTTTCAGAACACCGTGGTTGAGTTCGTAGACGGCGGCCTCAATGAGCGCGTCGATGCGGTCCTCGTCCAGAGTGATGCCGTGCTCCGCCAGCCAGTTGAGGACATAGGCTTTCTTCTCCTCGCCGCGCCCGCTGCCACGGTAGATTTGCTCCGCAGCCGTCACGGCGATTTTCACCCAGGCATTGATCTCCGCCTGCTGCTGGGCCGTGGTCCGGCTCTTGATATAGGGAATGACCACGGCGGTGATGACGGCAGCCACAAGGGCAGCCGCCGCTTCAACGATGGTCGTAATATCCATGATGCGCTCCTTCCTTTACTCCACGATTTCCCAGTCGTCGGCCAGCATATCCGCCTGGCTTGCAAGCCATCCCATTTGCACGCCGGAAGTGCCGCAGAATGCGATGGCCTTGTTGCCGATGGCCTCGTGGTTGGCGTTGACGATTGTTCCCTCCGGGGACGTGTAACTGATGGCGGATGCCAGCTCAATGTGCTGGTTCTTCCCGTTCCAGCCCGCCCGTCTGCACTTCTTCCCCTTCTTCATAGCCTCGATAGCCAAACCGAAGTTCATGCCGTCGATGGGGCGGTACGCTTCCTCGAACACGGCCTTGGGGCTAAAGCTCTCGTAGCCGTCCTGGTAGCGAACCTTATAGCCCTCCTCGCAGACCTTGCCACCCATGCGAATGGCGGGGACCGCCTCAATGATTTTCGTGCCGATATAGGTTTTCATTTCGATTTCCTCCTTTAGCAATCTCGTTTGATTTTCTTCTCCGGTGCGTTGCTCTTGCCGAACACCACCCCGTCGTTGTGCTCGAAGATGTTCTCCACCACCTTGAGGACGTTCACGCCCAGAATGGTCTCGATGGCCTGCTCGGACAGGTCCACCACCGGGAACACTTGGCCCAGGCGCACCGTGGCGTACAGGGCGATGAGGTAGGACATCGTGACCCACCCCAGCGCGGCGATCTGCGTTGTCACGAACAGTCGCCGCGTGGTTGTCTTAATGTTCTTCATCTCGTACCGCCTCCAGATGGTCAATGCGGTGGTGTGCGGACTTGGCGCTGGCCTCCACGGCAGCCAGACGGCCCTCCACTGCTGTGTTGGTCTTGCGCTGCTCTCGCTGTTCCGTCTTGATCTCGTCCGTGTTGGACTTGATGTACCCCAGCTCTGTCAAAACGGTGCCGAGCTGTTGGCCGTTGCTCCTGTCGTCTTTTCCCTTGTTGCGGGAGAAGGTGGCATAACTGATGACAGCGCCCAGCACCGTGCATACCAGTCCCACAATGATGTTCCACTCCATTGGTATCACCTGCCTTTCCCATTGAGCATATCAAAGCCCCGCATCCTTTTCGCCCCGAAGCAGATAAAAATTTGAAAGAGAGGGATTGCCCTATGATCTGGATTGAATTTGCCGTCAGCGCCCTTGTGACCGCTGCAACATACGGGGCAGGGCCTATGCTTCTGGCTCTGCTCCGAAAGAAACCGCTCCGTGTCCGATACCTGCGGATATTCAGCGCTGTGTACACGATTGCCGTATGGGCCGTGTGGCAGTTCCTTACATACGACGGGAACGCCGTGCGGACCATGCCAGCCCTGCTCTGGGGGTATGTGTTCTATCGCCTTGCAAGGAGCGTCCTGGAGAAAAAGCCCGTACCGGCCATACCGAAGGAACGATGGTACACCTGCCCGAAGTGCGGGCAGCTCGTCCCGGAGGGAAAGCCGTGTGACTGTGAAAGCCTTTCTCCCCAGCCGGGGGAGAAGTTGTGCGGCACACCGTTCATCCAGGCGGGCCAGACCCCGCCCGGAGTTGAAACCGAACAGCCGAAGCCGGGAAAGCGGTCTCCGGTGGTTCCGCTTTGCATAGCCGCTGCTTTGCTGGTGGTATGCACCTGCATCCTTGGCTACCGTGTCTCCGTGCTCACGGCAGCGCGGGATGACCTGGCAGCGGAGAGTGCGGAATTACGCTCCAGGGTTTCCGCGCTATCCACCGAAAAGACGCAACTGCAAGAAAAAGTGAACGACCTGGAGGCTCGGAACGAGGATTTGTCCGGCTATCTTCACGACGCCACTTTTCTTTACAACAACATTGGGTTCATCGTCGAAGGGTCAAACCGTTATCACAATTACGATTGCCCTGTATTCCAGGGTGCTGACGAATACTGGGCGCATAATATAGAATACTGCGAGTATCTGGGGTACTCGAAGTGTGGAAATTGTTGGTGACGGCATGAAAAAATGGGAGCAGGGATGACCTGCTCCCATTTCTTTACCATTCGCTGGTGTAGACGGTCCCCCAGAGGAAAGCCCGCTGCTCGTCGGTCAGGCCGGAGAAGTCCTCCAGCCATTCCCGCACATGGTCGCTCTTGGCCTCGCCCTTCACGGTCTTACCGTCTGCGTCCTTGGTCCCTTCCATCTCGTTGTAGGCGGTGTGGAACAGGACGTACTCCCAGGGTTCGATGCCCTGGGCCTCTGCGTCGTCGGCCTGGGCCATCCACTTGGTGCTGACCTCGTACTGCCCGTCGGAATGGTCCGCCAGGGCGCTCTTGTCGGCCAGATCATAGGCTGCCTTGAGCACCTTGTCGCGGGTCTCGTCGTCCATTCCCTGGAAAATAGGGCTGCTCGTCAGGTCGTCGGCCATGCTGCGGTAGTCGTTGGCCCGCTGGTCGGAGTATGCCCGGTAGGCGCTGCTGCCCAGGTCGTCCGCGCCGAAGGTCTCCTCCTTCTCCTTGACCGGGGCGTATTTGTCCCTGCTGCCGATAAGGTCCCGTGCCCTCTGGGGTAGGGTGTAGTCCGGGTCCTTCTCAACAGCCTTGTTGTAGCGGCTCCGCATGGCGCTGTCGATGCTTGCGCCGTCCACGCCCATGCTGTTCATCAGGTCGTCCCTGATGTGCTGGTAGGTGTCCATGTCGCCCTGCTCCAGCGCCCGGTACAGAATGGCGTAATAGCGGTTCTTGTTGCCGGTGTTGGAGATGTTGTAGATAGCCTTTTCCATCTCATACTGGAGCGGGATGTTGCCGGTCTCCACCGCCGCGCTCCGGGCCAGGCCCCACATATCACGCGCCAGGTTGGAGGCCGGGATGCCGAACATCTTTGCACCGGCGGCCAGCAGTCCCTTGAGGGCGTAGGCCCTGGTCCGCTTGCCCTGGCCGTCGGCGCTCTGGATGGCCGTCTGTCCGGCCTGGATAAGGTCGGACACGATCTCCATTTCCGTGCGGGACACGTCGTAGCCCTGCATGATGGACAGCGCGTCCTTTACAAAGGGGATTTGCCCCAGGGGGTTCATGTTGCTGCCGACGTTGCCCTCCATGATGGCGTTCCAGGCTTTCTCCCAGGGGGTCTCCTCGTCACCGGAGATGCCGGTGAACGCAGCCCGGAAGCGCTCCCAGTATTTTTTATCTTCGTCATCGTCGCGCATGGCGTCGATAAGGCTCTGGGCCAGAGCGTTGACCACGTTCGTCACCACCAGGGCCGTGGCCGCCCGGCCCATCGTCTTGATGGCCTTGCCGCGCTTCTGGCTGTTCTGTTCGTAGCGCACCTGGTCATAGGCCCGCATCAGCAGGTTGAGGCTCATAATCGGCTCGCCCATGAAACTGGTCGCCTGCTTCACCACCGCGTTGCTGGAGCGCATGATGTTGGACCGCTGGAGAACGCCGTCTACCACCTGGGTCTGGTCGATGACTTCCGCGAACAGCTTTGCCGTCTGCCGGTAGAACGCCTCGCTGCCCTTGGTGAGGCCCTGGTGTTCCCGCGCCGTGGCCCACTCGCAGGCGTTCCACAGCTTACCCCAGGTCACGGCGTCCGCCGCGCCCGCAGGGGCGGAAAGGGCGTCGTTCAGCTTCCGCACGTTCGTCCGGTTGTCGAACAGCGTCTCGGTCATCTTGTAGGGGCTTGAGATGTCGAAGCCGCCCGCATCCTTCCGCATGGCGATGGGGGAGTATTGCAGGGCTTTCTTCCATCCGCTGCCCCGCGTAACGCCTCTTGCAAGGCCCCGCGCCATGTCCTGGGGGTCCAGTACCGCCGCCGCCCGGAAGAACGCCGTGGGCTGCTGGATGACCACGCGGATGTTCGCGCCCACGGCTGCGCCCTTGAAGCCGCCGATGGTCTTTCCGGCGATGTCCCACATGGGGCTGTCGCCGGGGGCGTTGATGCCGTTCTGGATGTCCTCCATTAGGTTGTGCCAGTATTTTTGACTGCCGGGGCCGCCCACGCGGTCCAGCAGGCCCTTGATGGTCTTGCCGGTTGGGTTGCCCTCCTCGTCCCGGAACTGGTAGTTGAACAGGCGGTTGATGTCCTCCATCGTGCAGAGCCAGGAGGCATAGTCCGTCATGTCGGAGGCGTGGTTGGCAAAGGTGGTGAAGATACCCGCCAGGTCCAGGGCGTTGCTCGCGTGGGGCATTGTGGTCTTTGCCATGCCGATGTTCTTAATGGAGCGGGTGTTGTTGCCGCCCTTTTCGATGTTGCTGTGCAGGCCCTCCTTGGCCGATTTGATGGGCCAGTAGTCGCTCTCGGTGAACTTCTTATAACCATAGGCTTCCATGCTGGCCTTGTTGCCGTAGTCGGCCAGCACGCCACGGGTCAGTCCTTGCAGGCCGTCCGCGATCTTCACCTGCTCCGGTGTCAGCGTCCCGGTGATGTTCACCAGGTCGCCCTCCGTCAGGCGGATGCTGTCCGTGCCGCGCCGGATTTGCGAGGTTTTGATCTCTGGCTGCACCACGCCGCCCTTGAGCAGGTGGTCGTGGGCCTGCTTGCGCTTCACCAGCTCGTACAGCTCCATTACCTGGGCCGTGGAAAGGGTCAGTTTCTCGCCTCGCTCCGTGGTGAAGGTATGCGTGGTCGCCTCCAACTTCTTCACCGTCTTGGGGTCCACGATCTTGCGGACCTCCTCGGCCACATGGTCCACCATGAGCTGCTGCTGGTCCTGCGCGTCCCGCAGCATCCGGTAGACCGCCTTGCCCGCCTCTCCGTAATGGGAGAAGAAGGTGTACGGGGTCTCCAGGTCAATGAGGGCGTGGTTGCGGGTCAGGCTGTTCTTGGCCCGGCGGCTGCTGGTCCCGATGGAGAGAGCCTGCGCCCAGTCCGCCGTCCTGGCGTACTTGGCCTTGGACAGGACTTTCCCCGCCGTGTTCACGCTGTGCTCCACGGCCTTGACCACCTGCCACACGGTTTGGAGCTGCGCCACGCTCATGTCGGCCAGCTTGGTGTCCTTCATGGCGATGACCGCATCAAAGCCGCCCTTGATGCCGTCGGCGTCGCTGCCCAGAAGGGAGGGGTCAATGACCATATCCCCGCCCTCGGCCACGATTTTGGCGTACTGCTCCTTGAGGGCGCGGAACGCCTCGGTTCGCTTGGTGGGGGTGCCGCTGCCATCCTTCACCCGCTTGCCGTTCTCGTCGAGGGTGTACTGGCTCTCCTGGTTGATGCTCTCCAGCATAGCGGCCACGCTTCCGCGCATAGCCTCCGGGATGTGGTGCTGGTCGCTGGGGCGGAGGAGCTTCTGGGACAGAGCGCTGACATGGCGGGTGATTTTGGCCCGCAGCTCACGGGCCGCCCGGCGTTCCCGGCCCGCTGCGTCCTTGGCCGCATAGCGGTCTTTCAGAGCACCCATCTGCCGCTCGCGGGCCTCCCGCTCCTTGGCGATGGCGTTCTGTACCCGCTGCCGGTTTTGCTCCCGCAGTTCCGCCAGGCGGGTGGTGTACTGCTCCCGCACCTTCTGGACCTGCTCCCGGCCCTTGGCCTTGGCGTTCTCCAGCTTCAATGCCTGCCGGTCCGCAAAGGTCTTTCGCGTCTGGGGCAGGTCGAAGAAGGTCTCCATGATCTCGTTCGCCGCGCCGGTCACGGCCTGGTCCATGTAGCGGGAGAAGGGGTTGTACTCGTTGATCTCGCTGATGCCGTCCAGCACTTCCACGATATGGAGGAGCTGGTCCGTTGGGTGGGTCTGCTCCTGCTCGCTGAAAAACTCCGGCCAGCGGGAGGAAAGCTCCTGGTACACCTGGTCGATGTTGGTGTGGCCCTCGCTGCCCAGGTTCAGCCGTCCGAACTGCCTCTTGCGGAAGTCGCCATAGTCCGCGATGTCCCCGTGGTACTCCTTGCCGTAGATGATCTTGGTCGTCCGCAGGTAGTCCCGCAGGTCGCTGTACGCATCGTACATATCGCTGTCCACGGCCACCGCGTTGCTCACCAGGGTTTCCGCGATGTCCTCCGCCCGGCGGCGAGCCTCGGTGTAGGTCAGCTCGTCCTTGCCGTCGTAGCCGCTGGCGATGTAGTCATAGAGGCTCTGGAGGTCTCCCTGGATGTCCTTCACCGCGATGTCGGCCCCGTAGTTCTGGATAAGCTGTTTCGCGGCGGCGGTCACGGCCTTTTTGTCCGTGGTCACGCGCTGGGTCCGCCGGGTCTGGCCCTGCCAGTAGTCCCGGCTCTCCTGGAGCTTCCCGTTTCGGCGCTGGATGGCGATATAGTCCTTCATCTGCTCCCGCAGCAGCCGGTTTTCCTCCTGCAAGGCGGCGTTCTCCTGGAGAATGTCCCTTCCCTTGAGGGAGAAGCGGGCATTGTCCACGCTGTTGATCTTGGCAAGGCGGTCCGCGTCGTCTCCGGTCTTGTATTCCAGCATCCGCACACCGGCCTGCTCCAGACCGTCCCGCAGCTTTTTGCTGCTGTCATCGGGGATGACGGCGGCCAGCACTTCGTCGAAGCCGACGGCCCGCTGGGGCTTGGCCTCAAAGTAGCCGGTGGGCATTTCCGCCGCCTCCTGGTAAACGGCCTGGATGTCCTGGGCCGTCTGGCTGCTGATTTTGTACCCCTCCTTGGAGAAGGCCCGCATGATAGCGTCCACCGTCCTCTTGCCCTTGGACGTTTCCATCAGGATGCTGCCGATGATGTCGCTCTCGACGAAGGAATTGTCGGAATGAGCCTTGTTTCCCTGCTTGATCTTCGTGATGATGCTGCCGATCTGGTCATCAATGGCCTGGAGCTTTGCTTCATACTCGGCCCCCTCGTCCATGCCCAGCCGCCCACTGTCCGCCTTGATCTCCTGGATGCTGCGGTATTCCGGCGTCGCCACGGATTGCAGGGTCTTGGCGCTTGCGCCCCAGGTGTTGCCGCCGCGCTCCTCCTGGCCCTCCTTCATCGCCTTGACGATGTTCTCCAGGGTGTAGGCATAGTGGAGCTGCGAGAAGCTGCGGAGATTGCCGGAGGGGGTGTAGGGGTCCTTGCCATTGTAGATGCCCGCCTCGCCCAGCAGGCCGTCCAGCTTCCCGGCAATCCACTCCTCAACGGCGTGGTCATCCACGGCGCTGCGCAGCGCGTCAGAGGTAGCCATCCGGTCAATTTCGCCCTTGGTCGCGCCGCCGTCCTGGTACATATCCCATGCGTGGTGAACGATGTCCTCCAGGGTGAAGATGGAAACGCCGTCCATGGAATTGTCGATGCGGGTCTGCCGTCTTTCGTTGATCTCCGCGTCGGTCCAATGCCTCTTGACGGCCATTCTGCGGAGCATGGGTTCGCCCTGTTCCCGGTAGTAGTCCCGGAGAATGTCGCGGATGACCTCGGCATTCTCGCCCAGGGCGTCCTTCACGCTCTCGCCGGTCTCCAGGTTGGCCTCGATTTCAGCCAGCGTGTTCACGCCCAGGCGGTCAACCACCTTTTGCAGGGTGTCGTTACCGAACTTGTCCCACACCTTGTCCATCTTCACCGGCTCCAGGCTCTTGCCCTGGTCTGCCAGATAGGCCGCCCGCACTGTGTCTGTGGAGGCCAGTCTCTCCGCCAGCTCTGCCGTGCTCCTGGTGCTGGTGTCGTCGATGCCCACAGAGCGCAGAGCGGCGCTGTTCCCGAAGATACCCCCGGCCACGGAGACATCCCCGGCAAGCCGGTGCAGCTCGTGCTCCACCTGGGATGCCTTTTTGCTGTTCACGGGGTAATCTACTCGCGGAGCTGTCGGCGTCCAGGCGTCGCCGCCGTACACCTTGTTGGCGCGGAATAGCTGCGGGTCGATGGTGTCCTTGCTGAACACAAGGGAGATGGGGCCGTACTTGGTGTGCCCGTCCCTGGCTTTTACAATGGCGATGGAGGGCATGGGCAGGCCGCCCAGCTTGATGGCAGCCAGGATGCTGTTCTCGTCCTTGTTGTGCAGGGCCAGCAGCTTGTCCGTCTCCTCCACCGGGGTCTTGAGAGAAAATTTGGTCTTGACTTCCGCCCCGTTCTGGGTTACACTCTCACCCGTAGAGCGAATGCCATCTCCCACCGAGGCCATGTAGCCGTAGGTCTGGAGAAACGCATTTGCTCTTTTTTCATCGTACAGGACAAACTCGTTCCCGCTGTCGATCTGGTTCTTAATCCATTCCGCCGGGTGCTCCAGGCCGTACAGGCTGTTGATGACATTGACAGGCTTGCGGTCCATATCGGTCCCGCGCTCCAGCGCTGCCAGCAGCGTGTAGCCGTCGCCGTCGATGTCGTTCAGAACGATACCGGCCCGGTCTCCACTCCCAAAGGAGAACAGAGGGGAAGCCAGGTTGCCCATAAGGTTTTTCAGAACGCGGCGGGGGATGTTGTGCTTCTTCTGGGTGGATTTGCGGAAGTCTCCGATGGTCATAGCCAGGGGCAGCGCATCAAAGCCGGACTTCTCCAGCACCGCAGGGGTCACTCCGAAGTAGAACGCATCGCTGGAGGCCATCTTCCCGTCGTAAAACATCTTGAGCTGCTGGGCCAGCGTCATTTGAGAGGTCCGTTTGATAGAGAATTTTGTGCCGCCGTCCGTCTGGGCGGCGTTTTTGTTTGCCGTCTGCTCGCTGGTCGCTTTCAGTGCCTCCTCCCAGAGGCGGGCCGCTTCCTCCAGGGTGTCGATGCTCACGCCGTAGGCGTTGGCGGCAGCCTGGTTCTGCGCGGTCTTGTTGCCCTTGAACAGAGACTTGACCTTGCGGATGAAGTCCCGCACGGCGTCCAGCAGCTTCCGGGCCACGCTGCGGTTTTCCTTTGCCAGGGTCTCAAACCTGGCCGGGTCAACCGTCAGCGCCTCGGTGAAGTCGGCGGCGATCTCGTCCATGGCCTGCTCCGTGGAGAGGTTCACGCCTGCCTCGGCGTAGCGGCTCTTGTACTGCTCCACGATGGAGGCGGTAGAGCCGTCCCGCTCGGTCAGCGCGGACATGGCATAGTCGCGGTACTTCCGGTATGCCTCCGGGGCCATCTCCTGCATCCGGTGGGTGATCTCGTGCTTTGCCACCACGGTGCCGGGGTTTTCGGCGTCGTTGGCGATGTGGATGATGCCGTTGCTGTACCAGCCGTTTGCGCCGCCCTTGCCGGTGGCCTCTGCCATCTGGATTTTCACCCCAGCGGCACGGGCCAGGCTGTCGTAGAAGCGCACGGTCTCCTTGGGCAGGCTGGCGGAATGTTCGGACTGCACGAAGCCCGCCTCGTCGCCGTACACCGTGGCGCTCTTGACGCCCTCCCGCTCCAGGGCCAGGGAGTCCGCCGCGTCGTTCTGCCCGGCGGAGTAGGCTGCGAAGCGCTGCGCCTGGTTGAGCTGCGCGGCATAGCGGCTCTGCACCTTGTCCATGTCGATGCCGGAGATGCCCGCCTCGTAGTAGGAAGCGAAGCCTGCGTAGTAGTCGTCGGCCCGCACGTTGCCGCCGTAGCTGGCGGAGAGGGCCTTGGCCCCGTTCTCGCCCAGGCTGGCCGCAGCGTCCCGCACGCGGCGGATGTCATACGCCTGCTGCGCCGCAGGGCGCTGCTGCTCCACCTGCATGGCGGGGCGCACGGTCTCCTGCGTGGCCGCCTGCCGGGCTTCCGTTGCGGCGGGGGCAGTTTCCCTCGTGCTCGCGGAAACGTCGCTCTGCGTCCTTGCAAGGGCCTCCACGGCGCTCTTGACGGCCTTGCGCTGCTGGGACTTGCTCATGTCCTCGCTGATGTTCAGCCCAGCCTCCTGCGTCAGCGTGTTGATGGCGGTGGGGTTGTTCAAAATGTCGATGGCGGTGTTGTTGGTCACGCGGCCCTTCTGGGTCACTTCCTCGGCGGCCCGCAGCAGCAGGTCGCCGCTGCCGTCCTCCGCGTCGATGGCCTGCACGTTGGCCTGGTACAGCCGCCCGATTTCTGCGTTGGTGAGGGTCTGCCCGGCGTCGAGCTTCTGCTGGAGCTGCACGGCCAGCTTGTAGCTCTGGGTGCTGGGGTCGCTTGCAAGCCCTTCCTGGATGGTGGCCTGCACCACGTCGTCGCCCATCGCCTGGAACTCCGCGCCGGTGCGCCGTGCGCCGTATTCATTCAGCCCCGCGTTGATGGCGATGCCCGCGCCGGACATCACGCCACCGGAGACAGCGCCGCCCAGGAAGTCCAGGCCCATGTTCTCCGCCTGGTCCCGGACGGCCCGCCAGAACGCCTCCTTCTCGGTCATGCCCTCGGCCTCGTAGGCGTCGATGGAGGTCTGCCACTCGCTCTTGTCCTTGGAAATGAGCACGTCGGCCACCAGGTTGATGATGTCGCTGCCCACTTCCTCGCTGCCCTCGGCCAGGGTGTTTTTGAGGAAGTAGCCCATGGCGCTCTTGGTGAGCGCGGTTTTGTCCAGCAGGGCATCCAGGCTGACCTTCTCGGTGACGATCTCCGCCGCGCCTGCGATGGTGCCCAGGGCGAACGCCTGGTTATCGGACAGGCCCCGGTCCTTTGCGGAGATGGTGGCATCCGCCGCCGCGCCGGTGCCCATGATGGCAAGGGAGAGCGCCTGGTTGCCGCCGGTGATGGCGGTATTCAGCAGGAAGTCGCCCATGCTCATGCCGGTCTGGTAGGCGAAGCTGCCCACACCGCCCCAGTTGTCCTCCACGATGGTGTTCACCTCGTCGCGGATGGCGCTGTTGATGTAGCTGAACTTGTTGTAGCCTGCGTTCTGGTCGATTTCCCCGTCGGAGAGGTAATCCGCCGCCTGGCCCAGGTAGGAAAGGCCCTTGAGAGGGCTTTCCAGCACGCTGAACGCGGAGGACCCCACCGGGTGCTCCTTGGCGTAGGTGGCCCATTCCTCCTCGGCCTTGGCCCGCTGGCGGTAGTTGAGGTCTCCGGTCAGGTAGTCGATGTAGGCGTAGGCGTTCTTGTGCTCCGCGTCGCCGTTGGCGGTGTCCTGGGCGTACAGGTAGTTGAAGGTGGCGATCTCGTCATCCGTCATTTCCCGCCGCTCGCTGTTGTCCAGGCCAAGCAGGGACGCGTTGCTCTGGATGTCGGAGAGCATCTGGCGGCTGCGGGCCTCCTCGTTGCGGTTGATGTAGTCGTAGGCGATGTCGTCAAAGCCGCTGTTGGAGTAGGTCCCGCTCCATGCGTTGAATTTCTCCTGGCCGTTGGCCGTGCTCTTGTACTGGCTTTTCTCTGCAAAATCGGGTTTCTCCGCCAGTGCGGCATATTCCTTGCCCCGCTGGTAGGTGTTGTAGTCGTTCTCGTCCTTGAACTGGGACCAGAAGTCATACTCGCTGTTCAGCCCGCCCCGCAGCTCCTCCAGGTACTTGCTGCCCTGGTCCAGGGTGGAGAGGACGCCGTTCACGGCATCCTCTCCGTATATCTCCCGGTTGTCCTGGAAGTAGGTGCGGTAGGCGTTGGCCCTGTTCTGCATCACGCTGATGCGGGCGTCGTTGTCATCCCGGTACTTCCCAAAGTCTGCGGCACTCTGGAATTTGCCGTCCCGGCTCTGGTAGTCGCTGCCCAACTGGCTGGAGAGGCCGTTCACGCTCTCCAGCCAGGAATTGAAGCCCTGGGCCTTGTCCGCCTCGTATCTGCCGCTGCCGCCGTAGGCATCCTTGCCGTACTGCTGGTCGATGACGGCCCGGCGTTCTGCGGCTTTGCTCCGTAGAAAGTTGCTCGCCCGCGTTACGGTGCCGTCGTCATTCTTGCCCAGAGGGGTCTTGTCGCTGCTCTGGATGCTCTCGGCCTGCTGCCGCGCCGCCGTCCGCTTCTTCAAAAAATCGCTTGCGCTTGCCATAGGGCCGCCTCCTTACTTCTTATTGCCGTTCCACTTGTAGGTGTAGGTGTTGGTCGCGCTGTCGTAGGTCTCGATGACCTTTCCGCTGTTGACGTAGTTCTCCACCTCGTCGTAGGTGAAGCGGCCATGGCCGGGAATATAAATCCAGCTATCCCCGTGCCGGTTGCCGATCTGGGCGTCGCTGCCGCTGTCTCCGCTGCCGCCCTGGTTCTTCATCCAGTCGGCGTAATACCCGGCCAGCTTTCCGGCCTGGGTGGTGTTGTACCCGGCGGACAGCAGCCAGGCGTATGCGTCGCCCTCGCTGCGGATGCCCGCCTTGTACATTCCTGCGTACACGTCCTCGCTGGCGCTTGAGCCGCCTCTCTTGCTTCCGCCGGAGCTGCCGCCTCTGGAGGACCCACCGCCGGAGCGAACGGATGCCTGCGCCTTGTTGTATGCGCTCTTGAGGCCCGCGATCTCCTGGTCCGTGTACCCCAGGGCCTTGTAGCCGGAGAAGTCGCCGCCCGCCGCGAGGGTCTGGGCCTTTGCCAGCGCCCGGTTGTACTCCGTCTCGTCCTTGTAGGTCTCCCGGTTGTAGGCGGTCTCGTCCTCGTAGCGCTTGTCCGCGATCTGGTCCCGGCCCACGGAATAGTTCCACTCGTTGTTGTAGCGCTCGTCGCTGATATTGTCCCGATGCACGCCGTAGTCGAAGCTCCGGTCCGTGTTGTACTGGGCCAGGAGGTCGGCGTACTTTGCGTAGTCGCCCTGCTCCAGGGCCACCAGCATTTCCAGGTTTGCCCTCTGAGTGTTGCCCTCGTCCTGGTACATGGAGTAGGCAAGCTGTTTCAGCTCCGGGATTTTATCGGCCAGTGCCCCCATGTAGTTGTCATAGGTCTGCTGTGCTGCGCTGCCCGCATAGCTGCTTGCAAGGCCGCCTGTGCGGGCGCTGACCTGCCCCAAGGTGTCCTGCATCGCCCGCTCGCCGTTGCGCGTGTAGCTCTCCTTGTACTGCTGATAGGTGGGGTCCTTCTCCGGGTCGTAGCTGAACGCCTCCCGGTTAAGGATTTGGCGGGTTAGGTCGTCGATTTGGTTCTGGTAGCGGCTGGTGTAGGTGGGGGCCGCCTCGTAGGAGAAGCCGCTGCCTCCGTTTCCTCGTCCGCCGCCGCCCATCTCCAGGGGGATGTAGCGGCTGCCGTCGCTGTCGCCGGAATAGCCGTAGTTGCTGCGGATGCGCTCCACATAGTCGTGGGCGTCTGCCCAGGTCGTTTTGCCTGCCGCCGCTGCCGCCCGGACCTCCGCCGCGCTCCGCAGCTCGTCATTGGAAAAATGCTCCTGGTCATATACGCTGCCGCCGTAGCTGCCCCGGTCGCTGCCGCCGCCGCCCACCGTGTCGGCGCTGGGCGCGGCGGCCTTGCCGGTCTTGCTTCCGGTCTTGATGGCGCTGGTGGCATAGCCGTTCTCGTTATAGCTGATGTTGTAGCCGCCCTTGGAGACGGTCTTGCCCGCCAGGTCTTTGTTCCTGGACATATCGGGTTTTGCCATGTCGGATTACCTCCTCTTTCAGTTGGTTTTCTGCTCCAGCGCCGTCACGCGGGCTGCCAGCTTGTTGTACTCGCTGCCCAGTGTGCTCACGCTCTGCTGCACCCCGGAGAGGGTGGTTTGCAGGCTGGAGACCTTGCTGTTCAGCCCCTCCACACTGGTCTGTATGGCGGTCATGCTCTTTTGAAGCTGCCCCAGCATGAAGTCCAGATTTTCTTGCAGGTTTCTGGTGTAGTTGCACAGAGATTTTACGGTCCCGTTCACGTCGTTGCGGTCAAACGAAGGAGGGGAGCCGGGGAGGGTGGTTGCCATGCCCTGTCACCCCCTTAATATTCGCTGCCCAGGGCGAACTCCCGGATGATGCTCTTGACCAGGCATCCGCCCTTGCCGGACAGCCGGATGCGGAAGTTGTCGCACCGCACCGGCAGGATGGGGACTTGCAGGGTCTTGGCCCGCTCGTTGTGGGTGGAGAACACCTGTCGGAAGGGCTTCCCGTCCGTGCTGATCTCCACCTTGAGCCAGGCCCCGGCATCCAGGTCCGCCCGCAGGTACAGCTTGGAATAGCACTTGCGCCCGTGGCTCGTCTCGTCCATCTGGCACAGCGTTGCGCTCCAGTTCACCAGGCCCTCCTCGGAGTAGTCCTGCCCGGTGGTCATCAGCTTGCCCGTGGCCCCGTCCAGGAAGTAGAGCGTCCCGTCCAGATAGGCCCAGTCCAGCGCGTGGGTCGCGTCCTCCCGCAGCCAGATGGCCCGCAGTGTATCAAAGACGTACAGCTCCCAGTCGCCCTTCTCCGTCCGCATGGAGATGTAGTAGCGCTCGCCGTCCGTGCCGCCCACCGCGTCGAAGAAGCGCCGGGTCCCGAAGTTCTCCGTCAGAAGCTCCGGGGTCCCGCCGGAGTAGGCGTACACACCGTTGCGGCCCTTGTAGAACAGCGTCTCGTTGATGACGGCCAGGGACTTCTCGCTGCCCTTCTGGATGCCGGGCACCGTGTAGGTGTAGATTTCATACTGCGCCGGATAGCTGCCCAGGACCTTGTGCAGGCAATTCTCTTTCCAGAACAGCACCGTGCTGGAGTAGGCGATGCACCCGGTGAACTCGCCCTCCGTGCCCACGGCCACGGCGTAGCTGTCCGTGGACACCCCGTCGTAGACGTAGAAGTTGGTCGGGTCGCCCAGGGCGCTGGCATAGATGGTCTTGCCCTCCGCGCCCCAGATGCGGTTATCGCACTCGCAGATGCACGTCAGGTCCGGCACCTTCCGCTCCAGCATCACCGTCCCGGCCTCCACGCCGGTCTTGGTGAAGATGTCCTTGGTGAAGGTCAGCTTCCGCGCTTCCAGGGAGCGGATGATGTGGCTGCCATTGTTCGCGGCGCAGGTCGTACAGCCGGAGATTTCGATTGCGTCTCCGGCCTTGAAAAGCTCGTCGAAGCCTGGGTATTTGTGCAGCGCCGCCGTGTGCAGCAGATAGGTGATCTGGTAGGTCCCGTCGCTCTGCTTTGCGCTGCTCTGCACCACCATGTACTCCTTGGAGCTGTCGCAGTCGTATTGAATGTAATCGCCCGCCTTGAGCTTGTCCGGGGTCCCTGCGGTCCCGCCGCTCATAGTCAGCGCTCCCGTGGTCTTGTTCACGCTGGCCCCGGTGTAGGCGGTGATGGATGTGTCGGCGGCCACGCTGCCCTTGGTCTCTGCGTTTTCCGCCGCCTGGTCGATGTAGCTCTGCTCCGGCACGGTCAGGGTGTTGGCCGTGAAGGTCACGTCGCCGGGGAAGCCGGGGTATTCCGCCGCCAGCATCCCGAACGTCTCTGCCTCCGTGTCGTAGTAGACCTTATCGGGGAAAATGACGATTTTGGTGTTGATGGTGGCAAACTGCTTTTCGCCCGCAGTCACATGGCCCACCACCTTGCCGTCATAGAGAAAGTCGGTCCCGTCCACCACGCACAGCTTCCCCCGTGCGTACAGCCCCGTGGGGCTGGTGTAGGTCCCGGCGGTCTTGCGTCCGTCCCGCTGACTGAGGCACGGGAAGCGGGCGGAGGAGAGGCCCCAGCTCTCTGCCAGCTCGCCGTCCCCGGCCCCCTGGCCGTAGTTCAGCCCGGCAAAGGCGATGATCTGCTTGCGGTTCTTGCCGGTTGCCGCCGTCAGGTATGGCAGGTTCATCTCGCCCCTCCTCCTAAAATAGACCCGTCAGACCCCCGCCGCCGATGGGCAGGTGCCTGCGGTGATACTGTTTCCGCCATTCGTCCAGCGCCGCGTTGTACGCCAGGGCGGAGTTGTTGTAGTTGTCGGCCTCCCGGTTGTAGAAGTCCACCTTGCTCATAAGGTACAGGTCGTACAGCCCGTCGTAGGGGGCCTCCACCAGCAGGGGCTTGTCCCCGTCCTCCGGGAACGCCTTGGGAAAGTCCGGCAGGTCGGTCCAGCCGCACGCCGGACACAGGTTGCTGTCCATCACCCGGTCATAGGTGATCTCCGTCCCGCCGCAGGTGGGACAGACGGCGACGGGTCCCTTGGCCCCGCGCCCGCTCGTGAGCTGGTGCCGCAGGATGGTCTCCCGGTAGAGCTGTCCGTCCAGCTCCAGCAGCCACGCCGCCTTGGTCTCGTCGTCGATGGCGTCCGGCCTCGCCCGGTTCACCCGTTCGATAACTTCATTGATGCTCGGCATACCGCCGCCTCCTCTCATAGAATTTGCCGGGCAGCGGCACGCCGCCGCCCGGCTTTTTGGGTGCTTCTCTTACACCGCGCGGACCCACAGGCCGTTGTTCTTCACATACAGCCCGCCGTCGTTGCCCGGCACGCTCTCAACCGTGTAGCATCCATCGCTGTCTGTGCTGTCAGATACAACGATAGAAGATTTAAGATTAAAAGCGGGACGCGGCGCGAAGTCGGCGCGGTACACGTAGTTGCTGTACGCGGTGCCGCCGGTGATGATGCAGTACGCGCTGTTGCCATTCGAGCACGGGGAGCGCAGGCCCCAGCCGACGGCGGTCGCCGTCTCGTCCAGATAGGCGATGCGCTTTGCGTTGTCGGAGAAATAGCTGAACGCCTTGCCCTCCGTCTGCCAGCCGCTCACGCCCGCCTCCGTGCAGGAGAGGGCAAAGCCCTTGCGGTAGATCGTGTGCAGCGTCGCCACCTGGTTGCCCTCCGCCACCACAATGGGGACGGGGACCAGGCACTCCCGGATTTTCTCGTCCAGTTTCAGCGGCCAGATGCCGTCACAGAAGTTGTCCAGCAGGCAGCCGATATATCGGTTCTTGTAGCTGCTGTCGTAGCTGGCCTCCCATTGGCGCTCATTGAAGGTGTCCTTGCGGATAAGGGTCACGCCCGTGCCGGTGCCGTAGTGGTCATTGTCCAGCTTGATGAACTTGGTGGGCTTGCTGTTTTCCGCCAGCTTCACCAGGCTGCCGTTTGCCAGATTGGAAAGTAACTGCCCCATATCGTTTTGTTCTCCTTTCGTCAGGTCCGGGCCGGGCAGCGGGGATGCCCGCCGCCCGCCTGGCCTCGTCTGCGCGGTCCAGAGCCATCAACAACCTGGACCGCATTTCTCTGCGGAGCTGCTTTGTGTCGCCGTGCTTGGCGTGTGCCTCCCAGGCGGTAAAGCTCTCCATGATTTTCTCCCGCGACACCTCGCCAGCCGCGTACTGCTTCTCCCACAGCCGGATGCGTCGTTTCATCCGCTTGATGGAGGAGTAGCGCAGCTTGCTGACCGCCTGGCCCGTCCGGGTCAGATAGGTGTGGAAGCCGCAGAAGTCGATGCCGTTTTGCAAGGGGAAGATGTTGGTCTTGTCGTTCAGCTCCAGGCCCAGCTTGGCAAATTCAAGCCTTGCAAGGCGCAGAGCCTCAACCGCCGTCGCCTTATCCGGGCAGATCACATACCAGTCGTCCATATACATCCCTGCCAGCGGCAGGTGCAGCTTCTCACCCACATAGTGCATGAAGGAGCTGACGTAGAACACCGCGTAGATGTGGCTCGTCTGGTGTCCCAGGGCCAGGCCCTCGTCCACGGCGTCGATGTATCGCCACATCAGCGCCCGGATGTCCGGGTCGGGAAACCGGGGTTCCAGCGCGGCCTTGAGCCGCCGGTGGTCGATGCTCTGGAAGAAGTGGCGGATGTCTCCCTTGATGACCCAGCCCTCGGCGTAGTCCCATTCCTCCATGGGCCGGTGGGGCAGACCGGCGGCCTTGCGTGCCGCCTCGTCCGCGCCCTTCCGCCGCAGGAAATAGGTCCTCATGTGCCGTTTCAGCATCTCCAGCCCGTAATGGGTCCCCTTGCCGTACTGGGCCGCGTAGGTGTTCAGTGTGAAGCTCCGGGCCAGCTCGTCGTAGACGATGTAATCCGTGAGCGCGTGCTGTACCACCTTGTCCCGGAACGTCGGGGCCTGGATAAGCCGCTTCTTGGGTTCGTAGATATAGAACGCGTCCAGCGGGTCCGGCTGGTGCGTCCCTTGCAAAAGCGATTTTGAGAGTATCAGCAGCTCCTCGATTGCGCTGTACTCAAAGGGTGCCGTACTCTTTTTGCCCCTCTTGCACCGTCTGGCCCGGTGGTAGGCCGTCCATAGGGTGTCAAAGGAGCATAGTTCCTGATAGGTCATATCACACATCCTTGCTTGGTTTTCGGATGGTGGAGCGCAGGTCCGGCGTCGCTGATAGCGGCCAGTATCTCCCTCCGCCGGAGGTGTCCGGGGCTTTCCCCGGTAGCGAGCCTGGCAGCGTCGGTGCCATGTGTTTATCCCCCGTGTTCATGTCCACGGACGACGGGATATAGCCTCCTTTGATGATGGGCCTCTGCTTTCGCCGCAAGGGCTACTTGTACACGGTAATTCCATCAGAGCGGGACGCGGCGCGAAGTTGGCGTTGTACACGTTGTTGTTGTTCACGGTGCCGTCGGTGTTGATGTAGTACGCGTTGTTGTCATTCGAGTTCGGGGAGCGCAGGCCCCAGTTGACGGCGCGAACAGGCTATACCCCAATGAAAGGCAGCTATCACCGCCGAACATCCTCTCTTGCCTGGGCAGCGCGGCTCCGGTCCTTCTCGTACCAGGCGGCGCACATATAGCGCACCGTCATCACCGCCTTGCTCCAGGTCGCGGCCTTTTGGCCGCTCACGCCGGGGTATTGCTTGCTTTCTGCCATCCGCAGTATCTTCCGCTCCAGCTTCTTGCACGCGCAAAGGGCCTCACGCTGCATCGCCAGCCGCTCCGCCGGTCTCTCCCGCAGGTCAATGAGGTTTGCGCCCTCAATGCACGAGCAGATGGCCTCTGCACCGTTCATCAGGGCCGTTCCGGTGGTGTAGCGGTATTTCTTGGGGATGACCTTCTCATTGGCGCAGGCGTCTGCCGTGTAAAGCCACATATCAGCCGCCTTGTTGCCCAGCTTGAAGTCATCGGTCTGTCTGTCAGCCATCGGGGCACCCTCGCTTTCGCGCTGCATCCAGCAGCTCGTCGCAGCCCTCTGCCTCCAGCACCAGGTCCGGTCCCAGCCGGATGGTCACGGTCTCGCCGGTGGGGGAGCGCCCGGTCAGCACCAGACTGTCCTCCCGGCATATCTGGCAGGGCTGCTCCAGCTCCGCCAGGAGGTTGGAGATCAGACAGGAAGCCTCCGCCCAGTCCTTACACGCTGCCCGCCGCATCCATGGCCTCCACGGGAGCTTCGTCAACTACGGCCTTGTCCGCGCTGTTGGCCTCCAGGGTCATCTTGAGGGTGGTAAGCTGTTCGTTGAGGCGCGCAAGGGCGCTCTGGGCGCTTTCCTTCTCGCTCTTCTCGTGGGACAGCTTGGCCTCCAGCTCCGCCACCTGGGCCGTCAGGGCGGCCACGTCGCTGTCCTCGCTGGTGCGGGTCAGTTTCAGCCCGTGGGAGACCACGCGGAAGGGACCGGTGTAGGTCGCCGTGGTGCTGCCGTCCTCGGCCAGCACCTCAATGGGACCGGCACAGAACGCGGCCAGGGCCTCGTCGCTGATGCCGCCGGGCAGCTCTGCCACCACGGCCTGGCGGGGGACCCCGCCGATGTTCTCCGTCACCACCGTGAAGCCCTTGTCGCTGACGGTGTGATTGCCTGCTTTAATCATGTTCGTGTCCTCCTCTTATCCGATGTTGATGTAAACGTCGCCGTTGGCCCCCAGGCTGGAGGCGGGAGCGCCGTTGCCGAAGTAGATGTTGCGGAAGCCCTTTGTGCTGCCGCTGGTGGGCGACACGCCGGACACGCCGCCGGTGAACGCTCCGCCCGTCTTGGGCATTTTCTGGTCTGCATAGGCAAAAATGTCCTGGGCCTTACCCTTGGGGTCATAGACCGCCTTGGTCATGTCGCCGGGGTTTACGGCGTCCGCGCCCTTGGGGATGCCGAAGTCAAAGATGGGGGCAGCGTCCGGGCTTCCGGCCCGCCGCTTCACCGTGGCCGCACTTCCGGCGGCCAGCGTGGTGGTCGTCCCCACCTGGATGTTAGGGGTAGAGCCGTCGGCACCGGCGGGTCCCTGTGCGCCGGTCGCGCCGGTCGCGCCCTTGGCCCCGGTCTCACCCTGGGGTCCCTGGATGCCCTGCTCTCCCTTCGGGCCTTGAGCGCCGGTCGCGCCCTGCGGGCCTCTTGCACCCTGCACGCCCTGGGGTCCCTGCGGACCCACAACCTTGCCCAGATCAATGGTAGGCATAGATGGTTCCTCCTTCCGTCAGATGTTTAGGCATAGATGCCCTGCATCGTTGATGTAATAGTCCGGGGCCTCGTTGCCGGTGTAGGTACACAGCAGATGCCCCTCGTCGGTCACGCTGAAATTGACCATGCCAGCCGTCTGCACGGCCACGCCGTCGATGCCGCGCGGTCCTTGCGGCCCCTGCACGCCCTGGGGTCCTTCCGGTCCCGTGGGTCCAACCGGGCCAGCAGCGCCTTGAACGCCCTGGGGTCCCTGGATGCCTTGGATGCCCTGGACGCCGCGCTCGCCGGTCAGTCCGCGCTCGCCCTGGATGCCCTGCTTGCCGGTCTTGCCCTGTGGTCCCTCTGCGCCCTGTTCTCCCTGGTCGCCCTTGGAGGCGATAAGCAGCCAGTGGGCACCCTCCACGCCTCCGGCCACATCCAGCTCCGGGGCCACGCCCTTGCACGCTGCCTTGCAGATGTAGGAGCTGCCCAGCCTGCTCACCTTCTGGAGGGGCAGATAGGTCTTTGCGCTGTCATAGGCTTCCCACACCTTCACGGCCTCCTCGGCCTGCTCCAGCGCCTCGATGGCGTTTCCCACCAGGGTGCTCACCTGGGGTACAATGCCGTCGATCTGGGTCTGGAGTTGCTGCGCCTGGGTGGGCGTCGGCTCTTTCGGCGTGGTGTAGGCGTCGTTCGGCTTCACCAGCAGATGGTCCGTCACCGTGATGGCAACGGCGGTGGGGTCGCTCTCCCGGAAGCCCTCAATGGTAAAGCTGCACCAGCCCTCCAGGGCCAGCGGCTCCGCCGGAATGGCCGTGTCGAAGGTCAGCGGGTCCTTCTTTGCCACCAGGTCCTCCACGCTGTTGTACAGCAGCACCGCCACGGGGCTTTCGCCCAGGGCGTTGCGCCAGATGATGCGCTTGGAGAACGCCTCCCAGTCATCGCTCATAACGATGTGCAGGCCGGTCACATTGGCCTCGCCCTGCACGCCCGCGTTCTTGCTGTCCTTGCGGACAAATTCGCCGGTCACGGTCACATTGATGGTCCTGTCCATAGGGGGTCTACCTCCTTTCTGTATGATAAAAGGCGCGGCGGGGCGGAAGGGTCGGTCCCTCCATACCTCGCCGCGCCGTGTCGCAGCCGCTTTTAGGGTCTCGCGGTGTGCCTGTTCAGTTAGATGTTGCGGGCCTTGGCCTCGGCAGCGTAGGCGCTGCTCTCGCGCTCAATGAGGTTTGCGGTGGCGTTGTCCTGTGCCATGCTCTGCTCCAGGACCTCCGCCACATAGGCGGGCACCTGCACGGTCTCGCCGCGCTTGATCTGGAAACTGCGGCCATTGACGGCCACAAAAACGTCATCCTTGTACTTGTCGTTGTCCTTGAACAGACGGATGGGCACAAGGTCGTTCGGCTTGGGCGCGGCGGGGGCGGTCTCTTTTGCCGCCTCCAGGGTCTCCTTGGCTTTGGCCTGGGCCTCTGCCACAATGGCAGCAGCTTCCGCCTTGGCCTTGGCGATGATGTCCTCCGCCTCGGCGGCGGGGGTAGCCTGCGTGGTGGCCTGCTGCTCATTGGCAGCAGCTTCTTTCTTGGCAGCCATAGTGTAAATACCTCCTGTTGGTCATAATGTGGGGCCGCCCGCCGTAAAGCAGGCGGCCCCGGTGATTAGCTGTTGAAGGTGGAGCAGGTCTCGATGCGGACCATGTACGCCTCCACCAGGCGCTCGGCCACCTTGGTGGCTTTCCAGCCTGCGGTGGCGCGCTGGTCCAGGGGGTCGGCAGTACCGGCAGAGCCGAGCTGCTTCACGATGTGCTGGAGACCGCCGCCGGTGATCTCGGTCACGCCGTAGGCGTCCGCACCCAGAATGAGGGTGGAGTACACGTCACGGGCGGATGCCTTGGGGGTGACGGTGCCGCTGGCGGTGGTGCCGGTCTCGTAGTCCTTGCCCGCGTGGGTAAAGACCTTGGCCTCGCTGGTCTCCACGAAGCGGACGCCCTCGATGCGTCCGATCTCGCCCTCGTAGATGCCGTCGGGGTCGGAGTAGGTCTTGACGTTCACCCACTTGGGGTCACTCATAAGGTCGTAGGAGCAATCCGGGTGGATGATGCCCGCGTAGTAGCCGTTGATCTTGGGCGCGTTCATCACCTTGAGGTAACGGACAGCGCGGCGCACGGCGTCCACGGTCAGGTAGTGGTTCTGGCTGTCGGTGGTGCTGCCGCCGCACAGGTTGGCGCGGCTGTCCACCTGGCCCTCGGCGTACTGCACGTTGGTGCCGCCGTTCAGCACCTCGCGGGTGATGGTGTCCAGGGTGCGGCCCGCCTGGCTGCCCAGCAGCTTGGTGGCCTGCACCAGGTTGTTGTCGATGGCGGAAAGCAGCAGCATATCGGACAGCTCGATGAAGCCGCCGTACTGCGCCACAGTCGCGGTGATGACGCCCATGTTGAGCTTCTGACCTTCGGGGGTCACACCTTCGGTCAGGGCCGTGGTGGCCTTGGGCAGGGGGTCATACTTGCGGAACTCGATGGTCTTACCGCCATTCTTGGGGATGGGATGCTTCTGTCCGAACTGGTCATGTACCAGCAGCGGCTCCGCCATATCAATGAGATAGTCGGAGTAGAAGGTTTTCATCTCGCCGGAAAGGTTGTTCCCGGTGGTTGCGCTGGTCGTCTTGTTGATGACTGCATCAAACAGGTTCAGCACGACGGGCAGCAGAATGAATTTGCGGATGGTGTTCATGTTAAAATCTCCCTTCTGGGGAGAGGCTTAAAACTCGATGTGCTCTCCCCGTGCAGCTCTGCGGATGATCTCCGCGCGGTCCCTCTTGGACAGCTTGGAAACGTCATCCTTCACGATAAATGCACCCTGGGAGGTCGTGCCGTTTTCCTGGGGCCTTGCGCCCTTGGCGCGGATGCCATCCACCACCTGCTTCTCCGTGGCCTTGGCCTGCATAGCGGCCACGCCCGCCTTGATCTGGTCCATGTGGACCACTTCATAGGCGTGTTGGACGGGAACGCCCGCCCGGAGCATGGAGAGGAACTGGGGGTTTTTGACCTCCGCGTTGAGGTCGAAGCTGGGGTACAGCCCCTTGACCTGTTCGGCCTCGCCGTACCACTGCTGGAGCTGCTGCTGCGCCCGCTGGTCGTTTTGCCGCTGGCGCTGCTGGCGCAAAAGCGCCTCGTTCTCCCGCTGGAGCTTCTGGAACTGCTTGTACTGCTCAACGGACATCCCCGCCTCCTCGGCGGCCTCGGACCAGTATGCGTCATCGTTTTCGATGGCCTGGGACAGCTTGCCCATGTCGCCGTCGCCGATCTGGTAGCGCTGCATCAGCATATCAATGACAGGCTGATACTGGCCCACCTGCTGCTCCAGGTTTCTGGTCTCCCGGAAGCGCCGGTCGATGATGCGCTGGGTCTCCTCGGTGTAGATGTCCTTGTACTCACCGTTCACAAGGTCCTGGAAAGCCCTGCGTTTGGCCTCCAGAGTATTGGACGTGGTGCTCGCGTCCGGTTTGTTGTCGCTCCCGGCGTCGGAGGACCGCTGCTGTCCCTCCGGGTCTCCGCCCTCGCCAGCCTCCGCCGGTTTGGCCTGCTTCCCGAAGATGACATTCTGGTATTCGCCCGATTTTCCCCGCCGGGTGGATGCGGGGGATGCCTGGGTCTCGCCCTGTGTGCCGGGTGCTCCGTCGCCAGAGGCCGCCGCCCCTGCGCCTGCTCCGCCTGCGGCACCGCCGCCGTCGAACAGGTTCAGCCGGATGTCCAGCAAATGCTTGAAGTTCATAGGATTGCCTCCTTTTTCGTCGCGGGTGTATCGCCCCCGTGCATCGGTCCCTGACTTCACCAGGGCAGCGGCCCGGTCCCCACCGTGACCGCCGCCCCGCATGGTGTGAAGCAGGAGGACAGTATAAGCGTATCAAATGCTTTTCAGCTTTTCGCCCCGAACTCGGAAAAAATTTTTATTTTTCTTCCCGGCACTCCACCTGGACCTGCTCCGGGTGGGCCTGGGCCACCTGGGCAAGGCCGATGACAGCCATCTCAAAGGCCGCCGCCGTGCCGTCGTCCCCGTCGAAGTCGAGCTGCACATCGCCGCTCTCCATCCGCCAGGTGTAGACCTCCACATAGCGTTCCCGCATGGCGTTGGTCACATATCCGGCCAGGGCGTAAAGGATGCCGGACACCGCCGCGCACGCCTCTACGCTGCCGGTGGCGTGGCCCTGGGCAGAGAGGATGCAGCGCTGGCCGTCCCGTTCGGCATAAACCTGGGTCATAACACGTCGCCTCCCGTCATTCGTTGCCCATGCTGGGGGTGCTGCGCTTTGCCAGCCGCTCCCCGTAGCCGGTCATGGGATGCTGGGCCTCCATGATGCCGCTTGCAAGGCTGTCCTTCTCGCTGGAGGGCGCGGGGCCTGCCGCCTGGCCTCGCTGGCCGCCGCCGGTAGGCTGCGCCGCTCCGATGCCCATGTCCTTGCCCGTGAGGGTCTGGATGATAAGGGCCATCTGGTCGAGCTGCTGGGACATCTGCTGGCAGATATTGAGAAGGGTCTGGCCGTTCTGCACCTGCTCCTTCACCTTGTCGATGCCCTCAAACTCCATCATTTCCAGAGCACCCAGCGCCTCCTGCGCCCGCTCCGGGTTGAAGAAGCCCAGGCCGTACAGCTCCTTGGCCCGCTCGTTCTGCTCCATGCGGGAGAAGGGGTTTTTCTTCTGGGCCTTGATTTTCAGGTCGAAGATGGGCTTGCGGTAGAGGGGGAGGCCGTCGGAGGTCTGGCTCACTTCCTGCTCCTTGATGCCCGCGTTGTTCATGTCGATGAACTGGTAGCTGCCAGGCGTCTGGCCCGTGATGCGGAACGAGCGGGTCTCGTCGTAGAACTGCCGGATAAGCTCAATGCACATCGAATTGATTTTGACGTGGGTGCGGTAGCTGGCAGAGATCATGTCCCGGCTGGCCTTGTTGCCCGCCTCCTGGAGGGCAGCGATGGCAGCGGCGGCGGTGACGCCGGACCCGGCGCTGCCGCTGTTCACGTCGCGGTTGGCCGCCGTGTCCTTCATCTCCTCGATTTTCATTTGCGCCACGGTCACATAGATGTCGTCCAACGGGTTGGTGACAATCTCCTTGATGCGCCTGTCGTCAAGCTCGCCCTGGACGTGGACCAGGGGCTTGCTCCAGTCCAGGAACTCCTCCTCGTTGATGCCCGTGCTGTCGCTGACGAAGAAACGCTTCTTGGTGGTCATCATGCTGTTTTCCAGGATGTTGGAGGACAGCTTGTCGATGTAGAGCTGCGGGTCCTTGCAGATGGCGACATAGCCGAAGCCCACCGGCGTGCCTTTTTCCGGGAACATCACATCCAGCACGACGGGGTAGAGGCCGTGGTCGTACCAGCCCGTGTCCCGGTAGTTGGGGTCGTTCTCGCTGGCGAACAGCAGGGTCTCTCCCACGAACTTGGCGTAGTGCAGCAGCGTCTTGCCGCTGGCAGATGTCGTCTTGTAGTACCAGTCCACCACCACGCTTTTGTTGCTGGTGTCGATGGTGTCATCGTAGATATACTGCTTCACGTCCACGGCCCCGCCGCTCAAATGGCCCTTGTGCTCCGGGTACTGCTGCTCCAGCAGGTCCTCGTCCACCAGGTCCACGATGAACAGGTTGCGGGACTTCTGGATGTCGGTCACGCCCGGCTCCCAAAACAGCTTGAGCAGGTCGATCTCCCGGATGTCCACGTCGCCCAGGCCGTTCTCCTTGGCGCTGTTCCAGAACACGCCATAGGCCGCCGTGCCGTGTTTCAGCTTCTCCCACCAGTTGTCAGAGTAGGTCTGCTCGTAGTCGTTGTACTCCAGGATGACCGGCAGCACGGAGGACAGCACCTTGGCGCTCTCCTCGTCGCTGCGCTCGCGGGGGAGGACCACCGGCTCCGGGTAGTTGTCCATGGCGTCCGCGTGCTTATTGAGAATAGCGTTGAACAGCCAGGCAGAGGACGGCTCCGGCCCTCTGTACTCCGGGTTGTCCGTGCGCTGCTTGCCCTTGCGGATGGCCTCCCAATGGCGCAGCTCCCACCATAGCTCATCCTGGACCACGCGCTCCTCCAGGCTGGCCTTGCCTTTCTTGTAGTCGCTCAAGATGCTGATTGCCTCCGCGATCTCCGCTCTGCCGATGCGCCGCTGCCCGGCGGGGGCCGTCAGCAGCATGGCCTCCATCTCCGGGTCCACGCTCTCGTCCTTCTGCACGCCGGGGACGCCCCAGCCCATCGGGGGCTTGCCCAGGGTCGCGTCCTGCTCGTTCTTCCGTCCGAAAAGTGCCATAAATCAATACCTCCTGTAAAAATCGTAACGGTCATACCGCTGGTCCTGTCCCAGGTCCAGCGGGTCATATACCACCAGGGCGGGGGGCTTGTTCCGCCTGGGTGCTATCGGGTTTTTCATGCAGACGTAGCGCAACTCGTCGTAGATGTGGTCCTCGCCCTCGGTGTTGATGTCCTCCACGTTCTTCTCGTCGTAGACCAGGTTGGGGACCGTGCGGATGAAGTGCTTGCAGGTGTTGAACACATACAGCATGGGGATGCCCTCCTCGTCAAAGGCGAGGCGGTGATGCACCTGCATCTTGCCGTCGATGCGGGCGTGGTCGCCGCGCTCGAAGTACACGCGCTGCCGCTCCATCAGAGCGCCGATGCTCTCCGTGCCGTCGCTGCCCCAGATGGCTGGGTCTCCCACGCGGTTGATGCGCCGGTCCTTGAGGTTGGGGTCCTCGGCCTCGATGCGCCGTATCTCCCGCGCCACCTCGGACGGTTCCATCTTCACGCCGGTGTTGGGGGTTCCGGTGCAGCCGTAATACTCCCGGATGCGGTAGAGCCGCCGGTCCCGGTCCACGGCGTACCAGCCCACGGAGAAGGGCCTGGAGTAGCCCCAGTCCAGGCCGCACCAGATGGCCCAGTCCTGCGGGACCTTGAAGGGGGAGATGACGTGGGTGTTGATGCGGTCCGTGTAGTGGTCGCTGTCGTTGCGCCACTCCGTGAATACCTGGCCTGCGAAGGTGTCCCAGTCGCCGTACAGCAGCGCCTTGCGCTCCTGCTCCGGCATGGAGGCCAGGCTGGTGAGGTAGTCCGGGTTGTTGGCAAGCAGTATCTTGTTGTCGAACACGGAGGACGGCACGAAGATGCGGGACTTCCAGCGCGTCTCCTCGTGGCCGTCAGGGAAGCGGACCTTGAACTGCTCCCAGATCGTTTGCATGGGCTGGGCCGCCGTGATGAAGCGCTCCTTCACCCAGCCATGGCCCACGCCGCCGGGGTTGGCCTGCGCCCGGATGTAGCAGCGGGTCCCCGGCCCGTTGGGGCGGTTTCGGGAGAACAGGTAGCTGTACTCCTCCCAGAGAAATTGCGTCAGCTCGTCAAAGTCGATGAAGTCATAGCGCTTGCCCTGGTAGTTGGTCCGGTCCTTGGTGTACTGCATAGAGCCGAAGAAAATCTTGGCCCCGGAGGGGAAGGTCCAGACGTGCTTGCTCTCGTTAAACCTGGCCTTTTTGTAGGCCCGTCTGTAAATCTCCGTGCTGCGGTCCATCAGCTCCGTGAGCTGTGGGAAGGTCTTGCGGAGGATAAGCCCACGGTAATGCGGTATCTCCACCTGACGCAGGGCCTCGGCCAGGGCGCAGTCCGATTTACCGCCGCCCGCTGCACCGCCGTACAGTGCCTCGTCCTCAAAGCGGGCCATAAGGGCCGCCTGGCGCGGCTGCGGGGTCCAGATGACGTTAGCCATCGTTTGCGCCTCCCTCTGTCGGCGGGCCTGGGTTGTCCATAACAGGGGAGAGGAGCACCACGCCGCTGCCCTCGTCCTTGTCGCCGTCCTGGGCCTCCGGCTTGTACTTCCACGTCTCCGGCTTCCGGTTGGTCAGCCAGAACATTTGCGCCGCTGTATTGGCAGCTACATGGACTTCATCGCGGGCCTCCACAAGGGTCTCGACCTCGCGGATGCGCTTGCCCGTTTCCGGGTCATATTCTACGGTCTTGAGCTTGTAGTGCTTCACGATCTGGGCATTGTAGCCCAAGCAGCTCTTGAACAGGGCGTTTTCCACCTGCTCGTCCGGCACTTCACACGCCTGCGCGAAAGCAGCCGAAAGTGCCGCGTAGCGCTCGTCCCCCTCCTGGCCCTCGTCCAGGTATTTGCGGAAGGTAGAGTAGGCGATATGGAGGTTGGCAGCAATCTCCTTTGCCGTGGCCCCGTCTTTGGCCCATTTGATGATCTTGTCCAGGTTGGGGAGGACATGGGTCTCGTATTTACTTTTTGCCATTCGCTCCCGCCTGCCTTTCTGAAAAATTGGCTTCTCTTTCATCGTAGCAAAGGCGGCTTCTTTTTTCGCCCCGAAGGGAGGATGTTTTTTCATTCTGGTGTTCACGCGTGCGTGGAGGACCCTCTCACCCTCACCATCCCCCCATACCCCCCTTCCTCTCCCTCTCTCCCTGGAGCGGGGGAGACCATTTTCGTGGCCTCACGAAAAAGATAAGAGACCCCAGGCCATAGGCCCAGGGTCTCTCTGGTATGCTTATGCTTTGCTTTTGCTGTGCTTTTCTATCGTGTAGGTGGCCCCATAGCGCCGCCGCCCACAATGGGAGCAGGTCACTTTGTGATCTACGCCGCCGCCCACGCGTTTGAGGTCGTAGCCCTCCTGGAGCATCGCGGCGCACTTGCCGCAAAGGTCCTTCGGTTCGGTCATCAATCGCTCACCCCCTTGAAGCTCTCCCGGACGTGACCGCCGTTCAGCTCAAATTCCACGGTGTGGTAGTACCCCTTCGGATGGATGTACACCACGCGGCCCGCCACAGGCCGCCTCAAGCTCCGCTTGTCCTCGCCGTTGTCGGTGAATGTCTCCGGCAGGCGCATCACCTTGTCGCCCAGCTTCATGCCTTGCCCTCCCATGCCGGGCAGGTGGTGTCCGGCTCCGTGAAGTCCGCGCAACGTGGGCTGTCTCCGTTGAAGCATACGCCCTGGAAGTCCTCGTACCAGGCGCAGCTCCCGCAATTCTGCTTCATGCCGTTTCCTCCCGTTCCATCGTCATGCGGGCCAGCAGGCTCTCATACATCCGCTTGTAGGTGTCCCGCTCCGTCTGGGCGATTACCAGGGCCATAGAGGCCGTGCCGTCCTCGGTGTCTCCGCGTACCGGCTCCGGCTCCTCCTCGTCCTCCTGGGGGCTTGCAAGGCCGTACTGGGCCAGGCCAAGGCCAGAGAGGAGGCCGAGGTCCACCTGCTCCATCTCCCGCCGGGTGCAGCGGCCAACAAAGCGCCCCACGCGGCTCTTGTCCACGGTGTACACGTTCTCGCATAGGGCCGTGCTGATTTGTTCGGTGGAGCGGATGGTGATGTGCTCCGGCAGCTCCTTCTTGGGGGAGGCGGAGCAGTAGACCACCTGGACCACGGGGCTGTTGTCGTTCAGAGCGTCGCAGCTCACGATGATGGCGGGCCGGTCTTTCATCAGCTCGTGGCCGATGGCGTTCGGTATATCTACCCAGTAAATCTCCCCGCGCCGCATAGCGTTGGCAGGGAATGTGCCTTTCTTTGCCATAATCAAACCTCCGTGATAGTCAGATTGAAGCGTTCCCGCAGGAGCTTCTTTTTCATCTCGTACTGGGCCGTCTTGGTGGCCCGGCTCTTGACATCCTCCACCACCGGCAGCCAGAACACGGTGCCGTACTTGTCCGGCGCGGTGGGGCGCTCGTAGGCGAAGTCGGCCACATAGTGGATGGCCCGGACCCGCTCGCCGGTCTCCGTGATGTAGCTTTCCTGGAGGGTGTACTGCTGCTGGAGGCGCAGGTTGCGTATCTGCCCGGCCTTGAGCATCAGCATCAACTCGTCGTAACGGCGGGCCTCCTTCTTGCTGTCGAAGCGGAGGTTGCCCCGGCTGTCCGGCTGGTTGTGGTACTTGGGGGCCTTGGTCTTGCCCACGATGCCCAGCTTCTCCATGACCTGGCGCTGGGCCTCCGGCCCCATGCGTTGCAGGTCTGCGGCGGTCAGTCCCATCTCTCGTGCCTCCTTCCGTTTGGTGCAGCGGCTGGCCGGGCCGAAGCCCTGCCCCCGCAGAAACATCATGGGGTGCAGCAGCTTCCCGGACAGGCCGCAGAAAACTGTGTTGTCCACGACGCGCACATACTCGCACTCGTCGCAGTATTCGATCTGGCCCTCCCGCTCCAGGGCCATCTCCAGCGGGGTCTTATCCAGCATTTGCCTGCGCCTCCTCCGCTATCAGCTTGCGCTTGCGCCGGGCGTAGGCGCTGTCGGCGGCGGCCTGTCCGGGGTGCGCCAGGCGGCGCAGCCGGGCCTTTTCCCGCAGCTCCTCCCGGTGGGCCTGCTGGTATGCCCGGTTCCGCGCCCGCTCCTTCTCCGGGTCCCGGTTCCGGTCTTTCAGCTTCCGGCGCTCCTCGGCCTTGCCGTCAAACCAGCCGATGTGCTTATAGCTGGCCGCGAAGCAGCCCTCGGAGCAGAAGTACGTCGTGGCCTGCCGCTTGCCGTCCCGCTCCACCTGGCGCACCCAGGGGGTGTCCGCCGTGGTCACGATCTGCTTTCCGCAGGTGCCGCAGGTGCGAAACAGGGTCAGCCGGTTGGCCGTCTGTCGGCGCACGCTCATAAGTCTGACCTCCGCTCCATCACGCCCAGGATGTACTTGCCGTCCTCGCCGCGCCGGGCGTGTATCTCGTACTTCTCCCGCATCTCCTTGACGGAGAAGAACGGGACGGCCAGCCGCCAGCCCAGGGCCGTCTCCGGGGCGTCCGGGTCCATGGCCCGCTCCCCGTGCTCCAGCACCACAGCGGTGAGCACAGCGTCCACAAGGGCCTGGGTCTCCTGGTTTCCGACATCCGCCTGGGCCAGGGCCTCCCGCAGCTTCTCGTTCTCCTTGGCCGTGTCGGCCACCTTCTTGCGCCAGCGCCCCAGCTCATGCTCCAGGCGCTTGATCTTATCGACGTTTCTTTCCATGTCACTCCGTCCTCTCGTAGTATTTCATCAGGTTGGCGGCCACCGTGCAGCTTTTCCAGTCCTGGAGGTTGGCGCAGTAGCGGTCCGCATACTCGGCCAGGGCCTCCCGGTCCGGGAAGCTCATGCAGCCGCCCTCGCAGCGGACGCACAGCCGCTCGTCCCAGCGAAAGAACGGGCACGCCCAGGTCTTGTGTGAGTAGCCAGCCATTTGTCCGCCCCCCTTGCTCATTCCGTGATCTGTCGCTGTCCTGCCGTGCTGCCCGGCAGGCCGATGGGGTTCTTCCGCAGCATCGTCTCGTAGGTTTGCTCGAAGCGCTCCATCTCGAAGTATTTCTTGTCCGGCGGCATGAACGCGTCGATGCCGCCCATGGCCTCGATGACCTTCTGGGTCCTGGTGGGCATCCCCTCCAGCGCCTGCTCTTTCGTCCGGCCAGTCAGCCGGGCCAGTTGTAGCTCGCTGCGGGCCATCAGGTAGGCGTTGCTGATTTCCGACCTGACCTCGTGCAGAACGGCCTCCGCCGCCTCCCGCATCTCCGCGATGGTCGGAGGGAATTTGCAGGTCTGGCACACCCGGATGACTGCCTGCTGGGCCGCCCAGAAGTCGATGTCCCGCAGGCAGGTGGTCCAGAGCGTGATGGTCGGGGCCAGCTTTGCCTTTAGGCTGTCCTTGTCCGGGGCCTTGAACATCTCCGCGTTTGGATAGGCCATCATCAGCACCGCGAAGATTTCCGTCACTTCCGCCCTGGTCATAGGCCGCTGAACTCGTCGTGCAGGTCTCGCAGGGCGTCCATCTTCTCGCCCGTGCTGGCCTGCTGGGGTCTGCCGCTGCGGCTGGGCTGGTAGGGCCTGTCGTCCTTGAGGGCGAACACGCCTGCCCAGCAGTGGTCCTCACTCTGGTGCAGAATGGCGATCTGGACATCCCGGTCTCCGGGGGCCAGCTTCTCCAGTTCCGTGACCAGGCGCTTCTTGGCCTGGTCCGTCATCGGCTTTTTGATCCTGTTCCGCATCGCCTCGAAGTCTTGCAGAGCGGAAAGCAGGTCAGCGTCGCCGGAGGCGAAGTCCGCAAAGATAGTTTCCTTTGCTTTCTTTTCCTCTGCTTTGCTTTGCTTTTCTTTACTCTGCTTTGCTTTTCTTTTATTTGCATCGGTTTGCTCTGCATTTGCATTACTTGTGGATGCTCCGCTGCCGTCGTCGGCCTTGCAAGGCTGATTTTTCCAGCGTTTTTGCGCCGCCTCCCGGCGGAGGTTGGAGATGTCGTCCACCTTCCCCATGCGTCGGAGAAGGGAAGCGGAGTAAAGATACTCGCCGTCGTTCACTAAAAGCGTGCTGCCGTTTTCTGCAAACTCTGTGCAGCAGTCTGTGATGATCTGCTCCAGGTGGGATGCTTCCACCTGCATTTGCATAGCAAGCGTATTCCAAATGTACTTGTTCACGGACAGCCGGTACTCCGGCTGCTCCCGGAGTATCTCCACCAGCATGAAGTACACCCCGTACCCCTCCGCCCCGTAGACGGAGCGGAGGGCCAGGATTTTGGGGTCGTTGCGGGCGTTGCAGTCGTGGGAGAAGAAATAGGCGTCTTTCTCGTTGGTCTTGGGCATACGGATGCCTCCTTACGCAAGCGCCTGCTGCCCCGTTGCATCCTCGAAGATGCCGTCGGGCAGCTCCGGCGCGGTATCGCTGCTGGGTTCGATGACCTCCCCGGTCTCAGGGTTGGCCTCTGGAAGGGCCTCTGGCGCGTTTTCGGGTGCATCCAGGTAATTCTTGCTCCCGTCGGTGCCGATGGCCGCCTCGTCGCTTGCAAGGGCTTTCTGGAGGTCAATGGACATGATGCCCCACTTGCTGATAAGCTGGCGCAGCATCGTCTTGCAGGCCATCCCGTCGAAATCCTTGTACCAGAAGGAGGAATACTTCCACTCGTCGCCTTTGGGGTAATTGCCCGCCACGAAGTCGGCGTAGGACACGCGGCTGTACCGGGGGTCCTGGGCCTCGCGGGCCTCCAGGTGGAACGCCTGGGAGTAGCGGTCCGCGTGGGCCAGCATCTTGTCCTTGCTCCAGTACAGCACCTTGCGGAAGCCGTTGTTCAGCTCGAAGTAGGCGTAGTAGCCCACCACAGGGCGGCTCTCCCTGTCTCCGTCGTCCTCCAGGAACTCCAGGATGGGGCGGCGGGTGAAGCGGTCCCGGCCTCTGTACTCGCCCTCCACCACGGGGAACGCGTCGATGTCCAGGTATTGGCCGCTGCGCTCCGCAAGCTGGATGTAGCCCTTGTAGCCGAGCTGGAACTGGGCCACGGTGCCGCGCTTCTTGTCCTTGTAGGGGACCATGTAATACTGGCCGAGCTGCGGGGAGGGGGACAGGTTCAGGCTCTCACCCAGCAGGGCGGCGGTCAGCACCGTCCCGGCGTCGCACTCCTGGAGGGACGGGTTTACGGCCACGGCGGAGCTGATGGCAGCCACGAAGCGCCGGGCGCGGTCCGGGTCTCCCAGGGTGTCGTTCACGAGCTTCTGGTACATCGGCGTCTGGATAGCCACGCTGAACTTTGGCTTGCCGCCGCTGCGGCTCTGCAAAGAATTGTTCACGGCCATGATTAAATCCTCCTATACGAAATGTTCCGTTCTTTCAGCCAGCGGGAAAGCTCCGCCGCCTGGTCCCTTGTCACCTGGCACTCAAAGCGCAGCAGGTAGATGGTCTCCTCAACGGCCTCACCGCCGCCTGGTTCCCAGGTCCCGGCCTGGGCCGCATTGGCAGCGGGGTCCGGGGTCTGCTCTGCGCCCCGCGTTGCCTCTGCCTCGCGCTGTTCCTCTGCCAGGTTGGCGGCCTGGGCGGCCCGCTGGGCCTCGTATTCCCGCAGGCGCTTGGCCCGCTCCTGGAGGCGGGAGCGCTCCATCAGGGCCTCGTTCAGGTCCAGGTGCTCCAGGTACTTGATCTTGACGGCCTCGGCAAACTCGCTCTCCACGGTAGCCAGGACCTCCAGATCGGACGCGGCCTTGTCCTCCGCCGCGACGATGGCCTCCCGGACCTTCTTCATGGTCACGCTGGTGTTGTACCAGGTGTCCTGCCACAGCTTCTCAAAGGGGAGCAGCGCCCGCAGCTCGCCCACGGTCTCCTCGTAAATTTCCAGGATAGCGGCCCGCTTGTCCGCCCGGCGCTTCTCCTCGTACTCCTTGAGCTGCGCGTCGATGGCGGCGATGGGCTGGTCAATAAGGCCCACCAGCTCCTTCACCTTGGCCTCGAAGTCGGTGTACGGGGCCATGCACTCGCGCTTGACCTCCTTGCGCTTGTTCTCCAGGGCCTCCCGCAGCTTGTTCAGCTTGGCGCGGTCCTCCTTGGCACCCTTGATGCCGTCCTCTGTTACCACCAGGCCGGTGTACAGCGCCAGGCTCTCCGCGAGCTGGCCTTTCAGCTCCTCAAAGTTGAAGTCTATCGTCTTGGGCAAAGTCTCCAGGCTGTTGCCCATCACAAATTCCATGCTCATGTTGTCCTCCTGTTCAGATAGGCGGGAGCTTGAGGTTTGGTTTCTGCCGCTGCTCCACGCAGCGCCAGAAGGGGACCGCCTCCCGCCGGATGATGGCGATGTCGTCCTCGGCATCCGCCCGTTCGATTTTGTAGTGTCGGGTCTCTTTCCGGTCCTCGCCCTCCGCCGTGGTATATTTGATCTGGGCCAGCAGCTCCACGAACTGCCACCCGGCGGCAAGCATCTGCTGGCACACCTGGGCGTAATACTCCGTGGGGATGCGCCCCTTCCAATGGGTCCAGCCGGTGGAGGAGAGGATTTCCGTGGTTTTGATCTCCAGGCCGCCCAGCCGCCCGGTGGCGATCTCCTCCAGCTCCCCGTCCGGGGTGCAGGTGATGAAGGGCAGGTCCTGGTGCTTGATGATCTTGTAGGGGGTGAAGCTCACCCGGTATTCCGGGTGGTCCAGGGCGAAGAAGGAGCGCAGCAGCGGCTCCGCGTCGTTGCCGTAGCGCACATAGGGCTTGTCCCCGATGTCCTCCGGGATGACCAGCCCGCACTTTTCCTCCCAGAGCTGCACGTTGGTTTTCCAGGGGGAGAGACCCAGGAGGGCGGCGGCGTCAGACGCCCCCAGCCCATCCTTGCGGGCCTCCAGCCATTCCGCCCGGTCCTTGCAGATGATGACCTGCGGCTGCATCACATCATCACGACGATTTTGCCGTCTTTAACCTCCTGGGCCAGCTTGT
>OLVO01000493.1_pt1 | contig 46009 bp, 39 predicted proteins | sample 1672571 | NCBI WGS metagenome assembly OLVO01 (sample SAMEA3136700, study PRJEB25190) | human gut metagenome | biome: human gut; feature: human-associated habitat; material: faeces | place: Austria | collected 2013
AAGTGCTTTATAAATTTTTTCGTTGATTTTGTTGCACTTGACTTGACAATCTATCAGCAAAAATTCCAATTTATCATGCAATTTATAATCACAACACTCTAACGGGTGCTGTGATTTTTTATCTAAAGCATCTTCATACGCATATCATGTTCAAACCCTGCAAACGTTGAGTTTGTCAGCGTGTAAACCGAGTTATACAGTGATGTTGTCAGGAAACGATCTATCCTGCTGATTTTGTCGGGATAGCTTACAAGGCTTTTCATCACATACTGAATGTGTTCATAGGTGATTTTCCTATAAGCAGCCCTTGCTGTTTCTTCCGATATACGTTTTCCCTCCGATACCACACTTCTCTCTCCGCAGAGAACATCAACCATAAGGTCTTTGATTTCTTCTGCCATTTGAACAACAGAGCTGTCGGGGTGAGATATAAGGCAGTCATAGTCGATCTGTTTCTTAACTTCTTCCTCAACTGCGTTTCTGTCAATTCCGTCAATCAATCCGTCAGCTCCGGGCGAGAAATTTTGAATGCCTGCCCGTGACCGATCGATAGATTGATCGTAAGTATAACTCATATCAGTATTATTTATATCAATATTATTAGAGTCCGAATTTCGTACTTCAAGAAGTCTGTTTTTCAGATTTGCAGAAGTCTGATTTTCGGACTTCTTGATATCTGTTTTTCCGACTTCTTGAATTCCGTTTTCCAGACTTCTTGATGTCGGAACACGATCGGTATTCTGCTCACCTTTAACAATGAAGTTCTTCACATATAAAATAGACGGCAGTCCCAGACCTCGGCGTTTCTTCCTCACAAGCCCGATTCCTGATTGATCGTCAAGCTCTTTGAGAAGATTGAGAGCCTTTTCGTGGCAAACTCCCATAATCTCCGCTATTTCATCAATAGGGAATATGATATACACCCTGTTGTGAGCATCAATCCAGTTATTTTTCCTGCTAAGGCTCATTCTTTCAAGCAAAAATCCGTACAATATCCTTCATCATTGGACAGGCTGCCGAAATGCTCCTTATCCGTAAACAGCACCTTTGGCACTCGGACAAAAGAGAATTGCTCGGCTTCTGCTCCGTAATAATAGTCAAACTCGGTTTTCATATCCTTACACCCTGCTTTTACAGTAAACATTACAAAACTTGATAGATTCATTGTCGATAAAGTCTTTTTCGTAAGCGTCAAATATCAGACTGCCGGAATATTCCTTGTTATTCATAGTCAGTTTCCTTTCTTTTTGAAGCGATAAAACAAAAAAACTCCCGTAACTTACGAACATTTTATAGTTCATAAGCTACGGGAGTTTAAAACACCCTGTATTTACTATTTTCGGGCAAAAAATTAAAGCGACCATTGAATGTTGATTTGGCTGACGAAAATCAGCTCAAACAACGTAGAATAGAGCTTTGCAAACGTTGCTCTCATTCCTTTTCAATATGGTCACTTTAACGGAAGTTTGGCTCCCCAATTCGCATACAAGCCGAAGTATCGTCCAAAGGGAGGGCGAGTGTACTCGCCCCTTCCCTACAATTAAAGATGATGACAACCTTGTCATCGTACAGATAAACTGAATTTACAAAGGTATCTACAAGTTTGCGTTTACTGTCGTCCAATGAAAGGTCAAGCCTTTTCATCTCTTTCAGCCATTCCACTACCTGCTCCCTTGTAATTATCTCCTCTTGGATTTCCTGCTTGATTATATCTGTTTCAAGTTCCGTCCTCTGAGCTTCCAGCTCTTCAAAGCGCTGCTTGGTTTCTCTTGAAACAATACCCATCTCCATTGCCTTGACTAAATTATTTATACTCTGATGAATCTCAGCCAACTGCTTCTGCATAAGAGGTATGGTAGTGTTTTCTTTCTCCTGCAATCTCATTACGCTGTCGGCAATATCGTTTATCAAATCTTCCTTGAACATCTTGTCCATAACATCATTCAGTACGATTTCTTCAATATCTGCCTTGCGTACAGTTTTCTTGTGACAACCCTTGTGCCTTTTTACACCGGTACATTTATAATAGTTGTACTTAATCTTTTGTCTGCTTGTACCACTCTCTCCTATCATAAACTCACCGCAGTATCCGCAAATCAGCTTGGTTGAAAGGAAATACTCAATCTTTGCCTTAAATCTTGAACGGGAGTATTTGTTTTTCTTCAATCGTTCCTGTACCTTATTAAATAGAGCGTCGGAAACAATTCTCGGAACACCGCCGTCAATAATTATATCACGGTATTTATACTGACCCTTGTATTTTACATTACTGAGCATTGATGTGGCACTTGTCTTGGTTATAGGTTTTCCCTTACCGCTTCGCACCCCATTGTCATTCAGATATTTTACAATATCCTTTACCATCTTACCGCTTGAATACATTTCAAAGGCTTCCTTTATAAAAGGTGCAACCAATGTGTCAAGCTGATAATGTTTGTTCTCGTCAATTGTGTACCCTATTGTCAGAGAACCGCCGTTATACTGACATTTGAGTGCGTTATCCGTCATACCCCTTATAACTTTTTCTGAAAGTTCTGCGGAATAATATTCGGCGTAACCTTCAAGTACAGATTCAAGAATGATACCCTCTGCACCCTCCGATATAACCTCGGTTGCGGATATTACCTTAACTCCGTTCTTACGAAGCGTAGCCTTATAATGTGCCGAGTCATATCTGTTTCTTGCAAATCTGTCCAGTTTCCAAACAATGACCACATCGAAAAGCTCATTTGCACTTTCCTTAATCATTCTCTGGAACTCAGGGCGGTTGTCTGTTTTAGCGGACATCGCCCTGTCTATGTATGTACCAACCAGTTTAAAACCTTTACGTTCCGCAAATGCCTTACATTCACGAAGCTGACCTTCGATACTCTCTTCACGTTGGTTATCACAAGAGTAACGAGCATAAATTACTGCCTTCATTGCTACCTCCTTATTGTCGTTGCGTTGTTGGTTTTCTTTATTTAATAGTATATCACTTTCAAAAGAATTTGTCAACGATTTAAAGCACTAAACTGCATTTTTTATTAAAATTCCCAGAGAATAGAATTCAGGCTGTTTTTTGAGCCTCTTTTTCCTTTTCGCGAAGATATTCTTCCCAAAAACGCTTACCACGTTCCGTTTTATAAAAGGCAGCTATCTCTGTCATCAAAACAGAAGCAAGCGATTCTATTTCTTCCTGAGAAAGATTTTCTTTATACTCTGTCTGGTGCGTCATAATCGTCACCTCCAAATTCTTTTCGTCACACCCAGCCAAGCATTTCTTTGGCAATCCATATCAGGAAGATATTTTTATGAAAGGTTATGTATCTGTATCGAGTTTTGCCTATCCGCTTTTCTAAACGGTATCTGACCTCACCAGACTTGTGTTTGGTTGATTTTATAAATCTCCCCCTTGCAAGCTGCCTGAGAACTCTCTGCATATTTACCTTGCATTCCTTTTCGGCAAATGAAACCATATCATTTGCGGCAATAACCACACTCGGAATAAAATAAACATATTTATCATCATAATACCCTGCAAGGATTTTATGACGATTTACATCATCTTTTTTACTGACGTGCAGAAGATAATATCCATCGCTTCTCATAATGTAACTAATGGTGTTCATAAAGCTGCAAACCTCTTTATTCATCTTCATACTTGCCACCTCTCTTTTCTGCAACAAGCAATGCCATCGTCAGTATTCCGACAGTACCACCGAAAACAGCACCTAATATAAAATGTATCATAAAGGTATTCCTCCATTAAATTGCTTTGCGTTTAACGGTTCGTCCATCTGCGGCGAGTTTGTCAAGACGTTCCCGTATATCCGAAATGCTTTTTCTATCCTCGTTAAAAAGCTCTCGCTTTTCTTTATCAGTACCAAACCTGAGATAATCTGAAAGGTATTCTATGTAACCCTGCTTTTTCAGACTCTCCACGAAAAGCGGGTGCAAACTTTCAGCAGGATTTTTAGGAGCATATATTTTTCTCCATTCAATCAGCTTATTAAGGTATTCATCTACAATGGCAGTTGCATTTTTAAGCCACGTCTTGTACTCATTTTCTGCCTGCATTACCTTATTCGCAGGAACGGCGATTTCCCCGTTGAACAAGTGCAGACCAAAATCATAACTGATTTTCTTTGCGGCTTCAATCTGTGTAATCCTAAAGAGCTTTGCGGTAAAACCTGTGCAATCTCCGGTTTCCCCACATCCGAAGCAATAGAAATGGTCATCATAGATTTTTAGGCTTGGTGTGCTGTCCTCGTGAAAAGGACAGCAAGCCATACCTGAACGGTTCATCTGCAAACCATAGAACTTTGCAACGTCCTGCATTAATACCCTGTCCCTTATTTCACCAAAGACATTATTCAATAACACAACCTCTTTCATTTTCTCTGAATCTGAAAGGGGTAATATTTTGGCGAGGTGCAGAACAATGCGGCGAGTGATTTTCTGCGGAATTATCCCTTTCATATATTCCGGTCACTCAGCACCCTGTTTTATAACCCTAATCTACAAATTCCGCTATTTGCACAACAAAAACATATATTCAGCTTACTCTGATTGTAGCTTTATACAAAGTTATAGGAACAGGTTATATTTTAAAGGTGTAACTGACCTTAACTATTAGAGGGGATAAATCATTTCGCTACTCGCCACAACAAAATGAATTTATAGGTGCCGCCCATACGGGTAAAATCCTCTGAAAATGAGGAATACGGATTTTTTTGTTTTGTGTATGCGTAGCAAGCACAGAAAGAATACGTATTCTTTCACAAATCGCCGCATTTTCGAGGATTACCCCTCAAAAATGCACATTCAGGGAACCCTTACCCTGAATGTGGCTCTCTCATATTTTTAGGCTCCGCCTAAGACCGAAAACAATAGTGGAGGTGTGTTTTTGAGAAAAACAAAACAGATTAAACGCAAGGAAGTAATATACAGTATTGAAGAATGGGAAGAAATAAAAAGGCTTGCCGAAACCGCTTCACTCAAAACAGGTACATATATAAAGCGAATATCCCTCAACGGAAAAATCAACGTGATTGACCTGAATGAAGTCACTCCCGTAATGAACGCTTTGCGTATTATCGGCAACAACATCAATCAGATTGCTAAAAAGGCAAATGAAATCAACAGCATTTATGCAAGTGATATTGAAGATTTAAAGGAGAACTACGAAGATATATGCCATACGTTAAATCTATTCCTATCCACTCTACCATCAACCGCAGCATAGCCTACATATTAAATCCCGAAAAGACGGAAGATATGGTTTATACCACCGCACTGAACTGTATGGCAAATGCTAAAGACGCATACAATGATATGAAAATGGTATATGAATATTTTTCGGGTAAAAAATATAACGCCCCTCCGTCGATAGACGGCAAAGGCAGCGTTAAGGCTATTCATTATATCCAATCTTTTGACCCAAACGAAAATATCACTCCCGAACAGGCTCACCGAATTGCAAAGGCTTTTGCAAGAAAAACTTTCGGAGATGATTGTCAGATAGTAATTGCAACACATCTCGACAAAGGACATCTGCATAATCACTTCATACTGAACAGCTATTCAGTATCGGGAAAGAAATTTTATGATAATCAAACCACCTTGAAAAAGGTACGGGAATATTCCGACAGAGTATGCCTTGCTTTTGACATTCAGCCTATAAAGGAAAACAGGGGGCAAAGCAAAAATATTGCTTACAACGAATGGGAACATAAAAAGCGTGGTACATCGTGGAAACAGAAAATTCGTCTTGATATTGACAGGCTTATAGGTTCTGTAAAAAATATTGATGAACTGTTGTGTGAACTTGAACTTATGGGATACTCAATAAAACGAGGGAAATATATTTCAATAAAAGCAGAGGGACAACAACGATTTGTCAGAACCAAAACGCTCGGAGAAGATTACACAGCAGAAAGCCTTACTTCCCGTATTCGTTGGCGTGATGTAGGAGCAGGTGTTACCCTGAACGGAGAACCTGCTCCGCTTCGTTCAGATTATATCAATACTATTGATGAAGTGACGCAGCTTGCCGCTATGGGCAAAAAGGTTCAGAGAAAACGTGACAGCAATGCCCCGTACTCCCCTGATAATGATATGGATATTTACAAGCTGTCCGCCCAGCTTACGATTATAAACCGTGACAATATCCATTCTATCGGGGAGTTGGAGGGCAAGATTGAAAATCTGAAAGCTGAATACGAAAAGGCAAGGAAAGAACTGAACCAGCTTACATCCAAACAGAACAGTATGGACAGCCTCATTGAACATGCTGAATGCTACTTTGAGCTTGCGGACAAGCCGCAGCTTACTCTGTCGGAAAAGCTGAAACTTAATATTTGCAGGCAGGCTATAAACGGCAGCAATATTCAGAACCGTGCTGACCTTGAACGCATAAAATCTGCCAAACAGGAAACGAACAAAAAAATTGCAGCTCTCAAATATAGCTTTGAGAACTGCAAACAGCTTTATGAGGTGTATGCCGATATTGCCAGCACCTATTATCAGATTTCTAATGGGGATTATATTTCCAAGCTCATTGAGGAAGAAAAACGTAGGCTGGAACGGGAGGAGGATAGGAAAAAGAGGAAATCTCTGTAACCTTTACAGACAGTGGAACAGCAGGTATGCTTTGAACATATCTGCCGTTGCTAAAAAATAACATCAATCAGACAAATGTTCCTCACAATCCATTGTATGTCCGATTTCGGGATGTATTATCATATTTAAAATTTTATCATCTATAGGTTGATTCTTATCTAGCACGCTCTCTAATCGTAATAAAGCAAATCGTACATCAACTAAAATATCCTCTATAGATTTAAATGGAATTTCACCTGATAGCTTTACAACAAACTCTCCTAATGTGGAATCTACATATGAATGCAAATGTTCTCCCAAATACTTTATGTTTTTGGGAATTTCACCAGAATGTACAATTGCATTCCTAGCTCTATACATACGGTATATATGCCATTTCACTCGTTGAACATATTTATTGATAAAATCATTTAAAAGCTGAGTGGAATTCATTTTACTTAAAAGTGAAATCCTTGTTCTCAATACGGGATAATACGTCAATTTATCATTCAACTTGCCTCTAAGTTCTTCATACTTGCTCAAAAAAATCATATAGAACAATTTTTTCTTTGAGCACCCTTGTTCTTCAATCTGTTGTAAAAGCCATTCATAATCTTCTTTAGTCATATTTAGCTTCAAACTATTATCTATATCTTGTATAATAGAAATTAAATAATCTTTTTTTAAAATAGGGATAACCACTTTCAAAACAGATTCAAGTTTACTTTCAGCATTTACATTTTTACATAGCACTTCAATAGATGACCAGAAATTTAAAAAACCACTTTTTAAATCAGGTATTGCCAATGCCGTATTATGCATTTCTAGAGATTTACTTAATAAATAATATTCCGATTTTGCGTTAATCAAAAGGCCTGTAATTAGCATATCTGATTGAGCACCAATTTCATCATAATCTATTCTATTGATTATATTATAGGTCAATGATTGAATCGGAAGAAAAATGAATCCATCGTTTTCATCAACTACCATCGCTCTTTGCTTCATCGAAAAGCTCTTTTGGTCACTAACAAATTTATAAAAACTAAAAAACAAATCCAAACGCTCATATGCAATTGTCGCAGCACTATTTGGGCAAAGGGCATATATTTCATCAAAATAAATAATAATCTTGTTATTATCTTTCTTAAACCGGGCAAAATTACCATCATCTTCAAAATGTACATTCAATCTATTTTTTAATATTTCTTCATATTTTTTTGCTATTGACGAAACACAAAAATAAACTCTATATTTCTCCCTCTTAAAATCAAATATTTTAATAAAATTAGAAGCGCTACTTTCCACAATCACTTCTCTAGACAGAGTTTTTTTCAATGTATTATATACAAAATTAGGATTATACCCTTGCGATATTAATTCAGGAAGAAAACATCTTAATGCAGCTTCAATTTTTTGTTTTTTCTTAGGTTGAGCAACATATTTATTAATAACTTGAACACACCAATTATAATATTTACCATTACCAAATAACGAATTTAAATATTTAATTGTATCACATTTAGCTTGATTTGAACTAGAACCAAAAGAACCAACTATTCTATCAACTTTTTCCTGTCCCCAACATTCTTTTAATACTATGTCGCTTTTCAATGATTCTATCAATTCATCAAAAACCACATTAAGTTGATATTCTTTTACCTCACCATTTGCCATTCTCTTATGTACATCGCAAAATTCTTTAATTAAGCGGTATGTATTTAATAATGGCATTTTATACAAATCTACAGTATAGTCAAAAAGCATCTCCTCTAATCTATGAAAAAAATATATCACACCATCAATTTCTTTTAAATTCTCACGATTAATTGGCACTGAATATTTCATAATATTACCTCCACAATATATAACAATTATAGATATTATACCACATAATCCCTCATATTTCAACAAAAATACAGCGATATCGTCAAAAACGATTGTAGTGCTACAATAGAAATTGGACAAAGTAAAGAAAAAGTATTGAGAGATAGACCAAAAACTGCTAGAATAAAGTTACCACACAAAATTCAAGTGAAAGAAGGTCTATCTCTCAATGAACAGTATAACACAAGAAATGCGGTTTCGTCAATCCCTGATGAAGTATTCCGAGAAAAACGGAGTAAAAAAGGCTTCAAAGAAGTACAACAAGAAGTACAACAAATGCCGCTCGTACATATATTTCTGGAAGGCTCGCTGGGACGGAACAGTTGAATCCCTTGCAGACCAATCAAAGCGCCCGCATCACCACCCGAACGAACACACGCCTGATGAGCTGAAACTCATCAGAGATATGCGGCGGCGCAATCCAAAGCTCGGACTTACTGAGCTTTGGCACAGGTTTCGCAAACGTGGTTATACCCGCCGCGTTGAGAGCCTTTATCGAGTCCTCAAAAGGTTGGCTTTGCTTCAGCAAGCTCCCGCAAAGCCAACCTATAAGCCCAAGCCTTATGAACAGATGACCTATCCGGATGAGCGTGTTCAAATAGATGTCAAGTATGTTCCTATTAGCTGCCTTGCCAATAAGGAGCAGAAGCTCTATCAATACACCGCCATTGACGAGTTCACGCGCCTGCGTTTTGTTTACGGCTATGAAGAACACAGCTCTTATTCTTCGGCTGATTTTTTGAAACGCGCTGTCAAGTGGTACAAGCAGCATGGAATTAAGATTGAGTGTGTTCAGACTGACAACGGCCCTGAATTTACTACAAGGTTCGTTCAAGGGCTAAGAGATAAACCTACGCTGTTTCAGACTGCAGCCGCCAAACTCGGAATTCGACACAAACTCATTCGACCCTATACGCCTCGCCACAACGGCAAAGTCGAACGCAGTCACCGTGAAGACCATAACAAATTTTATTCCTGCCACAAGTTCTTTTCCTGTGATGACCTGAATAAGCAGTTAAAAGCCCATCTTCGCCGTTCTAACGACCGCCCTATGCGCCCTCTCGGTTGGCTATCTCCCCTTGAATTCCTTTCTAACTTTCGTGTTCAATATCATTGACAAACCTACAAATACAGCGATATCGCCAAAAACGATACCGCTGTAAAAATACTCTATAATAATTACTGACGCTGACGCAACTGTTGCTTTGTTTCAAGGTTATTCGTACTGTAGCCTCGTTCTCTCAATCCATTGATAACTTCGGAATAAATATCATTGCCGTCTGGATCCCTGATAGTTACAATCAATACAAACTCTTGATAAGGAACAGAAGTTTCATTGCGTTGATTCATATCAATTCGTATTTTCCAACCTTCACCTACATCAATACCTCTCTTAAGCTTCCTGTAATACGATTTTATAGGACTCCATTTAAAGCCACTTTCTACTCTTTCACGTTCGTATTTTTCATCCCAAGCACAATCAAGAGGAACACACCCACTAAATTTCAACTTTCCTGAAGAATCATATTTATACACACCAAAGCTCGCATCAATGTTAACACGACAATATTCCTGTCCGTAATTCTCATCAAGCAAAGGATTATAAACAAGTGTCATTCCGATTTCACCATAATATTTACCATTTCTTATGAGCGATTCAGGGAATGGAAAATCAATCATCTCCAAATGAGTTTTTTGTTTTACTCTCTGCTTAAATATAAGAGTAACCTCATCTTCACTACACAACAAAATGTCATTTACATTTGTTGACGGCATTCCGAAGCCATAATACTTAATATTATCTAGGTTATCATCTAACAAATTACGCGAATTCATACGAGCAGAATGAACTAAAATAGCTTTCGCCATCAGTATGTCCTTTTCTACCATTTCATCGTAAACAGCAGCAAACTTCTGCGCTATTCGTGGAGTGGAGTAACTTGTTCCATTGCCCTCAATGACATTGCCATCAGGATCCATTCCTTTCATTCCTAAGCCAGCAATAGAATATGTTTTGGACAGATTTCCACCAAAATCAACCACATCAGGCTTAACTATGTAGTTTGCTCCTGGACCTCTACGACTAAACGGAGACGGTTCATTTCTTTTTACAATCGAATCATCCGAATCGTTTAATGCAATAGAGCCTACTGTAATTGCGCGTACAGAGTCTGCAGGAGATATTATCCTATCTCTATCGCCCATATCTTCCTGCGGTGGCCATTCTCTCAAGGGTAATTCATTAAGATTTCCACTCGAAACAAATATCTGGACCTGATATTTATCTTGAATATAATCAAGAAATTTTCCCAAGTCTGACATCGAACCATTGCAGATGAGAGATTCAATACCTAAAGATAAATTCCAGATTTTCGTAGTATCTGAATACTTCTCCATACTATCTTCAATTATCTCCATCAATTCCATTTCGCCAATGGAGTCGGTTAAACCATACTCTTTGTCAGAATTAGGTATCGCAATAATATCGACAAATTTATAACGACTATGTGCATTTGTTTCAATACCATTCAATTCATTTCCATATTGAATCATTGAAGCAATAAATGTAGCGTGTTTGTGATTCTGATATGCTTCATTAACGTGTGTTTCTCTCGCAACAATATATGGTTTTAAAAAATCATTTTCATCGCTTATTCCACCATCAATTATTCCGATAGTAATATCGCTTTCAGAAACATCATCATCCAATAACGCTTCCAACTGAGAACAATCATAATTACTCAACGGTTGAGAATACTCTTGAAAAAAATCAACTGTTTTTACACCATTTATACCTGCAAGTTTTACAACGTCATCATATGTTTCAACTTCGACTTTTATATACATTATAGAAGAACCATACGTTATCATATCATAGTTATCGCCAAAACCATACTCATCGATTTTTTTGAAAACATAATCCATAATTTGAGTGTTATCAAATTCATCATCAAAATCGAAAAGTTTTACTTTAATTCTTCTCTTAATACTATCAAACTCATTCTGTTCAACTAATTGTGTTATGCTTTTTGATATTTTTTCATAAGGAGTAATGGGACTAATATCGTCCACAGCAGTTAAATTAGCTTTAAATCTTTCAGAAGGAGGATTTCTTACAAGTTTTATAGTATCCTGTATAGACTTTGGACTTAGCTTAATAAATATTTCACCTAAATCTTCTCCACCTATAATAGGACATTTTCTGCAAAGGTCATTAGGTTTATGCGATTTTGCTATTGCTTCTGGTTTAACAGTAATCTTAGCTACAGCCGGAACAAGTTCATTTTCACTGAATACATCTTGATAAAAATCAAGTACCTGTTCGAACTTACCTTCAATCGCTGTTTGCAATCCACTCGTAACTTCGCCGAAAAACTTTACACGTCCACCACCATCGTTGCTTTTGGTATCTTCAGCCTTTTGCATAACAAGTTTTATGGGAAGATTCTTTTCCTTCATACTTCACTAACCTCCTTAACTATCTTTGACACCGATGTTTTTGAAATATTTAAAATATTTGCTATCACTTGATAACTAAATACTTTTTCACTACAACTCCTTAAATAATTTGCTTTTATGCTTAAAAGTGTTTTTTCACAACTGCAATTTTGTGGTATGATACCTTTAAAAGAAAAAATTTCATCATAATAATCGCTTTTTTCAACCGCACGCTCGTGAATTATTGCTTTTCGCATTGCTTTCACCAATATTTCTTCGACGTTAGCACCGCTTAACCCGCTTAAAGCTGTAGCTAATTCAATTTTTTCCTTATCATTCAGATTGTGTCCCTTTCTTGTAAAAAGGTCAATCATTTCGATAATTGCATTTGTATCCGGTAATTCGATTCTTAATTTATACTCAAATCTTCTCCAAACCGCAGAGTCCAACAATTTATCGTGATTTGTAGCAGCAATAAGCAAACTATCGTTGCTCATCGCATCAACATTTTGCAACAAGCTATTTACAACACGCTTTAACTCTCCTAGCTCATTACTGTCATCGCGAGCTTTTGCTATTGCATCAAACTCATCTAAAAAAAGCACACACGGCATTTTTTGAGCAAAATCAAATAAAGCACGTATATTTTTGGCAGTAGTACCAAGATATGAAGATATAAGGCTATCCAATCTAGCAATTACCAAAGGTAAACCTAATTCCCTAGCAATAAGATACGCACATTGTGTTTTACCGCAACCGGGAGGTCCATATAACAACAAAGTATTTGATACGCCTATTCCCATTGAATTTAATCTGTCAGCATTCTTATAACTTAGTATAAATGTCTCCAAATTATCCTTATTTTCTTTTGATAGGATTACATCAATATTGTTTTCACTAGGATAAACAACATCCGCCAATACTGTTCTTGATTCAGAATCAACAGGAATAGCAATATCCTTTTTCATTCCCATAGCAGAAAGAGTTGCCTCGCTTTGAGCTGACAACAATTTGCTGAACTTATTAGCAGCTCTTTCTTCATTATCTTGCTCTAATTTAGCAATCAATTGTTTTGTATAATTTATAACTTTTGTTTGATCGTGTTTTAAAGCACCTTCCACAATCTTACCTATTTCAATCGAATATTTCATCGAACAGCCTCCTTAACCCCTTTTTCTATATTATACATCACATTTTCTACTTTGTCAAGAACGATTTCGATTTTTTGCTCAATTTCATTCATTTTTCAAGAACGGAAGTGCCATTTTCGAGAACGATTATTCATTTTATTAAAACTCATCCAATCTCACCGCCGAAATCTCATAAGCATAATCAATCTTCTCTTTCTCCAGCTTATCAGAGAGCCGTACAACCTGTGAGAAGAAATCGGAACGAACAGGGAGTATCATCTTCATTTCGCAAAGAACGGCGAGAGCCTGAATCTTATTCTTGCAGCTGAGCGACTGTAACATACATCTTTCCTCGGCTGTAAGTATGCTGTTCATCATAATCATATTATCAATCCTCCAATCATAATTTTGGCTTTTTCTGCGGCTTGGGCTTCTCTATTTCGGGAGCTTCTTCCGCAGGAGCGTTTTTCTCTGTGAATTTTTCTTCGTAAGCATTTGCCATATTATCAAGGCTTTCACCGCCATTTACCATATCACAGGCTTCTCGGATAATTTCGGGCGGTATATTCAGCTTCAGAGCCTTATCCGAAACAGCTTCAAGCTCCGCCGCATTATCTGATATACCCTGCAAGGTCTGAGGGAGCGTATCAAGAAAACAGCTCTGCTGAATTTCAAGCGGTATAAAGTCTTTCAGCGGCTTAAATCCCACGCTGTCAACGTAATACGCTGTATCATCAAGCACTACCACATCGGAAACGCTTAATGAGTGTCCCTTGAAATCTTCAGGACGTTCCTGATTGAAAACATAGAACGCTGACTCCAGCTTTTCGCCTGTGCTTTTGCCGCTTAACATCGAAATGTCAGCCTCATACATCTTGTCATAAGTCTTGAAATCAGGCTTCAAACCTGCCTTTAACAGCCTTTCGTAAGGCTCAAACCTTACATCACGGGTTTCATCAACTCGACGTATCTGATAGATTTCAAAAGTCTTGACGGGTGCTTCAATCTTCGGAGGATTGATGAGATTTGCAAGCCTGCTGTTGCATTTCTCATAATCCCCCTTTGCCATAACCTTTCCTATCGCATAGGTATCATCGCTGTTTTTAACATACTCCTGCAAAATATGTGTATCAGGCGATTTCTTGTCGGGGTTAGGGGTAATACGGTAGGTTACGGCAGGAAGCTCCTTTGTCTGACTTCTGTAAATCTCTGCTGATTTCTCATCAAGGGTCTGAGGGTGAACAAACTCACATTTAACAGTACTCTGCTTGCTTTTATAAATATCAAGCAGAGCCTTTTTAGCTTCCTCAATAGTAGCAATACCTGCCTTTGCAACTGTTACAAGTCCGTCTGCACTTATTGTCGCTACCGCAAATTTACGGTCAGTGGTCTGACGGACAGCGTAATACTCAACAGGCTTCGGCTTTATCCCTGCTTCCTGTTTTCTCTGCTCCAGCTTGTCCTTTGCCGCCTTGTATGCTTCGCTGTTTTCCTTTGAATAGGTCTTTTCGGTCAAAATGTCATAGTCCTTTTTGGAAACGTCCATCTGCCCTGTTCTGCCATCTGTATCCACATAGGAAACGTTCATTTGAGTAACCTTTGCATAAAAGTCCTTTGGACATAGTTCTGAAAATTTCTGCTCACGGTCATAGGCGACGTTGTCAAGCCAGCCTATACCGTCAACAAAGTATTCGTTCACTGACGAATCGTAGTATTTCGTTTCAGGAATACCACGATGATCGTCACGAAGCTCTACACGTTCAACAGGCAACAGGAATTTATCTTTGCAAACGTCAGGCAACTCAGGCTGACTGACGAACTTTTCAAGTGCCTTTATCTGTGCTTGTGCTTCCGTGATGAAACCGTCCAGCACAACAGGGTGCGTATGGAATACGGGAGGATACCTGTTTTCGGGAATATCAAATCTCTTTGCCCATTCCTTGTTCTTTTCAGAAATTCGTCCGTCATAATCGTGACGAGAAATATATTCCGCAAGGGTTCTACTTGCCTTTTCCGCACCGTGTTCCTCAATAACCGTTGCCACAGCCTGTTTCAAGTTATATCGGTACAACTCATAATTGCTATCTGAAATTGCCTTGTCAATATCAGCTGCTATGTTCACAGGCTTTTGGGGTGCAGGCTTTGGAACAAGAGCTTTGTCTGCAAGCAGCTCGACGGTCTGTTCCTTGCTCTTTGAATAGCTTTCCTTGACCTTTGCAACAGCCGCCTCATATTTCGCCTTATCAGCCTTGTTAATGGTTATTGTGGTAACAGTGCCTTTTTTAAGACCGCTGAATTTTACACCGTCCTCGTCAAGCTGTTTTGCAATGTTCAGAGCGTGACAGGTTTTAAGTTTTGTAATATATTCAAGCTGACCCTTTTCACCAAGTTCCTTGTATGGTGTGTTTCCGATAACATTCGGATTTTTGCTTACGGGTTCGGCTGTTCTGTCAACATTGCCACGCTGGGACTTTTCAAATTCAAGCTATGCTGTGTACTGAAATTCAGACAGATACAGCTTTGCAGTTTCGGGAGCGTTTTCAATATCTTCTCGACTTTCAGCACGAACACCGTCAACATATACATCCAAATCCTTATCCCACATTTCAAGGGCGATTTCCCTTGAAACAGGTATCAGCTCGCTGTTCTGCTCACGTATAACATCAGGACTCGGCTCTTTTTCGATACCAAAATATCCCTCAAAATTTTCAATTTCGGAGCGTGACTCTGCCATTCCCTCCGTATTATCGGGATAAAGAAGATATACCGCTTCACCTCTGTCATAGGCTTCAAGAGCAGCCTCCTTTGTATCAATCGGCGTCATATATGCAAAGTCATAGCCGTAGCTGTCACGCTGCCTTTGAATTTCCTCTATATCCGTTACAAACTGTACCGTATCGGATATATTTTCGTGATTGCCTGCAAAATCAAGGATTTTGTCGGTATCCTCCTTCGAGAAATTCACACCTCTGTCGGCACAATCTTTAATAAGAAATTCCGCTTTCTGAATGTTGTTAAGCTCTGTATCAGCCAGTTTTTCATCCATTGTGAGATTGCGTTTCTGCAATTTCAGCAGTTCCGATTCGATTTCGGAAGAAATCTTCTTCGCCGCTTCCTGTATTTCCTGCAATGCACTTTTAAGATGTTCAAGCTGTTTTCCGTCGCTCCAAGAAGCTATGTATGGAAAAGAATATTCCGAGGTATCAATGCCGAACCTTTCCGCTACCATAAAAGCAACGGATTCTGCCTGAACCTCTTTTTCATTTCGGGGAGATTTGTTTGTTACAATATCCTTTGCAGGGTCGTGAAGCAAATTATGTGCGGCTTCGTGAAAGGCAGTTTTCAAGGTCTGTGCATCGCTCATACCGCTTTTAATTACAATCTCATTGTTAGTGGCACTATAATATCCCTTTGCACCGCCCTTAATGTCCTTAAACTCAATATCAATACCGGTAACCTTTTTGAGAGCCGCAAAGACGGCTTCTTTTCTCGCACTGTCTATATCTCCCGTCAGTTCGATAACAGGGTCGGGAAGCTCCTTTCCGCTTGTCTGGGAAACATCGAAAACATAGACTTTCTTAAACGCAAGTCCTGTCATCGGCTTTTCAACCGTTTCCATTTTCTCTGTTCCGTCGGGATTATATAACTGATTTCCGAACTCGTCAACGGCTGGACGTTCCGTTTCAAGCACCTGATTTGTCTTGTATGCGACAGGTGCAAGAATTTCAATGCCCGTCTGACCTCGTTCAACCTGTCTGCCAAGCTGTTTCCACTTACCGTATGCCGCTACAAGAGTAGCGTCGGGACGCTGCAAATTTATAAGGAGCGTATTTCGTGCGGAATAATCGGTAAACTTTGAAGCAAATTTCAGATATTCCTTGTACTTGTCGGATTGAAATACCGCTTTGACGCCCTCGTCGATACGCTTTATAATTTCGTCCATTTCCGCCTGTTTCTGTGCGTTGTAGGCGGCTCTTTCTTCGGGGGTGTATTCTTTTCTTATGTATGCCATAGTTATACCTCCAATCATCGTTTCATTTTGTTATACACAGGCTTCGGAGTGTTATTCTGAGGAACAGACGGAGTCTGCGGCTTCGGATTTACCTTGTCCGCCGTATATGCGGAAACAGGCATAGCAACTACCACACTTGCGGCTTGCACAGGCTCATTCTCTGTCGGAATATCCGAAACAGGAACAGGCTCGTCATCCTGCTTATCTGTACTGAGCTGTGCATTTACATATTCAAGCCGCTTCAATTTCTCCGCAAGCTCCGTCGAACGTTCAAAAGGCTTTGCAACATTCGCCTTTGCTTCTTCAAGGTCACTTTTCGCCTTGTCAAGATTAGCGGAAAGCTGCTGAATTTTCTGATTTATCTGAATGCCTGCAAGGTTTTCGATACGGCGGACGTTACCCACGTTGTTTCCGAGGGATACCTCGGAGGTGTATTTCAGATTACCCTGCAATACAGCAACACAGGGCGTACCGCTGTTGAAGAAATTGCCATTAGCAGGATTTTTCTCAATGGAAACGTCAAAGCCGAAATACTTGCCCAGCTTTACCGTTTCTCCCGTAGTTGAGCATTTTATGATTGCTTTTTCAATCTCCTCGCCCACCTTGGCTCTTTCATCAAAAGTCTTTCCGTCAATTTCCATTTTAAACTCTGCATTGTCGGGGTGCTGTTCTTGGAAAGCCTTTAAATCCCCGCTTGCCTTCTGAAGCAAATCCGCATAATTGTCAATAGTCTGCGGCAGCTTACGTTCCGCAAGCTCCTGCATTGAAAACACCATTTTCTTATGCTCTGCTTCAAGTTTTTTCAGATTTGCAACATCATTGTCAAGCTGAATTTTCTCCTTAATCATAGGATTTCCCGAAGCTATTGCCTGCATTTGCGAATATGTAAGCACCATTTCGTCCACATCCTCGGAAACACGCACAGGGTCTTTTGACGTCATAATCTGATTGATAAACTTTGCCTTGTTCGTTATAATACCCATCATATATGCGTCAAAGGTTTCCTCTGTCAGATAGTGATATATACCTACCTCGTCAAAGCTGTTGCCCTGTCTTATACCTCGTCCGTCCTGCTGTGTAAGATCGGCAGGCTTCCATGGAATATCCAAATGGTGAATAGCACAAATCCTGTCCTGAACATTAGCACCTGTTCCCAGCTTTGAGGTCGAAGCGATAATGAAACGCTTTTCGCCATTTCGGAGCTGTTCAAACATTTCGGCTCTCGCCTTATCTGTCTGTGCGTCACCTGCAAAGCAGATTTCCTCTCTCGGAATACCACGCTTCACAAGGTCAGACTTGATTGCTTCATATACCGAAAAATGCTCCGAATCCTCGTTGATTGCAATATCGCAGAAAACAATCTGCACACCTTTCTGCTCCATAGTGTCACGATAATTCTGTTCAAGGTTATCAAGCAGCTTCATAACCTTGCTGTCGGGAGTAGGCTCTGCTTCCTTGAAAATACAGCGCGAATCAAGTCCCAAAAGTCTTGCCTCGTGCGTTATTTTCAGCATATTGTCAACCGACGGGTCAATATTGCCGTTATGGATTGCTTCGGAACGTGCCGCAAGCTCTTTCATATATGCCTTTTGTCTGTCATCGGGTTTTGCGGTAACTACAATCGGCTCTCCTGTTTTCAGCTTCGGCACAGGTATCTTAATCATATCGGGTGTCTGAATATCCGCAAATTCCTTATACATCTGCATAAGTTCAGGGATATTCACAAACTTGCTGAAACGGTTCTTCATCTGAAAGCCGTTGCCCGCAGGCTTGATTTCAAGCTGTGATACTACCTCACCGAATGTACTCGCCCAATCGTCAAAGGTCTGCAAGCCTGCCTTTTTAAGCAGGTCGGGGCGGAGGTATCTCTGCATAACGTAAAACTCTACCATGGAATTGCTCACAGGAGTTCCGGTACTAAAAAGGATATTATTGCAGCCGTACTTGTCATTGAGATACTGCGTTTTCATAAGCATATCCTCTGATTTTTGCGCCGCTGTTGTCTGTACACCTGCCACGTTCGACATTTTTGTTGTAACAAAGCAGTTCTTGTAGTTATGAGCCTCATCACAGACAAGGTAATCAAATCCCAGCTTTTCAAAGCAAAGGGAGTTATCCTTTTTGGAGGACAACAGCTTTTCCAAACGTTCTTCAATCTGCCTTTTCTGACGTTCAAGAGCCTTTACGGAAACTCTGTCGGTGTCATCGACTTCCTCAAGAGCGTCCATAATTTCGTTCAGCTCACGTTCCATAAACTGCTTGCGGTACTGGTCTGACATCGGTATTCTTTCAAACTGCGTGAAAGACATAATTACTGCGTCATAATCACCTGTTACACAACGGGCAATAAATTTCTGCCTATTGTCCTTAGTAAAATCTTCGGGACGTGCAACCAGCAGCTTTGCGTTTGGATACAATCTCATCCACTCGCTTGCCATCTGCAAGGTAAGGTGCTTCGGAACAACAACACAGCCTTTGTTGATAAGTCCGAGCCTTTTCTTTTCCATTGTTGTTGCAATCATCTCAAACGACTTGCCAGCACCTACACAGTGAGCAAGAAGAGTATTGCCGCCCAGCTTTCCACGCAGTACAGCGTTCTCCTGATGTGGTCGCAGTTTTATAGCAGGGTTCATACCGGGAAAGGTCTGGTGTGAACCGTCATACTCCCTGCCACGAATTGCGTTGAAAAGCTCGTTGTACCTTTCAACATATTTTTCACGGCGGTCAATATCCTCCCATACCCAGCTTTTAAAGGCTTCCTTCATCTGTCTTGCCTTTTCTTTTGCAAGCTGGGTTTCCTTTGCATTGACCTCATAATATACCTTTCCGTCAACCTCTTTTCTGTCACGGATAACCACATCACGCTGATTGAGCAGATTTTCAAAAATATGATAACTGCTCATACGGCTTGTGCCGTATGTTTGATATGCTGCAATAGAACGGTCTTGATACTTGCCCTCAATCTTGTATTCACCCATTTTGGTACGGGTTACGGGGTGTCCGAACATACTTGTATCAGCCTTTGCATATTCTTTCAGAAATCTGTTGTAATCCTCAACATCAATCCAGTTCGCACCGATACGGACGGAAATTTCGCTTGCTTCAAGGTTCTTCGGGATAACTTTTTCAAGAGCCGTAACGTTCTTTTCAAAATCGCTGTCAATATGCTTTGCATATTCCCTTGCAATTTTCAGCTTTTCTCTGACATTGCCCGAAAGATATTCGGAAGCCTCCTCATATCCCGACAGCGGTTCATCTTCCTTTATTGCGGCGGGATTTCTGAAAATGTCATTGCCTAAATCGGCAATCAGCTTTTCAGGCTCACAGCCTACAAGCTGTGACATATATGCAATGTCCACTCTCCCCGTGCGGTCAAGGGATACCTGCAACGCTTCCTGCGGCGTATCAACCTTTGTTACATTAACTTCGGGTTGAATGGTACGCTTTGAGAAAATCTCCGCTTTCTCTACTGTTTTTTTCTCTGTATCAACAATTTCAAGTGCCGCAAGGGTATTGAAATCATCATCCTGTCTGAAACAGCGTTCATTTGCGCTGTCCGTTATATTTCCATAAGCCTTTCTGAACTTGTCATATACGGCATTAAGCTCTGTTTGGAGTGCTTTCAGTTCCTCATCGGAACAACCTGCCGCCTGCGCGTCGATTACTGCCATAGCCGCCTGACGTATTTTGTGCATACCCATCATTCTGTCAAGGGTCTTGCCCGTTTCGGCTACCTGCGTCATAATCTCGTTTTCACGAAAATACAATTTTCCGTCAACAACGGTATGTGTGAAATTTCGCACCGACGGGTCGGCAGGGATAATGTCGGCTTCATCACGCTGTTTTTCTTCGGCTCTGACAGTTTCAATGCTGCCTTCGATTTTTGCAATAGCCGCTTTGAGCTGTTCCGAAAGCGGAATACTATCATCGGCAACACAGGTTGTCACTCTGCTGTCATCGCCGTATTTTCCCTTCATTCGCTCGTCCCAAGCCATAGTACCAAGCACCATATCGGGATTATCCACGAAATATTGATTGCAAGGAATACCGTCAGCCGTTTCACTCATATGAACCCAATCAGGAACCTCAACGGTCATTGTTTCTCTTTTCTTCAAAAAGAGAATATCCGTAGTAACTTCCGTTCCTGCGTTCTGCTTAAAAGCAGTATTCGGAAGTCTGACAGCTCCCAGCAAGTCACAGCGTTCAGCAAGGTATCGTCTTGCCTTTTCATTCAGCTTGTCCATAGTGAACTTGCTTGTGACAAGTGCAACTACTCCACCCGGCTTCACTTTGTCCACAGATTTTGCGGCAAAGTAATCGTGTATCTTGAAATTATGCTTATCGTAGGCTTTATCGCTGACACGGTAATCTCCGAAAGGGATATTACCTACAACAACATCAAAACTGTTGTTATTAAAAGAGGTCTGCTCAAAGCCTTTAATCTGAATACGCTCCTTTGGATAGAGCTGCTGTGCGATTCTGCCCGAAATGCTGTCCAGCTCCACACCGTAAAGACGGGAATTATCACGCATATTTTCAGGCATTTTAGAGAAGAAATTGCCTACGCCCATACTCGGTTCTATGTTCCTACTGATTTTGATACAAAAGAAAAAGCCCTCTCCGGGGCGAATGCCGCCGAAAAAGGCTTGAAATAAGGGCTTCCGAGGTCATGTACTGACTTGGGAAGCCCTTGTTTTATGTGTTCAGTTGTCCTGCTGCCGCTTGGCAATGGCGCTGGGTGTCAGCCTTGCGGTGTAGCGATTTTGGAATAATTAAAAGGTGGAGCAAAATTAAAATGTGCTAATTTGTTTCAAGGATTTCTTTTAGTGTTTTCCCTTCAGCGTCTTTCCAGAGTGCATTTCCGCTTAAGGAAGCACCACCGACAAATCCAGCTGCTGACGAAGGACTTGAAAAAAGCACATCAGCCGTTAAAGTGCCGTTACTATCAATCTTATCCTCATACTTCTTGCGGTCCTTTATTGTTTTTTCAGGACAACTTTTGGTCATGGTAGGATTGATCGTACTGCCTTTCAGCACAACAAACCCATCACTTGTTCTTTTGCCGGATGCCTTTCCCTTTCCATATTCCATGTATAGAACTGGTTCTGTATCAGCTGATTCTGCAGAAGGCGCAAATGGCTCAAATATCTTATGCCCAAGAGTACCCATCACAATTTTAGCATAGTCGATAAACTCTTCAAGCTCGCTCTCTGTCTCTTCAGTTATATTCCCAGGATTAGGATCATTGCCGTTTTTAACAACATAGCGTCCGGCTTCAATCGCCATATTACAGAAACGATTTTCAAGATAGCTTATCTCTGTCGGTCCGAAAGAGTTGTTTGTCGTAGTGAACATGACCGCCTCGGTCCAATAATCAATGGAGTTATGGGCCTCTTGCACACGCAGAAGAAGCCCCTTGCCATTTTTACGAACCCCGGCCTGGCCTATGTACACCACGGCATTATCTGCCTTATCAGTGCCAAACAGGAAATACACACCGCTCTGCTTGAGAATATCCAGATCTTTGCACTTATCCAAAGCAGTACGAGGGATCTTATATGCGATTCCAGTCCAATTTGCCAAGGAGCATTTAATCCTGCCGCTCGGCTCTCCATCCATCAAAAATAATTTTAATGTCTTACTTCTTGGCATGATACTTCCTTCCTTGTCCTGTCACTTTCCAATCAACGCTGCAAACTCCGAGTCAAACTCCTTCATGCGATTCTCCTGATTAAAGAAGTGGAGTCCCCAAATCTTATAGTCATTGTCATCTACGAAAATAGTAGCTGGTACAGCCTCTGTCTTTAATTGGAGCAGAAATCTTTCTTTCCAAGCATCCTTTTCAAGAAGCTGAGTACCCTTCGGCTCGATAAAAATCTGGAGCTGCTCATAGCCATCCGTTTTATCCCTCTGCAGGAAAAGAACATAGTCTGGCTCAAAACGTTCGCCATCTTCAAACGAGTAAATGTGGAATTCACGCTCGTTTCTGATAAGGTAAATACGATTATATGTTTTTCGTAACTGAGCGACATATCCTCGGAAGTAGGCAACAAATGCCTTCTCTTCCGATGTTCCGTAATTATCGGTATAGACAAACCAGTCCTCGGTTGAGAGGTCGATTTTCCAGTCGATCTTCACAGATGGATCGTTCTGCGAGATACCAATGCCACCATCATGTGGATCTGTATAATTGACCGTCTTGTTACGAAAGACATCTCTGATGTTCCTTGCTCTGAAAATCTTCGTTCCTCGGTATGTTTCCTCAATGCCCGAAATAGAGTCAGCAATTTTTCCGAGTACATAGAAAACAGCCGCATAGAACGTTGCCATTGTCGGACGCTCATCCTTGCTCTGAATATCGATACGGACAGCACCAAGATATTCGCTATCTGTGATAAACTGTCTTGTAGATGTAACATTCGGAAAATATGAGCGCAGCGTGTTAAATTTGAAAATCGGGTACTTCATGAGTGCCTTGTTAACAACAGCGTAGTTGATTGCTGCAATCTCACCAATCGTCATATGCACTGTCTTTAAATCAAAAACAAGGTCAACACCTTGTGACGTTTCAATCATAACGGAATCGACACCGGAAGCTCCCGTTGCAGCTTGGAAACGGTATATATTATCCCGGACGGTTGGCGTAAGACCATGTACATCTTTTCTGTCTTTTACCTCTCTGTCATTTAAGAAGATCAAGCCCTGCTGGTATACGTCCGTCGCTTTAAAATCATCCTTAAGGACATATTCACGCTGTACGATTTTGTCGGTATCGAGACCAATCTCACGCAAAGCATTACGTAGCTCCGTCACATAACGGTGGTCGTTCTGGCAATGGTAATAGAGTGTCTCGCAGACACGCATCTCGCTGGTTACATCCTCATCGTATTTTCTTTGAAACTTCGGCTGCTCATCGTCAAGCTGAAACGGGCAGTACCGCGCTCCACGACCGATGAGCTGCGCTTCCGCTATAGTAGCGGAAGCTATTTTTTTGCCGCTGGACTGTCTTGTCTCATAAAGCCGGACAATGTCAAACAGATTGAGGACATCCCAACCTTCATCCAGTTTTTTAACCTCAAAAATCGCGCGATATGGATTGTCCGCATCTTCAAGAGAATTCAGGAGAATCTGTTTCTGTGTGGCATCCTTATCATCATTTACGGAAACACAATGTTCCTCGGAAAAATCATCACGAAGTTCCGCAGCAAGCGTATCAAAAGAGATACCGTTATTAGCGAAATAAGCAAAGGCTTTGTGCATGACCTCGTTATTGACAGCAGTAGAAAGGTTTCGCAACTGTGCGCCGGTCAGTTTTTTCACCGTCTCAATAAACTCAGCCATGAAGTCCTTGCTGTCGGCAATCTTCGCAGCCTTAAAGAGCACAACGGGCTTAATCCCAAGGCGATGGTCATGAAACACTTTTAAGCGATATTGACTGAGGACAAGTGCCTGCAAAGCCCTTTCCATGACGGTCAGGTCAGAGCGTAGCGTGATGATGTCCTTGGAATATCTGTCGTTATAAAATTTTGCTAAAGCATAATCGAATATAATCTTGTTCTCGTATGCCGCGCGGATTGCAGAATTTGCAAGGTCACAGGTAGCCGTAAACTCCATCAGGACATTATCAGCATTCCGGTTGAAGATATTCTTTACAGTCTGCTCCCAGGAATGATAACTTGACTCCTCATCAGCAGACATTTTCTTCCTTGTGTCAACATTTAGATGGTGTGCCTCATCGGAAATCAGCACGACCTTCCGTTCGTCAAAGTCATCAAAGGACATACCATTTTCCTTTGCCATCCACATATCCATATGGAGTCCCTGCGTAGTGGTAAAGCAGATATTGATGGCATCCTGGTCTGAGTACTGGAAATTATCTACCTGATTGATGCGAATGCGTTCTCCGTTCAGCACGATTTCATCTGCAAAGAGGTACTTTGAGGATACCGGATTGCAGAAGTTCTCCCGTGTCTTTTCAACAATGTTCGAAAGGTTGACAAAAAACAGGAAATTCCGATACCCTTGCTTGTAGAGGTACAGCATCAGCCCCGCCATAATCAGCGTTTTGCCGCTTCCGGTCGCCATGTGGAAAAGCACCTGCGTGGGCTTCGGACGGTTACTACTCTCGAAATGCGTTATAAAGTTTTCAAATGCCTGCTTCTGATACGGACGCAGCTCAAAATTCGGATTCAAGTTCTCCGGGATATAGGACGGTAGAACAGCACTGCTACCGTATTCACGCAAGGCATCTATTTTTTCGTATAAGAATGCCATCGATTATCCCTCCCTGTAAAAGCTCCTCGTGAACGCCTTGTCCTCGTCGGAGATGCCAAACTCCTCATCATCAATATCACAGTAATTCACATACAGGAGATTCTTGTCCAAAATCTCCATCAGGAACCGCTTCTTGTCATCCAGCGAGAGGGCGGCATAATCCTCAGCAGCCGCATCAATGTCCGCCGGATTCACCTTGTAGCTGATAAAACCGGACTTTACCATCCTTCCGTAGATGTCGGACAAGGTGGCATCATCAGTAGCAGCTTCAATTTCTTCCACAATCGTCTGGTTCAGCTTTGCCAACTCACAGTAAACGAAAGAACCGCCGCCTTGCCAGCCAACTGTTTGCGAAATACCGCCTTGTTCTCCTGCAATTACTTTCTCTAAGCGAGGAATAACAAATGTGTGTATGTACTCCATCTGCTCAATACCTATATACCGCAACTGTTTTTTATGTGCAACTGCACAGGTGGTTCCTGATCCAAGGAAGAAATCCAGAACAATATCTCCGGGATTAGTTGCAAGATCAAAAATGTAATTAATTAGCAGTTCTGGTTTTGGAGTTGCAAATAAACTGGTTACTGGGATACCAGGAAACAAACTTTTTAATTCATATTTCGCTTTTCTTGTATGCCCGGTTATATCAAAGTTTGTCCAGTGATTTGAAGGTGGAAGTCCTTCCATATCGCATAAGTATGTCCGTCTGATAACTCTTGTACAATCATCAGAAAAGCGCAATTCACCCGTTGCAAATTTTTCGTCCATAGTTTCTTTAGACCATCTCCAGCCATTTGCCGGATGTTTTATAACATTGCCGTTAGGTGCAATTATGTCAAATTGTAGGTTAGGTCGTAGCCCTGGATTGTTAACTGGATTTCCATCGAACCAAGGCCCCTTTGGGTCATTATCAGGATTCTTAAAGTGTTTCCTCTTTTCAGGGTCATTTAAGAATTTGGGTTTCCAGTTTGGCTTTTTAGAATACACCAAGATATGATTGACATCCTCAGAAAACGTCAATGCATTATTGTTGCTGTTATCAGAATGCTGCCACTCAACTTCCGTAACAAAGCAGTCTCTTGTAAATATATCATCACAAAGGACTTTCAAATAATGGTTTTCTACATCATCAAGCGTAATCCAAATCGTTCCATCATTAGAAAGAAGCCGCCTTGCCAATTCCAGTCGGTTTTTCATAAATACAAGCCATGAAGAATGATTAAAGCTATCATTGTAATTGAAACCATCAGAACCAGTGTTATAAGGTGGATCGATATAAATGCACTTTACTTGTCCTTCAAACCTTTTTAGCAACGAGGCAAGCGCCAATAAATTGTTCCCATTAATGATTAAATTATCCTCGTTAGTAAATTCAACAATATCTTCTTTGCCTTGCGCTGTAAACCTTGTTGCGCTTACTAACGCTTTAGGAAATAGAAGTCTATCTACCTCATCAGGAGCAAGGGTTTCATTGTAAAAAATTTCACTCCGCTTCTGTTCTTCCTTTGTCTGTCCACCTTCCAAGACACAATCCTTGTATGGGAAAACGAGCTCTACCTTGCCAGAGGCCGAAATCAGAGCGCCAGTTTCATCGGCAAGTCCGATTTTATTTTTGAATCGGGTATAGCTATCCGGCAGAAATTGCCGATTGTTGATTATCCAAGCAAATCCCATTTTATCAAAGACTTTGACGCCATCGACTTCCACAAAGAAGCGAGTGCGTGTCTCGTCATTCGTAAGAAGAAGACGGATAAGTCCCTCGTCCATCTTCATTGCAGCCTCATAGACCGCATTACGCAGAAAAGTGCCATCCTCGGCAACAAACCTCTCGTCTGATTTCAGTACCGTCAATACGGTTTCATAAAAATTCGCCATCTTATTCTTCTCCTTCATCTATGAACAGCTCCGGTACGTTGTACTGGATTTCTTCGGTGTCTCTCCTCACCAATTCGTTCGGACACTCTAGCAATTCCTTTTTCAGCAGCTTTGGATTATCCGGAGTTCCTCGTACATACTTATCGGCATTTCGTCGGATATATTCAGTCGAATCCCGTTTAAAACCGCTTCGCTGCAGAATGATCCGCAGGCGGTTTGTTGTCCCGTACTCCACAAACTCATACCAATCATTCGTGAATGGCTCGTTGGGGTGCTGACGCTTATATTCTTCCGAAAATTTGAGAAAGTAGTTTGAAAGTCGAAACAGAAGTACATCTTCAATCGCCTCTAATGTATCGGCGATGATTATGTTCTTGTGCTTCTGCGAACCGTCAAACGGTTCCCACTTGTTGTAATCGACTCGTACTTCTCGCTTCTTCTCGTCATAATCATCGATGCTTTGCCCGATGATGTAGCTAAGACCGTGTCCCTGCATCCACTGGATCAGAAGGACTGTATACCATGTCAGTTTGGGATAATTTCTGCCTTCTCCCGCACCGAGGGTTCGATTTTCGTAGATGCGCCACTTGAACGCCACAGCTAATTTGTTGAGGAACGCAAGCGTCTCATAATAATCCGCTCCGCGTTTTGAGTCTTTGATTTCTGGATAAGCCAGTCCATTGCGGATGAGTCTTTCGATACCCTGTATCTGATCATACGAGACATTGATATCATCCTCTGGCCTTTTTTCCGGTACGGAAAACTGTTCCCGGATTTTTGACTCAGTCTCAGGTGTCAGGTATGGAGCAAATTCTCGTCTAATGCGACTATTCCTGCCGTCCACAATATCCCCGACAAGAATCAGCATCGTTTTTCTCATCAACTCGTAGTTATCTTCGCTCTGATTCTTCTTGGACTTGTGTATTTCTACGCTGCCGGAAAGAAGTGTATCTACTATGAGCTTTTTCTGGTTCGAGTTTAGTTCCGCTTCTATGGACAGTTTCTGCGGCGGCACATCGTCTTTCAGCAAATCCTCAAACTTCTGTAGATCCTCTTCTCGTTCCTGCTTTTGAAGCCGGACGATAAAAACATTACCATACAGATTGTACTTGGCGCGCCCCACACGCCCGACCAGGTTTTTGAAGTCTACCTCTGAGAAGTCACTCCTGCCTTTCTTATAGCTTGTAATAAACAGGTTCTCCGCAGGAAGATTGACTCCCTCCAACAAGGTGCTTGTGCAGAACATTGTCTTGATAAGGCCTTCGCGATAATAATCCTCAAGCTGCATCCTGATATTTGCCGGCAGATAACCGATGTGGTATGCCACGCCTCTTTCTACCAATTCAGCGAGATAGTATTCCTTATGGACATCGCTGCGGATTGCTTCCGCAAATGCCTGTAGCTTTTTATCGCCGATCGGATCCTGTGTATCCGCATAATCTCTTGCAAACTGAATGGCATCATTCTTTGATTTGCAATAAACGATATTGTGCTTCTTATCGCCGATTCGGGCAATCACCTCACTCAACGAGTACTGACGGTCCATTTCGTGCAGCAATATAAATTTCTTCGAGTATGAATCGAAGACACGAATGTTGCGTTCCCACAGGTCAACGATGTATTTTAGCTGACTGACAGGAGCATATCTGCACGCCACGATAGATTCCTCCCCGATGTTCCATTCTCTCTTTGACAGCGTATCGAGATAAATTCCCGGATTCGGAATGTTCGGCGATGCAAATATGATATGTGCATTGCTATGTCGTTCTTCTAACTTGTTGATGACCTTGTAATAGAATGCACTCCTCTTATCGCCGGAAGATATTTTATGGGCTTCGTCCACAAACAAATAGTCAATCTTAAGGTCAGGATCATCAATCAGAATATAAAGCATTCTCTCCGGTGTTAGGACGAAAATGTAGTTATGCTTCGTCTCTAATGCCATCGAGCCGGAGGATGTCACAATACGGTAATCCGTCTCCTTCAAGAGAGTGGTAAGACTCTCGATTAATTCGCTCGTGACCTCGTTTATTAGTGCCTTCGTAGGGATGAGTAAAGCGAAATTCTTCTTTGTGCCATCCATGATCTGCTGCTTAATAAACGTACGCATCATAAAGGACTTCCCCATAGATGTGGGCGCAGAATAACTGAAATAGGGCCTGGACAGACTGTCGTATATCTCTTTCTGTGCAGGAAAGAAACGAGCTCCGCCATCAGACGGCACAGACAGGTACTCCATGTTGAAGTGCATAAACACACGCTCAAGCAGAGAGGCATTTTCAAAATCCGGTGTCAGCCTATTCATGCCGAGGAAATTCCCCGTATTGGCAAGAACAGAACCGAGATAATATTTCACCTGCTCGTCTTGAGGATACATATCATAAAGCAGTGCGACCATTTCCTGCGCACGAGTCTTATGAATATCCGACAGGTTTGTGCCGCATGATTTTGAAAGCACATCTGCAAAGGTCAACGCATCCCCAATGTTGACAGGCTGTTCCTCTATCTCATCCAAACGGAACAGACGCCTGGAATAGTTGATAAGGATATTGTGATACAGCTTTTGCAGATAAGCGTTATCATCTATTCTCGAAAACAAATGCTCCCCGAAGGTGACATCTCTAAAATCACTCATGCCCGACCTCCTCCGGATTGCAACAGCTTGTCCATAATATCTTTTTTGTCTTCGTCCGCATCAGCAAAGGGAAGCAAATAGATATACATAGAGTAGCCGTCAAGTCCATACTGCGTGATTTTCGATTCAATGAACGACACGTTGTTTTTGATGTCATTCCTGACCTGCTCAAGCACATCATCCTGAAATTCGTTTACTGGTTTTCCGTTTGCGGATACTCCGTTCAAGCTGTATCCCACGAACATACCAAACGCTGTGGCAGGCTTTTGACCGCCTGTTTCGGAAGGCAGGATTATTGCTTCAAGCTGATCGTAAATTTTCGATGGGAAAGAAGCCGCAAATATGTTTGACTCAACAAATCGCCGCTCGTCTTTCTTTCTGTTCTTTAGTTTCTGTGCATCCGCAAAGGCTGAATCTATTGCCGTTTGCAAGTCACCGTTTATCATTGATGTTCCGAGAATGACCTGACTAAAAGGGACAGTTTCATTAGCGGTAAGAAGGTGGATACCGGAACTTTCGCTCCTCATAAAACCACCGTGATTTCCTATTTCAACCTTGCTCATCAATTTGGGCGCAACGAGAACCTGCTCCAGGAATATGTACAGCAAGAGTTCTCCAAGCTCATTGCCAGTCGGTAACTTTCCGTCAGCGATGGCTTTTTTGATATACGCTATTGCATCGTAAGCAAGTGCAGAAATCTCATCATCTTCCATGTAAGTCTCAATCTGAGCCCTGGAATAGACATAATACCCGATATTGTTGCGAAGGTGCCTCCACAGACCGTGATAGTCAAAATCAAAATCATCAAACTTCAAACAAAAAATCTGAAGATCGTGTTTTGCGGATATGGAAAGCGTCTCACTTGATACGGGCGTAAAAACCTTGTCAAATTTACCCTTGCTCGTCAGGGGTATTGCTGCCGCAGTTCTCGGCTTTGTTACTTCGTAAAACTTAATGGTATCTGCCATTAGATTGTAGGCTGCATAGAAATCCTTCTTGATAGATTTAGTGAATGCAGCCTCTACCATGTTATCCGTTTTTGCGACAGCATAAATAAACACATCTGTCAGGAATTCAGAAAGTACAAACTCATTTTTATTCCTAAGATCATTCTTTGTGAGGTTGCCAATTGTGCCAAGCTGGGTAGAGTCGGCAATTGTGGCATCTTTCAGAATGACATTTTTCAATGCAAGCACAGCGTTTTTCTTACGAGCCTCTTCCATTGCAGGGATGATAATCTGAATAAAATACCGTTCGATTGCATGGGCATCTTTCTTTAGAGCCATTTGCATAACCTCGGTTGGCAGGTTCTGGCTTGCAGAGTGAATCTTATTGAAATTAGGGTAAGAGTAGGTAACCTCATACCCATCGGCTGAAGTATATGAAAAGACTGTGGAACCTGCCGGACATAGCGACAACATGATTTTTTCGCAGAAGAGATCAAACTTGCGCTCTGCGGGAATAGCGCATGATGTCATAATTCTCACATATGAGCCAACGCAAAGATGCTCCATTTGATTACCTCCTTCTGCTATAGTTCTATTCACCTCAAATTAATCTTCTTTAATCACATCAACGATATCGCCTATATTACAATCCAAAGCTATACATATTTTGCCGAGAACCTCCATACTCACCGCTTTGTTTTTCCCCATTTTGGCGATGGTAGATGATGTGATGCCGGTTTTTTCCATCAGATCTTTTTTCATCAATTTTTTGTCTATTAACAGTTTCCATAGCTTATTGTAGTTATATTCCATCGGCGATCCTCCTTGCTTGAATGTACACTGATATCGTCAATAAAATATTATAACGCAGTCATTCACATTTGTCAAGATAATATCGATGATATTCGTGTTTAACTTTGACTTTTCAAAGCCAGAATCTATACCTAATCGTCGTCTAGCATATTCGCATTGTCTTGATAGGCGCACAACTTGCCAACACAAAACATCTTTTTATCTTTCCGGGGTTTCCGCAGTAATCGGGAACTCCTTTTTTTCGTTCCGAAAATCTTCTGATTTCATTCTTTTTCCATTCGTTTTTTGCCGCCGCCTCTCTAAGTAAAATTGTAAGTACAAACACAGCCAAAATCCGGATTGAAGCTGAATACACGACAAGAAGGAGAAAATCAATGAAAAATAGTGACAAGCAAAATCTGGTTATCAGCATTGAAAGCAGTATCGATTTCATTGAGTCCCACTTGGATTCAGCTGACAAAACCATTGCATTTGTTCTTAAAAAACATGGCGTCAGAAATCTTGAAAAAACAAGTATCCACACACTTCAAGATCTTTTCAGCGAGCTGTACGCCATTGAAGCAGATCTAAGATAGTCAATCTGTCCTGAGCAAGACATTATACTGCTCACCGCCCGACACTGCATCACCCGATCACTGATGGCTCAACGGTATCCGGCGGTACAACTCAATATCACAGCTGCCTTTTGAGCGGGTTAGCTGCAATCCGAAACGGAGAACTCCGTTAGGACTGCGGTTAGGTTTTTACACCCTTTTTGCGGCAGCGCCAAGAGTCCTCCGTTTCGAGAAATCGAAAATCGGAGGACTTTTTATGAAAACCAATGCAAATCAAAACACATCAACCATCTACTATCGCCCACTCAAGCAGTGGATCGAGGTCACCCCGGAACAGAAGCGCGACTGGGAGCGGTTCGTAGGGACAACCCGGAAGGCAAAGCAGAGAGCCGGAGCCTGCTGCATCCCGTACAAAAAGAGCTACAAGTGTGACGGCCTTTGCGACGCCTGTGAGTTCCGTTGTATCCCGAAAGACGCTCCCCAGCACCTCTCCATCGACACTGAGATGGAGAACGCCTATGAAAACGGTGTCTCCCGCACCAGCTTTCTTGCGAACGATAGGCTGACCACGGAGATCGACATCGACGCCCTGATTCTGAGTGGCCTTCTCGCGGAGCTTCAGGCGTCAGACCCGGAAAGCTACGAGATCCTCATGGCTATTGCGGATGGGGTGTCTGAACGGGCCGGTGCCGAGCGTCTGCATATGCCCCGGAACACCTTCGTGTATAAGAAAAAGCAGCTTCTGAAGCGAATCAAGGAAAATTTCTAAAAACTTTTCGGCCAATTACTCCTTTCCCGTCCAGATGGATCTGTGAAAGGCAACACAAAAACGCCTTGGGAAAGGAGGAACCGCCGATATGAGTTACACCGCAAATCAATATGACACCCGTGCCGACGAGGACATTGTTGATGTTCTGACCGCAATCAGCGTGGTGTCAAAGAGACTAGCGAACAACCTGACCACCGCACGCCAGCAGAGCAAATCCAGGGAAGGAGGAAAATCACATGAGCAAAATGGGCGATATGGCACAGACCATCGAAGAACTCCGCAGTGCTGCCGCTGTTATTTCGGATGCCGCTGACTGGCTGACAAAGATGTTCAGCGGAGAGGCACAATCAGAGGATGCTCCCACTTCTCCGCCTGAACCGAAATTGACGCTGGAGCAGGTCAGAGCCGTGCTTGCGGACAAATCCCGCCAGGGACACACCGCCGAGATCCGCACCCTGCTTCAAAAGTACGGTGCGTCCAAGCTGTCACAGATCGACCCCGCACACTATAAGGCGTTACTCGCCGAAGCGGAGGAATTGGCAGATGGCAACTAAACACGCAGTCTTATCCGCTTCTTCTTCTGAAAGGTGGCTCAACTGCCCGCCATCAGCAAGGCTGTGCGAAGCCTACGAGGACAAGGGCAGCGACTACGCTGCCGAGGGGACGGATGCCCATGCGCTCTGTGAGTTCCGGCTGAAGCAGGCTCTGGGGATTCCGGTGGACGATCCCATCGAAAACCTCTCCTGGTACAACGAGGAGATGGAGGACTGCGCCGCCGGCTATGCCGCCTATGTGACAGAGCTTCTGAAGACCGCAAAGCAGACCTGCGCCGACTCGGTCATCCTGATCGAGCAGCGGGTGGATTTCTCCCGCTGGGTACAGGACGGCTTCGGCACCGCCGACTGCATTGTCATCGCTGACGGTGAACTGAACATCGTGGACTATAAGCACGGCAAAGGCGTGGAGGTCAGCGCCGTGGATAATCCGCAGATGATGCTGTATGCCCTCGGCGCTCTGGAGATCTTTGACGGTATCTACGACATTGATACCGTCCGCATGACCATCTATCAACCCCGGAAATCGAATATCAGCGTCTGCGTCATGGAAAAGGACGATCTGCTCGAATGGGCGCAAAACGACCTGACTTATAAGGCAAAGCTGGCATACGAGGGCGGCGGCGATTTTCACTGCGGCGAATGGTGCCGGTTCTGCAAGGCAAAGGCCGAATGCCGGGAACGAGCCGAAGCGAATCTCGCACTTGCCCGGTATGACTTTGAAGCACCGCCTCTCCTGACTGATGAGGAGATCGCCGGCATTTTGGACAAGGTTGACGCTCTTACCGCCTGGGCTGCGGATGTGAAGGAATATGCGCTCCAACAGGCAGTCAGCGGCACGGTTTTCCCTGGCTGGAAGCTGGTCGAGGGCCGCTCCAACCGCAAATACACCAGCGAATCCGCTGTTGCCGCTACTGTTGAAAGCATCGGCTTTGACCCCTATGAAAAGAAACTCCTCGGCATCACCGCCTTGCAGAAGCTGCTGGGCAAATCCCGCTTCGAGGAACTTCTTGCTCCCTACATCGAAAAGCCGCAAGGCAAGCCGACGCTCGTGCGGTCGAGCGACAAACGGCCCGAATGGAATACCGCAAAAAATGATTTTATGGAGGAACTGTAATATGTCTAACAACACAAACAGAGTCAACAACCCTATGAAAGTTATCACCGGCCCCGACACCCGCTGGTCCTACGCCAACGTCTGGGAGCCCAAATCTATTAACGGCGGCACGCCGAAGTACTCGGTGTCGCTGATCATCCCCAAGTCTGACACTAAGACGGTGGCAAAGATCAAGGCAGCTATTGAAGCCGCCTACCAGGAGGGGCAGGCCAAGCTGAAGGGCAACGGCCGCAGCGTGCCTCCTCTCTCCGCGATCAAAACCCCGCTGAGAGACGGCGACATTGAAAGGCCCGACGATCCCGCTTATGCGAACGCCTACTTCATCAACGCCAACTCCGCCACCGCTCCTGGTATCGTGGACGCGGACCGCAATCCCGTGCTGACCCGCTCCGAGGTGTATTCCGGCGTGTACGGCAGAGCGTCCATCAACCTGTACGCTTTCAACAGCAACGGCAACAGGGGCATCGCCTGCGGTCTGAACAATCTGCAGCTCATCCGTCCCGGCGAACCCCTGGGCGGCAAGGCCAGCGCCGAAGCCGACTTTGCAACCGATGACGACGAGGATTTCCTCGGTTAAGACAGTGGAGGTAAAACACTATGACAACAATTCAGACAATTCTTCTCTTTACAGTTCTCGGAATCTGGCTGTGCATCAGTGCGGTCATTCTGATCAGCAGCATCCAGTCCTTTCTCTACGATCGCAAACGTGAAAAGCGGGAGCGGGAACATGCGGTTCGTGACGCTGAATATCACGAAAACCGCATGAAACTGCTGGAGAAATAAGCGACTAAGCCCCAGGGCGGCGGAACGATCTGCCGCCCTGTTGGGGTATGGAAGGAAGTGACGAAATGCAAACCTTATCCATCGATCTGGAGACTTACAGCGACCAGCCCCTCGCCAAAACCGGCGTGTACCGTTATGTAGAGTCTCCCGATTTTGAAATCCTGCTCTTTGCCTACAGCGTGGACGGCGGTCCCGTGCAGCAGATAGACCTTGCCTGCGGAGAAAAGATCCCCTCGGAGGTTCTTTCCGCATTGGAGGATGAGACTGTGACCAAATGGGCCTTCAACGCCAATTTTGAACGCATCTGCCTGTCCCGGTTCCTGGGCTATCCGACCGGCGACTATCTGAAGCCGGACTCCTGGAAATGCTCGATGGTCTGGGCGGCGTATATGGGGCTGCCCTTATCCCTGGAGGGAGCCGGCGCTGTGCTGGGATTGGAAAAACAGAAGCTGTCTGAGGGCAAAGACCTCATTAAATATTTCTGCCAGCCCTGTGCGCCAACCAAGTCCAATGGTCAGCGTACCCGCAACCTTCCCAAACACTCTCCGGACAAGTGGCTGGCGTTCAAACGATACAACATCCGCGATGTGGAGACGGAGATGTCCATCCAAGCAAGGCTCTCCAAATATCCCATGCCGGACAACGTGTGGGAGGAATACCATCTCGACCAGGAGATCAACGACCGCGGCGTGGGTCTGGATATGGAACTGGTGCGGCAGGCCATTCAGATGGACGGGCGCTCCCGCTCGGAACTGACACAGGCAATGAAAGGACTGACCTCGCTGGACAATCCCAACTCGGTACAGCAGATGAAGCAGTGGCTTGCGGATAACGGCGTAGAGACCGATACCCTGGGCAAAAAAGCCGTAGCGGAGCTTTTGAAAACCGCACCGCCACAATTGCAAAAGGTGCTGACCCTGCGCCAGCAGCTTGCGAAATCCAGCGTGAAAAAGTATCAGGCGATGGAGACCGCCGTCTGCTCCGATGGCCGGGCAAGAGGGATGTTCCAGTTTTACGGAGCCAACCGCACAGGGCGCTGGGCAGGCCGCATCATTCAGATGCAAAATCTGCCCCAGAACCATCTGGACGATCTGTCCGAAGTTAGAGGACTTGTCCGGGCAGGCGACTTTGATGCCGTGGAAATGCTCTATGAGGATGTGCCGGATACATTGTCCCAGCTGATCCGCACGGCATTCGTTCCACAGGGCGACCGCAAATTTATCGTTGCTGACTTTTCCGCCATCGAAGCCCGTGTCATCGCATGGCTTGCCGGTGAGAAGTGGCGGCAGAACGTATTCGCCGAGGGCAAGGATATCTACTGCGCCAGTGCATCCCAGATGTTCGGCGTCCCCGTGGAAAAACACGGCGTCAACGGTCACTTGCGGCAGAAAGGCAAGATCGCCGAATTGGCTCTCGGCTACGGCGGATCTGTGGGCGCACTCAAGGCTATGGGCGCTTTGGAGATGGGGCTGTCTGAGGATGAGCTTCCCGCTCTGGTCTCCGCATGGCGGCAGTCGAATCCGAAAATCGTGCAGTTCTGGTGGGCGGTTGACCGAGCCGTAATGGACGCTGTTACCCGTAAGACCACCACAAAAACACACGGCATCGTATTCTCCGCCAGAAATGGGATGCTGTTCATCACCCTGCCGTCCGGCAGGAGTCTTGCCTATGTGAAGCCTAAGATCGGGACAAATAAGTTCGGCGGAGACTGCATCACCTATGAAGGCGTTGGTGGCACAAAGAAATGGGAACGGCTGGACAGCTACGGCCCCAAGTTTGTGGAAAACATCGTCCAGGCAACCTCCCGCGATATCCTCTGTTACGCCATGCGGACCCTTCGCTGCTGCTCCATTGTCATGCACATCCATGACGAGGTGGTCATTGAAGCTGACCGCCGGATGTCCCTGCAGGCCGTCTGTGATCAGATGGGCAGGACGCCGCCCTGGGCAAAAGGCTTGCGGCTTCGCGCCGATGGCTATGAGACTGATTTTTACAAGAAGGATTAACGAGGTAACGCCTATGAGCATCAATAAATTCAACTGCGAGGGCTATTACGACCCCACAGCCTATGAAGCCCTCACCAATATAGAAAAAGAAGAACGCGCCCTCCGCGCTTTCCGGCCTATCGTGTATATCTGCTCCCCCTATGCCGGAGATGTGACCGCCAATGTAGAGAATGCCCGGAGATACAGCCGCTTCGCCGTGGACATGGGATACATCCCTATTGCGCCGCATCTGTTGTTTCCGCAGTTTCTCTGTGACGACAATCCAAAAGAACGCCAGCTGGGGCTGTTCTTTGGAAACGCCCTCATGAGCAAATGCTCCGAGGTGTGGGTGTTCGGCGAATACATCTCTTCCGGCATGGAAGCGGAGATCCGCAGAGCCAAGTGGAAGAACTACCGTTTGAGATATTTTACGGCTGCGTGCGAGGAGGTAACCGACTATGCGTGAACTGAACATCGCCTACGGCAACAACCGGCAGGCGAAGAGATGGGTCAACAAGACCATAAAATTTGACGATTTGAAGGAACGGCTCAGAGTGCCCATCCGCACCACCGAGTCCGCAGAGGAATATGCAAAGATGAGCCGCGCCCAGCGGGACGCCGCCAAAGACCACGGCGGCTTTGTGGCGGGCGTGCTGAAGGGCGGCAGGCGCAAGGTCGATACCGTGGAGAGCCGCTCAATGGTTGCGCTTGACGGCGACCGCATCAACGCCGCTTTTTTGGAAAGCTATGAGTCCCTCTGCCCCTATACCTCCGCACTGTACACCACCCACAGCAGTACGGAGGAAAATCCCCGCGTCCGTCTGGTGTTCCCGCTGACCAGGGATGTGACCCCGGAGGAATTTGTGGCGGTATCCCGCTATCTTGCTCAGATGCTGGGCATCGACTATTTTGACGAATGCTCCTACCAGCCCAATCAGCTGATGTACTGGCCGTCCATTCCGGCCAACGGCTCCTTTGTGTATAAGGAGACGGACGGCGGCTGGCTCGATCCCGATGCGATTCTCACAAAACACCCGGAATGGACGGATCCCACAAGACTGCCCACCTCTTCCAGGGAGAGCAAGGCGAATACCACCGCACAGCAGAAGGTGCAGGACCCTCTGACAAAAGAAGGCGTGGTGGGTCTATTCAATCGCACTTATTATCCCATCAGCAAGGCGCTGGAGGCATTTCTCTCCGACGTCTATGAGCCGACTGACAACGAAAACCGCTGGCATTTGATTGAATCCTCCAGCATGGCGGGTGTGGAAATCAAGGAAGACAAATTCGTCTATAGCCACCACGCCAAAGACCCGGCTTACCTCAAGCTGTGCAACGCCTTTGACATCGTCCGCATCCATCGCTTTGGAGATCTGGATGAAAAAGCGTCGTACAAGGCGATGTGCGAGTTCGCCATGCAGCAGGATGAGGTAAAGTTGCTGGCGGCAGACGAACGAATGGCGGACGCAGAGACGGATTTCTCCGGCAGCGAGGATACCGACTGGCAGAAGCGTTTCCAGTACGAACCCCGCTCCACGGTGCTGAAGAACAACCTCCACAACATCACTCTGATCCTCCAGAACGACCCGCAGCTCCAGAATATCGTGTTCAACCAGCAGCTGGACGGTATGGAGATCAAGGGCGAGGTACCCTGGAAGCACCCATCTAAATACTGGAGGGACGCTGACGATGCCCAGCTGATCAGCTATGTGGATTCCCACTACGGAACATTCTCCCAGCGCAATTATCAGATTGCTGTAACCAAGGTGGCGGACGACCGCTCCTACCACCCCATCCGTGAATATCTGGCGGCTTTGCCGGAGTGGGACGGCGTTCCCCGTGTGGACACGCTCCTCATCGACTATCTGGGCGCGGAGGATAATTCCTATGTCCGCGCCGTGACAAGAAAGACTCTCTGCGCCGCCGTGCGCCGGGTACAGGAGCCGGGCGTGAAGTTCGATACCATGCTGGTCTTAAACGGTCCCCAGGGAATCGGAAAAAGCACCCTCATTTCCCGCCTTGCCGGAGAATGGTTCTCCGACAGTCTGAATCTGAGCGATACCAAGGACAAGACCGCCGCAGAGAAGCTGCAGGGCTATTGGATTCTGGAAATCGGTGAGCTGGCGGGACTTCGCAAAGCCGAGGTGGAGACACTGCGCTCCTTCCTTTCCCGTCAGAACGACATCTACCGTGCCGCTTTCGGCAGGCGGGCGACGCCGCATCCGAGGCAGTGCATCTTCTTTGGCACCACCAACGCTGAGTCCGGCTACCTGCGGGACACCACTGGCAACCGCCGTTTCTGGCCGGTCAAAACGCCGGGCGGCGGCGTAAAGCACTCCTGGGAACTTACCAACGAGGATATCAGCCAGATCTGGGCGGAGGTGCTGGTGCTTGTAGAGAACGGCGAAAAGCTACATCTGGCTCCCGACCTGGAGACGCTCGCCAAGAGTGAACAGCGGGAAGCGCTGGAGTCTGATGAGCGCGAGGGACTGGTGCGCGAGTATCTGGAGACCCTGCTTCCGGAGGATTGGGACGGCATGGATCTGTTCGACCGCCGCTCCTTCCTCGCCGGGGTGAATAATATCGGCCGTGTGGGTACGGTCGCCAGAACACGGGTCTGCAATATGGAGATCTGGTGTGAACTTTTCGGCAAGGATCAAGGCAGCCTTGGCCGCGCCGAATCCAATAACCTCACAGCAATGCTCACCAAGCTCGGCTGGGTGCGCAAGGAGAAAAAGGAGCGCGTCAGGCCTTATGGACCCCAGTTTGTCTTTGTTCCCGGCGATGTTCCCGACTGACTTTTCAGGAACGGAGCGAATCAGGAACAGTTCCCGACTTCTGGCAGTGTTCCCAGGGAAGACTCTGGGAACGCCGCCAGGAACACACCGAATGTGCCGCCGCAAGGCAACTTTATAGGCTCTGTTCCTGTGTTCCTAAAAAAGCATATAAATTGAAAATGTATCAAAAAGACTGTACAGAACCCGTAAATCACGCATACGCACGCGCGTAAGGATTTTCAGGTTTTTAAGAACGCGGAGGTAAATCAAAATGTCAATGTATGAAATAGACAGCGCATATGTCCGCAGGTGTCAGAAGCGGCTTCAGGAATGGGGAGCGCCCCTCTCTGGCTGGTACTGTGACTATATTTACGATGTGGCAAATGAAGAGGAAGATTCCGACCATATCGAATTGTTCACTTGCGAACTCTGCGATTGTACGCAAGTACGATTTGTTCATGTGATGCGGCATGACGAATATTTTGAGACTGTTTCGGTCGGCTGTATCTGCGCCGGAATTATGGAGGGCGATATCCTCGCCGCCAGAGAGCGTGAGCGGCTTATGAAAAACCGCGCCAAGCGGAAGCGGAACTTTCCGCGGCGGCAATGGCGGAAGAACTGGTACGGCAACTATCAGCTGACTTATCAGGGCAGAAAGGTATTTATCAACAATAAGGGCGGCAATCGCTACAGTGTTTATGTTGATGGCAAGACATCCTGGAGCTACAAGGGCAAACCCCTCGACAATTTTGTCTCCGCCGCCTACGCCGCTTTTGAATTAGCCGACCCCATAGAAAGGATACGCCCATGAGAGAAAAAGAGATAGAAAAGAAGCTGGTCCAAGCGGTCAAACAGGCTGGCGGCATCTGCCCCAAGCTCGTTTCTCCCGGTTTTGACGGTATGCCGGACCGCATGGTGCTGCTGCCAAATGGAAAGATTGGCTTTGTGGAAGTCAAGGCGACTGGAGAAAAGCCGCGGCTGCTGCAGTTTTCCCGCCACAGGCTTTTGCGGCGGCTGGGCTTCCTGGTGTATGTGCTGGACGATGCGGAACAGATTGGAGGAATGCTGGATGAGATACAAACCCCATGAATATCAAAAATATGCAGTGGAGTACATCAAGACACACCCCGCAGCCGCTATCTTCTTAGACTGCGGGCTTGGAAAAACCAGCATCACGCTAACAGCCATAGCCGATCTGCTGTTTGACAGCTTCGAGGTCCACAAGGTGCTTGTCATCGCACCCCTGCGAGTGGCGCGGGATACATGGACGGCTGAAGCGGATAAGTGGGATCACCTACAGAACCTCATCTGCTCCGTGGCTGTCGGAACAGAAGCCCAGCGCCGGGCGGCATTGATGAGACACGCTGACATCTACATCATCAACCGGGAAAACATCCGATGGCTCATAGATGAAAGCGGTATTCCCTTTGACTTCGATATGGTGGTGATCGATGAGCTGTCCTCCTTCAAGAATCACCAGACAAAGCGTTTCAAGTCGCTGTTGAAGGTCAGACCTAAAATCAGCCGTATCGTCGGGCTGACCGGCACGCCCGCTTCTAACGGTCTGATGGATCTGTGGGCGGAGTTCCGCATCCTGGACATGGGTCAGCGGCTTGGACGGTTCATCACCAAGTACCGCACCAATTACTTCACACCGGATAAGCGAAACGGCCAAATCATCTACTCCTACAAGCCCCTGCCTTATGCAGAAGACGCTATCTACCGGCAGATTTCGGATATCACTATCTCTATGAAGTCCGCCGACCACCTGCAGATGCCGGATCTGGTCAGCAGCGAATACACGGTCCAGCTTTCCGAGGAAGAACAGAAAAAATACACGGACCTGAAACAGGAGCTGGTGTTGTCGCTGGATGATGCGGAGATCACCGCCGCCAACGCCGCCTCCCTCTCCAGTAAACTCTCCCAGATGGCGAACGGCGCAATCTATGACGACGGCGGCGAGACCATCCGTATCCACGACCGCAAGCTGGACGCTTTGGAGGATATCATTGAAGCCGCAAACGGCAAACCGCTTCTGGTGGCTTACTGGTTCAAGCATGACTTGAGCCGTATTTCGGAAAGGCTGCAAAAGCTGCATATCCCGTTCTCCCAGCTGGATGGCGCCGCCAGTATCCGCAGGTGGAATAGCGGAGAAATCCCTGTGGCGCTGATCCACCCGGCATCAGCCGGACATGGGTTGAATCTTCAGTCTGGTGGTTCCGCCATCGTATGGTTCGGGTTAACCTGGAGTTTGGAACTGTATCAGCAGACCGTAGCGCGGCTCTGGCGACAGGGGCAGACTTCTGAAACCGTGGTGGTACAGCACATCGTCACAAAGGACACCATTGACGAACGCATCATGAAAGCCCTCTCCCAAAAGGAGCATACCCAGACGGCGCTGATCGACGCCGTAAAAGCGGACTTGAAAATTTGAGACAACCTAAGAAAATCCGTGCCAATCCGAGGATCAAAATTTCGGAGGTACGAATATGAGCGATATCACGATTTACGAGAGCCTTGCGAACGCCATCATCCTGCAGGCTGTGAAGGATTACCGTATGGCGCTGAAAAGCCTGAAAGCCAACTCCCGGAACAGGACGGTGCAGACTGATAAAGCCGAAATTGAGCGGTTCTTCCGTTCGCAGTGGTACTCGGCACTCACAGATGTGAATGGCGAGATGCTGATCCTCTCCCTGCAGAAGGAGGCGGACATATGACCGCAAAAGAATATCTAAACCAGGCGCGGCACCTGAACGCACTCATCAACTGCCGCTTGCGTGAGATTGACTACTGGAGGGATTTATCGAGCAGCGTCTCAGGCAGTAATTTCGAACCGCACTACAATCCAAACAAGCCGACTGAAGCCCCTTTTGTCCGGTGTCTTGAGAAAATCGACGCCATCCAAAAGGATGTGGCGGAAAAGGTGGCGTATCTGGTGTGTCTCAAGGAAACTATCAACGCGGCAATCGACAGACTTGCCAGCCGCGAGGAGCAACTGGTACTCCGTTACCGTTACCTGGATAACTGCTCCTGGGAGGAGATATCACGGATGCTGAATGTGTCGCTGCGCACGGTGCATCGCATACATGGGTCGGCTCTTCAAAATTTTTCTGTTCCGGATTGAAAGTTGGCACGGTTTGGCACAGCATGGCACACTTGACTTATGGTATGATTACAATAGCAAAGTAGAATACAGAACGGCCTTCATGGGAGCAATCCTGTGAGGGCTTTTCTTATGCCCTGTGGAGGTGAAGCATTGCCAAAGAAACCAAAGCGCCCCTGCTCCTACCCCGGCTGCCCCAACCTCACGGACGGGCAATACTGCAAGGAGCATGAAGCTGCCGCCCGCAGACAGTACAACCGATACGGACGTCCCGCCGACAGCAACAAGAAGTACGGCAGAGTTTGGAAACGAATCCGCGACCGCTATGCTGCGGCGCATCCTTTGTGCGAGATGTGTCTGAAGGAAGGACGGCTGACTCCTGTGGAGGAAGTCCATCACATCGTTCCCCTCTCGCAGGGCGGGACGCATCGGAACGATAACCTGATGAGTCTGTGCCAGTCCTGCCACACCAAGATCCACCATGACCTTGGCGACCGGTGACCGTGGGGCGGTCAAAATCTCCGGGACCTGAATGAGCGGACAGCGGCCTGGGGCTTCGTGCGCGAAAAAGGCGAAATCAAAAGGGTAATTAAGGGCGGCCGGCTGCGGCTGCTCTATTTTTTCGAGGAAAGGGGTGAGAAAAATGCCGACAAAATCCAATAACACAGGCGGGCGCGGCGGCGCGAGACCCGGTGCGGGAAGGAAGAAATCCGCTGTCAGGGAGAAAGCCGAGAACGGCAATCCGGGCGGCAGGAAACTGGAAGTACTGGACATTCCCGAAGTCGAGGGTGTCGATATGCCAAAGCCCCATGAGTTTTTATCCGCCGAGCAGCGTGACGGAAGTACGCTCCAGGCAGAGGAAATTTATACGGAAACCTGGGAGTGGCTGAAGAAAATCGGCTGTGCCGCAAAGGTGTCCCCACAGCTATTGGAGCGGTACGCCATGTGCAGCGCCCGCTGGATTCAGTGCGAGGAAATGACCAACCGCATGGGGTTCCTCTCCAAGCACCCGACCACCCAGAAGCCGATCCCGTCCCCGTTCATCAATATCGGCATCAACTATATGAACCAGGCGGTGCGGCTCTGGAACGAGATCTTCCAGATCGTGAAGGAAAACTGCAGCACCGATTACGGGGAGGTGTCTCCCCAGGATGATCTGATGGAGCGATTGCTCCGCGCAAGGAAGGGGTGAAGCCATGTTTGAGAAAGTAAATCCGTGCCACCCGGATAAGGTGGCGGACCGCATCGCCGGCGCCCTGGTGGATGCGGCGTACCGGAAAGAAGCAAATCCCAGGATCGCTGTGGAAGTCCTGATTGGTCACGGCACCTGCCATATCATCGCGGAAACATCAGTGAGCATTCCACAGGATGAAGTGAAATCCATTGTCCATCGCATCGCAGGAAATCTGCACACGGACTATGTGGAAGTCCCGCAGGACGTACACCTTGCCGGGAACCAGGCAGAAGGAATCCGCTGCGGCGACAACGGCATCTTCAAGGGGATGCCGGTCACGGAGGAGCAGAAGGTTCTTTGCGAGATCGCCAAAAGTGTGTATCACATTTATCCATCAGATGGGAAGTACATCATTGACGAAGCAAGGCTCATCCTCTGCCAGAGCAATGCCCCTGCCGCAGAGCTGCGGAAACGGTATCCGGGCGCCGAGGTCAATCCCCTGGGCGACTGGACAGGCGGCACGGATGTAGACTCTGGGGCGACCAACCGCAAGCTGGGCAGCGACATGGCCGATTCGGTGACGGGCGGCGGCCTTCACGGCAAAGACCTCTCCAAAGCGGATGTGAGTGTGAACATCTACGCATGGCTGAAGGCGCAGGAAACGGGAAAGCCCGTGGAACTGTGCTGCGCCATCGGGGACGATACAGTGGACGGTGTTCCCTACGCTGAGATTGTGGAGACTGCCCGGAGATACATCCGGAGCCTTGGCGGTTTCGAGAAATTTGCGGAATGGGGGCTGGTGCGATGAAGACAACGACCGAGATGCAGCTTGTGCCGATTGCTAAGCTGGTACCTTATGTGAACAACGCCCGCACCCATTCCCCGGAGCAGATCACGAAGCTTCGCTCGTCCCTCCGGGAGTTCGGCTTTATCAATCCCGTCATCATCGACCGGGAGTTCAATGTGATCGCCGGCCACGGGAGAATCCTTGCGGCAAAGGAAGAAGGCATCCGAGAGGTTCCCTGTGTGTTTGCTGACCATCTTACCGAAGCGCAGAAGAAAGCCTATATCATTGCGGACAACCGCATGGCGATGGACGCCGGATGGAATGAAGAACTTCTGCGGGTGGAGATTGAGTCTTTGCAGGGCATGGACTTTGACCCTCTGCTCACCGGCTTTGATGAGAAGGAACTGGCAGCTCTGTTCGATGACGGCATGGAAGCCAAAGAGGATGACTTCGATGTGAATGCAGAGTTGCAAAAGCCCGCCTTCACCAAAAACAGTGATGTATGGACACTTGGCAGGCACCGTCTGGTGTGCGGCGATTCCACTGACCCGACTGTCTATGATGTCCTCATGGACGGAACTAAGGCAAACCTGGTCATCACCGACCCGCCGTACAACGTCAATTACGAAGGATCGGCGGGCAAAATCAAGAACGACAATATGGCTGGCGAGAAATTCTATGAGTTTCTGCTTGCCGCATTCAAAAATATGGAATCGGTTATGGCGGCGGACGCATCCATCTATGTGTTCCACGCCGATACCGAGGGGCTAAACTTCCGCAGGGCGTTTGCCGATGCGGGATTTTATTTATCCG
>OLVO01000504.1_pt1 | contig 45327 bp, 50 predicted proteins | sample 1672571 | NCBI WGS metagenome assembly OLVO01 (sample SAMEA3136700, study PRJEB25190) | human gut metagenome | biome: human gut; feature: human-associated habitat; material: faeces | place: Austria | collected 2013
TGAAAGGAGACATAACTATGAAAGAATATCAACATCTAATAGGTAAAATTATTATTGCGATTGCAATTATAGTTGCCGCAATCATTATAGCGGGTGCTATCGAGGGTGCAGGAGCAAATATCCAAAGTGGTCTGTGGAAGTTAAGAGATGCACTACGATAATTCAAGTTTGTATTAGTAAAGGAAGATGAAGTACCTACGGTGCCAAAACGGTGCCAAGAACTTAGGCAAATAAAAATACAGTATGCAAAAACAGCAGTTTTCTGCAGATTTTGCCACCTAAAAGCATAGAAAATATGCAGAAATACGGTATTCAAATAACGTGAGGGTGGACGTACAGTAGGATCTGGTCGTGTTGCTACAGTTATCGAGTAATATATACTGAATACAGTAAAATCAAGGCTTCCGAGGATTTCCTCGGGAGCCTTTTTACGCCCAAAAATTCGGAACGTATGGGTGCGGGGTTCTAATTTGGTTCTAAAAATATTCGTTTTTCTATTTGGATGTGGGAAAATTGATTTGAAAGTGGCAAGAGATTTGTCACTGCAAGAAGAAAAATAGATGTTATAAAAAGTTTGTTACCGCCCCTAAACTGGTGACAGAAAGGGGGTGCCAAATTGGATATACTTGCATCGTTTATACTCTCCATCATGGCGAGTGTAGTTGCCTACTACATTTGCAAATGGCTAGATGGGGACGAGTAGCTGGTAACTAGCCTGAAAGGATGACTCCACCTTAACGGAGAAGAAACCCCAGAGAGCTGGCACTCTCTGGGGTTTCGTTATGCCCAAATTGGACACTCACATCGTTTTGCCTACACATACTATAACATATGCAACTGGCATTTTCAAGTATACCCGTTAAAAAAAATCTTATACAAAATCCTCAATCGGAACATTAAATAGCTTCAAAGTATCTTCCAATCACATTTTATATTCGTCCGCATCCATCAATCCATCAACAAGCCAGTGGTTGTTATCTTCCGGGTCTTTTTTGTATCCGTAGATGGCATTAGAAGTCAGATGCTTGCCTTCCATACCCTTGTTGCGAAGTACAGACTTGATTTTCCTGCTGGTATCACGCACATACCATTCATTCATAATGTTTAAGAATGGTGCAAATTCATTGGATTCAGAATGTGTGCTGTCAACACCATTGGAAATGGCAATAAAGCGGACACCTTTTTCTCGGAATAAAACCTCCGTATAAAAGCCTACTTCCAGATAATTTCTGCCGATTCGGCTCATATCCTTGACGATAACACATCCGATTTTTCCTTCTTCAATGTCGGCAGTCAACCGCTTCCAATCCGGTCTGTCAAAAGAAGTTAGTACCGCTATATCCATCGTCGGTATGGTGTGCAAGGTTCGTAAACCCCTGTTCCCTGGCATACTTTTCAAGCATTTTCTTCTGGTTTACAATGCTGTTGCTGTCCCCATTCAGTTCATCATCTCGTGACAGTCTCTCGTAAAGTGCTGTTATTTTGTTGTTGTCCGGTCTCTTCATAAAATCTCCTTTCCGAGGTAGCAATACCTCTGTGACCGGGCATCTATGGATGAATTTATTCTATCATAGATACAGGGGCACTGCTATATAATCTTGTGATTCAGGAACAGATTTTCTAAAAATGACCATAAAAATGACAGGGCATGTAACCCTGTCATAAAGTCAGAAATTGTTCCTTCACTTATAGGGGAAATTTGAGGGGATAAGCGGAACTGTTTTTTTCTAAACAATAGTATGTAAATGTTTACGACAAACTGGGAGTTGTCACTCAAACTTAGAACCACAATATGGACAATTACTATCAGGTACTATTCCCTTCAAATGCAACTGTCTATGGCAAAATGGACACCTTATTGTAACTATCCCAAAAATGATACCACCAAATGCAATGACTACCCCCACTACAAAAAGCGGGTGCATTTTATCAACTCCATATACAATAGCTGATAATCCTGCAACTATTAAGCCTATGATAATTAAGCCAAGCATAACATATCTACATACATTCGGATTTCTCATGCCCATTACCTCCGCAAATTCCAATAAAATAATTCAAAAACTATCCATTTCAAATTTATTTTAAGTATATCACATTCTCAAAAGGCTTCTATCAATTACAGGTAAAACTTAGGTAAATTCAAATTCTCCATCGATTCCAATCTCACCACAAGCCTGAAAGTCGCTATCGACAATCACTTTCTTTAAGATGTCCTATTCCGTTTCTATAGTCTTCTAATAATGATTCGGAATATATAGCCTGCATAATATCACCAGCACTTTTATAAGTCTCAATAGCAATTTTCATCATCTGTTCCGTTAAATTCATTGGCAATTCATCACAATTACTTATAGCTATCCACGGGAAAGCGCGAAACCTTTGAGCATCCCCAATCAAAAACATATAGCCAATTAATTTTCCGTCTCTAAATGCAAAATAGAATTGTGGTCTATCTTCATCTATGGATTTATCCATAACTCGTTTCATTGTTTTTATTTTTCCATAGGCGGGATAGAATCCTATGGAACTTAATGAATTTAATGCCAAATCTCGCTGCGTCTCAGACATGTCTCGATAATTCAAAATCTGCTCCATGCATACCTCCACTACTTCGAATTTTCTTTATTGTAGCACTGTTTAAAAAGTGATACAACATATAAGAATGACAGGGCTCAATAAATGTCCTGTCCATATCGTTACGCTATGAATGTATCAGTTGTCAGGGCTTAAGGCTATCCGCAAATACAGTTCATAATCACGCTTATCATCATTTCCTTTTCATCTGGTTTTGATTCTGCAATCATAATCGTCAGTGCCACAAGTGTATGATCGTCAATCAGCTTATTTCCATCAGCAAACAAGATGCCATTTTTATCAAGGAAATACAGAAACATTGTTGCTGCGATTCGTTTGTTGCCATCGGAAAAGCTGTGATTCTTTGTTATGAAATACAAAAGATTTGCAGCTTTTTCTTCCAGTGTCGGGTAAATATCCTGCCCGGCAAAGCTCTGGTAGATATTACCAATGCTGCCCTTAAAGGAATCATCCTTTTCATTGCCAAACAAACCGGAATCAGTTGAAAACTTCATACTGTCAATGACTTGTCTGCATTCTTCATATGACAGTATATAGACTGCCTTGTTTCCGTCCGGTCGTTTCATTGTCTGGTGGTCATAATCATCCAGCAAGTCCAAGGCAAGACTGTATTTTTCAATTACCGAAAGTACCTGCTTTGCATCCAGACTGTTTTCTGTTCGCTTCATAATCCGTATCACCTCACCGAGTTGGTTCATACGGTTAGCATTTACAGCATATCCCTGAATTATGTAATGCTTCAAGATGGAGTTTGCCCATTTACGAAAAGCGATGCCCTGCTTTGAATTGACACGGTATCCAACGGATATGATGACATCGAGGTTATAGAAAGCAACCGGCTGACTGACACCAGCAACACGCATTTTTTGCGTGTTGCTCTCTCGTTCCAGTTCTCCATCGGCAAAAATCTTGTTGACATGCTTTCGAATGGTTTTTTCATCCCTGCCATAAAGAAGTGCCATCTGGTTTGAGGACAGCCATACCGTTTCCAGTTGAGGAGATACATTTACTTCCAATGCTAATTCTCCATTTTCAAATAAAACTATTTCATCTTTATTATTGTTCATGCGGAATCCTCCTTTTTCGCCCGACACTTATATACATTATGCTGATTTTTACATTGCGGAGAACAGAACTGCACATTGGAGCGGCTGGCTACAAATATCTTTCCACAGTGCTTGCATAGTTTCAAAGTGGAGTTTCCATCCGTTATCATAAAGGAAAACATCATCTGAATGGCAAGCATCAGGGAATTGAAATCCCAGACAATGGTGGGCTTATCCAAAAGTTCTATGTGGTAAGTCGGGGCGATGCCGCCGAAACATTCCATTCCTTTTCGGTACACATTCTTTTCTTCTTCATCCAATAGATCATAATCCTGATAATACAGAAAACTTGTAACAAAGGTAAAAGCCCAGTCGGAAAATACAGTGGTAATCCAATCATAAGGCTCTGCGTATTCTTTCTGAAAACTCATAAGCACCGCCTGTGGTTTGTCTTGCATTGCCATAATCACGGCAAGCATTTCGAGGTTATCCGAGTTCCACACAGATTCCTGTCCATTTTTCCGAAATGAGATTTTATCAAAAGGGAAAAAGTAGGAGAGGTAATCTTCCGTAGAAAGAGTTTCCTGTCTGATCAAATGATTCTTTGGAAGATACACTGCATCATAGGTGATAAATTCCGGTGTGGTCGGAAGTGCGGTCATCAGGCCCAGAAGTCCAAAGTGTTCTGCAAAGCTCTGAATCCTCTGTTTCAGTTCTTCCATAGAAGCTTTTTTCTGCATAACATCAAGACCAATTCCAAGAGCGGTTAGTACCAGTTCCTCATACTCCTTGATGGGATTGTAAAGGGACATTACGGCATCCTTTGCCGGAGTAAGATACAAAATGCCGTCTGCCGCTTCTTTCCATTCATATTTATCATAACGTACCCAGTTGGCACTGGTGCGCTTAAAAATGTTATCCATATCTTTGATACCTCTTTTCATCTTAAAGATTTGTGACTGCATTTTCGCAGCTGGTTCTGAACATCTACGCATTTTCTATATTTGTTGAAAGTAATTATTATTATTTGAAATCAATTACAAATCAATCATATCATCGTTCCATCCGTACTGCAATGTCTTTCTAAAAAGTTTCGTTCTTTCAGAGTTGTTGACAGTCCGTTATCACATTTATACTGCAAAACCGGAATCAGTTTTTTGTGAATCTTCCTTAAAATGGTTGCACGAACCTTGCGGATATTCCGGTCAGACTGCTCATACATTTTCGCAAGGCAGCATGTGCTGTAATCCTTGATATATAAAAAGTAGAAAAGTGCTTTGTGCTTTTCACTCAATTCACTTAGTATCTGTGAAATGCTGCTGTCGCATACAAGCTCCTGTAGTTCATAAGGACAGTCAAATATCACATCCAAAAATTCGCCCTTCATCATTTGCTGCCAGTACACGCTTTGGATGGGTGCCGGAATAACAATCTCATCCGGAGACATATTGTACTCAAACGGAATGTTCTTCTTTTTCTATCGTATCATCTGATTCCAGATTATCCGAATCATCAAAATAAAAACCTTCTCTGTTCTCCATATAAAAATCCTTTTTCAAATAATCTTTTCAAAACAGTTCTGTTTTGCATCGGAATTTTCTCCTTTAGGTGAAAGAGTAATTACTTTAGATAAAACAGATTACTCAAATCCAAGAAAGGAGAAAACGGAAAATGAAAAAAGAAATGATTCACATTTCCATTCGTGCCCCAAATGCTATGTATTCATTATAACAAACAAATGTTCGACTATCAATTATTTATTGAAGGAATGGAGGGTTTTTATGGAGAAGAAACAGAATGGGGAAATTGTATATTCGAGCAGAGCTAATGGTTTGGTATAAATTAATGATAGTGTCTTTGCCAAAGGAATATCAAGATTTGTTAAATGAAATATTAAAATAGAAAACATGGCAAATGAATTGATACTATTTTTTAGAAACAAATAAATGAAAATGTTGTTTTGTTGTTGCAAACAAAGGGGTATTACTATATACTATAAAATGAACACAAATTCATAAAGTGGTTTCTGAAAATGGTGGTTTTATGAATAAAAAAGAAATTGCAAAAAATGTAATAATACAGGCTGGTGGAATATCAAAGACCGCAGAATTGAATAATGCAGGAATAGCAAATTATGAAATAGTTAAACTTTGTGAACAGGGAATAATTGAGAGAGTAAGGCACGGATACTATCAGGTGGCAAGGAAAAGTGATGTTACAGACGAACAGATGATAGCAACATTTTTCCCAGAGGGAATCATCTGTATGGAATCAGCATTGTTTTATTATGGTTATAACGATCATACACCATTGGTTTGGACAATTGCTGTGCCTAGAACATTAACCCGTTCCAAAATGCAGATTGATAATTTTGCATACAAATTATATTTTGTCCAAAATGATAAACATAAGATTGGGAAAAGTTCTGGAGATTTCAATGGAATAGAATTGCCGATATATGACAGGGAAAGAACAATATGTGACTGCTTTAAGTATCGTAGCAAGATGGATAGTGAAATGTTCAACAAAGCGATTAATGCATATGTAGCAGATGATAAGAAAAATTTAAGTAATTTATCAAAATATGCAAAAGAGATGCGAATATACAAGAGAGTAAATGAATTAATGGAGGTAATGCTGAATGGGTGACAGAGCATCATCGGTGTTAGCAAGATTAAAAAATAAGGCATCAGAAACGGGGCGAAGTTATCAATTATGCCTGCAGTTGTTTTGCCAGGAAGAATTTTTAAGACGGTTAGAAAAATCAAAATATGTAGATAATTTCATCTTAAAAGGTGGATTGTTTATTTATTCATTAACGGAGTTTGATAGTAGAGTGACAGTAGATGTTGACTTTCTTCTGAAAAGAATCCCAAACACACCGGAACAATTAAGAAAAATAGTGGAAGAAATCATAAATGTAGATACTGGAAATGATTTTGTTACATTTGAAATTAGAGATGTATCACCAATAGCTGTTGCAAAAAAATATGCCGGTATTGGCGTGACAATGCAAGCGAAGATAAAAAATACAAGGACACCGTTTGGTATAGATTTTGGTGTTGGTGATGTAATTGTTCCAAAGCAGGAAAAGAGAAAGATACCAACACAGTTAGCAGATTTTGAAATGCCGGTAATCAATACATATTCTATAGAAACAACGATTGCAGAGAAGATTGATGCAATACTTTCTCTGATGGAGTTCTCAAGTAGAATGAAGGATTATTATGATATTTACTATCTGGCAAATAAGTTTGATTTTGATGGTGCTGTATTGTCAGATGCGTTTAGAAAAACATTTACAAATAGAGAACATGTATTTACGCTTGAACAGTTTGAACAGATTATGACATTTGATTCAGACGATGGCATGCAGAAAAAATGGAAGGCATTTACGAAAAAGATAGATGTTAAGATGGATAAATTTTCTGTCATTTTAGAGACTATAAATAGATTTACAGCTGAACCATTTGCCGCTGTAATAAAAGATACTGTATTCCAGAAACAATGGTCTGCAATAGATGGTTGCTGGAAATAAGTAATATTGCATTCAACTACGAAAATATAATGGAGACGAAAATTATGAATGAAAATATAAAGACTTTTAGGTTAGGTGAATTGTTTTGCGGACCGGGGGGACTGGCTTTAGGTGCTATGAACGCATCTATTTCCAATCCAGAATATAAAATAGTCCATGAATGGGCAAATGATTATGATGCATCAACATGCGATACATACAGAAGAAATATATGTCCAGATAATGGGGAAAGTGTAATTTGTGGCGATGTAAGAAAATTAGATATTGATAGTCTCGGACCAATAGATGCCTTTGCCTTTGGCTTCCCATGTAATGACTTTTCTGTGGTGGGTGAGCAGAAGGGATTTGATGGTACTTACGGACCGTTATATACATATGGGGTAAAAGTACTTAAAAAGTATCAACCGCTGTGGTTTTTGGCAGAAAATGTTGGTGGAATAAAGAGTGCGAATGCAGGAAAAGCATTTCAGAAGATACAAAAAGATTTAATAGCGGCTGGATATAAAATTTATCCTAATTTGTATAAGTTTGAAGAATACGGAGTCCCACAGGCACGGCACAGAATGATTATTGTGGGAATAAGGAAAGATATTCCGTTTGAATATAAGGTTCCGAGTACAGAGCCATATAAAAATATTGATGTTACTTGTAAAACAGCAATGGAAGTGCCACCAATACCAGTGACAGCAGCAAATAACGAACTGACAAGACAATCGGCAACTGTTGTAGAGAGATTAAAGCATATTAAGCCGGGGCAAAATGCATTTACTGCTGATTTGCCGGAGAAACTTCGCTTAAATGTGAAGGGAGCAAAAATCAGCCAGATATATAAACGTCTTGATCCAACAAAACCAGCCTATACTGTTACTGGTTCTGGTGGTGGTGGGACACATATTTATCATTATAAGGAAAATAGAGCATTAACAAATCGTGAAAGAGCAAGATTGCAGACCTTTCCTGACAATTATGTATTTGAGGGCTCAAAAGAGTCTGTTAGAAAACAGATTGGTATGGCAGTACCCGCAAGAGGCGCAAAAATCATATTTGAAGCGATTTTGAATACATTTGCAGGTATTGAATATGAGAGTATGGATGCATATGTAGGTAGTGAGGACTAAAGAAGGTGATTGGATGTTAAATTATTGGTGGGTTACCCGCCCAAAAAGAAAATTGAATTCTATTCCGGAAGTATTGGCTGCTTTTGCTGATTTATCCCTTAACCAAGAATGGGAAGGGCAGAGAACATCTCATTTGGCATATGAGGATGCTTTGGAAGAAGCAGGACTGAAACGAAAAGGAGAACGGCGTGACCAAACAGGTGGTGGAGCCAGAACATATAAGGCATGGCTTGTTAGTTTGGGACTTATATTTACGCAGGAATCTACTGGGAAAGTTAAGCTGACTTTAGCAGGAGAAGCTATTATGAATGGTGATTCCCCTGTGGATGTATTAAAAGGGCAGATACTAAAGTATCAGTTTCCATCTTCGTTTTCACTGGGACGTGGAGTGCAGGTGGCTTCCAGATTTAAAATAAGACCATTTCGTTTCTTATTAAAACTGCTGGATAATGAAAAGATAAAATATCTTACCGAAGAAGAGATTGCAAAAATTATTGTTACTGAAGCAGAAAATGAAAGTGACAAGTGTTATAACTATATAGTGGATAGAATTATTCAATTTAGGAATTATGGTGATACCTGTCTGGAAGAAGATTTTTTTGAAAAATATCAGTCTTCAAAAGGTGGGGTAAATCCAGAACATCCATACAGTCATTTGATGGATTTGGCAAATACAATCATTAATTGGCTGGAATATACACAGCTGGCAAAGCGTGAAGATGGGAAAATAGCCATTCTGGCGGATAAAGAAGATGAAGTAAAAAGTATATTAATGGACAATCCTAATTTTATTGACAGACCAGAACAGCATGAGTATTTTCAAAGAAAATATGGAATTGATCCAAGACATAGAAAAGATAATCGTAATCTGGCTTTAACCAAGACCATTACAGCTGCAATGATTGCAAAACAAAAGGTAATGCAGGCATATATTGCAGAGTCACTTGAACGACCTATTACCCAAATAACACCACAGGTGGTTGATTATATTATAAAAGTAACAGGAATTGATGGAAAAACGGTGGAAGATATATTAGTAGAAACCTATCCCAATGGTTCTGTTGGAGCCTTTATGACAAAATATTTTGAAATGGCATTCAAGGGACGAGATGAAGCAACAGAATTTGAAAAGGCAACAGTAGAATTGTTCCAAGATGTATTTGGTTTTGAAGCAAAGCATGTTGGTCCGATAGGACTTACACCAGATGTGCTGATTTTGTCAGATAGTGATGGGTATCAGGCTATACTGGATAATAAGGCTTATCACAAATATACAATCAATAATGACCATTTTAATAGAATGGTACATAATTATATTGGAAATATTCAAAATTATGGTGTTATGGATAGAACATTAGCATTTTTCTCTTATATTGCCGGTGGTTTTGGAACTAATATTGATAAGCAGGTTAGAAGTATTGTTGATGCCACAGGGGTAAATGGCTCGGCAATGAGTGTTTCAAATATGATTAAGCTGGTAGAACAGCATAATAAAGTTCCATACAGTCATGAACGGATAAAAGAGATATTTAGTGTAAACAGACAGGTGTTGATGAGTGATCTTGTTTGAGCGAAGGTGATGGTATTATGGATAACTTAACTGAAAAACAAAGACGAAAAAATATGCAACACATAAAATCGAAAGACACTAAGATTGAAGTTATGCTACGAAAGGCTTTGTGGGATAAAGGGTATCGTTATCGTAAGAATTATAATAAACTGCCGGGAAAACCAGATATTGTTCTTACAAAGTATAAAATAGCTATATTTTGTGATGGAGAATTTTTTCATGGGAAGGATTGGGAAGTACTGAAACCACAGTTGGAGAAAAGTAATAATAGCGAGTTCTGGATAAGTAAAATTTCGAGAAATAGAGAAAGAGATGATGAAATTAATAAGAAATTATTATTTGAAGGCTGGACAGTTATTAGATTTTGGGGAAATGACATAAAGAAACATACAGACGAGTGTGTCAAGGTGGTTGAGGAAACGATATTTGAGAGGATTCTTGAAGATGATTACGGAGGGATATAGATGAAAAATGATTTTGAAATATTGGTAAAGAAATATTCTTTTGAAGTGAATGAAATGTGTAGAAACCTATTTTTTGATATTTCACCACTATATAAAGAAGAAGCATTTATCAATAAATACAATCAAATAGTTTTGGGGCAGTTATTTACCCAGTTGTATAAAACGGGGGAAAATATTCTTCTTTTGACTAGTAGCGGGAATGCATTTGAAGCAGATATCTTGGTGAGGATATTGTCAGAAGGAACCATAAAATATGTGTTTTTAATGCAAGATGATTTGAAAAATAAGAGTAATTTGGTTGAGGAATACTATGAAATAATGCCTGAAATGCAAAAATTAACTGATCATGAAAAAGCCATGGATGCAATGAAGATATTTAAAGAATTGGGATATGTAAAACATCCTTTTCAAGTCAGTATTTTGTCCGATATGGAATTGGATAGATTAAAAAAGAAGTATTCAAAAAATGCTATTAGTAATATGAATAAGAAATGGAGTTACAAGAGGATACTTACAGAGCTGGCGAATATAGATGATAGGTATCACGTTTTATTTACTACTCTGTATTCATATTCTTTGTCGAGCCATTACATTCATTATGATGGTGAAGCGTTACATATGAGAGCAGAAGCTTTAAGGAGCCAGACTGAAAAACAGGATTATGATTTAGAAACAGCACATATTTTAAGAATTATTTCAAATATTTTAGCGATGATGTTGTTGAGAGTTAGTGAATATGTCAGGCAGTATAAAATTAATGAAGAAAAAGTGCTAAATAGAATTGTGGATGCAATGAAATTACAAGTGGAAATAGATGATTTGGCAGAAAAAATAGTTAAAGATAAATACTAATCGAGAGGTGCAAAATGTTTGTAAGTGAATATAAATATAATTTTATTGATTTATTTTCTGGAGCAGGAGGGTTATCAGAAGGTTTTTTTAATTGTAATTTTAATCCGATTGCACATGTGGAAATGAATACTTACGCCTCCGAAACTTTGAAAACACGTTCCTGTTATTATTATTTAAAAAGGATAAATCAACTCGACATTTATTATGATTATTTAAGGGGAAGAATTTCGCAACAAGAACTGTATGATTATGTACCAGAGGATGTTCTTGAAACAGTTATAAATTTGGAAATTTCGGATAAAACGTATAAACATATTTTTGAAAAGATAGATGTAATTATGCGGAAAGATGGCATAAATAGTGTAGACTTGGTAATTGGTGGCCCACCATGTCAAGCATACTCATTAGTTGGTAGAGCATCGGATCCCAATAAAATGGAAGATGATCCAAGAAATGATTTATACATTCAATATGCAAGATTTTTAAATAAGTATAAACCCAAAATGTTTATATTTGAAAATGTTCCAGGTATGCTTACTGCTAAAAAAGGAATTATTTGGAAGAGAATACAGCAGAGGTTGCGCACTGTGGGATATAATATCGAATATAAAGAAGTGTTTGCAGATGACTTTGGAGTATTACAGAAAAGAAGGCGTATTATAATTATTGGATGGAGAAAAGATCTGAATCTTCATTATCCAGAGTTTCATACAACAAAATATGATGTGATTGTAAATGACATTCTTAATGATTTATCGCCATTGGAGCCTGGTGAAACAAATAATGAATATTGTCATGAAATAAATGATTATTTGAGAAAGACTGGAATTAGAAAGCCGAATGATGTTTTAACAGATCATCAGACAAGGGCAATCAGAAGACAAGACAGAGAAATATATCATATTGCAATTGAAATGTGGAACAATAATCACGGAAGATTAAAGTATAATGATTTACCACAGAACTTGCAATTTCACCAAAATAATACATCGTTTCTTGACAGGTTTAAAGTGGTAGAAGGTGATATGCCATATGCACATACAATGCTGGCGCATATATCAAAAGATGGACATTATTATATCCATCCAGATATTAATCAATGTAGATCATTATCAGTAAGAGAGGCTGCCAGAATACAGTCATTTCCAGATGATTTCTATTTTGAGGGACCTAGAACAGCAAAATTTGTGCAGATAGGAAACGCAGTACCACCACTTATGGCAAAAGGGATTGCGGAAGCGATTAAAAACTTATTGAGTAGCCTGGAGGTAGAATAATGGATGCTGAGAAAACTTATTTTAAGCCAAGAGCTAGATTAATGTTAGAACTTGGTGAACAGTTGATAAAAAATGAAAGTGTGGCAATACTTGAGTTAATAAAAAATGGTTATGACGCTTTTGCAAGGAATATTGAGGTACATCTTCAAAATTTGGATGATATAGAACACGGAGTTATTGTTATAAAAGATGATGGTATTGGAATGTCGAAAGATACTATCATCAATCATTGGATGGAACCGGCAACATTAAACAAAAAAAAGATAGTGGATAATTGTAAGCGACCAATTGAACATAATGGAATTATTAGAGTGCCATTGGGAGAAAAGGGAATTGGGAGATTTGGTGCACACAAATTAGGAAACCATATTAAACTGATATCCAGATGTGAGTCTACTGGAAAAAAAGAATTTCAAGAAGTTTTTTTTGAAATTAATTGGGATGATTTTGATAACGATAAATATCTTAATGAGGTGGAAATTCAAGTTTTCGAACGGGAACCGGAAGTGTTTCTGGGTGAAGAACATGGTACAAGAATAGAGATAGATGGATTACGTCACCAGTGGACGCGTGGAGAATTTAGAAGTGTATATAAGAATATTTTAGCACTGAATTCACCATTTAAAACTGATGATTCATTTGCTGTAAATATTATTACTAATCATGAAGAGTGGAAGAAAAATCTTACAACGTACACAGAATTAAAAGAAAAAGCATTGTACAAAGCACATATTGTAATGGAAAATGACCGGATTACGGAATATAAATATGAATTTTTGCCATGGGAAGTATTGAGCAAAGTTAAGTATAGATATAGTGCTGAGTATGTTGGCGCTAAAATAAAAGATTTAGAGAAGAAAAAAGGTGAAGATGAAATCAATTTGTCACCATTTAAAATTGGAAAGATAACCATAGAATTAAGTATTTTTGATTTGGATTCATATGTTTTAAACCTAGGTTTTCCTAATGACAAAAAATTAATCAAAGATTATTTAAAACAAAACGGAGGAATCTCAATTTATCGTGATAATATGCGGTTGTATGAGTATGGAGAGGAGAGCAATGATTGGCTGGGGTTAAGTGCAAGAAGAATTAATAATCCGGCAAAGACACTAAGCAGTAGGTTGGTGGTTGGAGCAGTTTATCTTGATAGATTAACAAGCTCTGATTTGGTGGAAAAAACAAGTCGAGAAGGATTTATCGAAAATGCAGCATATAAGTGCTTTGTTAAAGCGGTATTATATGCCATATCGTGTGTTGAAAATGACAGAATGCTTGATAAGGCGGATTTGCGATTATATTATTCTGGGTCGTATAAAAATCCAGTTATCGATTCCGTAAGAAATTTAATGGATACGGTTGAAAAAAAAGTTAAGGATGAAAAAACAAAAAAAGAAATTAACAGCGCACTGGCAAATATAGAAAAAGAGTATTTAGATATTAGCAAAATATATGTAAAAAGTTCTAGCATAGGATTAAATATGAGCATGGTTATTCATGAAATTGATAAAATTCTCAAAGAATTGGAAAAAGGGGTAGTTGCAGAAGGAGCATCCCCACATATAAAAAATCTTATCGCGGATTTGGCAACCAGAATATCTAGCTATTCAGAGTTGATAAAAAATACTAAGGTTAAAAAGACAGAAATAGCAAATCTTGTAGAAGCAACTTTAAAGGTATTTAAATATAGGATTAGAGCACATCAGTTAACAATTGAAAATATGGTTACTAAAGAAGAACCAGAAGTAGAGTGTGCAGAGAGTTTAGTTAGAAGTGCTATAATGAATGTTTTAGACAATTCTATCTATTGGCTGGAAAAATATGAAATAGAGGAAAAGAAGATTTTATTTTATGAATATATTCCAGAACCAGGTTTTAGAGCGTTATTGATTGTGGATAATGGAAAAGGATTTACTTTACCTAAGGATAAATTAGTAATGCCGTTTATTTCTAAAAAAGAAGATGGAATGGGGCTAGGATTGCACTTGGTTAATGAAATTATGGGAACTATAGGAGGTAAATTGCTATTTCCTGATAATTTGGATTTTAATTTGCCAAATGAATATTTATCAGGAGCAGCAGTTTCGTTAATATTTAAGGAGGCGAAGTAACTTGATACAAAAGATATTACCGAAAAATGGGAAAGTACTAATAATAGATGATAAACCTGAAGATGTAATTCCAATTCAGAATATTTTGGCAGAAAATGGAATTCCGTATATTTTTTATGATTATACGAATTTGAAAGAGTACAATGTAAATAAATTAGATGCAGTTAGAATGCTTTTTTTAGATATTCGATTGGAAGATGGAATACAGGGTACAAAGAATATTGCAACAGTTTTGGCTTCTACTATTGAAAAAGTTGTGAAATGCAAAAATGGTCCATATACTATTGTACTATGGACTAATGAAATTGCTCTTAAAGATGAGATCCAAGAGTACTTATTATCTAATTTAAGTGCTGAAGAAACTACTTTGCCAACATATGTTTGTGCTTTGGATAAAAAGGATTTTGAATTACAGCCTAAAGATACATTGGAGAATAGTTTACTATCACAATTGAAGGGTCAACATATGATGAATTTCCTTATTGAATGGGAAAATTATTCAATGGGAATCTCAGGGAATATAATAAGATTATTATTATATGGATTGCAGAATGACATGGATGATAAATCCATAGAAAATATATTAATACAAATGGCGTGTCTAGAAAATTCTGAAGTGAACACTAAGGAACAGGCAACGAAAAATGTGCTACATGCATTAGTGGAGTTGGTGAAAGATAGATATTTGGAAATTGTATCGAATGAGGAGGTGGTGGCTGAATTATCCAATTATTGGGAATTTGATTTTGAAAAAAAGGATGAGATTAAAAATATTCACGACAATATTCCGATTGAACAAAGAGCTAGTATAAATACTTTTTTGAATTTAAATACATACGATACTGCTGGGGCAAAATTACCTGGTAAAGTGTTCTCTTTATCGGAGTCAGATTTAGTATTTAATGTGGATGATTTTAGAGATAGTACTTTATCTAATAATTGGTTTAAAAATAATGAAATGAGAACACATGGAGAAGTGCTTAATCTTACATTGCAAGCAGTAGAAGTTGATATTACCCCTAACTGTGATTACGCACAGAATAAAAATCACATGTTGAGAACGATTTTTGGGTATATGATAAAAATAGGACAAGTTAGCAAAGAGGGTAAAAATGTTTGGATCAATGAAAAATATTCTAAAAAGATAAACCACACTATAAAATATGAATATGTTTATGTTACACCAGAATTTTTGCTTAATGATGAGATTTATGTTTTGGCTTTAAACACAAAATATATGACCCTTGAAAACAAAAATTATTGTCAAAATTATCGGTATTTATTTAGATTTAATAATGATATTCTTGGAGAAATTCGTAAACGGGGTGCAGATATGATAGCACGAATTGGAATTAATAATTTTTAGAAGGTAAGCATTTTATCATGAGTATCTTACAGCAAGGTGGGCTAAAATGTTCAAATTCCATGATACGAATTTGCAACTCATCCGTCCCGGAAAAAGAAAATAATATAAAGAATTTCTATAATAAGTGGATGAAGCGACCTAAAACCGTAACAAACCAGTTACGAAATATACCCCAATCAGACCGTGATGGTGGACGTACTGTAGGATCTGGACGTGTTGCTACAGTTATTGAGTAATCAATCTGCGTAAAAGCAATGAGATAAGTGCGTGAAAGCGCGTAATAGACAGCCACTACAAGCTTGCTTGTAAGTGGCTGTTTTTGTACAATGATGTATAAGAATTAATACTAAAAGAAAAACAAGGAGAGCGGTAAGAAGTATGGAATATGAGCATATTGTCCATTCGTTTGAACCAGTCTATGACAAGAATTCAGAAATCCTGATATTAGGGACGCTTCCATCTGTAAAATCCAGGGAGAATCATTTTTACTACGGGCATAAACAGAACCGTTTCTGGAGAGTGCTTGCAAAGCTTTTGGATGTGCCGGTTCCGGAAACGATCGAACAGAAAAAAGAAATGCTGCTTTCGCATCGCATTGCCATATGGGATGTGATTCAAAGCTGTGATATCAAAGGCTCGAGTGACAGCAGTATCCGCAATGTAGAACCAACGGATCTGTGCAGGCTCCTAAAACAGACAAAGATAAAACAGATTTTTGTAAATGGAAATAAGGCGGGACAGTTATACCGGAAATACCAGCTGCCGCATACCAGAATAGAAGCTGTGGCATTGCCATCTACAAGTCCGGCAAATGCAGCCTGGTCACTGGACAGGCTGTGTGAAGCGTGGGAGGTTATAAAGGAACAGTAACGTGTTAAGGTTGTTACAGTTCGCAAGGTAACCTGTGCGTTGTAACTTAAGGTTTTGTTAAGGAAAACATCATAAGAAAATAATATGACAACTTTTAAAAAGTATATTACAATAAAAAGGTAGCAGGAGTAGTTAACAGAAAGGGGATTTTTATGGAAAATCTGATACCGTATCTTGTCCCGGCGGTTATTGTGGTGATCGTTGTATTGCTGTTATTGCTGGGATATGTGAAAGCACCGCCGGATATGGCATACATTATTTCCGGTGTGAAAAAGAAATCAAAAGTTGTCATTGGAAAGGCAAGTATAAGGATTCCGTTTTTTGAGCGTCTGGATAAACTGAATCTGCGTCTGATTCCGATTGATGTGAAGACGAGTAACGCCGTACCGACAGCGGATTACATCAATATCAATGTGGATGCCACGGTCAATGTCAAGATCAGTAATGATCCGGAGAAACTGCGTCTGGCAGCAGAGAACTTTCTGAATAAAAATACAGAGTACATAGCAAGTGTGGCACGTGAAGTGCTTGAAGGTAATGTGCGTGAGATTGTTGGTAAGATGCGGCTGGAGGAAATGGTTTCCGACCGTCAGAAATTTGCCAACCTTGTCAAAGAAAATGCGGAGCCGGATCTGGCAGCGATGGGACTGGATATCATCAGTTTCAATGTGCAGAATTTCGTTGATGGAAATGATGTCATTGAAAATCTCGGTATCGACAATATTGTAAAGATTAAGAAATCGGCAGCCATCGCAAAAGCTGAGAGTGAGAGAGATATTAAAGTTGCACAGGCAGCAGCGGATAAAGAATCCAATGATGCGGCAGTGGAAGCGCAGACAGAGATTGCGAAGAAACAGAATGAACTGGCAATCAAAAAATCAGAACTTCAGATGGAAGCCGACACAAAGAAGGCGATGGCAGATGCCGCTTACGAAATCCAGAAAGAGGAACAACGTAAGACCATCGAAGTTACCACGGCAAATGCAGATATTGCAAAGCAGGAGCGTGAAATTGAGTTAAAGCAGAAGCAGGTTGCCGTTACGGAGCAGTCGCTGGAGGCAGAAGTAAAGAAGAAAGCCGAGGCAGAAAAATATGCAGCCCAGCAGCGCGCGGAAGCAGAACTTTATCAGCGTCAGAAGGACGCAGAGGCAAAGCAGTTTGAGGCACAGCGGGAAGCGGAAGCACAGAAGGCACAGGCAGAAGCCATGCGTTTTGCAAGAGAGCAGGAAGCAGCCGGTATCCGGGCAGTCGGTGAGGCAGAGGCATCTGCGATTCAGGCAAAAGGTATTGCGGAAGCAGAAGCCATGGAAAAGAAGGCAGAAGCATATGCGAAGTATAATAAGGCTGCAGTAGCGGAAATGATGATCAAGGTACTTCCGGATATTGCCGGAAAAGTTGCAGAACCGCTCGGTCAGATTGACAAGATCACAATCATTGGAGGTGGCGAAGGCGGCAGCAATGGTGTGGATCAGATTGCCGGAAATGTGCCGGTGGTCATGGCAAAAGTCTTTGAGAGCATGAAAGAAGCAACCGGAATTGATCTGGCAGATATTATCAACGCAGAGTCTTACGATGCGAAGGTAAACCGCAATGTGAATGTATCGGGACTTGATTCCGTGAACTTTGTAGTAAAGGATGACGGAACAAAGGTTACGATGGCAAAAGTGGAGCCGCAGAATAGTACAAAACCGGTAAGTACAGATGTACCGGAATCCGGAGAACAGGGATAAAACCAAAAGAAAGAGAACAGTGTCAGATGATAAATCGGGGCACTGTTCTCTTTTTGTCGGTGATGATTCATGCGAAATGTTTAAATAATAGGTGCAATTCGGAAAATTTTTCGTTATACTAAATATATGAAGATAAAGAAATGAAAAAATTGAAACAGCAATCGCAGCATTACAGCAGGAAGCAACGGAAGAAGAGGTAAAAGGTTCAGGAAGTGTTATGTCTACGTTTTTGGCAGATATGCATCAGCTTTTTACGCGGCACTTCCTGTGGATGAAATCATAGGAATAAAGGAGAGACCACGTGGGCAGAAAAAAAGAGCAGGAACATAAAACTTTAGCCCGTTGGATCATTGATAAAACCAATACCGATCATTACAGGGCGGGGATGCTCAGTGGATGGAAACATCCGTATATTGATGCGGATGTTATGGAAATAGTGGGTGGAAGAAAACAGCTTTTGGATCAGGCAAATATTCTTGAAAATGAGACAAATGCGGGAAAGATGGGGAAGTTTAAGCCAAATTGGAAAGATGTAAAAACAAGTATTCAGAAAATTGATTATGATGTTGCGATTATTCCGGAATTGTGTGAAAGGGAACAAATCGAAGATCCAAGGGAAAGGCAGCTTCGTCTCATTGCCCGTGTGGAAAAATGGCGGAGAAAAGGACAGGATTGTGCATGGTTGTGCTCCTACTATGATGATTTATTGGATCTGTTGAACAGAGGCAAAGAGCAGAAAGAACTGGAAGATGAAACCTTTTTTGTATGTATAGATGCAGTTGCACATCAAAAGGAACACGTCTGGAAACGGGTGTTCAGTGCGCGTGTCCTTCACAATTCCAAATGTTTCCAAAAAAATTATGAGGATAGAATACTGTCTGTTTTAAAAGAAAAATCCCCATTTTATATAGAGGAAATGAGTGATGATGAACTGCTGGATGCGCATAATATTCATTCTTATGCGCAGACGCTTGAGTGGAAAGGCACACTGCAGTATATTATAAATGATGAAAAAGTAATTGATTCTTCATCACAGATTTATGGAACGATTATAAATACACAGACAATGGAACATGCAAGGGCGTATGCCCTGTCAGGTTGCAAAAGAATCATGACAATTGAAAATAAAGCAAACTATGAGGACATGTCTTATAGAAAAGATACTCTTTATATATTTTGTCATGGTTTTTTCTCTCCAAAGGAAGTTCGGTTTTTGAAGACGATTTGTGATCTGGTTTCTGAGGAATGTGAATTTTATCATTGGGGAGATCTGGATTATGGAGGAATCTGTATTTTCCAGTTTATTAAGGCGCAGGTATTCCCAAAACTTCTTCCATACAAAATGAGTCAGGAGGATTTTGAATTAGCAGTCAGGGAGGATGCAGGTATTTTATTAAAGGAAGATACCAGAAATAAGCTGATAAGGAAAAATGCAGGACTACTGGAACCATTAAAGGAAGCAATACTTAAGTCAGGTCTGACGATAGAACAGGAACGGCTGTTGTAGAAAATAAAGAGGAAATTCATTCATGATTTTAAAAAAGAAAATTCCAAAGGAATTTTATAAACTATTTCGCACGAAAAACCGTGATGCATATATGCAGTTTCTTGTGGCAATTTATGAGGAAAATAATGAAGTGTATACAGCACTTGGATTGACGATAGAGGAATGCCGTGTGATTATTGCAGATACAATTGCAAAGGCAAGGATTATCTGGGAGGATGAGGAAATAGAAGAAGAGGACGAGCCGGATACCTTATTTCCGGAAGATTCGCCGTCTGGCATATTGAATACCCTGATTCGGTGGGGATGGTTAAAAAGCGATTTTGATGAAAAGTTAAATACGTATATTATTTCTTTCCCGGAATACAGCCAGCTGTTTACGGAATTGTTTCAGAAGCTTCAGACAGAAGATGACAGCCGGGAGAGGGAAAGTATCCTTTCGATTTACAGTGCTTTGTTTACGTATCATTCGGATACAGAAAAAAATAATGATATTTTAAAAAACGCACTCCAGACGTCCAGACGGCTGGGGCAGCTTCTTTCCAATATGCAGGATGGAATGCGTTCCTATTTTGAGGAATTGTCGCAGAAAAAAAATTTTATTGGAATTCAGAAAGTTCTGGTAGAGGAAATTAACAACAGTGACAGTAAAAAATATGCAATTCTTACGACAACAGACAGCTTTTACCGTTATAAGGAAGCAGTTAAAGAACTGGTCAGCCAGATTCTTCGCGAAAATGACCAAAAAAGGGAACAGCTTGTAAAAGAGCGTACCGGACTTGTGGAGGGAACTGTTACCAGCAAAAGAAACCAGTATCGTCTGGAATATTGTGAAAGTGCCAGTCAGCTTGTGTATCAGGTGGAGCGGGAATTTGATCTGATCGAAAAAAAATATAACAAGCTGATCGAACAGAAAACTGTCTTTGCCAAGCGTGCACTGGCACGAATCCATTATATTCTGCAGGAAGGCTCTTCGGATGAAGATCACATTGTAAAGTTAATTAATTTGTTGGATCATCATGCAAACAGCCCACAGGTGTTAGAACAAATGCGTGACCGGATCAGAGTGGGAACACAGTTTAAGAATATAACCGATAGAAGTTTTTACAACCGGAAAAATGCGGAGGATGCAGGATTTCACCCGATTGCGATGGAAAAGCACAATGAGGAGACTCAGATGACCGATTTTGTACCAAAGCCGCTTTATACGAAAAAACAGTTGCAGGAATTCAGGCAGAAAAATATCGTGGATGGCAGATTTGTCACGGATGAACAGACGATTCAGTCCGTAGAAGATTTGGAAAAACTGCTGTTTTTGTGGCAGGAGGAAACGGATGATACGAAACAGGAGGAAACGGTGCATATTGATGGAGAATTAAAAGGAGAATATGGATTTGTTTTTTCAAAACTGGTGATTGACGCAAAAAAAGGAGAGAAAAAATAAATGTTAGAATACATGGAAAATATCTCGCAGAGTGAGGCGGAAAATATTAGAAAAACCATACAGGATCTGTTTCGCCAGACCTGTATTTTGCAGACAAAGTGTGATCCGGTTACTCTGATCCAGAAGGATAATCCTCACTATCAGGTATGTGCGAGAAATCGGGAATTTATTGCAGATTATCTGCAGGTGCTTGACTGTGAACTGGTTCATGATCCGCAGGAACATATTTTCCGGATTACAGGAGATGGCGTGCTGACGGAGCGTATGACACTTTTAACAACGAAACTGGTGATCCTTATGAAATTGATTTATCGGGATAAAATTATGGGAGAAGGACTACATGCCACGACAACCAGTCTTGCGGAGATCCGAAGATATGGAAAGGAAACAAACCTGATTACGCGCAGACTGACCGCTCAGGAGTGGCAGGAGGCATTGATTCTGATGAAAACACACCAGATGATCGAACTGCCAAGTGCCATTGGAAATCTCGAAGACGATTCCCCGATTTATATTTACAGTACCATTAATATTTTCTGTTCGGCGGCAGATATCAATGAGCTGGTTGAAATGTTCAAAGGAGAAACCGGGGAAACGGAAGAACAAGAGGAAGCAGAGTATTCGGAAAAGACGCAGGATCAGTGGGAAACACAAGACGAAATGAGGAGTGAATAAATTGAGTCAGGCAAAAAAAGTTTTTACAAGGATGTGCCTTAACAACTGGGGAGGCATTGATCATAAGGTACTGGAGTTTCATGAATATGTGAATTTGTTCAGTGGAAAAAGCGGATCTGGAAAATCGACAGTGATGGATGCCATCCAGGTCATTTTGTATGGAAGTTTCTCACCGAGTTTTCTGAATAAAGCAGCGGATGATGCAAAAAATCGCAGAAGTGTGTTAAGTTATCTGCGCGGAGAACAAAAAGACGGATCTGCCAATCGTAAAGACTGTGATTTCTGTTCCGTAATTGCTCTGGAAATTGAAGATACCGGAACCCATATTACAACCTGTATTGGAATTGCGTTTGAAGTAAGAAAATCAGATTCTGAGATTAAAAAATTTGTGTATTTCAGTCACTCCGGGAAAATGCCGGAGTCTGAATATCTGACGGAACAGGGCGTCTGCTATTCCAATCAGGAGATCAAAAAGCTGGTCAGTGCCAGAACAAAATCCGATGACAACCGCGGAAAGGGAGAAGTCAACCGCATTTATGGTTCCAAAGAGGCATATCTGGGAACTCTGTATGATGTAATTCTCGGGTATATTGATCAGAACCGTTTTATCACGATGGAAAAAAGTGCAATTGCCCTGAAAATGACCAATGGAACGGGACAGTTTATTCGTGATTATATGTTTCCAAAGAACACTTCCAATACCATTGCCACGATTAGTGAACAATTGGATTCTTACCGGCAGATCAAAGATAAAATAGAAGATCTGAGAAAACGAATCGAGATACTGACAGATATTCAGACATCCGGGCAGGAACTTGTGCGTCTGCAGTCCGATAAGATCCGGGCAGAGGCAATGATCCGCTGCATTGGAATTGAAGATTTGCGGGCAAGAATTCAGACCGCGGAAGAGGATAAAAAGATCATTGCAGAGAAACAGGAGCAGCTGCAGGGAAAGATAAAAGAACGTTCTGCTGTGCGTGGGGAAACCGAACAGGAACTGATTCAGGTCAGTGCAGATCTTAAGTCCAGTGATTTGGGTGGAAAACAGCAGCAGTATGAGGAACTGGATGCACGCAGCCAGATGCTTGCGGATAATACGAGACAGTGGAACAAGATCCTTCTTGGAATGAAAAACTGGGAAGAAGATGATGTGATCACCGATTATATCAGTAATCCGGTTCTAAATTTGATTGCAGAACTTGGCAGTGGAAACGTAACGGAGGAATTGTGCCAGAACCTGCATTTAAAAATTGAATCTGCCAAGCAGAATATCGAAAATGAAGTGGAGGATTACAGTGAGCAGAGGCGCGAGATCGGAAAAGAATTAAAAGAAAAAAAGCGGCTGGTGGATGACATGAAACATAACCGCAAACCATATGAGGAGAATCTGAGGTCTGCAAGAACGGCATTATCCCAACAGCTGAGTGACCGCTATGGAACGACTGTCAGGGTGCAGATTTTTGCTGATCTGTTTGATGTGCAGGAGGAAGAATGGAAAAATGCCATTGAGGGACGCATGGGAAGGCTGAAACGTTCCCTGATCACGGAACCACAATATGCACATGAGGCAGCAGTCCTGTTTCGCAACATGAAGCAATATGAAAATGTGGATTTAATTAATTCCAAGGCGATTGCGGACAGTGAGCCGGATTGTTTGGAAGGATCTTTATATGATGCAGTAAAGACAGAGGATGCTTATGTGGATGTATGTCTGAAACGGTATCTGGGACATATTATGAAATGCAGGTCTGTGGAGGAACTGGAGCAGGTAAGGGATGGTGTGACACCGGATTGTTATTCGTACAGCAATTTTATTTTCCGGCATCTTAAGAAAAAAGACTATACGACCAGAGCGTGTATTGGACGCCGTGTTTCCAAGGCGCGGCTTACAGAATATGAAAACGATGTGGAAGATTTAAGCAGACAGGAGACGGAATTGGATCATCTGCTGCGCAGATTAAAAGCTGCAAGAGAATTTGAGTGTCTGAAAGATGAGCCATCGCATTACGTGAAACTCTCCAAGGCGGGTGCCGAGCTTGCAAAGGTAAATAAAACCAAGAAAGAACTCGAAGAAGTGATCCGCTTTTTGCGGGAGGGGGCATACAAAGAACTCGAAGAGAAGGAACAGGCTTTAAAGAAGCAGGTGCGGGACATCCAGACTGAGATCGATGAAGTGCAGACAGAGCTGGCAAAGCTAACCAGCCGGTATGGGCAGCTTTCCGGAGAAAATGAGTCCAGAAGACAGCAGCTGGAGGAAAAGATGCAGGGATATATTGCCAATGAAGAACTCGAACAGGAAGTGTGGGAATTGTTAAAAAAGCAATCCGGGCAGTCCGTGATTAATAGGAAGAAGGCAGAGATTGCAGATCTGGCAGATAAGGAGCAGGAACAGGCAGAACGTCTGCAGATGGCGCGAAATAAATATATTCTTGCATATCCGGCCAGTGAATTCAGCGGAGCTGAGAAATCCAATGAAGCATATGAAAAACTGCTTGAACGGTACAGGACGGATTTTGAGCCGGCATACGAAGAAGAATTTGAAAAAAAGTGTGCATCCATCTATAAGAGTCTCCGGGAGAATGTCATTGCAACAATTCACGGAGATATCAAAGCAGCCAAACGGCACGCATATGAGATCAACCGCCTGCTGCGGGAAACCAATTTCTCAGACAGCACGTACCAGATTAAAATTGAACCGGCCAAAAATGAAAACGGACAGTTCTTTGATATGCTCATGGCAGAGGAACTCGACAGCAAGAATCTGGACAATGCAGGAATTGACGGTCAGATCAGTTTTGGAGAAGATGCATTTTATCAGAAATATGAGCAGAAGATCAAACTTCTGACCGACAAGTTTATGCCACCAAAAGACGAGGATGAGCATTTGCGGGCACAGAAGCGCAAAGAAATGGAACAGTACGCAGACTACAGAAATTATCTGTCATTCAGCATGTTTGAACAGGTAACCGATGAACATGGAAATGTGATCCGGGAAAACTTTGTCGATGATATGGCGGGCAGGGATTCCGGTGGTGAGGGACAAAATCCAAAGTATGTGGCACTGCTTGCTGGATTTGCCATGCTGTATATGCAGCAGAGTAAGCGGGATTCCAAAATTAAGCTGGTACTGCTGGATGAGGCGTTTTCCAAAATGGATCAGGAGAGGAGCGCAGTCTGTCTGAAATATGCCAGAAAGATGGATCTGCAGCTGATTGTCTGTGTGCCGGATGAGCGTTTGCAGTCTCTGATCCGGAATGTGGACTGTGTATATGGATTCCGTCGGTTTAAAAACCGGATTTCCATGATGCATATTGATAAGGGGCAGTATCTGGAAATGATGGAAGGATAAAATTGGATAGTTGATTTTATTACCTCTGTAGTGGTACGATAATTTTATTGAAGATTACATACAAAAGAGGAGCATGGTTTTATGAAAAAAAGGTTTTATTGTCTGCTTGCAGCAGTACTTATGGCAGGTGCCTGTATCTGCGTACCGGTGGCAGAAGTGAAAGCAGAAGATGGTTATAATATTGATTCCTATGATAGTGATGATTGGTACGACAGTGATGATAGTCCAACGGATATGGTTCTGGATTTGTCTAATGTAACAATTGATAAAACCAGCCAGCCAAAGCGTATGCAGGAAAAATTTTACGACTGCAGTTCTCTGGTGTGGAAATCTTATCATAAGAATGGTGTAAATTTTGGAATGGCATATTATGCACCGGTTGCAGCGGATATGGGAAAATGGTGCGTACAGCATAAGAAACTTGTCAGAGGAGGTCTGAGTCAGGCAAATATACAAAATATGAAATTGAATCCGGGAGATGTGATGTTTGAAACCGGACAGAAAAATGGAAGATATAAGGGGATCTATCATGTAGAAATGATTACTGGTTATCTATTCTATGGATTTGATGGGAATGGAAAGGCAGAACTTGGAATTCAGTGGGCAACTGGAGATGAAAAATATTACCCAATGGGGCAGATGGTAGGCAGGCCGTAAAGGTCTGTCTTTTTTTGTCGGAATATGTTACAATGCAAAAAAATGAGAAAGAGGGAGAAAAGGATGTTTCAGTCACTTGAATATAAACACCCGAAATTTTATCAGGTATTCCGCCTGTTTATTGTGTTTTTTGCTTCACTTTTGTATGCGTGGAATCTGCGCTGTTTTGCCAAAACGGCAGGCCTGTTTCCGGGAGGATTTTCCGGATTGTCGCTTTTACTACAGCAGATCGGGTTAGATTTTATCCATGTCAGTATACCGTTTTCGGTGTTTAACATCGGACTGAATCTGGTTCCTACTTACATTGCATATAAATTTATCGGGAAAAAATTTACTCTGTATTCTATTATTGTTATTGTACTGACGAGTATTTTTACAGATATGCTTCCGGCGTATGTGTTTACAAAGGATGTGCTGCTGATCAGTGTGTTTGGTGGACTGATCAATGGATTTGCCATCAGTCTGTGTTTAAATGTCGGCACCACCACGGGTGGCACCGACTTTATCAGCATCTTTTTATCACAGCAGAAGGGCATTGATGCATGGAATTATATTCTGGCAGGAAATGTGCTCATGCTTGTAGTTGCAGGTGCCCTGTTCGGCTGGTCGATTGCGTTGTACTCGATTATTTACCAGTTCTGCAGCACGCAGATCATTCAGGCACTGTACAAGCGTTACCAGAAGGAAACGATGTTTATTATTTCTGATAAATCCAATGAAATCTATCGTGCCATCCGGGAACGGACCAACCATGATGCAACGTTATTCCAGGGAATCGGGTGTTATGAGGAAAAGCAAAAGACCCTGATTTATTCCGTCATTAATTCCGAGGCAAAAAGGGAGCTGCTTCCGCTTATCCGTCAGATTGATCCCCATGCTTTTATCAATGTTGTGCGGACAGAAGAACTTGCGGGGCGTTTTCATGATATTCCGCATGATTAAAAGCTTTATGCAGATTCAATCTCATAAGTAAAGCCGGCATCCTCGATGGTTTTGATGGTATCCTGGATGCCCTGTCCACCGGCGGTCAGATAACCGGAGGCGAAGATGGAATCGACGACACTTAAAAGCTTTTTTTCTTCTCCTTTGAAATATACCTCACGACCGGCGGCACAGCGGATATCTGACTGTGGAACCATCAGTCTTGCAAGGCAGAGGACTTTCATGCAGTATTCTGTGGTCAGACCGGAAATATCTTTATCGCCTAATGGAGTTCCCTTGATCGGAAGCAGAAAATTGATCGGCAGTGCTTCCGGCTGGATCTCACGCAGTTCCATCAGCATATCTACCACATCTTCTTTGCTCTCGCCCATACCGATGATTCCGCCACTGCAGATTTCAAATCCAATCTTCTGCAGCATATGAATATTTTCAACACGCTGGTCAAAGGTGTGGGTGGAGCAGATATGGCTGTAATAGGCGCGGCTGCTGTTTAAGTTGTGGTTGATACGGTCAAGACCGGCATCGTAGAGCATGCGTGCCTGTTTTTCCGTTAAAAATCCAATGGAACAGCACAGATGTGTGCCGGTTTTCTTCATGGCACGGATGCGTTCGGCAAGTTCTTCAATTTCCTCATCTGTAAATTTCATTCCGCTTAAGCCGATACAGTGGCGGCTTAAATGGTGTTCATTGACAAAATCGTTATCCTTGTACAGTTTCTCATCGGAAACCCATTTGTATTTTTCAATATCTGCGGTGGAACGGCAGGATTGTGCACAGTATGCGCAGTCCTGGGAACAGTTGCCGCTGCGGGCATTGGTCAGAATATGGATGCTGACGTGATTTCCTTTATATTTTCTCCGGAGTTTTTCAGCACGGGCGATCAGATCATCCAGCTGATCGTCCGGAGTGTTTAAAATAGAAAGAGCCTCCTCGCGGGAGAGAACCGGATCGTTTTCTTTTGTTGTATGCATTTGCTAAATACCTTCCTTGTGTGTAATTATTAACAATATGCATTCACTTTAGCATGGAAAAAATGAAATGTCAACGATGATGAGTGAACGGGTTGACAATAAAGAGTAAAAAACCCGGAGAATGAAAAAATTCTCCGGATTTGAAGTATTATAATAAAATTTTTGATTTATGCTTTAGTAAGCGGGACCCGTTTATAATAAGAAGAACCCCTGCGGCGATTCCTGTGGCAAGTACACAGATTCCGATCACGAGGCTTGATACGGCTGATGATCCCATTGCTTTATATATTTTCTCGTTCATAAAAACAAACCTCCTTAAATTGACGAAGTTTAATATCTTAATTCATTCTTATTTTAACACAACATCCGTTGACATTGCAACGTGGATTTGCTACAGTTGACAGTGTATGAATGAAATTAGAAAAATAACACGAAAATATATAGTAACTGAGAAAAATCAGGAGGCATAGAGATGGCAAAAATTATATTAACCGGAGATCGCCCGACAGGAAGACTGCATGTGGGACACTATGTAGGATCTCTGCGAAGAAGAGTGGAATTACAGAATTCGGGAGAGTTTGATAAGATTTTTATTATGATTGCGGATGCACAGGCGCTGACCGACAATTTTGATAATCCGGAGAAGGTGCGTCAGAATATCATTGAGGTGGCACTGGATTATTTGTCTGCGGGGCTGGATCCAGCAAAATCCACATTGTTTGTCCAGTCACAGATTTCCGAATTGACAGAGCTTACGTTTTTCTATGCCAATCTGGTAACTGTTTCCAGGCTGCAGCGGAATCCGACTGTTAAGTCAGAAATTAAAATGCGCAATTTTGAGACCAGTATTCCGGTCGGATTTTTTACATATCCGATCAGTCAGGCAGCAGATATTACTGCTTTTAAGGCAACGGTTGTACCAGCGGGAGAAGATCAGCTTCCAATGATTGAGCAGACAAGGGAGATTGTCCGTAAATTCAATTCCATTTATGATGAGGTGCTGGTGGAGCCGGATGTGCTGCTTCCGGAGAATGAGGCATGTATGCGTCTGCCGGGAATTGATGGAAAACAGAAGATGAGCAAATCCCTGGGGAACTGTATTTATCTTTCAGATACGGAAAGTGATGTCAAAAAAAAGATTATGAGTATGTACACGGATCCGACACATATTCAGATCTCTGATCCGGGACATCTGGAAGGAAACTGTGTATTTACCTATCTGGATGCTTTCAGCAAACCGGAACATTTTGAAGAATATCTCCCGGAATATCATAATCTCGATGAATTAAAGGAACACTATACCAGAGGCGGTCTTGGAGATGTAAAAATCAAAAAATTCCTGAACAACGTCATTCAGGAAGAGCTGGCTCCGATTCGTGCGCGAAGGGCAGAATTTGAGAAAGACATTCCGGCAGTATATGAAATTCTGAAAAAAGGAAGTGATGCAGCGCGTGAAGTTGCAGCACAGACACTTTCTGAAGTAAAACAGGCGATGAAAATCAATTATTTTGATGATGAAGAACTGATTCGTGTACAGAGTGAGAAATATCAGGGTGTATAAAAAGAAAGGATCGGAAAATATGATGATGAAAAAGACAGGACTGCTGGCAGTACTGACAGCAGGAGTACTTTTACTTGCAGGATGCGGTGGGGCAGCAAAGACAATTGATGCGCAGGCTCTTGCAAAATCGCTTGCAACAGAGATTAAATATGATGATACATTAAAGGAACTGACAGCGGATGAAATTTCAATGCTTGTAGATTTACCGGAAGATGTTGATTCTGTTATGTATGCCGGAAGCGGTTCTACGGCAGAAGAGGTAGGTGTTTTTACCGCAAAAGATTCAAATCAGGCAAAAGAAACCATGGAAGATGTCCAGAAATATCTTGATGATCAGGCGGATTCTTTCCAGGATTATGTGCCGGAAGAGACAAAACGGATTGGAAATGCGGTGCTGGAGCAGAAAAATCAGTATGTGGTTCTGTGTGTGTCCGGGGATTCGGATCAGGCAAAAGAAATTATAGAAAAGGCGTTTAAATAAAATGGTTTTTAGTAGTTTTGTATTTTTACTTGCGTTTTTACCGATCGTATTATTGCTGTACTATCTCTGCCCGGCAAGGCTTAGAAACCTTGTTTTATTGGTTTTCAGTCTGGTCTTTTATGCGTGGGGAGAGCCGGTCTATGTATTAATCATGCTGTTTTCGATTGTATTTGATTATGCGAATGGGCGGTTGATCGAGCACTTTAAAAACAAAAACTGTCCGGGGAAAGCAAAAGCCGCACTGATCGTTGATCTGTGCGGAAACCTTGCCATCCTCGGGTTTTTTAAGTACACGGATTTTGTTATCGGGAGTATCAATTCCATTACAGGGGCAGGGTTGTCACTGCTGCATATAGCACTTCCGATTGGAATTTCTTTTTATACCTTTCAGACAATGTCTTATACGATTGATGTTTATCGCGGGGAGGTTGCAGCACAGAAAAACATCCTTACATTTGCAACCTATGTAACCCTGTTTCCGCAGCTGATTGCAGGACCGATTGTGCAGTATAAAACGGTGGAAAAAGAACTCATGCACAGAAAAGTCACGCTGGAAGATTTTTCCGAAGGAGCATTTCGTTTTTCCGTGGGTCTGGCAAAGAAAGTGCTTCTGGCAAATCAGATCGGAAGTCTGTGGAATTCCATTTCACAGCTGAATCACATGTCGGTGGCTACGGCATGGCTTGGTGCAATTGCATACAGTTTTCAGATTTATTTTGATTTTTCGGGATATTCGGATATGGCGATCGGACTGGGCAGAATGTTTGGATTCTATTTCCTGGAAAACTTTAATTTCCCGTACATGTCAAAGACAATTACGGAATTCTGGAGACGCTGGCATATTTCTCTAAGTTCCTGGTTCCGTGAATATGTATACATTCCGCTTGGGGGAAACCGTAAGGGTCTGGTACGGCAGCTGTTTAATATTATGGTTGTATGGATGCTGACCGGTCTGTGGCACGGGGCAAACTGGAACTTTGTACTCTGGGGTGTGTATTATGGTGTGCTTCTCATGATTGAAAAGTTGTTCCTGCTTAAATGGCTGGATAAACTTCCAAATTGGATCGGGCATATTTACAGCATGTTTCTCGTGGTTATTGGATGGACAATTTTTGCACAGACGGATATTCACCAGCTGGGAGAATATTTAAAGACAATGTTTGGAATCGGACATGTGGCAGTTGCGGATTCTGATTTCTTATATTTCCTTGGAAGTAATGCGGTACTTCTGGTGGCATTGATCGCGGCATCTATTGATTACCGTGTCTGGATGCGCAGATTAAAGCAGGGAAAGGATGCTACCGTTTACGATGCGATTGCAACGTCGAAAGGATGGACCATAGCAAAGCCGGTTCTCATGGTTGTGTTTTTGCTGGTGTCCTTTGCATTTCTGGTAGGAGACAGTTACAATCCGTTTTTATATTTCCGTTTTTAGGAGGCATAGATCATTGAAAAAAATCAGTGTGACAATGATTGTCATTTTTGTTGCGTTTCTTGCGCTGGTATCCGGTGGAAGCCTGCTGATGAAAGATCGTGAGTTCTCACCGAACGAAAACAGATATCTGGCGGAACCGCCCAGACTGACGGTTGACAATATATTGAGTGGAAAATTTCAGGATGGTCTTGAAAATTATCTCAGGGATCAGATCTGTTTTCGCGATGGATGGATCACGGTAAAAACCGGAATTCAGAAAGCCTGCAAAGACACAGATATCGGAGGGGCTTATGTGGGAAAAGACGGCTATGATTTTGAAAAAATCACACCGGAAGATGTGGATGAAAAACAGATTGACCGCAATGTGAAAGCGGTGCAGGATTTTTTCGCAAAAGCTTCTGAAAATGTAGAAAAGGACCGGATATCTTTTCTGCTTGTCCCGTCATCCGGGCTGGTAATGGCCGATAAACTTCCGGCACATGCACGGCTGTTTGATCAGGCAAAGTATATTGACCAAATTGAAAAACAGATGAAGGACTGTCGTGTGACAGATGTGAGGGAAAAACTACTTTCCCATAATGAGGATTATATCTATTACAAAACGGATCATCACTGGACGAGTGAGGGCGCTTACCTTGCCTATGAAACATGGTGTGACAGTACCGGGATGGAGAGCACGCCGCTGGCTGATCTGAAAAAACAGGTTGCGACCAAAAAATTCCGTGGAAGCCTGTATTCCAAAATACTGGATGCGGATTCGGCATATGACAGTATCTGGACGTATGGAGATACGAAGCAGAAGGCATACGGAAGTGACTGCAGTCTGACAATTGATGAAAAGAAACAGACGGACAGCTGTTACGATACAGCGCAGCTGAGTCAAAAGGATAAATATAAATACTTTTTCGGAGATAATTACGGAACGGTACAGATTGTATCAGACCATGCCAGACATCAGGATCGCAATCTGCTCGTCATCAAGGATTCGTTTGCAAACACCTTTGTGCCGTTTGCAACAGAAAACTATGGACAGATTACCATGATTGACTTACGGTATTATAATGGAAATGTAGAGGAATATATGAAAGAACATCAGATTACAGATGTACTCGTTCTCTATAATATTACAAATTTTATTTCAGACCGGAATCTGTATAAACTGGTCGGAAGAATTTAAAATGGAAAAGAGGTAAGATAAATGGTTTATAAGAGAGTAAGTAAAATAATCTTTGCTGCCATACTTGCCGTAACGGTGTTTTCGGGTTGCGGGAACAGGCAGGAAGAAGGAATAGATAAGACAGAAACAGAGACCACAACACAGAAAAGCACACAGGATTCCACACAGGATGTCACGCAGAAAGCGGAAGAGGAAACAAAATATCCGTCCATCACTTCGGATGGAAAAATGAAAGATTACAAAAGTGTTGTGACAGTGGATGATACAGCATATGAGTTATACACATATCTGGACAAAGTAGCAGACAATTATGCAAAAAGTGTAAATAAGGTAGCGGATACTCTGGCCGGAAAATCGGATGTGTATGATCTTGTCATTCCCCTCAGTTCGGGAATTACATTTCCGGATAATTTGAAAGACAAAATCTCGTCTTCCGATCAGCATGACGCAATGCAGAAGATCCAGGCAAAAATGGACAAACATGTAAAAAACGTGGACGTATATGACGTGCTTATGCAGCATCGGACGGAGTATGAATATTTTCGGACGGATCATCATTGGACGACACTTGGTGCTTATTACGCATATACGGAATTCTGTAAAGCAAAAGGGATTACGCCGGAATCGCTGGATGCATATAGTAAAAAACAGGATTTTGACGGATTTCTGGGATCTTTTTATAATGATACTTCGGATGCAAAGCTGAAGGCGAATCCGGATACTGTGACAGCATATTACCCAAATGCTGAGAGCATATGCCATGTGACGGCATCGGATGGCAAAAAATATGACTGGCCGGTAATTTATGATGTTTCGAATTACAATGCGGGACTGAAATACAGTACGTTTATTGCAAGTGATAATCCATACACGGAAATTGAGAACAAGGATCTGTCGGATGGAAGTTCCTGCATTGTTGTAAAAGAATCGTTCGGAAATGCATTTATTCCATTTCTGGTTGATCATTATCAGACGGTGTATGTCGTGGATTACCGTTATTGGACAGGAAGTATCAGTAAACTTGCACAGGACAAGAAAGTGAATGATGTGCTGTTTTTGAATAATCTTTCCATGATTCGCAATAAAAGTCTGGTAGGAAAGTTATACAGAGTGCTATAATACATTACAGTAAATAATTCCGTACAGACGATACGAAAGGAGGGGAATCCGGTGGTTAAATATTACAGAACAGATGACCGAAAGATTCATGAAGAACCGACAATTCAGGATGGCGTATGGGTGCAGATGGTAAACCCCAGTGTCGCGGAGGGACAGATGGTCGCGGATGCTCTGGATATGGATGTTGAAGATGTGCTGGCCGCACTCGATGAAGAGGAGAGTTCCCGTATCGAACTACAGGATGGTTATACGCTCATTCTGGTCGATATCCCGTCGATCGAGATCCGTCATGAAAAAGAATCGTATACGACCATACCGCTTGGGATTCTGATTACATCGGGTGAGATCGTTACAGTCTGTACGGAGGATACACCGGTTCTTCAGGCGTTTTTGAATAACCGTGTCCGGGAATTCAGCACGAAAAAAAAGCTTCGTTTTGTCTATCAGATCCTGTACCGGATTGCAGTGCTTTATCAGAGTGATCTTCGTATCATTGATAAGATGCGTACGGAGATCGAGGAACGTGTCGGGGATGATACGGAGGAAGTGGATCTGATTGCGCTGCATGAACTGGAATCGACACTGGTCTACTTTGCAACATCTCTTCGTGCCAACGGAGTAGTGCTTGACCGCCTGACAAGATACAAGCGGCTGGAGCAGTATCCGGAGGATAAGGAACTGCTCGGGGATGTAATCGTAGAGAACCAGCAGGCAATTGAGATGACAAGTATTTACCGTGACATCATAAACGGTACCAGGGAATTGTTGTCATCGGTCATCGATAATCGGATGAATTCCATCATGAAATCGCTGACGGTCATCACGCTGGTCATGGCGATTCCTACGGTTATTTCTGGAATTTACGGTATGAATGTCAATGAACACTGGGTACCGTTTGCCAATACGGCACACGGGTTTGCTATTATCATTGGAATTATGGTGATGATTTGTGTGATTATCCTGCTGCTTCTGCGAAAGAAGCGTATCCTTTAATGGATCGAATTGCGGTATTGCAGAGGCGGGACATGAAAGGTGTTCTTAAATGTCCGGATAAAATAGCTTACATTTGGAAAGCCGCTCTGCAGTGCTGTCTCTGTGATGGAGAGGCTTGTGGTTTCCAGCAGATGCTTTGCGTGGGATAACCGCAGGTACGTGATATACTGCGAGAGCGTAAGCTGGAAATGTTCCCGGAAATACCGGGAGATATATTTTTCGGACATATGGAAATGTCCGGCGAGATCGTGCAGGGAAATGCGAAAACAGTAATTTTGCTGAATATAAGATAACAACTCTTTCTGGAGACTGCTGGTGCTTTTGGTATGGCTGGGATAAAACAGATCCTGTTCCGCAATGAGAAGCACAAGTTTCAGAAGCAGGATGCGGGTGCCAAGCTGGTTTTGGTATCCGTTTTTTTTGTCCGCAGCAATTCGGTCAGAGTTTGCAGTGATGATCTGATCAAGCAGAACGGATGCCTTTGCTGCTGTGTCGTCATCCTCTGGAAGTTTACAGGGAAAGGAGAGGGTGTGGTTCCGCAGGGGAAAGAAAAGTTCCCGTTCCAAAGAATCATCCGACTGAAACGAAATAAATTCGAGAGGAAACAGGAGGGTGTAGTAGTCGACATCCCCGGCTGCCGATCCCATCAGATGAAGCTGCCCCGGAGCAACAAAATAGACCGAACCGTCCTCAGCAGTATATTCTTTCCCGTCAATCAGGAGGTTTAAAGGTCCTTTTTTCGTGTAAATAACTTCAAGCTCATCGTGCCAGTGTACGGGAATCTGAAAAGCATGGAAAATATTGTGCATGTGATATTGTGTATAGGGGTAATTGTCTGTGCCGTGCGGACGGTTTTCCTTGAGTTCCGGATACATGAAGTCCCTCCTTCTGTCAGTTTCCTAAATTATAATGGAAAAGTAGAAATAATGCAATTATAAGGCGATAAAATGCAAGCATTTTTTGAAAAAAGGGCATAAAATGAATACGAAAGAAAGGAGATACCATAAATGGAACAGAGGAGAAAAAATTTAACGCAGCTTTTTATTCCCATTTGTCTGGAAACACTTTTGTATATGCTTTCGGGAATGGTTGATACCCTGATGCTTTCGTCTGTAAATGATCAGGCGGTAGGGGCGGTGGGAACTGCGAATACATATATAGGGATTTTTATTATTATGTTTTCTGTGATTTCCTCCGGAATGGTGGCCGTCATGACGCAGAATATCGGGGCAGGCAGACCGGGGGTGGCATATCAGGCCAGACAGCTTGGACTGGCATTTAATGCAGTGCTTGGCGTAATAATGTCTCTGTTCTTATCACTCGGTGCAGGGACCATTCTCTCTGGGGTCGGTGTGGCAGATGCACTGATGCAGCCGGCGAAAACTTATCTGCAGATCGTGGGCGGATTTTGTATTTTAAATGCACTGATTCCGATCTGTTCGAGTTATCTTCGAGCGTTTGGGTTTTCGAAAGAACCGTTGTATGCATCAATTATCGGTAATGTTATTAATTTTTGCCTGAATGCATTTTTCCTGTTTGTACTGCACAAAGGGGTAGCGGGTGTTGCTACCGCCACGGTGATCTCACGCATCATCAATCTGGTGATTGTTGTACTGCTTGGTGCTGTTTTGGTGAAAGCAAAACAGCATCCGGAGAGAGAGAGCAACCGGGCAGTGATGGGACAGATCATCCGTATCGGGCTTCCATCTGCATGTGAGACCGCGATCTATAACGTTTCCATGACGCTGGTGATCCGTTTCCTGAATCAGATGGATGCACAGGGGCTTAATGTGACAGCGCGTTCCTACACAATGCAGATCACAAATTTTTCCTACTGTGTAGGTGCGGCGCTTGCACAGGCGAATGCGATTATGACGGGATGGCATATCGGTGCGAAAGAGTATGATGCATGTGACCGCGGAACGAGAAAAGCGGCGATCATAGGTGTGATTGTTGCAGTTATTCTGGAAACAATGTTTGCGCTTTGTTCCGGATGGATTATGCAGCTGTTTTCCAAAGATCCGCAGATGGTGTCGCTTGTCGGCAAACTTCTGGCAATTGACATTGTGCTTGAGATGGGGCGTGTAACCAATCTGGTGTACGGGCAGGCATTAAAGACGAGTGGAGATGCCGTGTTTCCGGTAGTGATGGGTGCCTGCTTTATGATTTTGTGTTCAGTTGGGGGAACGTATCTGTTTGGAATCCGTCTGGGTCTTCTGGCCGTGGGCGCATACATCGGTATGGCTGGTGATGAATGCGTCCGTGCCGTTGGCATGTACCTTCGCTGGAAGAGCGGAAAGTGGAAAGAAAAGGGATTGGTTAAATCCCGGTAGCTTCGTAGCGCCCACTGGCACCACATGGAAGAACCAGTCCGTTGGAGGAAACCGGAAGACCGATCTCGCTGGCAGTGACTGTACCATTGGCGGTGCCAAGCACCGTGCTTATCATATAGGAAAGAACTGCCGGCTGCAGACCGGTGGTATATGAGTTAATCAGGAAGAAGAGCGGATTGTCCGTTAAAATCTGGCTGCAGAGCTGGATGAGCGGATAAACGCTCTCTTCTATTTTCCAGATTTCCCCTTTTGGTCCGCGACCGTAAGACGGCGGGTCCATGATAATGGCATCATAATGGTTCCCACGACGGATTTCCCGCTCTACAAATTTGACACAGTCATCGACCAGCCACCGGATCGGGGCATCTTTCAGACCGGAAGAAATTGCATTTTCTTTTGCCCAGGTGACCATGCCTTTGGATGCATCTACATGGGTTACGCTTGCACCTGCCGCAGCGGCCGCAAGTGTTGCCCCACCGGTATAGGCGAAAAGATTAAGAACCTTAACCTGGCGTCCTTTGGAAACGGCGTCTGCAATGAGCTGGGAAAACCAGTTCCAGTTGGCAGCCTGTTCCGGAAATAATCCGGTATGTTTAAAACTGAAAGGTTTTAAATGAAACGTTAACTTCTTATTAATAGGCAGGGAATATTGAATGGTCCATTCTTTTGGAAGCTGGAAAAATTCCCATTCTCCACCTCCTTTGGAACTGCGGTGGTAGTGGCCGTTCATTTTGCGCCATCCTTTTTCTTTTTTCGGAGTATCCCAGATTACCTGGGGATCTGGGCGGACGAGAAGATAATCTCCCCAGCGTTCGAGCTTTTCACCTTTTGAACAATCGATCACTTCATAGTCATTCCATTGATCTGCTAACCACATATATCATATCCTCCTGATTTCCATCTGTATAAAACAGTAACATTATATGAAAAATAGAAAAAATAATCAATCATTAAATTTTGGGGCGAAAAAACGTAAAAGAAAAAATAAAAAAAGTTCTTGCTTTTTTGGGAAAGACCATGTATAATATCAATTGCTGTGGCATGATAGCTGTGAAACGTGAGGTTGCTGCCTATGTGGCAGGTTTTCCGTGGAGCGAATGTCAAGTTAGGAAACTGACGACAAGTCACTGTACAAACAATATGGTCTATCAAAGATAGAAACAACGTGTGAAAAAATGCGAATCGCCTGACAATGGGGCGATACATCAAAGATGTACCGCAGGACACACACGGAGAAGTGTACAGTCACCGCTTGTCGTACTATTTACAAAGTGCGAAAAGGAGGCGACTTTTTTTATGGCAAGTCAAGTAATGAGAATCACTCTCAAGGCTTATGATCACGAATTAGTTGATTCATCAGCAAAGAAAATCATCGAGACTGTAAAGAAGAACGGATCACAGGTGAGCGGACCGGTACCTCTTCCTACTAAGAAGGAAGTAGTTACAATTCTTAGAGCTACTCACAAGTACAAAGATTCCCGTGAACAGTTCGAGCAGAGAACTCATAAGAGACTGATTGATATCGTTACACCAACTCAGAAGACTGTTGATGCTTTATCACGTCTTGAGATGCCAGCAGGTGTTTACATCGATATTAAAATGAAACAGAAATAATAACTGTTTCGACAAATTATTTCGTAAGTCCTGATTAGTTATTTCATATAGATATGGCTGCTCTAGGATGAACGGTTCCGCTACTCCACTGCAGATCAGCAGGTGGGCAAGAGGCGTTCCGCTGTAGAAAACAGGAGGTTAAACAATGAAGAAAGCGATTTTAGCAACAAAAGTCGGAATGACACAGATCTTCAATGCAGACGGCGTATTAGTGCCGGTTACTGTATTACAGGCTGGTCCTTGTGTTGTTACTCAGATTAAGACAGTAGACAACGATGGATACAGTGCAGTTCAGGTTGGATTTGTTGACAAGAAAGAAAAGACTGTTAACAAAGATGCCAACGGAAAGAAAGAAATTCGCAACAGACATGGCGTAAACAAGGCTCAGATGGGTCACTTCGCTAAAGCTGGTGTATCTGGTAAGAGATTCGTTCGCGAGTTCAAGTTTGAGAACGCAGACGAGTATAAGTTAGCAGATGAAATCAAAGCTGACATCTTCGCAGAAGGTGACAAGGTTGATGTTACTGCTATTTCAAAAGGTAAAGGTTTCCAGGGTGCTATTAAGAGATTAGGTCAGCACAGAGGACCGATGGCTCATGGTTCTAAGTTCCATCGTCATCAGGGTTCTAACGGTGCATGTTCTTCTCCGAGCCGTGTATTCAAGGGAAAAGGAATGCCTGGACACATGGGTAGCGTAAAAGTTACAACTCAGAATCTTGAAGTTGTAAGAGTTGACGCAGAGAACAACTTACTGCTGATCAAGGGTGCTGTCCCAGGAGCAAAGAAAGCTCTCATCACAGTAAAAGAGACCACAAAGTCTGGTAAATAGTGCAAAGTAAGAAAGGAGGAACTTTACGATGGCTAAAGTAGCTGTTTATAATATGGAAGGTAAAGAAGTTGATTCTATCGAATTAAACGATTCCATTTTCGGCGTAGAAATTAATGAGCATTTAGTTCATATGGCTGTGCTTCAGCAGCTTGCAAATAATCGTCAGGGAACACAGAAGGCTAAGACACGTTCTGAAGTTCGCGGTGGCGGAAGAAAACCATGGAGACAGAAGGGAACCGGTCATGCAAGACAGGGATCTACACGTTCTCCACAGTGGACAGGCGGCGGAGTTGTATTCGCTCCGGTACCAAGAGATTACTCATTCAAGCTCAACAAGAAAGAGAAGAGAGCTGCATTAAAGTCTGTTCTGACTTCTAAGGTAGCAGAGAACAAGTTCGTAGTTGTTGATGAGCTGAAATTAGATGAAATTAAGACAAAGAAGTTCGTACAGGTTATGGACAATCTGAAAGTTGAGAAGGCACTTGTTGTATTAAACGACATGGACACAAACGTGATCGCATCTGCAGCAAATATTCCAACTGTTAAGACTGCTCAGACAAACGAGCTGAATGTATTTGATGCATTAAAGTATGACAAGGTAGTTGTTACAAAGGCTGCTCTTGCAACAATCGAGGAGGTGTATGCATAATGGCAAACGTACAGTATTATGATGTAATCCTCAAACCAGTAGTAACTGAGAAGAGTATGGCTGCTATGGGAGAAAAGAAATATACTTTCTTAGTACATCCGGAAGCTAACAAAACCATGATCAAAGAAGCAGTTGAGAAAATGTTCGAAGGCGCTAAGGTTGCCAAGGTTAACACAATGAACCAGGAAGGCAAGAACAAAAGACGTGGTGCTGTAGTTGGAAAAACTGCGAAAACAAAGAAAGCTATCGTTCAGTTAACAGAAGATAGTGCAGATATCGAGATTTTCTCCGGACTGTAAAATCCGGGAAACTCAGCTAGGCACAGAAAAGTGCGATAATAAACTTATTTATTGAAAGGAGAAAAACAATGGGAATTAAGACATACAACCCATATACACCTTCCAGAAGAAATATGACTGGATCTGATTTCTCTGAAATCACAAAGAAGACTCCTGAGAAATCCCTTACAACTTCTTTAAAGAAGAACTCCGGTCGTAACAATCAGGGTAAAATCACAGTTAGACACCAGGGTGGTGGAAACAGAAGAAAATACAGAATCATCGACTTCAAGAGAAGAAAAGATGGTATCCCGGCAACTGTAATCGGAATCGAGTACGATCCAAACAGAACAGCTAACATCGCTTTAATCAGTTATGCAGATGGCGAGAAAGCATATATCCTTGCTCCAGAAGGATTAACAGACGGAATGACTGTTATGAACGGAGCAGAAGCAGAAGTAAGAGTTGGAAACTGCTTACCACTGGAGAACATCCCGGTAGGTACCCAGGTACACAACATTGAGTTATACGCTGGCAAGGGCGGACAGTTAGTACGTTCTGCAGGTAACAGCGCACAGTTGATGGCTAAAGAAGGAAAATACGCAACACTTCGTCTTCCTTCAGGAGAAATGAGAATGGTTCCTCTGAACTGCCGTGCATCCATTGGTGTAATCGGTAACGGTGACCACAACCTTGTAAATATCGGTAAAGCAGGACGTAAACGTCACATGGGTATCCGCCCGACAGTCCGCGGTTCTGTTATGAACCCGAATGACCATCCACACGGTGGTGGAGAAGGTAAGGCACCAGTTGGACGTCCAGGTCCATGTACACCTTGGGGCAAACCTGCTCTTGGACTTAAGACACGTAAGAAGAAAAAAGCTTCTAACAAGTTAATCGTAAGAAGAAGAGACGGCAGAGCTATTAAATAGTAGATAGGAGGAAATAAAATGGCAAGATCACTTAAAAAAGGACCATTTGCAGACGAAAGCTTACTGAAAAAAGTAGATGCTATGAACGCAGCAAATGATAAATCAGTTATCAAGACATGGTCACGTCGTTCCACAATTTTCCCATCCTTCGTTGGACATACAATTGCTGTTCATGACGGAAGAAAACATGTTCCTGTATATGTCACAGAGGATATGGTTGGACACAAACTCGGTGAGTTCGTAGCAACAAGAACTTACAGAGGCCATGGCAAAGACGAGAAGAAGGGCAAATAATAAATAGCAATAGTTTTCTTAGCAACTGCAGTGCATGCCACTAAGCGGTTGCGACAGAAAACGGTGCTTACAAAAAGAACCACCCGGCAGAGTGGGAATAATATCAGATCTGCAAATAACGAATTGCAGCAATACGCTGTAGACAATGATACAGATATTTGAAAGGAGGCTTCCATCATGGCAAAGGGACATAGATCTCAGATTAAGAGAGAGAGAAATGAGAACCAGAAAGACACCAGACCTTCCGCTAAGTTATCTTATGCAAGAATTTCCGTACAGAAGGCTTGTTACGTGTTAGATGCCATCAGAGGCAAAGATGTAGAGACAGCAATTGGTATTTTATCTTATAATCCAAGATATGCGTCAAGCGTCATTTTGAAATTATTACAGTCCGCAGTTGCAAATGCGGAGAACAACAATGGTATGAATCCAGCAGATTTATACATTGAAGAGTGTTTCGCAAACAAGGGACCGACAATGAAGAGAATTAGACCTAGAGCACAGGGTAGAGCATACCGCATCGAGAAGAGAATGAGTCATATTACCATCATTCTTAACGAGCGCTAATCCGAAAACGGTCTATGAAAGGAGATTAAAATGGGACAGAAAGTTAATCCTCATGGTTTAAGAGTCGGCGTGATCAGTGATTGGGATTCCAATTGGTTTGCAGAGGATAAGTTCGCAGACTATCTTGTAGAAGATTACAAGATCAGAGAGTTTGTAAAGAAGAAACTTTACAGCGCTGGCATCTCAAAGATTGAAATTGAGAGACCGACTGACAAGGTAAGAGTTATTATTCATACAGCAAAGCCTGGATTTGTAATTGGTAAGGGCGGCGCTGAAATCGAGAACTTAAAGAAAGAGCTTTTGAAAGTTCTTGATCGTAAAGTTGCATTAGACATCAAGATCATGGATATCAAGAATCCGGATAAACATGCACAGTTAGTTGCAGAGAATATTGCACAGCAGTTAGAGAACCGTATTTCTTTCCGTCGTGCTATGAAGTCTGCAATGAGCAGAACACTCAAGACTGGTGCAAAGGGAATCAAAGCTTCTTGCTCCGGACGTCTGGGCGGTGCAGATATGGCTCGTACAGAGTTCTACAGCGAGGGTACAATTCCTCTTCAGACATTGCGTGCTGATATTGATTATGGTTTCGCAGAGGCTGATACAACTTATGGTAAAATTGGTGTAAAGGTATGGGTATACAATGGCGAAGTACTTCCAACCAAGAACAATTCTAAAAAGGAAGGGAGCGATAAATAATGTTAATGCCAAAGAGAGTTAAACATCGTAAGCAGTTCCGTGGTAGAATGACAGGAAAAGCGCTCAGAGGAAATAAGATCACAAATGGTGATTTCGGTATCGTTGCTTTAGAGCCGGCTTGGATCAAATCCAATCAGATCGAGGCAGCCCGTATCGCTATGACACGTTATATCAAGCGTGGTGGTAAAGTTTGGATCAAGATTTTCCCAGATAAACCGGTAACAAAGACTCCTGCCGAGACTCGAATGGGTAAAGGTAAAGGTGCTCTTGAGTACTGGGTAGCTGTAGTTAAGCCGGGTCGTGTAATGTTCGAGATTTCCGGTGTATCCGAAGAAATAGCTAAAGAAGCACTTCGTCTTGCAACTCACAAGTTGCCGGTTAAGTGTAAAGTTGTTTCTCGCGCAGACTTAGAAGGAGGTGCGGGCAGTGAAGAGTAAAGCATTATTGGAAGATTTGAGAACAAAATCTGCTGCAGAGTTAAATGAAGATTTAGTTGCCGCTAAAAAGGAATTGTTCAATCTCAGATTCCAGAACGCAACAAATCAGCTTGATAACACAAGCAGAATTAAAGAAGTAAAGAAGAACATCGCAAGAATTCAGACCGTGCTCGCAGCACAGGACTAAGACTTGCAGATCTATAGCCAAAATTTGGAAAGGAGGACACGATCGTGGAGAGAAATCTTAGAAAGACTCGTGTAGGTAAGGTTGTAAGCGATAAGATGGATAAGACAATCGTAGTTGCAGTAGTAGATAACGTAAAGCATCCACTTTATGGCAAGATCATCAAGAGAACTTATAAATTAAAGGCTCATGATGAAGAGAATACATGTAAGATTGGTGACAGAGTAAGAGTTATGGAGACAAGACCATTGTCCAAGGACAAGAGATGGAGACTTGTTGAGGTAATCGAGAGAGCAAAATAATTTGCGGAAATATGGAGGTAATTATGGTACAGCAGGAATCAAGACTGAGAGTAGCTGATAATACAGGTGCTAAAGAACTTCTTTGTATCAGAGTTATGGGCGGTTCAACCCGCAGATATGCAGGAATCGGTGACATCATCGTTGCTTCTGTTAAAGATGCAACACCAGGCGGTGTTGTAAAGAAAGGTGATGTTGTTAAAGCAGTTGTAGTTCGTACAGTAAAGAGCATTCGTCGTCCGGACGGTTCTTACATTAAGTTCGATGAGAACGCTGCAGTTATCATTCGTGATGACAAGACACCGAGAGGAACCCGTATCTTTGGACCAGTCGCTAGAGAATTAAGAGACAAGCAGTTCATGAAAATCGTTTCATTAGCACCAGAAGTATTATAAGGGAGGTGTCAAGAGTGGCAACAAGCAAGATTAAGAAGGGTGATACCGTTCGCGTTATCACTGGTAAGGATAAAGGCAGAGAAGGCAAGGTAACAGCGGTTAAAGATGGCAAGGTTGTTATCGACGGAATCAATCAGGTTACAAAGCATACAAAGCCAAGTCAGGCAAACCCACAGGGTGGTATTGTACAGCAGGCTGCTCCAATCGATGTGTCTAACGTAATGTACGTGAGCAAAGGAAAAGCTTCCCGCGTTGGCTTCAAGATTGAAGATGGTAAAAAGGTTCGTTATGCAAAAGCAACCGGAGAAGTGATTGACTAATATCAGAAAGGAGGCAGAGACGGTGACTCGCTTAAAAGAGACTTATCTTAACGAAATCGTTGATGCAATGACCAAGAAATTTGGTTATAAAAACGTTATGCAGGTACCAAAGTTAGATAAAATCGTTATCAACATGGGTATCGGTGAGGCGAAAGAGAATTCTAAAGTTCTCGATGCCGCTATGGCTGAGCTGGAGATCATCTCCGGACAGAAGCCTGTTATTACAAGAGCAAAGAACTCCATCGCTAACTTCAAATTAAGAGAGGGAATGGCGATCGGATGTAAGGTAACCTTAAGAGGCGACAAGATGTACGAATTCTTAGATCGTCTTGTAAACTTAGCATTACCTCGTGTGCGCGACTTCCGCGGTGTAAACCCGAATGCATTTGATGGTAGAGGTAACTATGCACTTGGAATCAAGGAGCAGTTAATCTTCCCTGAAATCGAGTACGATAAGGTAGACAAGGTTAGAGGTATGGATGTAATCGTTGTTACAACTGCTGAGACCGATGAAGAAGCTCGTGAATTATTAACACAGTTCGGTATGCCGTTCAAGAAATAAGGAGGGAATTTCATGGCTAAGACTTCTATGAAAGTAAAGCAGCAGCGCAAAGCAAAATTCTCTACAAGAGAGTATAGTCGTTGCAGA
>OLVO01000508.1_pt1 | contig 45193 bp, 56 predicted proteins | sample 1672571 | NCBI WGS metagenome assembly OLVO01 (sample SAMEA3136700, study PRJEB25190) | human gut metagenome | biome: human gut; feature: human-associated habitat; material: faeces | place: Austria | collected 2013
AATCTTCCAGCACATATCAGAAAATAAAATATCAAACATACAGTCGCCAGGGATGGCGGCTGTAAAATTTAAGGAGTACTCGCTATGGTGCATTTACCTTTGAATAAAATTAAACAAACTTTTTTTATCAAAGATTCATTCAAGCAGAAAACATATTTGAAGGAGTGCATGCTTATTCATAGCAAAGACGATTATGAGACATTTGAGCCGGTTGTCAGCCAGGATAAGAATGACCCTACAAAATTCAAGCTTACTATGCAGTTTGTTGATTATTCGAAGGGAGATAAATAATGAACGAGGATGGATATAAAGAAGTACGTTTTGACGTATATTGCCCAAGATGTGTGCATGAAAAGGAAAGTCAGGATGCTGACACTTGCAATGCTTGTTTGCATGAACCAACTAATTTATATTCTCACAAACCAGTTAAGTTTGAAGAAAAAGACAAGAAATAGAAAGGAGCCGGCGGAATGTATAAAACAATACGGCAAGAAATATATGTAACATTTGTGAAAAATCCTGGATGGCAAAAAAGCAGTAAATTCATGGATAAAAGCGAGCGAAATCAAATGTTCATTACAAGGATTGCAGCTTTGGATATTTTAGCAGAGATGAATAAGTATCCGACAAAACCGCCGGTGAATATTGTAGTTGACTATAAGGACAGAATGGAGAGATTTGCAGACATGGCGCCATCTATGGAAAGCAAAATCTTATTTTCTACAATGGCAGATACAGCGGATAAAATTATGGATTTATTTAATTAGGTGAAAGGAGACAAAATACGGATGAATGAAAAAGTAGAAGACTGGAATGGATTTTCAATTCATTTTGTACAGTTTGAAGGTTCGTGGTTATGGGTTGCTGACTTGGAAGATATTTGCGATGCATTGGATTTATCAGCAGATGTTGTACTGAATGATATTGATCGTGATTATGTTTTCGAGATGTACGAAGGAAATCCATTTAAAATTGGTATATCTGAGGAAGGTATTTACCAGCTTATATATTTTAGTCACGAGCCTATGGCAATGAAGTTTAAGACCTGGTCATATCGTACACTGACTAAGTTACGTAGAATGGTTGGATTACAACCGTGGGAGTCACTAAAGCTGCTGGATGAAAAAGTTCAGAGAAGTGTTGACCATATTCTCGATACGATATATTGGGATGAGGAAAAGAAATGTGTAATGCAATCCGTAACACTTCCAGGTGGTGATGTTGATCAGGTTCCGTTTTTCAAGAAAGGAGAATGAATAATATGAACGAAAAGTTGTTATCAACTACAGCGGGAACTTTAGATGATAAAGCAATAAAAAATGCATTTAATAGCGTATATGGTACATATGGTACTTATAGTGCAGCTGATGTAAGGCCAACATGCATGAACGATCAGGTTTGGATGGATATTTGCAAACCTTATCTTATACCATTTGATAGAAAATTATTAACCCGCGAGGATATATTTAAAATAGTGGGAATAATGATTGCAAACGCTGGATATCCAGATGAAAGAAACATTAGAGTATTGGCTGGTACATCAATTATGGCAATGTTATCGCACATACCCGGAGAGGTGCCAGAATCCTTTAATTCGCGTAATGGGATGACATATGTACATGACAAATGGATGAAACCGCGTGAAATGCAGTTGCAGCAGAAACGAGTAACAATGCGATATGATCAGTTCTTTAAACCGAAGCCGTTTGATATCTATAAGGATGTTTATTCTGCTAATGAATTATCATCATCGATTAGCAGCGGTATTGAAAATTTAAGGAAAACGTTAAAAGAAGTATTCGGAGAATTATTTAATTTGGAGGAAAATAATATGTCAAGAAAATCATTAGAAGTTAAGAAGGTTATATATTCAGGTCCATGCACTATTGTTATTTGGGCAGATGATAGCAAAACAATTGTACGCTGCCAGGATGGAGATACATATTCAAAAGAAGTTGGTTTGCTTATGTGCTTAGCTAAGAAGGTTTGGGGTACCAATACATCTGGCTCGAACTTTAACGACTATATTTCAAAGACTATTTCAGAGAAAGAGGAGAACAAATAATGAGTAGTGCGTGTAAATGCGATAGATGCAATAAGTTTTATGAAAGACCAGACAATAACGATGCAATTGCTGCCATATCAGTCAAATATGTAGATACTTACAATTCTAGTTATTATGACTTATGCCCAGAGTGCGTTAAAGAGTTTCATGAGTGGTTCAGGAAATATGGAAAGGAGTTTAATAGCCTATAAGAGTATATTTTGGAGAATGACTCAGGGTAATCTGGGTCTTTTCTCTTTTATATTTCGCGAAAGATACATCTCCTATAATGAAAGGAGTGATGGTATTTATGAATTACACAATAAAAAGCATTTCAGAGCTTCTAAATGTATCTGAAGAACAAGTAAGAAGATGGTGTAGAAATGGACAACTTAAATCACTAAAACATTCGAGAAAAGAAGGATATGTTATAGAAAAGTGCGATTTATTTGCGTTTTTAGATGATAATCCAAAATATAGGAATGCATTAGATTTAGGATCTGACGATAATGCGCTAAAAATATTAAAAATACGTTTTTAGAAATACAATTAGATAAGAAGAAAAAAGAAATTGTAGAGTTAGAAAATACCATAAAAGCACTTAAAGGCTCAGAGTAAAATCTGGGTCTTTTTCTTTTATATTTCACGTGAAAATATTGACTATGGAAAGGAAATTAATAGCTTATGAGAGTATATTTTTATGACATTATGAAGGATGAAACTGTAATTAAGCTTAAGAAAATCAAGTCAAAAGACTTTCCAAGCTTAAAATATAAAGGATTAACATGTCCGGGAATCGTAGACAAATTCATGGATGCAGTATATGATGCTAAAAATCTTGTCGAGGAGCATCTTTGGCTGATATGTTTAAACACTAAATTAGTACCAAATGCAGTGTTTGAAGTATCGCATGGTAGTATGACTGATGCTAATTGCAGCCCGGTTTCTATATTTCAAAGAGTCTTATTGACCGGAGCAAGCGGTTTTATAATTGTACATAACCATCCATCAGCGAGTACATACCCATCACAAACTGATGACGATACATTTAATGATATACGCAAATTAAGTAAAATGATGAATCTTAATTTTTTAGATAGTATCATTGTCGGTGACGGAAAACCATATTCTTATAAATACGATTGCAATGACTGGAATGATTAACAGAAAGGAAAATATTATGAAAAAATTATTTGTAAGTGTACCTATGAAAGGCAGAACAGAGGAAGAAATCAAAGCTAGTATTCAGAAGATGAAGAAAATTGCTGAGGTATATGAAGGTGAAGAGTTAGAGCTTATTGATAGCTATGTTGAGGATGATCCGCCAAAGAATGCTAATCAACCAGTATGGTATCTTGCTAAATCACTTGAGAAGCTATCTGAGGCTGATATTTTCATTGGAATTGATGATGATTTCGATTGGAGTGGTTGCTATATTGAAAGAATAACTGCAATTAAGTATGACATCAAATCATATCATGTTCCGGCAGGTTGCGTAATAGACAATTATGGGGAAGTATGCAAAAATGCGGGCTTAACTATAGAATTATGATAAACACTAAAGCGTGTCGATTCTGGTGGAGAGGAAAATGTATGCTTGACAATAAAAAGCCTTGCGTACATACTCTTTGCCCGGATTGGGAAAGTAAGTATATTTACCCGGTTAGAGAGACTTGGGTTAAGGAGGAGAAATGAAAGAAAGAATCATAGAATTTCTAGCCAGTATTATTGCGGCTGTTGGAGTTTGTCTTATGATGATGGTTGCATTTGATATATTTTGGGGCGCGATTTCATTATGTGTGTGGCTTGTGTTGGCTCTATTCAATATTACAAGAAATATTATGCCGGCTGCTATTATAGGACTAGCATTTACATTATTGTATATTGTTAGGCACTGATAAGGAGGAAAATTAGATGGAACTTATTATAGGAATACTGATACTTGGAACTGGCATAAACATATTTTTATGGTTTACAGAAAATAGCACAACAACAATAGATTGGAAAGAAGCTATTAGAAACGCTATTATCTCGGAAATTGCGATATTGGCTGTTAGTTTTGGCGTATATTTCATTACAAAAGGATGTTGATAGCTAAGGAGGAAAAATAGATGAGAAATAAACAATATGAATGGAAATGTATATTCACAGATGCAATATTAAGCGAACTAGAAGTATGGAATTATAATGAATTGGTAGATTATTTTATCGTTATTATACAAAAACGCTGTAATTTAGTCGACCGGGATAAACATTACTGCTTGGAAGTAGGCAAAAAAATAAATGATTTCATACAAAACATGCCATCAAAAGAGATAGCACGAATACCGCGTGTAACTATATGCAGTAATTTATCATTATGCGATAACGAGTTTCGTATTATGGAAAGAGTAAAAAATGTGGACTGTTTTGATACTGATTACAATATTTCCGATAAAATACGTGTCGACCCAAATCCTATATCGCCAGAACACTATAAAAGACTAAGCCCTGAGCCGAAAGATGTTATTCGAAGCTGGGGCTTAAATTTTAATCTGGGGTCAGCGGTTAAGTATATTTCAAGGGCTGGACATAAGGATGAGATTGTTCAGGATTTGAAGAAGGCTCAGCAGTTCATACAGTTTGAGATTGATTATTTGAAAGGAGATAAAGAGTAATGAGTGTGCATTATGTTTTTGACATGATATTTTTAATCATGTTGATTGGGATCACAGGGTGGCTGATAGTGGATTTGATATTGAAGCTAACTCATAAGATTCGTCGTCATATTCCACCTGCAGCAGTACCTAAAGCTAAATGCCATTGCTGGAACTGCAGATTTAGGTCTAGCGGATATTGGTGCACTATATGGGGCAAGGGTATATTTTTAGATGACTTTTGCAGCTATGGAGAAAAGAAAAAGAATAAGAAAAAGAATAAGGAGAAAACAGATGAATGAATTAGAAAGAGATGCTAAGATTGATGAATTATCAGGTGAAATTGCAGATTTAGCTTTATCTGGTGCAACGCATGATGAATTAAAAGATGCAATTGCACATAGTATGAAGGTACTTGATAGTTTAAAAGAAACAATACGTGATAACAAGGAGAATAATTCATGAACAATACAACAAAAATCAGAATAATGTCTTATGCATCACAGCCAGATAAGGATTACAACTATGACGGTGACTATGTGGACTTTGAAGGTAAGCGATATTGGGTTTGCTTACGAACGGAAACTGTTGAGTTTGTTGGAAATTTGGAGATGAGTAAGTGATGGATATTATAGATTTTGTGCAAGATGTTTGCGGCTGGCAATTATCTGAATGGCAGATAAAGTTTACTCGTGCAGCTTATGATGCAATTGCGAATGGTAAAACATTAATTTACACTCCTCCCCGTGGAGGTTTTAGGTTTCAATATATAACATTGCAAGCATTAGCTACTTTATTTGTTGCTTATGAGCGCGGAATGATAAATAAAAATAGCACAAAGGAGAAAACAGATGACTAAATTAAAAGACATATTAGGCTACATTAACAATGATGTCAGACTCATTAATGCAAATAATAATGAAATAGCACTTATATTTCGAGAGTTTAGAGATGCAGTATCGGATAAATATCTCGAATGCGGGGTGCTAGAAATGTCAATTAATGAAGCGATGGATGCAACTGTAGATGTAATGATTGCGATTAATAAGGTAGAGCTCTATGATTAAAGCGATACGATTGATTGCCGAGATAATATTTGTTAATACATTGTGCGGGCTATTGCATTTACATGTATATAACCCAGATTGGTGGATATTGACAGTTAGTTTTTATTTTATTTTAGGATTTACGGAGGATTGAGAATATGGTAACAGAATATGAGAAGTGTATGGAGAAGCGTATAACCAGTATTGATAAGAGCTTGAATAGTATGGAGAAGCGTATAACCAGTATTGATAAGAGCTTGAATAGCATTTCTAAGTCATTAGCGAAAATTGCTAAGGCGAAAGAGGAGGCACAGGCTAAATCAAACAGAGAAACAAATGAAGAGTCATGGGACGTATTTGATAACTTATCAAAATTGTCCGGTACGAAGCTATTATAATAAGGAAGAAAGAGGTGCAAAAATGAGTTTTCAGGATGTATTAAACGTAGCAATTGTTGTGATTTTGGTGTATTTATGCTTAAGTGGACTTGTTGGGAGGATTTGCAAGTCTATTGAGATTACTGCAATTGTCAAGTGCATTGGCGAAATGGGCAAGAGTTGTGATAACGGTCCTGCTAAAGATATTTTTGAAGAAATGTCAAAGTGTTTGAAGAAATAATTAAATTTAGGGCTTGTTGAAAGAAACAGGTCCTATTTTTTTGTGATTTTTTACTAAGAAATGGAGGAAATTATGATTTTGGCAGTACTTTTTATCCTATATTTTGCGGTTGGGTTAATGATAGTGAGTTGTTTGGCTGCATATTTAGACAAAATTAGTGAATTTGCGTTCATAGTTACAGTATTGGCATGGCCTTTGCTTATCATTGCAGGCATTATTGGACTAATTATGTGGTTATTTATTACAGCTGGAGACAAAATTGGCGAGTTTCTAAGGAGGAAATTTGATGATGAAAAGTGATATTACAGGGCCGTATTTGAAGGTAAATGGCAAAATTAGAGGTTATTGTGAGCTTTGTGGTAGGGAAGTTGGTCTGGATGAGCCAGGAAATAAGTGCCCATTATGTGGTGCAGAGCTATATTATGAGCCAAAAGTGTATGACATGTACAAATATGGACAAAAAATTAATGATATCTGCGAAAAGGAGGACAAATAAATGGGCAGAAAAGGTAAAACTAACGTATATGAGTCTGGAAAAGCTGAGGATGGTTGGTCATCTTCGGTTGCTGAGAAGCGAAATGATGCTATTTTGAATGCATATTTGGCAGTAAAAAGGGTCACTGAGACTTGTAAAATTGGCGATTTAGTGGCTGTTTCATGCGGAAAACAGTACCCTGGAGGCAGTAAAATTGACATTGAAAGCCAGAAATTTAAGGGTTATTTGATAGGGGAATACCCTCGATATTTTAGGATTTTGGTCCATGGAAATGGCGGAGATTACGTCAGATGCGTTAACAAAAATGACCTTATTGCTGGTGATTTACGTATCAAAAAGTTGTGCGGGAAACCATTTTTGATGCCTGTTGTTGAGTGATTTTTGTGGACATTTTTGGCCATTTTTACTAAAAATTAGCGTTTTTAAAAGTGGCCATTTGCCCACTTTGGTGGCCACAAGTAAATTGAAAAAAGTTGAAAAATGACTATTTTGGACACTTTTTGGCCACTTTGCCCACCTTCTGCCCACTTTTAAACACCAAAGTGGCCACAAAGAAATCCAGTATTTATGCGGGTTTGAGGGGTGTTGTGGCCATTTGCCCACTTTATTTCTTTAATCGGACAAAAAAATTGAAAAATAGTATATATATGTACTATTTTACCTATATAGAAATAAAATGGGCTTTAAAAGTGGGCAAATGGCCACAAGCATATTTTCAAGGAGGTAAAACAGATGGATGAAGATATTTGGCGCAGACTCATATGCTACTGCGACGACGAGTATATTTCGCGAATAAAAGCATATTCTTTAAATTGGCAAGAAGCGTCCATTACGTTTCAATTCTATGATGGCACTTATGAAATATTTTATTACATGGAGGAGACGTGGTTTAAGATAGGCAAGCTTCCAATGAGTAAAGAGAAGATGAATGAATATTTTGGACACAAGTTACAAAAGTATATGTACATGCACGCAATGACACAACACCGGTTAGCAATTGCGTCTGGAATTTCGCAACACCAAATTAGTGAATACATTCGTGGTGTACGCATTCCTAACTTCTATACAATTTCTCGATTTGCAAATATTCTGCATGTTTCAACTGACGTATTTAGATTCCGTTTTGAGAATCCAGTTAAATTTGAGCCACCAAAAAACGGAACCACAATCGCGTAAAAAACATACACTATAGTGAGAGGGTGACTGTATATTGCAGTTGCTCTTATATTTTTGTGGGTATAAAAACGGAACCACAATCGCGTAAAAAACATAGATTATAGTGAGAGGGTGACCATAATTGGTTGCTCTTATTTTTTTACGCGCGCACGAAAGGAGTTAATTATGTTAGAAAGCAAATTTCAGTCATACCTGATTAAAGAAATAAAATCCAGATATGACGGATGCGTTGTTATGAAGAATGATGCAGGGTATAGACAAGGTACCCCGGACCTTTTAATTCTCCATAACGACAAGTGGGCTGCTCTTGAGTGCAAGCAATCGAGCAAAGCAAGTCATAGACCAAATCAAGATTACTATGTGAACAAATGGAACGATATGTCTTTCGCAAGATTTATCTATCCAGAGAATAAGGAGGAGATATTAGATGAGCTTGATGATGTATTCGGACATGCTAAAAGGTAAGCATGCCAAACTTCCACCAAGTCAGGCAACTCGTTGGGCAACAAAGAATCTGACACCTGATGATATTTTCAGAATGATATGTTCTGGATACGCTCAGGAAGTCGGAACTTTAATTCACGAGTATGCAGAGAATGCAATTAGATATCGTATTAAGATACTAAAGTCTGACAAGAAGGAAGTACGTAAGCATCTGCTGATTCACGGAATACCTGAAAATGTAGTCGCGTATTACGTTGACCGTATATTCCCGAATCTTATGACTTACACAAATGATGCTATTGGATTCCGTATGGACACGGAAGTTCCAGTATCATATTCTGCAACACCTTTAGCAGAGTTTAAGAGCCGCGGTAAGTTGCCACCTATATTTGGTCATGCTGACGCGCTCAAATTCTCAAAGAATAAACTCATGATATTTGATTTAAAGACTGGACTGTCACCAGTTCATATTGAGCAGCTTCTGACATATGCCAGTCTTTATTGTTTGCAGGAAAAACTTAAACCGGGCTGCATAGACATTGAACTGAGAATTTATCAGAACAATGAAGTGTCAGTCACAATACCAGAAGCTGACGATATTCTGCCTATTATGGATAGAATCGTAGCCTATGACAAGATGTTAACAAACTTTTTGATTTCGGAGGAAATGTGAGATGGAACAAGAGCTAATGCACTATGGCACCAAACAGCCTTATGATGGTTCACCAACAGGTTCTGGTAGATACCGTAAAGGTTCTGGCGAAAATCCTCAGAGATCAAAAGATACATTGGGTTACATCAAAGAGCTTCAAAAAGAAGGCATGACTGAAAAAGAAATAGCCCAATGTATGGGAGTGTCGACAACTAAACTTAGAGAGTTGAAAGCTAATGCTGTAGCTCAGGAACGAGCTAACAATATCAGGCAGGCTCAAACTCTTAAGGAAAAAGGTTACCGTGCTTCTGAAATTGGCCGTATTATGGGTAAGAATGAATCATCAGTTAGAGGATGGTTAGACGAGAAGGCCAAAGAAAAAGCAAGTCTTACCAAGACAACTGCTGATGTGCTTAAGAAGAATGTTGATGATAAAGGATATATTGATATCGGTTCTGGTGTAGAAATCGATATGAATGTATCAGCAACAAGACTTAAGAATGCAGTTACCATGCTGACAGACCAAGGTTATGTAACTCATGAAGTAAAAGTACCTCAGGTTAGCAATCCAGGAAAGTACACAACTGTTAAAGTATTAGCACCTCCTGGAACAGAATGGTCTGATGTTATTCACAATCCAGACAAGATTCATACTGTCACCGAATATTCAAGAGATGGCGGTGCACATTTTGATGTAGTTCGACAGCCTACAAGCATAGACGGTAAGCGAGTAATGATTCGCTATGCAGAAGATGGTGGTATTGATAGAGATGGAACAATCGAAATCAGACGAGGCGTTGATGATATTTCTTTAGGCAACTCTAGCTATGCACAGGTTCGTATTATGGTTAATGGAACACATTACCTTAAAGGTATGGCTATGTATTCACCAGATAAGATGCCTGATGGAGTAGACATTATATTTAACACCAACAAAAAGAAAGGCACACCACCGGAAGATGTCTTTAAGAAGATTAAAGATGACCCGGACAATCCTTTCGGAGCCTTGATAAAAGCTAATGGTCAGCGATATTATTCTGACCCGAATGGAAAGTATGTCAAGGTTGGTGAGTCATATTCAGAGGCTACTAAATCTACAAAGAAAGATGAGCCTCGCTATAGCTTATCACCAGTAAACAAGCTTAGAGAAGAAGGTGACTGGTCAGAGTATGCGAAGTCTTTGTCATCTCAGTTCTTATCTAAGCAGGACTTACCTCTTATCAAGAAGCAGCTCAACTTGGCTTATGATGAGAAGAAGACACAGTATAATGAAATTATGTCATTGCAGAACCCAGCTCTTAAAAAGACATTGTTGGAATCATTTGCGGATGACTGTGATGCCTCAGCGGTTCACTTGAAAGCTGCAGCCTTACCAAGGCAGGCTATGCAAGTAATACTACCAATCCCATCAATGAGTGATAAGGAGATTTATGCTCCAAACTATAAGAATGGTGAAAAAGTTTGCCTGGTTCGTTACCCTCATGGAGGAACGTTCGAGATACCAGAGCTCACAGTCAACAACAATCAAGCTAAAGCAAAGAAAGCATTGGGTAATGCGAAGGACGCCGTTGGCATCAACTCACATGTAGCGGGCATACTGTCAGGTGCAGACTTTGATGGTGACACTGTCATGGTTATACCAGCAAATAATCGTGGTTTATCAGTACGAATCAAACATGATAAGCCTCTTGAAGGATTGAAAGACTTCGACCCAAAGAAGTACAAGTACACGGATGAACAGCTTGCCAATGGTGCAAAGGTTATTACTTCTGCATACAAACAGAAGCAGATGGGTGTGGTATCAAACCTTATTACAGACATGACATTAAAGGGTGCACCAACAAACGAAATAGAAAGAGCTGTTAGGCATTCGATGGTTGTTATTGATTCTGAAAAACATAAGTTGGACTACAAGCAGAGTGCAATTGATAATGGTATCGATGAACTTAAGAAGAAGTGGCAAGGTGGAGGCGGAGCTTCAACTATTATTTCAAGGTCTAAGTCAGAAGATAGGACAGTGCCAGAAAGAAAGGAAGGTAAGTACATTACTGATCCAGTAACTGGCAAGACTACTAAACACTACATAGACCCTAAGACAGGAGAGAAACTGTACACCGAGACTGGGTCCACATATACCACCACTAAGACTCTAAAGAATGGGACTACCCAGGTAGTTACCTCCCTACGTACCACTTCGGTACCTAAGATGGAGCTAGCTAAGGATGCTATGGCTCTTGTCGGTGACAAACATGATCCGAAAGAGTTAGCTTATGCAGACTATGCCAATAAGCAGAAGGCATTGGGTAATCAGGCTAGACTAAGCCTACTGAATACCCCTAGTGCCACCTACTCCCCTGAAGCTAAGAAGAAGTACGCTGAACAGTGCGCTTCCCTGGATGCTAAACTTAAATTAGCTTTACAGAATGCCCCGAAAGAACGCCAGGCACAGTTATATGCAAACATAATTGTGAAAGAAAAGAAGGAACAGAGCCCTTCCCTGACAGACAAAGAAAATAAGGATCAACTTAAGAAAGTTAAATCGCAAGCATTAGCCACAGCTAGAGCTACATATGGAGCTAAGAAGCCAAACATAGTTATTGATGATAAAGAATGGGAAGCCATTCAAGCAGGCGCTATAAGTAATAGCAAACAGTTACAAATCTTTAAGAATTGTGATCAAGATGCTTTAAAGCAGAGAGCTCTACCGAAACAAACAAATGCACTTAGTGATGCAAAGGTTAGTCGTATTAAGTCTTATAGTGCAAACGGATTTACTATTGCAGAGATTGCAGCTGCAATGGGCGTTTCAACAAGCACAGTTTCTAAGTACTTGTAATTAATGAAAGGACAAAGCAATGGAAACAGTTTCAAATGATTGGATGCTAACAACTTCCGACAATCCTTACAATCCTTTCACACAGTTTGATGAATGGCAAATGTTCGATTCGTTGCAAGGTTACAACACTTGTTCTTACTTAGATAGAATTTGTGTAACTTCTGACAATTTATCAAAGTCTTTTAATGATTCTGAAATTGATGAAGCAATGAATGAGATTCTTAAGTATGATTTGTTAGGAAATTATGTGAAAGTTAATAAAGAAACAGCACAAAAGTTTGCTGATTATGCAAAGAAAATGATGTATTCATCAGAAGAATCATCATAAACAAATAAAATTGAATATTATTACCTCTATCAGTAGTTTGGGACAGGTAAGTCCCGGCTTTGATAGGGGAGGGGGTCCTGAAAATTGACACCCCCTACTGCATCGCGGCCGTCTTAAAAAAATCTCCGGAGGGATATTTTTGAAAAGCAATTTGGACCCGGTGCATATTTTCGTAGACATCTTTATAGAACATACAAGCTCTTATCGGTATTTTATCTCCTTTCATCTGGTACCCAGGTGCAGACAAGTGTTCACATAGCCTCTTTAAGCTCGAAAAAGAGGTATAAAACAGGTTTGTATGTTCTATAAAGATGTCTACAACTCTATATAAACATATGTGAACAATAGGAGATGAGATAGTAATGCCTAAAAAAGAAGACAGAAAACCTGCAGCTTCATTAGAAGAGCGGGAGAATCGTATGGTGGCAGCAGCTATGGACCTCGCAGAGAAGCAATTATTAGAAGGAACAGCATCAGCTCAGGTCATTACACATTTTTTGAAGATAGGTTCTTCTAAAGAAAGACTTGAACGAGACATAATGGGCGAACAGAAAGATTTGATAAGTGCAAAAACACAGGCATATAAGTCAGCGGATGAGCAATTGAATATGTACAAGAATGCAATACGTGCGATGGGTATATATTCTGGTGAAGATGACCCAGGAGACGACATTGATATATGAAAACATATTCAGAACTTATACAGCTTTCAACTTTTGAAGAGCGCTTAGCCTATCTTTCTTTCAAATCCGTTATTGGGCACGAGACCTTTGGAGGAAGCAGATGGTTAAACCAAACTTTCTACAGGTCTCCAGAATGGAAGCATTTCCGGCGTAATGTTATATTGCGTGACAATGGATGCGATTTAGGTATTGACGGTTTTACGATATACAACGGAATTTATATTCATCATATTGAACCTATAACTCCCCAAGACATACAAGCAAGGAATTTGGAGAAATTACTGAATATGGATAACGCTATATGTTGCTGCCTCAACACTCACAATCTGATTCATTATGGAGATATTTCAAATGCTGTTATTGCACCTATAGAACGAACACCAAACGATACCTGTCCATGGAAACAATAGGAGATACGACAATGAATGATGTTTTAATAGAAAGCATTTTAGGTTCTGTAAAGAAGCAGGTCAATGTAGCTCCGGAATGCACAAGCTTTGATGAAGACTTAGTTATGTACATAAATGCACAGCTTGCAATATTAAATGATATTGGAGTCGGAACAGATGGATTCACAATTTCTGACAACACAAGTACATGGGCAGACTTTATACCGGACAACGTGGCCTTGGCTAATTTAGCAAGAACATACACAGGCACAAAAGTAAAAATTATATTTGATCCACCAACGAGCTCGATAGTTTTGGAAGCAAGTAAAAACTATGCTACAGAACTTGAATGGCGAATGAGTGAAAAAGTCAAATTGTTACAGGAGGAATAAATGTGGCAATACAATTACGACGCACTATTAGCTCCTGATGAACTGGAGCATTCTGGACGTAAAGGTATGAAATGGTATCAACATATTTTTACGAAAAAAGATGGAAGCTTGAATTATTTGGGTAAACGAAAAGCAAAGAAAATGAAGGATGACTATACCAGGCTAACAGGTAAGCAGCTTCGTAGGAATCCAACAAAAAGCAAAGGGTCTAAACCAGTAAACGAAATGACTGATGCTCAGATTCGCAAAAGAATTGAACGTATCAGACTTGAAAATGAATTAAATAGCTTGCAGCCAGCCAAAGTTTCAAAAGGCAAAGCAATTACACAGAAATTAAGTAGAAACTTAACGGACATGGCTGTTGAACGTGGAACACGGATACTTGGCGATTACGTTGAAAAGAATGTGAGAAACAAGTTAGGTCTTAATTCTCAGTCCACTAAATCCCAATCTCAAATACTTGCAGATAAGGCTAGAGATTTAGAAAATCAGTGGAAAATCATTGAAAATCAAAGAAAGATTGACAATGCCAAAGCTCGTTCTGCAGCAGCGACCCAACAACAGTCTGAGAAGAATAATCAACAGCAATCAAATTCTCGAAAAGAAGAGCAGAGTAATAAGCATGAAACGAACAGAACAACGTCTCAGCGCACAAACTCTGACGATATTCTTAGAGGCACTGTTGAAGACATTCCATCTGGAACACGCGAGACTGGAAGACAGTATATAGCGTACTTGCTAGAAGATAAACATAGGTAGGTGAACAATAATGGCATTATCTAATACGGCTGTGCCTTACTATTACGGCCAATTTAGAGATGCTGTAATTAGAGGTGAAATCCCGATATCTAATGAAATCGCCATGGAAATGCAACGAATCGACGAACTAATCGCTGATCCGCAATATTACTATGACGACAAAGCGATAAACGGATTTATAGCTTTCTGTGAGAACGAGCTGGTTTTAACAGACGGTTCAGACTTACACTTACTTGACTCGTTCAAACTTTGGGCAGAGTCTATATTTGGTTGGTATGAGTTTGTAGAGAAAACTATACCAGAACCAGATGGTCGAGGTGGCACACACTATGTTACTAAGACAATCAAGAAGCGACTCATTAAAAAGCAATATTTAATCGTTGCCCGAGGAGCCGCTAAATCAATGTATGCATCATGTATACAAAACTATTTTCTATGTATTGATAAAACATCATCACATCAAATCACGACAGCACCAACTATGCCTCAGGCAGAAGAAGTTATGTCACCAATTCGTACTGCAATTACTCGTTCAAGAGGGCCATTGTATACATTTCTTACAGATGGTTCAATTAACAATACAACAGGTTCAAAAGCCAACAGGCAAAAACTCTGTCCTACAAAGAAAGGAATTCAGAATTTCCTGACTGGTTCACTACTTGAAGTTCGTCCAATGACAATTGATAAGCTTCAAGGACTGCGAGTAAAAGTTGCAACAATTGATGAGTGGCTTTCTGGTGATGTAAGAGAGGACGTAGTTGGCGCGATTGAGCAGGGAGCAGCAAAAGAGCAAGGCGGAGGAGCAAATGATGACTATCTGATAGTAGCTATCAGCTCAGAAGGAACTGTTAGAAATGGTTCCGGCGATACAATCAAAATGGAGTTAATGAGCATCCTTAAGGGTGACTATAAAGCTCCACATACTTCTATCTGGTGGTACAAGCTGGATGATATTAAGGAAGTTAACGACCCACGTTATTGGATGAAAGCAAATCCCAACATTGGTATCACTGTATCTTATGAGACGTATCAGTCTGATGTGGAGAAAGCAGAAGCCAACCCAGCAGCAAGGAATGATATTCTTGCAAAACGTTTTGGCATACCAATGGAAGGCTATACATATTTCTTTACTTATGCCGAAACACTTGTACACCGCAAGAGAAGCTATTGGCAGATGGCGTGCTCTATGGGAGCTGACATGTCTCAGGGTGATGACTTCTGTGCATTTACATTTATGTTCCCAATTGGCAATGGACAGTTTGGAATTAAGACACGCTCTTATATTACAACCTTGTCATATTCGAGATTGCCAAGAGCGCTTAAAGCTAAATATGATGAATTTATTGCTGAGGGCAGTTTGATAGTTATGGAAGGAACAATCCTCGACTTAATGAATGTCTTTGATGATGTAGATGCTTATATAACTAAGAATGAGTATGATGTTCGATGCTTTGGATACGATCCATATTATGCAAAGACATTTGTGGAAAGATGGGAAAGAGAAAACGGTCCATTCGGTATAGAGAAAGTACCGCAGGGAGCACGAACAGAATCTGTTCCGTTAGGCGAGTTAAAGAATCTTGCTGGTGAACGAATGCTCTTATTTGATGAGCAAATCATGTCGTACACAATGGGTAATGCTATTACTCTTGAAGATACAAATGGTAACCGTAAGCTTTACAAGAAACGAAGAGAACACAAGATTGATAACGTTGCAGCTATGCTTGACGCATTTGTGGCATACAAGCGCAATTTAGATGCGTTTTAAGAGGAATAAATAGAAGTAAAGCCCATACTTAATCTAAGTACAGGCTTTCATTGCTCGATAATCTTCATATAAAATTTTCTCCATAAAACAGTTCACATAAATGTTTCTAAGCGATAGTGCATAATTGATTAGTATTTAGCTTAATTTCTAATAGTTTACCATAACGACAACTTAAAATACCGTCCTTTAAAATAATGGAAAACGTATCGTTATTAACAGCTATACTAATACAATTGGCTATCATTAATGCGATATTCAATTTACTCATATTTTAATACTCCTTTCTATGTTATTTGAAGACTCTAATATCTCCATAATCAATCATAGCCAAATCACGTGAGTATGTCAATACTATATTTTTAAGGAAGGATAAACTATGTGGCAATACAATTACGATTATTATGACTTAGACTCCGATGAGCTTATGCATTATGGCATTCCTGGAATGAAATGGGGGGCACAGAAGATATCAGGACGAAGATGGAAGTTTAACCAATGCCGGAAGGAAACGAGCATTAAAAGATTCTAAAACTAAATGGGGTAAAGCACGATGGTAGCCATCATCTTCAAGGTCATCGACGCTTGCTGCTATTTATTTGGCAACAGGTAATAAACGTATAGCAAAAAAACTAAGTAAATCTAATGATGAGGACGCTATAAGATGGATAATTGCTAAACGGTTCGCCGGAGCTAAAATTAATGATTTGCGAAGACTAGAAACAACGTTGAATAGGCAGAAAGTGGAAGAACTGATTAGTAAATTATATGACACAAAGGAGCAATAGCCAAATCACGTGAGTATGTCAATACTATATTTTTAAGGAAGGATAAATTATGTGGCAATATGAAACATTAAACCCAGATGAACTCATGCATTATGGTGTTATCGGTATGAAGTGGGGTGTAATACATAATCCAGCTAACGCTTATGCTAAAGCCATAAATAAACGTATTTCATTAAATTCGAAATCAGATAAGAATAGAATTGCGTATGAGAAAGCCAAAATAAAGGCCAATAATGGAGCCTCTGCTAAGTATAAAAAATATCAGGCTAAAGCTGATAAGATGCATTACAAAAGCAGCAAGGCATTGGATAAAATGTATAAACATGCTAACCCATTGATCCGTACAAGTATATCAGATGATCTGTATCAGCGTTCTAGGAGAAAGGCCGATAAATATCAGGCTAAATTCATGAAATCTCAAAGAAAAGCAGATAAATACAAATCCACATATGAGAACAGAGCTGCTAAAGCAGGGGCAGCAGAATCTAAGTATTTAAGATCTAAGCATAAAGCTGAAAAATGGCAGGAAGCAATAGATAAATCGTTTAGAAACGTAGATGTTAATTCACTGCCTATTCAATATACATCTGCTGGTAAAGCATATATTGAAAAGCTTAAATAATTCAAAATGGTATTGGAATCCGTAAGGGTTCTTTTTTTTTATACCAAAATTTAAAGGAGAAAAGAAATGGCATTATCAGTAGGCACACGTTTGAAACATGCCTGGAACGCATTTTTAAATAGAGCACCAACTCAATACAGAGATATTGGAAATGGCTCAGGAATAAACCCAGGGCGAGCCAAGTTCACAAGAGGAAACGAACGCTCGATTATCAATTCACTTTTCAATCGTATTGCGATGGATGTAGCAGCGCTAGATATTAAGCATTGCCAATTGGATTCAAACGAACGATATAAAAGCACTATATCGTCAGGTCTTAACGACTGCTTGACACTAAGCGCAAACATTGACCAAACTGGTAGGAATCTAAAGCAGGATATTGTTATGTCCATGTTTGATGAAGGCGTTGTAGCTGTTGTACCAGTAGATACAACCGATGACCCGAATAATACAGACAGTTACATTATTGACACTATGCGTACCGGAAAAATTGTTGAATGGTATCCACGCCATGTAAAAGTTCGATTATACAATGACCGAACCGGGCATAAGGAAGAAGTTATTTTACCGAAGTCTGACGTGGCCATTATAGAGAATCCATTCTATGCAATTACAAATGAACCAAATTCATCAGTTCAACGACTTATCAGAAAGTTAAATCTGTTGGATGTAATTGATGAGCACAATGGCTCAGACAAACTTGACCTTATCATACAGCTTCCATATACGGTTAAAACACCGGCAAAGAAAGCCATGATAAAGGAACGTCGAAAAGAGATCGAAGAGCAGCTGACTGGTTCAAAGTATGGAATAGCATATCTCGATGCTACAGAGCACATAACCCAGTTAAATAGGTCTTTGGAGAATAATCTCCTTAAACAAATCGAGCTACTTATCAACATGGTCTATAGCCAGTTGAGTATTACAACGAGTGTAATGGATGGCACTGCAGACGAGCAGACCATGCTTAATTACAATAACAGAACTATTGAACCTATCGCATCTGCAATCGCAGACGAGTTCAAAAGAAAGTTCTTATCTAAAAATGCAAGAACTAGAGGACAAACGATCATGTTCTTTAGGGACGCTTTCAAATTAGTTCCAGTTAACAATATTGCAGATATTGCAGACAAATTCACACGTAACGAAATCATGTCTACCAACGAGATGCGTGCCGTTATCGGTATGAAGCCGGTTGATGACCCTCAGGCAGATGAACTTCGTAATAAGAATCTTAATCCGGGCGAAAACCAGGTCTTTGCATCCACTACAGATGAAGACCCAGATGATGATTACGACTATGGAACTGATTACTAATAAAACAAGGAGGAAAACATCAAAATGGGATTCAATCCAAATGATTATGACTTTGCAGGCTATGCAACAATGAATGACATTTTATGCAGCGATGGAAGAATCATTAAACGCGATGCATTCAAAGCTCAGGATGGCAGCCGTATTCCATTACTTTGGAATCATGACCATCAAAACATTAGTGATGTTATTGGACATGCCGATTTGGAAAATCGTTCTGACGGTGTGTATGCATATTGCAAATTTAATAACAGCGAAAACGCCAAAATGGCAAAAGAAATTGTCCAGCATGGTGATATTTCATCACTTTCTATTTATGCGAACAAGCTTAAACAGATGGGCAACGAAGTCTTGCATGGCGTTATCAGAGAATTAAGTCTTGTCCACGCTGGAGCAAATGATGGCGCTCAGATTGACTGGGTATTAGCTCACAGCGATGACCCCGAGGCAGGTGAAGGTTTTATTTACAATGGCAATTTACCTATTACCATCCTGTGTCATTCAGATGATAAGACAAATGTACCAAAGGAAGGAGATACAAAGGTGCCAGATAACAATCAGAAGCCGACTCAGCAGCAGAGCGACAAAACAGTAGAAGATGTCATTAATTCTATGACAGAAGAGCAGAAGAACGTTTTATATGCACTAGTTGGAGCAGCTAGTGAAGGTGAATTAGACGACAATAATGAAGGAGGAGAACCAACCATGAAGCACAGCGTTTTCGACAACGACTACAATTCAGAGGAGGAGCTGTTACATTCAGCAATTATTGATGATGCAATCAAAGACGCTAAGAAGTATGGCTCAATGAAAGAGAGCTTCATCGAGCACGCAGCAGCAAATAACATTAAGGATATTAATATGCTTTTCCCGGAGCCAACAGAGCTCAATGTACCGCCAACATTCATTAAGAAAGATGAGACATGGGTAAGTGATATTATGGGCTCAGTTCATCATGTACCTTTCTCAAGAGTAAAGACAACCTTTGCTACTCTTGATGCCGATGAGGCTAGAGCAAGGGGTTACATTAAGGGTAACATGAAGAAAGAGATTGCTCTCGCTCTTCTTAAGAGAGTTACAACCCCTACAACTGTATACATCAAGTTAAAGATGGATAGAGATGACGTTGTAGATATTACTTCATTTGACGTGATCGAGTGGCAGCGTGCAGAGATGCGTAGCCAGCTAAATAAGGAGCTTGCACTTGCTATGCTTCTTGGTGACGGCAGAATTGCATCATCTGATGATAAGATCAATGAACAGAACATCCGTCCTGTAGTATCTGACGAAGATATGTATACTATCAAGTACACAATCAAAGAGGGTACAGATTACAAGATCACAGGCAGCTCATACTCTGAGAATGATTCAGTATACAAGGGAGTTATCCGTGGAGCTGTTAAGGCACGTAAGGATTACAAGGGCTCAGGAAGACCTACATTCTACACAACAGAGGATGTACTTACAAATCTTCTTCTCCTTGAGGACCAGAATGGACGTGTAATCTATGAGTCAGAGGAGAAGCTTGCAACAGCTATGCGTGTAAGCAAAATCGTAACAATTCCAGAGATGGAGAATCACAAAGATATTTACGGAATCATTGTTAACATGGCTGACTACACAGCTGGTGCTGATAAGGGTGGCGCAGTTAACACATTCGACGATTTCGATATCGATTACAACCAGATGAAGTACTTAATGGAGACTCGTATGAGTGGCGCTCTTACAACACCATACTCTGCAATCGTCCTTAAGAAAGCTGCAGCAGCTGGCAGCGGTACACAGTCAGCAGGCGGATCATCACAGACAACTGGTAAATAAAAAGTCTGAAATAATCAAAATGGGATACTAGGAGGCAACATGGGTAGATTTTATGGAAATGTCGGATTCAACGTGCCGAGCGAAACAGCACCAGGAGTTTGGTCTGACTCATACATAGAGCATCATGCATATTTTGGTGATGTTACAAGAGATTATAGAAATCTCGAAACGTCTGGCTCTAACGTCAATAGTAGCCCAAATTTGAACACCATTATAGCAATTGTTGGGGATGAGTTCGCTTTTGAGCACATTCCCGACATGCGTTATGTGGAATATTTAGGTTCTAAATGGACTATTAAATCTGTTGAACCTAAGGACAGAAAACTAATCTTAACTATTGGAGGAGTCTACAATGGCGGATAGAATCACGCTACATAATAAACTGGTGGAGATTCTCGGCACAAAAAATGTATATTTTCAGCCTCCACCGAAGTTAAATTATCCTTGCATAAAGTACGAACTAGGAAGCCAGAAACGTATACAGGCAAACAATAACAATTATATAAAGAAACAAGGATACACAATTACTCTTATTGATTACGACCCAGATAGCAAATTCAAGGACAAACTTGAAGAATTGCCGTACTGTGCTTTTGACAGGCACTTTACAACTTCTGGGCTTAATCACTTTGTATTCACAATATTTATTTAAGGAGGAAACCTAATAATGGCAGGTAAGAAATTAGTATGGGACCAGACAGGCGAGAGAGAGTTTGAGACTGGTGTCAGCAAAGGTGTACTTTACGTTGCTGAGGGCGGAGCTTATCCTAAGGGAGAGGCTTGGAATGGTCTTAGTAAAGTATCTGAGTCTCCAGAGGGAGCAGATGCTACAGCAGTATATGCCAACAATAAGAAGTACTTAAATCTTGTTGCCGATGAGCAGTACAAGGCTACAATTAGCGCCTACATGTACCCGGATGGATTCAAAGAATGCAACGGCGAGTCTTCACTTGGTAAAGGTGTTACAATCGGACAGCAGAAGAGAAAGACATTTGGATTCTCTTATCAGACACTTATCGGAAACGATACAGATGGAACAGATCATGGCTACAAGATTCATCTCGTATATGGATGTACAGCAGCCCCATCATCTGTTGATCATTCATCAGTTAATGAGTCACCTGAGGCAGCCGAGATGTCATGGGAGATTTCTACAGTTCCTGTAGATGTACCAGGCTTCAAGCCAACTGCAACTCTCGTAATTAACTCGACAGAGACCGATGCCGCTACACTCAAGAAGATTGAAGATTTATTATACGGTACAGAAGAGGCTGAGGCTAAATTACCTCTTCCAGCAGAGATTATCGCTCTTCTTGGCGCAGCTGCAAGCGTGTAAAATAGTCGACAGATAATCAAAATAGTGCTATACTGGCAATAGTTGATACATAGGAGGAACGTATTATGAAACTTATTTCACTTACATGTCCAAATTGTAATGCCAACTTGGACAACATAGACCCAAGTAGACCGTTTTGCTATTGCCAGTACTGTGGCACTAAAATAGCTTTAGATGATGGCACTATTAGAAAAGAAACTCATATTTATGATGAGGCCAAGATTAAAGAAACAGAATCCTCAGAGCGAGTTAAAATGCGAGAAATGGATCTCGAGCGTGAGCACTCTAAACAAATGAATGAGATATTAAAATATGTTTTAATATTTGCAGCTGTATTATTAGCAATTGGTCTTATACTTGCTGCATTTGATGTTGAAATAGGCTGGTATATTATATTATTTGAGATGTTAGCTGGTGCATGGGGAGTTTTATTAAAATTGGCACATGATAAAAAATAAATAAATTAATTGATTTACAGATCATCACTTCGATGGTCTGTTTTTTTTTGTTTTAAAATGAAAGGAGATAATTATTATGTTATGTAAAACAATAGAATACGAGGATTTCCTCGGTAATAAACGTAAAGATGATTGCTACTTCAATCTTTCAGAAGCAGAAGTAGTAGAGATGGAGCTTTCAACAACGGGCGGCTTGTCAGAGATGGCAAAACGTATTGTAAAAGCTAAAGATACTCCATCAATGGTAAAAATATTCAAGGAGCTTATTCTTAAGTCATATGGAGAGATTTCTCCAGATGGAAAACGATTCATCAAAACTCCTGAAATCTCAAAGGCTTTTGAAGAGACACCGGCTTACTCTAAACTGTTTATGGAATTAGTTGCAGATACCGATAAGGCAATTGATTTCTTTAATGGAATCACACCTGGCAACAAGGATACTGCAGAGATTAAAAAGCAGGCCTTAGAGCAGCTCGAACAGTAATATGCTTACATTAACAGTCCCGCCATCAGATACGATTAGATTGTGGGATGAACAAAATGAAGTATTTTACACTAAACCGCCATTTAAAGGTGGAATTCTTAAACTAGAACATTCTCTAATTTCAGTATCTAAATGGGAATCAAAATGGTGCAAGCCATTCATAGATTCAAAGAAAACTAATGATGAGGTTTACGATTACATACGTTGCATGGCATTGAATGTAAACGAATCAGACCCAATCTTCGATTATTTATCCACTGAAAATCATGAAGCAATTAATAAATACCTAGAGCGTCCAATGACGGCTACAACTTTGCCAAAAGAAAGAGGCACAAGTAAAAAAATAATAACTTCGGAAGTTATTTACTATTGGATGCTTGAGCTTGGTATTCCTTTCGAATGTGAGAAATGGAATATCAAAAGATTGATTGTTCTCATTAGAGTTACTGAATTAGAAAGAAATAAAGGAACAAAGAAAGTGCCTCAACGTGACACGATATCTAAATATGCTGAGATAAATGCCAGAAACAGAGCGCGTTTTCATTCAAAAGGATAGAACTTGACATGATTACATTTAGACAAAAGGGAGATTTCTCAAAGCTTAATCGTTATTTCGAGAAGCTTAAAGAAGGAATCAAAATAGGGGATTTAGATAAGTACGGACGTGCCGGAGTTGAAGCATTGTCCAATGCAACCCCAAAAGACACTGGACAGACAGCAAGTTCTTGGTATTACGAGATAAAACGTTCAAACGGTTCAGTGTCTATACAATTTAAAAATTCGAATGTTCATGAAGGAGTGCCGATCGCCGTTATTTTACAGTACGGTCATGGCACAGGAACTGGAGGCTGGGTAGAAGGAAGAGATTACATCAATCCTGCTATTCAGCCTATTTTTGATGAAATAGCAAACAATGCTTGGAAGGAGGTTACTAGCGTATGAGTCAAACTGTGGATAATAAAGTTGTAGAGATGCGATTTGATAACGGCCAATTTGAAAAAGGTGTCGCTACGAGTATGTCTACAATTGATAAACTCAAAGCTAAACTCAATTTTCAAGATGCAGATAAATCGCTCAGTTCACTTTCAGATTCTGCAAAAAAAGTGGACATGAGCACACTAGCAAATAGTGTTCAGAAAGTTAGTCTTCAATTTTCCTCATTGCAGGTTATAGCTGGAACAGCTTTGGCCAATATTACGAATAATGCTATAAATACTGGTAGGAAAATGCTTTCTGCTTTGACTATTAATCCTGCTAAGGATGGCATGTCAGAGTATGAAACTCAGATGAATGCTGTACAGACAATTCTTGCAAACACTCAAAAAGAGGGAACAAATGTTAAGATTGTAAATAAATATCTCGATGAATTAAATACTTATGCCGACAAAACCATTTACAATTTTACAGAAATGACACGTAACATCGGTACGTTCACAGCAGCAGGAGTAAAACTTGGTACATCAGTATCATCAATCAAAGGTATTGCAAACCTTGCGGCAGTGTCAGGCTCTAATGCTCAGCAGGCATCTACAGCTATGTATCAGCTTTCACAGGCAATTGCGGCGGGTAAAGTTCAATTAATGGACTGGAATTCGGTTGTGAATGCCGGAATGGGAGGACAAGTATTCCAGGATGCGTTAATACGTACTTCTGAACATTTAAAAACAGGCGCTAAAGAAGCTATTAATACATATGGATCATTCAGAGAAAGCTTGACAAAAGGTGAATGGCTTACAACTCAGGTTTTAACAGAAACTCTCGACCAGTTTGCCACAGCAGCAGATACGCAAGAAGAATATGAAGCAGCTGTAAAAAAGTTCGTTGACGAAGGATATTCTCAGGAAGAAGCAGAGCAAATCGCAACAATGGCTAAGACTGCTGGAGAAGCTGCAACAAAAGTAAAAACATTCAGCCAGCTTATAGACACATGCAAGGAAGCATTAGGTTCCGGATGGACTACAACATGGCGGCTTATATTTGGTGATTTCGAAGATGCTCGTAAACTCTGGACAAGTGTTAGTGATGCGATTGGCGGGTTTATTAATAAATTCTCAGATGCTCGTAATAAAGTACTGGACAGTGCATTATATAACAATTTTAAGAGTCTTGGCGAAAGAATTAAATCCGTCGGAGAAGCAACAGAAACTGTTACTAAAGTCACTGAAAATTTCGGAGAAGTAGTAAATCGAGTTATTGGTGGAGAATTTGGAAACGGCGCAGAACGAGTTCAAAAACTTACAGAAGCAGGCATGGCTTGGGCTCATATTCAGAATCTTGTAAATGAGCAACTTGGTGACTCAACAAGACATGCAACAGATTACAAAGAAGCTCAGGAAGAGGTAACAAAAGCCCAGGCCGAAGCAATTGAATCATTTGCAGCAATGTCTGACGAACAGCTTACAAATATTGGATTTACACAGGATGAAATTTATGCTTTACGAGATCTTGAAGCTCAGTCAAAGAAAACTGGCAAATCTATGCAGGAACTTCTTGAAGAAGAGTCAAGCAGAAAAGGCGGACGAGAGCTTTTAATAGAATCATTCACAAATATTGGCAAAGCTATAGGGACAGTATTCAAATCTGTTGGTGAAGCATGGAAATCAGTATTTGATCCAATAACATCAAGTGACCTGTATGGTGTGATTGAGAAATTTCATAGCATGTCTGAGTCAATGCTTGGCGTAGGTGAACATGCATACCAATTAGTATCTACTTTTAGAGGCTTATTTGTTATTTTAAAGTGGGGCACGAACATACTTGGCGGTGGTTTTAAGATTGCCATAAAAGTCGTTTCACTTTTATTAAAAGCATTTGGTTTAAGTTTTCTCGATGTAACCGCAATAATAGGTGACTTCTTATATAAGATTGACCAGTTTCTTAGCAAAAATGACTTTCTTGCTGCGGGCGTTAATCTTTTGGCAGAAGGAATCAAAATGGTGGCTTCTGGATTAAAAGAATTATATGATTACATATCTAGTCTTCCAGAAGTGCAATCTTTCTTAGAGAAAATAAAGTCTGTAGACCTAAGCGATGTAGCTCAAGGATGGATTGAGTCGCTATCAAGCGGAGTCAAGGAACTTAAGAATCTCGATTTAAAAGAAATAGGAGCTTTTATAATCGAAGGCCTCAAAGATGGCATGGAGGGAAAGATTGGTTCTATTATAGAAGCCATTTCTGAAATCGCTAATACTATTATAGATACAATAAAGGATATTCTTGATATTCATTCGCCTTCAAAAGTAATGATTGCAATAGGCGGCTTTATTGTGGCTGGTCTGATAAAAGGCATTCTTGATGCATTTCCTGATGTAAAAGAATCATTAAATCAATTGACTGGTGGAATGGTAACTTGGTTTGAAAATATAGACTGGAATCAGATATTTGCTGGAATTGCATCAGCTGGATTACTTAATATATCAACTCAGCTCGCTATAGCTATAAAGAATTTCAGTGTTTTCGCTACTCAAATCGGAGGTGTGGCAGCTTCAATATCCGATGTGTTAAACAACATATCGACCAGTATCCAAGTGGCTACTAAAAGCTTTAAGAAAGTTATGAAAGCTAAAGCTTTTAAAACAAGAGCAGAAGGCATTAAAGAAATAGCAGAGTCTCTTTTAATCCTGGCGGGAGCTGTATATATCCTTGGTCAGATGAATAAAGATGAATTAATACGTGCAACTATATGCATTGCTGTGTTGGGCACTGTTTTAGGAGTAATGACCTTTGCTATATCAAAGTTTTCAGAATCGTCAGCATCGCTTGACAAAAACGGTCTGAATATTAAAGGACTTAAAACATGTCTTATCCAAATGGGTATGGCACTTTTATTAATGGCTGAAACAGTCAAGATCATGGGCAAACTAAACCCAGGTCAAGCGATTCAAGGGTTTACAATGCTGGCTGGATTGTGCGGATTGATAGTAATATTGACAGGTATCCTTGGTAAATGTGTTGATGGCGATCAAATGGCCAATATAAACAAATTTGGTAAAATGATGACGAAGCTGGCTATAGCTTTGTTACTCACAATTGCTGCTGTTAAGTTGATAGGGCTTTTAAAACCCGAGGAACTTACAAAGGGACGAAACTTCGCAATAGCGTTTACAGCATTTGCAATACTATTAGGTATAGCAGCAAGACTTGGTGGACCAAACGTAAGCAAATTTGGAACTATGATGATAAAGTTAGCGATCACAATCGGATTGATGGTTGCCGTCGTTAAACTTATGGATTTCTTATCTCCAGAAGCAGCAATAAAAGGCGGTATATTTATGATTGCTTTTATGGCATTTATCGGCTATATGGCAATTGCCTCTATGTTGACCAAAAACGCAAAAGACTTTGGAAAAATGATATTGTCAATTTCTGCCTCATTATTATTACTAGCTATTACTATGCAACTAGTAGGAAGATTAAGCCTTGCAGCAATTGAAAAAGGAACATTATTCATGGTTGCATTTGCTGGATTTGTTCTGGCTATGGTTGCTATAAGTAAATACGCTAATGGAACTGAAATTGTCAAAATAGGGGCAACATTACTCGCGTTAAGTGTGTCAGTCGCTATCTTGGCAGCAGTGTCAATTATGCTAGGTATGATATCACTTCCTGCGCTTGCCAAAGGAATTGTTGCTATGGGATTTTTAGCAGCATTCATGTCAGGAATGATAGTTGCTACAAAAGGTGCAAAAGATTGCAAAGGCTCAATAATAGCTATGGCGGTCGCAATAGGTGTTATGGCTGCAGCAGTAGCGGCATTATCATTTATAGAATGGCAAAAGCTTTTACCAGCAACAGTAGCATTGTCTGCACTTATGGGCATGTTTATGGTTATGGAATTAGGCGCTAAGCATGTAAATGGCGCGATGGGTTCAATCATAGCAATGTCTGTTGTTGTTGGATTACTTGGCATAATGTTAATTGCGTTAAGCCAATGCAAATGGCAAAATACGTTAGCTGCAGCTGCAGGACTATCAATAGCAATGCTGGCATTCGCTGGAACACTAGCAATTGTTGGCGCTACCGCTCAGGTTGCAATTGCAGCAATACCGGGAATAGCTGTTATGACACTAGCACTTGCTGCTATAACGGTTATGATATATGAACTAGCTCAGTGTAAACCGGAATCAGTTCTGGCATCAGCAGCTAGTCTGTCAGTCTTGTTATTAGCTCTTTCTGTAGCTTTAGCAATAGTAAGTCATATACCAATATCTGGAGCCATAGAAGGCGCACTGGGATTGTCAGCATTTATCGGCATAATGGGATTGGTTCTTGCTGCATTAGGTGGATTATCACGAATACCGGGACTTACAGAACTAGTGGAAGATGGTGGAAGTTTCTTATCTTCTATAGGATATGCATTAGGCAATTTTGTCGGCAGCATAGTCGGTGGATTTGCAGCAGGAGCTACTTCCGGATTACCTGAAATAGCTGATAATTTATCTGCTTTTGGAGAAAAGATTCAACCATTTGTAACATCATTAGCATCAATAAATGCTGCTGATTTTGTGACAAAAGTTGGGGCACTTACGGCTGGTATATTGCTACTCACGGCAGCAGATTTTATATCTAGTATAATGACGTTTAGCCCAATTTGTAAAAGCTTTGCAGATTTGGGAAGTGAATTATCACAGTTTATGATAAATGCAATGCCGTTCTTGGCATCAGCAATGCTTATAAAACCAGAAATGATAGACGGCGTTAAATCACTTGCTGAAACAATATTAATATTAACAGCTGCAAATCTTATATCTGGTATTACGGCATTCATTCCATTTGCAGGTTCTTTGAACACATTTGGTGAGCAACTTGTTGCATTTGGCGATGCAATTGCTAAATTTTCGGAAAGTGTATCTGGAAAGATAGATGAAGGTGCGGTAGAAGCAGCAGCGAATGCCGGTAAAATGATGGCTGAAATGGCTACAACTATACCTAATTCAGGTGGTGTCATAGGATTCTTTGCTGGCGAAAATGATATTGACACGTTTGGTATGATGCTTAAGTCATTTGGTAAATCAATTGTGGCATTTTCTGAAACTGTAGCCGGTAATATAGACCAAGACGCCGTACAAGCAGCTGCAGATGCCGGTTCTATCATGGCGAAGTTTCAAGAGACAATACCTAATACAGGTGGAGTTGTTGATTTCTTTACCGGTAAGAATGACATGGCAACCTTTGGCAATAATCTTGAGTCATTCGGTAAGTCAATAGCGTCATTCTCTGAATCAGTATCTGGCAAGATAGACTCCGATGCGGTTCAGACAGCAGCAAATGCTGGAGCCATGATGGTGGAATTAAATAAAATAGTTCCAGATGAAGGCGGTGTTAAAGGCTGGTGGTTTGGAGATAATGATTTATCTGATTTTGGTGATAATATTGCTGACTTCGGCGAAGCAATAGCGTCATTCTCAGTATCAGTGTCAGGAGCTGTTTCGGCAACAGCAATTAGTAGTGCGATTGATTCTGCCAAAGATTTAGTTGACTTCAACACCTATGCAAAAGATGCTAAATTTGATAATCTTTCAAAATTAAACTTAGCAATTAGTACCGATTTCACAGGTATTGCAGGTTCATTGCAGTCAGTATCTTCAACTATATCAGAAGGCATTAGCATAAAGAATATAAACAGCATGATTTCATGTTGTCGTTCGTTAGTTTCATTTTCTGCTGAAATCGGAAAAGATTCAGGAAGTAATTTAAAGAGCTTTGCATCGGCATTATCTGATTTCTCAAACCAGATGTCAAAAGTTGACACAAGCGGTTTATCTTCATTCTCAAAACAGATGAAGACAATTGGCGATTCAGGCGTGAATGCATTACTCAATTCATTCAAAGGTGCATCTGCTAAAGCTACGCAAGCAGGCTCATCAGTGGCTAAAGCGGTTAGCAGTGGCTTTTCAAAGAATGCATCGTCATTCAATAAAGCTGCTACAAGTGTACTTAATAAAATGATACAAACCATAAAGGGATATAGTTCAAAAGCGTCATCTGCTATGAAAGCTGTTACCGCTGGTATGGCAAATGGAGTTATATCGGGTAAAAGCATGATTGTTAATAATGTCAAAAATGCAGTTAAGGCTGGTGTTACAGAAGCTAGAAGTTATAGAGACGCATTTTATGGTGCCGGTGCTTATCTTGTAAGGGGACTTGCTAAAGGTATAAGCGATAATGACTATATTGTTAAGGCAAAAGCAAAAGCTATGGCAAAAGCCGCTACAAGAGCCGCTCAGAAGGAACTCGATGAGCATTCACCATCTAAAGTATTTTACAAAATAGGTAAATACATTCCTATGGGAATGGTTAAGGGTATTGAGGCATATGCTTCATGGGCTAAAGATTCATCTAAATCAATGACTAGGTCAGTTGTTGATGGAGCATCATATGCCTTGTCTGCGCTAACTGATATGATAAATGGTGATATCGATATGTCTCCGACTATTAGACCAGTTGTAGATATGAGCAGTGTTAATGCAAGCGCAAGAGATATGAACCAATTGCTTGGTGGTAATATAAATTTGGGCTTAAGTGCTCAGTTAAATGCCATTAATTCAAGAATGCGCTCACGCAATCAAAATAGTGGTAATGCTGATGTGATCTCTGCAATCGCAGGATTACGTAAAGAAATCTCTGGAATCAGCAAACCAACTTACCAGATAGACGGAATAACATATGACGATAATTCAAGTATTTCAAGCGCTATTGAAACACTTGTAGACGCAGTAATAACAGAAAGGAGAATCTAACATGCCAGCAGTATCAAATTTGCAGGTAAAATTGCAGACAGGTACCACAAATACATATTATGCTACCTGGGACTTCAACGAATGGACTAAATCTACAGTAGTTACTGGTACTGCTATGGGTGTAGGTTCTCTTGTGTCTATATCATCGAATGCAACTTATTACAATGGTCAGCATATGCCGGATTGGGTTAAGAATCAGAGATGGTATATTAGACAAATCACTGGAGACCGTGCCGTTATCGACCAGAACGAAGCACATAACCATAGTATATGTTCCCCAGTAAATGTCGCCTACTTATCAGGTGGAACACAGCAGACATCTACGGTGAATGTCAAGACACTGGACCATTATTCAGTAACATGGCAATACGATACTGGTGACGGCATATGGTTTCAAGGTTCATCAGGCGATACTACTGATAAACAAGCAACGTATTCTGGACCGTCTAATGCACTTAGAATAAGATGTTTAGTAACCCCGGTATCTACAACACATCAGGTAAATGGCTCAGATGTTGCTTATTGGACTGGCTCGCAGACAGCAAAAGAATATTCTACAGCGGGGGACCCACCTGCAAAGATGAGTGCTCCTTCTGTAGAAATCAAAAAATATTCATTAACAGCATCACTTGACAATATAGGAGACTATTCCGAAAACGGAAGCTATAACAAGATAGATGAATTAAAGTTTGAGATTTACAAAGATGACGTGTTATATAAAACCGGTAACGTAACTGTTAAACTGGCCAAAGGTGCGTTCACTTGTAATGTCGAAGCAGGAAGTGAATATATGGCACGAGTATGTGCAGTCAATATATTTTACAGCTCTCGTATTCAAGGTGCTTGGTCAGATTTCTCAAGCAAAGTAGGAACAGTACCGGCCGCACCAGCTGGAATAGATCAATGCCGAGCAACATCTAAGACCTCAATCATGATCTCATGGTCGGCGGTTAAAACGGCAACGTCTTATGATATTGAGTACGCAACAAAGAAATCGTATTTCGATATTACAGACAAGACAAGTACAAAAACTGGAATCGCAAAGACGCAGTTTGAATTTGTAGGTCTTGATAGTGGAAACGAGTATTTCTTTAGAGTTCGTGCTGTAAATGATAAGGGTGAGTCTGATTGGACTGCTATATCTTCTGTTGTGATAGGTACAAAACCGGCCGCGCCTACGACATGGTCATCAGCATCTACTGTAGTTACAGGTGAGCCATTGAAGCTGTATTGGATTCATAATTCAGAAGATGGTTCAAGATGGAAGTATGCAGAACTGAATATTCTAGTTGACGGTAAAAAGTTAACAACTAATCCAGACCCATTTAAAAACACTCAGGCGGAGGATGATAAAGATGTTACTCCATCGTATCCAATTGATACAAGTATATATTCTGAGGGAACAGTTATAGATTGGTGCGCAAGAACATGTGGCGTAACGCTAGAATATGGCGATTGGTCTGTAGTTAGAAGAATAAATGTTTATGCACCGCCTACATTGTCACTCAGTATACGCAATAAGGATAACAATCCAACATCAGTTATCCAGCAGTTTCCGTTTTATATTTATGGATTGCCGGGACCTAAAACTCAGGCACCAGTAAGCTATCATGTATCTATAGCAGCTGCAAATAATTACACAACAGTAGACCAAATTGGACAGACAAAAGTTGTAAACGCTGGCGAAGAAGTATATTTCAAAAACTTTGACACTGGTGAGGCATTACTCGTTGAGATGTCAGCACATAATATAGACCTTGAAAACAATCAGGATTACACGGTTACAGTAGTAGTATCTATGAACTCGGGTCTTACCGCTACAGCATCAACAACCATATCTGTTAACTGGACAGAAAGTAAGTATGAGCCAGACGCAGAAATTGGTATAGATGAAAATTCATATTCTGCATTTGTCAGGCCGTATTGCACAGATTCAAATGGTGACCCAGCATCAGGAGTAACATTGGCTGTCTATAGAAGAACTTATGATGGCGATTTTGTTAAGATTGCTGACCAGATAGAATGTAACAGAAATATTCACGTAACAGACCCGCATCCAGCATTGGACTATGCTAGATACAGAATCATAGCAACAGAAGAATCTACAGGAGCAGTTAGCTTTTACGACCCACCTGGGTATCCTATAAATGGTCCTTATATTATCCTGCAATGGGATGAAGAATGGTCAAGCTTTGACACTAACAATAGCGATATAATGGTAGACCCACCGTGGGCTGGTTCATTGCTTAAATTGCTTTACAACGTAGATGTATCGGAATCAACTGACCCGGATGTTGAGTTAGTTGAATATATTGGGCGTAAAAACCCGGTTTCATATTATGGAACACAAATAGGAACATCCGCAACATGGAATGTAGATGTTCTTAAATCAGACAAAGAAACAATTTATCAGTTACGTCGTATACAAAGATGGATGGGCGACGTATATGTAAGGGAACCATCTGGCGTTGGCTTTTGGGCTAACATAAAGGTAAGCTTTTCTCAGAAACATACGGAAAAGCTGGTTCCTGTAACACTAACAATAACTAGAGTAGAAGGAGATATGTAAGATGACAGACTGGAGTAAGTCTATGACACAGACATTCGAGTACTATACGGTTAATCCAAATACTTGGAAAGACGTAGACTTACTCACAAATGTCAAATCAGCTACTATATCGAGAGATTTAACAGCAGAAACACTCGGCTCAGCGAACTTTGATATAGATGACGATATAGGAGAATGCTACATTAGAGCATATCTCAAAGTTGTTCAAAATGGGATTACAGAACGTATACCTCTTGGAACATTCCTTTTACAAACGCAAAGTTCTACGTTCAATGGTAAGCGAGAGACAAGGTCAATAAATGCTTACACGCCTTTAATAGAGTTGAAAGAGAATCCACCAGATTTAGGATATACTATATTTAAAGGCGAGAACATAATGGACAATGCAAAAATCTTAATCAGAGAACACGCGAGAGCCCCGGTTGTACCAGTTAGTAGTGGAATTACTTTATACGGTGATTTTGTTGCTAATTCAGACGACACCTGGCTCTCGTTTCTTTCTGATTTAATTGGAAATGCAAAATATGGATTTGGTTTAGATGAACTAGGTCAAATTCTTTTCTCACCGAAGCAAGATAATCAAGCATTACAACCAGTGTGGACGTTTACATCAGACAATGCCTCTATATTACATCCGGGTATGCAGATGGAAAGAGATTTATACGGCATACCGAATGTCTTGCAGGTGATATATACAAAGAACAATGAACATTACGAGACTACAGTAAAAAACACTGACTCGAACAGTCCTGTATCTATTCAAAATAGGGGTAGAGAGATTACAAAAAGAATCACAGACCCCGATATAGGCGGTACTCCAACTAAAGAGATGATAGATGATTATGCTAAGGTTCAGCTTAAGGCACTTTCTACATTGACATGCACCATAAGCTATACACATGGATATTGCCCTGTACGAGTTGGAGATTGTGTCAGGTTTATGTATCCGGAAGCAGGATTAAAAGACGTTAAAGCTAAAGTAATTAGCCAGTCTATATCATGCACTCCCGGCTGTTCAGTCTCAGAAAAAGCAACATATACAGTAAAATTATGGGGGTGATTAGAACTCATGAGAAACGTTAATAACTTAGCTACTACTTTTGCTAAGATTATAAAAGAGGATGCTACAGCTACTAAAGACTCTACCGTTTATGGAACTGCCGTAGAATTTAATGGCAAGATGTACGTCAAACTTGATGGCTCAGAACGAATGACCCCTATCGAGACAACTACAAGCATTAAGGAAGGGGATAGAGTAACAGTTCTGATTAAAGCACATTCAGCTACAGTTACAGGTAATGTTACAGACCCTTCAACAAGCAAATCTGATAAGAAAGCTACAGATGATAAGATTAAAGATTTGTCATCTAAAGTTAGTGAGTTTGGTACAATAGTAGCTGGTAAAGTTAGTACTGAGCAATTACAGGCGGCCGAGGGCAGGATTACAAATCTCGAGTCAGATAATATAAATGTCAAGAATGAATTAAAAGCTCATTCTGCTAGCATTACAGATTTGGATGTTAAGAAAGCGAGCATTGATGATTTAAAAGCAACTAATGCATCAATTGATAATCTGAAAGCTAATATGCTTACGACAGATACTCTTGATGCTAAGTATGCAACCATCAAAAATCTTGAAGCAACAAACGCAACAATTTATAACTTATCAGCAGATTATGGCGATTTCAAGAAAGCTACAGTAGACGATTTAAAAGCTAGAAAAGCTGAAATCGATGATTTATCTACTAAAAAACTTAATGCAACAGATGCAGAACTTAAGTATGCTAACATAGACTTTTCGAATATTGGCGTGGCAGCTATTAAACAATTCTACGCAACATCTGGCGTTATTAAAGATTTAGTTATAGGCGATCAAACGGTTACAGGCGAAATTGTAGGTGTTACTATCAAGGGTGATTTAATTGAGGGTAATACAATCGTAGCTGATAAGCTTGTAATGAAGGGCGACGACGGTCTATTTTATAAGCTTAATATAAGTGCTGCTAATGGAGTAGATGCAGAGCAGACATCATATAATAGTATAAATGGAAGCATTATAACCGCAAAATCTATAACGGCTACTCAGATATCGGTTAAAGATTTGGTAGCTTTTGACGCTACAATCGCCGGATTTCATATTAAAGATACAGCTATATATTCAACTGGTAAAGAGTCTGCGACGAGTACAGTACGAGGCATATATTTAGGTAAGGATGGTCAGCTTGGATTTGGTGATGGCAATAACTACATCAAATTTTATGTTGATACTGATGGAAAATATAAGCTTGGTATATCTGCTGAAAGCCTCACATTTGCTACTGGACAGAGTGTAAAAGACGCTATTGATGAAGTTGATAGTAAAGTAGATGCTATAAAATCAATTGATTCAACATCTATTGGATATTTGGTTGGCGATAGCGGAACAACTCCTCCTACAGGAATTTGGAGTGCAGGTGTGCCTGTTGTGCCAAATGGTAAATATTTATGGTGCCAGAAAATAACGACTTATACGGATGGAAGCCATGATTACGAGTATTCAGTAAGTAGAACTGGTGATAAAGGAGAACAGGGTATACAAGGCGAAAAGGGTGACCAAGGTATTCAAGGACCAAAAGGAATAAAAGGTGATACAGGTCCACAAGGTCCTCAGGGTATACAAGGTGTTAAGGGTAAAGATGGAATTACATATTACACTTGGGTGAAATATGCTGACTCCCCTACCAGCGGAATGAGCGATAATCCATCTGATAAAAAATATATTGGTTTAGCATATAATAAAACATCACCAAATGAATCAACAGCATATTCTGATTACTCATGGTCATTAATCAAAGGTGAAAAAGGTGATAAGGGTAGCACTGGAGAAACTGGCCCACAAGGTCCTCAGGGTAAACAAGGAATCCAAGGCGAAAAAGGTGATACTGGCGCTACAGGTCCTCAAGGTAAACAGGGCAACACTGGTCCAACCGGTAATGGCATTAAAAGTATTTCTTATTGTTACGCAAGAACAACATCACAGACTGCACCTAGTGCATCAAGTATAACTGCGACATCCATGCCGGCACTCGATGCTGCGAATAAATATTTATGGCAAAAAGAAACTATTAATTTTACAAGCGGGCAGTCTCAGACAAGTGTTGTGTTGCTTGCCGTTTATGGTGACAAGGGTGATAAAGGAAATCCAGGACCAAAAGGCGATACTGGTCCTACAGGTCCACAAGGACCGCAAGGAGTAAAAGGTGCAGATGGAAAAAATGGAACTAGCTCATATTTCCATATTAAATACTCAAATGATGGCGGCAAAACATTTACAGCTAACAATGGTGAAACAGTTGGTGTTTACATAGGTACATATGTCGATAATACAGAAGCTGATAGTACCAGCGTTTCTAAATATACATGGCAACGGTTACAGGGTGCTCAGGGTCCTAAAGGTGATCAAGGTATCAAAGGAACTGATGGAACAAATGGTAAAACATCATATTTGCATATTAAGTACTCAAATGATGGTGGCAAAACATTTACAGCTAACAATGGAGAAACTGTTGGAACATATATTGGTACTTGTACAGATTATAATAGTGGAGACCCTACAACTGTTAGTTCCTATACTTGGGCTAAAATTAAGGGCGAACAAGGTCCTCAAGGAATAAAAGGCGACACTGGTCCACAAGGACCACAAGGTATAAAAGGTACTGATGGTAAAAATGGAACTAGTTCATATTTTCATATAGCTTACGCAAATAGCGCAGATGGCAAAACCAGCTTTAGTGTAAGTGACCCATCTAATAGAGCGTATATTGGCACTTATGTTGACAATGCACCTAATGATTCAACAGACCCTACAAAATATACTTGGCAATTAGTAAAAGGTGCTCAGGGCCCTAAAGGTGATCAAGGCATTAAAGGAACTGATGGAACTAATGGTAAAACATCATATTTGCATATAGCGTATGCGAATAGTGCAGATGGCAAAACTGGGTTTGATGTATCTAATAGTTCAGGAAAGCTATATATCGGACAGTATACTGACTTTACTCAAGCCGACTCAACTAATCCAGCGTCATATTCGTGGACGAAAATTAAAGGTGAGCAAGGTCCTCAAGGAAACACTGGAGCTACAGGACCACAAGGAATACAGGGAAACACTGGTCCTACAGGTCCAACTGGCAATGGTGTTAAATCCACTGCAGTAACCTATCAGGCCTCAGCATCTGCTACCTCAGCTCCAACAGGAACATGGTCCGATTCGCCTGTCACTACTTCGGTGTCTCTTCCATATATGTGGACAAGAACAATTATCACATATACCGATAACACTACCAGCACCTCGTATTCAGTAGGATGCACTCCAGAAGGTGTGAGTGTAGGCGGAAGGAATTATGCGCTAAAAACATCAAAAGAATGGTCTGAATATTGGACGCCTAGCAGCGGTGCAAACATATGTCGTTCAATATGCGTTGTGAGTATACCAAATACATTTAAAAGTGGAGCAGTATTTACAACGACTATTGAAGTTGAATGGACAAATTTTTCAGCATCTGGTGGGACTTTTTCAATATGGATGCAGGGCTCTCAAGATGGTGGTTGGCATTACAGTAATCCATTCACCTATAATCTACTAAACATCAATAGTACATCCGGATCAAAAGTTTTTACTGTAACAAACACATGGAACGGAGAAGCTACTAATTATGATATCGGATTTAGATGCAACTATTCATCTGGATCGGGCAAACTTAGATGGCGACGTTTGAAAGTTGAATCTGGTAACAAAGCCACCGATTGGTCACCAGCACCAGAAGACCAGGTAGCAGTAGGCGATGTAGTGAATCAGGTAAATTCTGAACTGAAAATCGACGGCAACTCAATAGCCCTCACCACCGGCCATTTTACCATTAGTGCCAAGAATATGACACTGGATTCAGCAGGTAATGCTACTTTTAGTGGAACTGTGAAAGCAGCTACTATTGAAGGCGGAACTATAAAGGGAACTACTATTGAAGGTGGAACTATAAAGGGAACTACTATTGAAGGTGGAACTATAAAGGGAACTACTATCGAAGGTGGAACTATAAAGGGTGTCACAATTACTGGTGCATCTGGCGAATTTACTGAGAGTTTCAAAGTCAATGTACAGACAACAAATCCTAATACAAAAGGAATAGAAACGCATAGCTTTATTGTAGATAACACTTGTACATGCATAAAACATGATATAGCAAATACCAAAGGTTATGAAAATGGCAGCTCTGGAAGCATTACGTTAGATAGATTTGGTATCAATATTACCACGGTATCTTCGGATAATCAGCATGGCACTATCGAAATAGTCGCAGGTTATAATATAAATTTTATATTGACCGGAGATGCATCGTATAATACGGGATACGAATTTAGCAATGGCGATGTAAAAATATATAGTAACGCGATTGTGAGTGGAAATGTGAAATGCAATAACATTGTGACAGCCTCAAAGTTCATAAGTAATTCTAAGGATTTACCAGTCAAAATGTATGCTGGAACAAAAGTTTGCAATTCTGGCGATAATGCTTGCAATTTCTTATCAAATAGCGAAATTAATGACTATTTCGGAGTTATGAACGCATCTAATGGCAATACCGTAGTATTAGTCGCAAATGGTGACGCTAACGCTGCGCCAGCACATTTCGAAGGCACAAGTTATGTAAATGGTGCATGGTATGCAGTGTACGACCGTATTGTTAACGGCAGTATACGTATTAATTATCTAGTAGTATATTTCGGATAAAGGAGATAAAAATGAAAACATTTAACACAACAATAGGTCATTTATATGACATAGAGCAGGAAATTATCAAATCTGGAGTAATGAATATGTCTTTCTCCAGAAAAGGTAGTTTCTCTATTGCTCGAAATTTAAAGAAGCTTACGTCTGAGCTCGAGACTTATAAAGAGGAGAGAGCTAATCTTATAAAGCAGTATTCTGGGGATTCTGACTCAATCAATCCTGAGAATCCACGTTGGGATGAGTTCTATAAAGAATATTTAGAACTTTCAAATGTGGATGTATCAGTAGAGATTAACACAATCTCAGAGGAAGATTTCCCAGAGCAGTGTACGCCTATGATTTATACAGCTCTCGAGTTCATGACAGAAGATAACATTAAGGAGGATTAAACAATGTTAGACACAACAACTACACTTTCAATTCAGGGTTCTTCAAAAGACCCAGCAACACAGCAGAATATTATCACTTTCGAGGCTCGTCTTGAGTTTGATGGCAGAATCAACATGTATAAGAGCTGCCCTGACCGTAAGACATATAATGCCAACAAAACCGTAGCTGATGCTGATTATGACAAGTTTGAGGCATATGCCAATGCTATATTTGATAAGGTATCAGCAGGAGAATCTGAAACAGAGGAGGCGTAAAATATGGACTTTAATGCATTAACTTCGTATTTTGTGCCAGTAGTAGTGATTGCATGTCTTATCTTGGGATACATATTTAAGCACGCATCATTATTCAAGTTCATACCAAACGATGACATTCCAGCTATTCTTGCATTAGTAGGCGGTATTTCGAACCTAATTGTTACTGGATTATCATTTCAGAACTTCATATTGGGTGCTTTAATGGGATTGGCTTCTACTGGTATGCATCAGGCATTTAAGAATTTCGTGGAAAATAACAACGAGGAAAAATAATGGATACCATACAATTCATAGGCTATCTGATTACTTCAATAGTTACATTAGGGGCTTTTGTGGGGGTTGTAATGAAATTTGTTCAGCCTATTAACGATTTGAGGATTGTTATTCAAAAGCTCAATGATGCTATTGATACTCTGACTAGAGATAATCAGGAGCAGAACAACAGAATAAATAAACATGGCGAACAGATTGATGACCTCAACACCCGAGTTGCATCGATCGAATCGAACATGAATAAAAAGTAGCATACACAGGGGTCAGACCTCAACATTACGATTTCTTCAAAATAGTATATGGAGGAATCAAAATGAACAAGACAACTAACAAACTGACCCCTAATGTTATAACTGTAGACATAGATAAGCTATCTTCTATGCTGTCGTGTGGTCATGCAACTGCACGAAAAATAGGAGAGCAAGCTGAAGCCAGAATCTACATAGGTCGCAGAGTGCTGTATTCAGTCAATAAAATTCAAATATATTTGGATAGTATTGCAGAATAGCTATTTAGAGTGATATTTGTTATAATGAACACAACGAAACGTGTTGAATTATTCTAAATAGCTTGCACAACGACTTATGGAGGAAAGATCGTGGCAAGTAGAAAAGATTCAAAAGGTAGAAAATTAAATACTGGAGAGAGTCAAAGAACTGACGGCATATATGCATACAGATATATAAACGCACAAACCGGTAATCGCGAGGCTGTGTATTCTAAGGACTTAAAAGAGCTTAGACGTAAAGAAAAAGAAGTGAACGCTGATATTGACGACCATATTTTAACAGGTCCATCAGTTAAAGATGTTACATTAAATTCTTTATGGGAGGTATATTTGTATACTAAAGTTCTTGATGATGGTACAAAAGCAAACTATAAATCGCTATGGAATGCGCATATTCGTGACACGATTGGTCAATTAAGAATCACAGATGTGAGAACATCTACTATTAAAATGCTATACGCTAAGATGGATAAAGAAAAATATGCCTGCAGTACATTACAGTCAATTCATAACTTATTAAATCCATTATTAGAGTTGGCAGTGGACGATGACTATATTCGTAAGAATCCGGCACGAAGCATTACAATTGGTGATTACGGCAAGAAGACTAAATTCAAAACAGCAATATCCCCAATTCAGCAAAAGCGGTTATTAGAGTTTATGCAGCAAAGTAAAATGTTTAGTAAGCATATCCCAATGATGACAATTATGTTGGAAACATCACTTCGTTGCAGCGAACTAATAGGCCTTACATATAATGATGTAGATTTGAAGAAGAAAGAATTGTACGTAACGCATCAGTTGACATATCGTAATTACCAAGATGGTGAAGGCTGTAAATTTCGCATCAAAAAGACAAAAACTGATGCCGGTAAGCGAACAATACCATTAACAGACGCTGCTTGTGATGCGTTTAGAGCAATAAAGTTGCAGAATTTCCAATTAGGAAAAATATGCTCCGTTACGATAGATGGATATACAGATTTTATATTTGTGACGAAGCATGGACGACCTATGATGCCGAATGGCGTAAATAACGCTTTATATAATGTAGTTAAGTATTATAACGAGTATGAACTGAAAAAGGCATCAGAAGAGAATAGGGAGCCAGTTCTTATTCATCAATTCTCTTCTCATGTTATGAGACATACTGGATGCACTAACATGGCGAGGTCCGGTGTGAACATTAAAGCAGCGCAATATATAATGGGACATGCTAAAAGTGATGTAACATTAGACGTGTATAATCACCTAAATAATGCATTTGATGCTAAGCTTGAAATAAAAAAACTTGAAAAAAATGGTACAGTAATGGTACAGTAAACGCCAAAATTAAGTTAATAGAAAATTAATAAAGCCTGAAAACCCTGTAAAATCAAGGGTTTTAAAAATTACTTTAAAAAAATTAGCACTCAAGGGTTGACATTGCTAATAGGTGGTGGTATGTTATGTACAGATAAAAAATTAGCACTCCAAAATACAGAGTGCTAACAAATTAAAAGCATACTTCAGATGGAGCGTGTGACCAATGGAAAATGAAAACAAAGAACTAGAATTGAGCGAGAGACAGCTTACCATACTGGATGCAATCATCCGCAATTATCTCGCCACAGGAGAGCCGGTTGGCTCACGTACAATTTCAAAATATACAGATCTTAATCTGAGCTCGGCAACAATCAGAAATGAGATGAGTGACTTAGAGGAGATGGGCTATATAGTACAGCCACATACCTCAGCAGGAAGAATTCCTTCGGATAAGGGCTACAGATTATATGTAGACCATCTTATAGAGACCAATGATAAGAAGGAAAAAGAGCTTTCTGATATGAAGGAGCTGGTCATTGAAAATACCGAGAAGATGGAGCAGGTGTTAAAGCAGGCGGCAAAGGTACTCGCAAACAATACCAATTATGCCACACTTGTTTCTGCACCGGATGTCAATCACAACAAGGTGAAATTCATCCAGCTTTCACAGGTTGACGACCAGCACCTGCTTGCAGTAATTGTTATGAATAACAATATGGTCAGAAACAAGATGCTTGATTTATATGAGCCGCTTGACAATGAGACGATACTTAAGCTCAACATTCTGCTTAACACCTCATTAAACGGACTCGCAATGAACGAGATTAATCTTGGAAACATTGCAAGCATAAAGGAGAGAGCCGGTATTCATTCAGGAATTGTCTCTGATGTGATTGATGCATTGGCACAGACTTTCGCGGAGAGTGAGGATCTTAAGATTTACACCAGCGGAGCAACAAATATTCTGAAGTATCCTGAGCTTTCGGATTCCAATAATGCAGCGACACTTTTGTCAGCATTTGAGGAAAAGGAAGAGCTAGCAAGCCTTGTTACTGAATCCCTATCCGATTCCGAGAAGAAGGACAATGGAACAGGCATTCAGGTTTATATAGGAAATGAATCTCCGATCCAGACCATGAAGGACTGCAGTGTTGTCACTGCGACATATGATCTGGGTGAGGGCGTAAAGGGAACGATAGGAATTGTCGGACCAAAGCGCATGGATTATGAAAAAGTAATGGATAATCTAAAGACTCTTAAATCCCAGTTAGATGGAATTTATAAGAAGTCTGAGGATGAAACATAGGAAGGTGGTCAAAAATGCCAGAGGATATTAAAAAAGAAACAATCGACAATGAGACTGCAGAAAACAAAGCAGAAGAGATAGAGATTGAAGGAGCTGATGAGGAAAGCACTCAGGCAGCCGAAGAAGCAAAAGATACAGATGTGAATGAAACTGAATCAGATGATGATGCTTTAGCAGATGCAGATGCAAAAGCAGATGATAAGTCAGATGAAAAGAAAGGTCTCTTCAAGAAAAAGAAAAAAGACAAGAAGGACGAGCAGATAGAAGAACTTAACGACCGTCTGAAAAGACAGATGGCAGAGTTTGAGAACTTCCGCAAGAGAAGCGAGAAGGAAAAATCCCAGATGTTTGACATGGGAGCAAAGACAATAATTGAGAAAATCCTTCCTGTAATCGACAATTTTGAGAGAGGTCTTGCAGCAGTACCGGATGATAAGAAGGATGATCCTTTTATCACAGGTATGGATAAGGTCTACAAGCAGATGCTCACAGAGCTTGATGCTGCAGGTGTAAAGCCAATAGAGTGCGTAGGACAGGAGTTCGACCCTGATTTCCACAATGCAGTGATGCAGGTTGAAAATGATGAACTTGAGTCAGGCACCGTAGCACAGGAGCTTCAGAAGGGCTATATGTACAAGGATTCAGTGGTACGCCACAGCATGGTATCGGTAGTACAGTAATGATGTGTACATCTATCCGGCATGACAGTGAATCAGATTTATATGAATGCAGACAGCATTTAAGGGATTCATGTGAGACAACGGATGGTTACAAATATATTAAACAGGTAAAAACACTATATTTAATAGGAGGAAAATAAAATGGGCAAAATCATTGGTATTGATTTAGGAACAACAAACAGCTGCGTAGCAGTTATGGAAGGTGGAAAACCTACAGTTATAGCAAACCAGGAGGGTGCAAGAACCACACCTTCAGTAGTTGCTTTCACAAAGACAGGAGAGAGACTTATCGGTGAGCCTGCAAAGCGTCAGGCAGTTACAAATGCTGAGAAGACAATTTCTTCTATCAAGAGACATATGGGTACAGATTACAAGGTACAGATTGATGACAAGAGCTACAGCCCACAGCAGATTTCAGCTATGGTACTTCAGAAATTAAAGGCTGATGCAGAGGGATACCTCGGTGAGAAGGTTACAGAGGCAGTTATCACAGTACCTGCTTACTTCAACGATGCTCAGCGTCAGGCTACAAAGGATGCCGGCAAGATTGCAGGTCTTGATGTAAAGCGTATCATCAACGAGCCTACAGCAGCAGCACTTGCTTATGGTCTTGACAATGAGAAAGAGCAGAAGATTATGGTTTATGACCTTGGTGGTGGTACATTTGATGTATCTATCATCGAGATTGGTGACGGAGTCATCGAAGTATTATCTACAAACGGTGATACACACCTTGGTGGTGATGATTTCGATAACAAGGTAACACAGTGGATGATTGACGAGTTCAAGAAGGCAGAGGGTGTTGATCTTTCTACAGACAAGATGGCACTCCAGAGATTAAAGGAAGCTGCTGAGAAGGCAAAGAAGGAGCTGTCTTCAGCTACTACTACAAACATCAACCTTCCATTCATCACAGCTACAGCAGAGGGACCAAAGCATTTCGATATGACTCTTACAAGAGCAAAATTCGATGAGCTGACACATGACCTCGTAGAGAGAACAGCAATCCCAGTACAGAACGCTATGAAGGATGCAGGCGTTACAAATGCAGACCTTGGACAGGTATTACTTGTAGGTGGTTCTACACGTATTCCGGCCGTACAGGACAAGGTAAAGCAGATGACAGGAAAAGAGCCAAGCAAGTCTCTTAACCCTGATGAGTGCGTAGCAATCGGTGCTTCTATCCAGGGTGGTAAGCTTGCAGGAGATGCCGGTGCCGGCGAAGTACTTCTCCTTGATGTTACTCCACTTTCTCTTTCAATCGAGACAATGGGTGGTGTTGCTACAAGACTTATCGAGAGAAATACAA
>OLVO01000524.1_pt1 | contig 44362 bp, 40 predicted proteins | sample 1672571 | NCBI WGS metagenome assembly OLVO01 (sample SAMEA3136700, study PRJEB25190) | human gut metagenome | biome: human gut; feature: human-associated habitat; material: faeces | place: Austria | collected 2013
GTACAGGAGAACCAAATATGAAACCATCATAATCACCAGCAATATCAAGGAATTCGTCAACATGCATTTAAAAATCATATAGAAGCTATATTTGCAACACATTATACATATAAAACATATGATAAATTAGTTGAAGCTCAGGAAAGATATTGTAAAAGATTGCTTGATGATAACAAGTATAATAGTATATTAACACTAGGTGATCAGGTATTATCAGGATTTTTGTATCAGAAATTTGAAGAAGCAATTAATATAAATATTAATATTGATTACAAAGCTGATACAGTAATAGAGTCATTAGATGTTCAGATATATTATGTTATAGAGATGCTAGGAATACTTATTGATAATGCAATTGAAGCAGTGATTATTAATAATGATAAAGTTATCTTATTTGAGATTCATAAAATAAATAATGCTTATGAATTTGTTATTATGAATCCCAATACATATGTAGATAACGAGGCTATTTTATCTTGGTTTGATTGTGGTTATAGTAATAAAGGTAAAGGAAGAGGATTTGGATTATTTCGCATTAAGGAATTATGTGAAAAATTAGGCTGTTGTATATGTTGTAATAATTGTACTATTGGAGATAAAAATTGGATTGAATTTATTTTGATAATAAAAAAGGTAGCTGATTCTAAATGAATCAGCTACCTTTTTACAATCGAAAAATATAATTATTATTGAAAGTCTTTTTCTTCAGGATATGGGTATTCACCAAAAAGTAATAGACTAACCATATTGTCTTTTAATATCCATGATAAGCCTGCTAAGGAACAAAATAAATTACCTAACATATTTGTATCCTCCTTTCAAAAGTATTTTCGCAATAACTAATTGGAGCGAATGTAATATAATAATCCAAAATCCTACTGTCAAAAAAGTAGATGTTGGAATTATATATAATATTAAAGAATATAAAAATATAAACTTTGATGTAAAAAGACGCATTTTTGTTAAATATTGTTTACTATATTGATGTCTATATTTAGATGGAATAGGACCAATATAGTAGCATATTAAAATAGAAAATATCATCAAAATTATTTTTACATATTTGTATATCAATATATTGGGCAATATAATTACCGAAAGCCATAAATATATAATAGATACTAATAAACATTGTGAATATTTGTAGAAATGAAGACCTCCCATTGTACAGCGTAAAAAAATCATTATAAATAAACCAAACAAATAATAGATGATTTGTCTATGAAATAATATTGCCATAATCAGTAGCTTGCTTAATTCCGATAAAATTGTCTTTAAAAGAAATACAACTTGAGCAACTTGATACTTACTTAAATGATATTTTCCTGTTAAATATGTATTTATATTTTTCATAAGCACCTCCTTTGTACATATAAATTAACATATATAGAGAGATTGTCATTTTTTTTGATTTAATCAAGCTATTTTATGGCTAAGTTAATAGTGAAAATAAAAAAATTAAGATATATTTATTAAAAAATGTATTGGATAAAAAATATAAATAATTGGATAAAAATTATGAACGTTTAAAAAATATTTATGTATACTATCATATATGCATTAGGAACATACGGTAATAAATACAAGAATTATAGAAGGTTTAAAAAAGTATGTTAATAATATAATGTATTTAACATACGGAGGTTTTTATATGCTAGATTCACAGATAGGAGAAAGAATAAGGGAACTTAGAGAAATTCAGCATTATACAAGAGAATATTTTGCAGAAAAAATAGATATATCATCCAAATTTTTATATGAAATAGAAACTGGTAAAAAAGGGTTTTCAGTTGATATTTTGAAGAGAATGTCTGAGGTTTTATCAGTAAGTTGTGATTATATATTATTGGGGGAAGATAAAGAGCACAGGACATCAGAGAAAATAGTATGTGTGTTAGAAACTTTAGAGCCTAAGCAGGTGAGCAGAATGCAAGAAATTTTAAAAATATTATATGATATGAGCAATTCAATATAGTTTAGCAAAGAAAAAACATAATTAGGTCAAAATAATAGTATTCTCCAATTTTTAATTTATACTACAATATATTATAAATTAAGGGAGAGAAAAATGAATAGAGAAAAAAGACAATTATATTTGAAACAATTATGTTTAATACGAACACACGATAGAACGCTAAGTAAAGAAAAAATAATTGAATTACGTTGTGAACAATGTAATAAACTTCTTATGAATTATTATGAATCTGGTTATGATTCCATAATAGTTTTTCAAGGTATTGCGATTAAATGTAGCAGATGTAAAAGAATAATGAATTTAAAAAAATATACAGAGGGAATGATTAAGCATAATTTAGATGGAAGTGTATTTAGATTATAATAGAATATAGCCCACCTGATAAGGGCACATTATAAATGGTAGCACCAAAGACGCAGGGGAAACGAATAGAAGATAGATATCTGTTTCCTTATGCGTTTTTTCTATGCTTATTTTTAAAATATATTTTATAATGCAGGAGGTAAATATAATATTTATATGATATTAATCAACTTGTTCGTTTCTATAGCGACAGGAGAATTAATGTATAACATAAATGAAGTTGGAAAAAGGATAAAGTATTTACGAAATAAAAAAGGCATATCACAAGAGCAATTAGCTGAAGAAACATATGTAAGTAAGGAGATGGTAAGTAGATGGGAGAGAGGTAAAAATAGTCCGAGCATAGACTGCCTTGTCACATTGGCATGTATATTAGAATGTACACTTGATTATTTAATATTAGGAGATGATTTTATAAATAAGGTGTATGGCATGTATATTTCTGATGATAAAGTAGATCTGGTAAAAAGAGTTGTGGCTGAATTGATAAAATAATGCAATCAGAGGGATAACTTATTAGCTAATAAATTGTGTTGGTGTTTAGCTTTATATATGTTACAATAAATTAAATGATAATGTTAAGTTATCTGTTGGTTATATATAGCAGCCAATTGTAAAATATCTAAAAAGGGTAAATGAAATGAGTGAAGATCTTGATACAAAAAAATGTTGGAAAGGTTTTGAAATATTAGCGGTAAAAATTGTAAAAATTCAAATTGAGGGGATTCTAAAATATGACAATTTAGAATTTCAAGAAGATAAGGTTCCATTAACTCGAGATCATGGAATCGACGGACAATTGCATATCACATTAAGAGGAAATGATATTACAATTACTGTGGAAGCTAAATTGCGATCAAAAGGTCCTCTCGGTTTAAAAGAATTTGCCTCATCTATCGTTAATTATTTTATAAATTTGAGTGATATTCATTTTGTTGTAACAAATGTGGAATTTTCTGAAGATGCACAAAATATATTAAATAGTATTCAAAGAAAGCGTGAAAAATATTGCTTGAATTATATAGACGGTTCCTTGATACAGAAAAGTATAAAAGAAATTAATTACGACGATTGTAATCCTGAACAAAAAAAACAATTAGAGGATTTGGTTACATATTTTTCAAAACATGATTATTCAAAAACAATTCCTATACAATGCCACCAATCACAAAAAAATGTTAGAAAAAAAATTGTAGAAAATACTTATATTTTACCACAACATATACGTGCTGAAAAAGAAATATGCAATCTGTTGAACCGAGATAATTGTTTTTTAATAGTTGAAGGAGATAAAGGAATTGGAAAAAGCTACGTTATTGATAAAGCATTAGCAAATTATCAAGAAGATTTATCCGTTATATCAATCGACTTAGGTTCTGATTGGTCGCGTCAAACATTATTGTTGGAAATTACAAAGGAATTACTTCAGTTAGATTTCTCAAAATTACTTACATTACTTTCTGAGGATGATAAGGAAGATTTGAATAAGCAAATATTAGATAAAACAAATGAAAATGATGATTATCTAATAGCTTTAAAGCAATTACTTTTTTTTGATATTGATGAGAAAACTCATTATAACTATTTAGTCAGAACATTCTTTGCAAATATATTAGATAAAACAAATATTTCAATAATATTATATTTGTATAATTGTAATGAAGTATCAATGCAAGTAAGTAAGTTCTTTCTTAATTTTCTTCCTGCTATAACAGATAAAATAAAGACTATTATTGAGGTAGATAATATGCCATTTATTCAATCTACTGAGGCATCAATAAATTTTGTACGTTCGCTGCACCAATATTCGCAAGGACAAATTTCAGCTACAATATATTCTATGTATGAATGCAATAAAGCTGAGGCTTGTGAATATATTATAAGAAATTTGAGGTTAAGCAATTCACAGGATATTGCTAATTCTGTTTATTACAAATACGGATGCAATTTAATGGTATTGACAGATGTTCTTGATTATATCAATCAGAATGGGATAAAAACGAAAACAGAGATATCAAAAATGCCGTTAGTCCAATATGGTACATTTTCAAATTATCTCTTGGAACAATATTATCAAAAAATATCTGATAAACAAAAAAAAGCATTTATTTGGTGTTCTGCTATTATAGAATTATTAGATGGACATTTGAATTATGAGCTGCTTATAGAGCTTGAAGATGTACTTGATACTGATAATATTGCTAAATTACTTTTAGATACGCCTTTTTTTGATGAAACAGGAAATTCTATCGTTGTAAAAAATAGTACTTATAAAAATATATTAAATAATGCTATACCTCAATTTGAAAAAATCAGGGTAATTAATTTTCTATTAAAATATAAAACACTTTGGGATTTGCCAGAAGTGCAAATGCAATATAAAGAAAATTGCTTTAAATTAATTGCTAATAAAAACGTTGATATATTAGAAATAAAGGCTCTCATTAAGATGCTTAAAGTACAAAACTTGACTAATCTCAAAAGTCATCTACTATTTTTGTGCTATCAATATTTTGACCTCAATGAACCAGAAAGCCAAAATGCATTATTTTTTTTAATAGAGTATCTTGAAAGTATTAAGGAAAAACAATTATATTGTAGTAAAGAAAATATCGAACTTTTACAGAAAGCAAATAGTTTATGCAAAAATCAAATTGCAAAAATCAATAAAACTAATAATAATACAAGTGATATTTATAAATTACAAGTAAAAATCTATTTACTTTATTATAATCAGCAGAAAACATTGTTTCGTTTTGACATTGCAGAAGAATTTATTGATAAAGGATTACTTTTAGAACATTATTGTCATGATAACGAATTAGTGGGGAAACTGTATTGGTGTAAGGGATTATGCTTAAAAGAACGAGGAATAAAACCTGGTTTTTTAGACTTTATGTTAGAGGGTATAAAAAAATATCCAGATGCAATGTATCTAAAAATATGTTATCTTTCTAATTATGCATCATCAAATTTTAAGACAGATTTGAATAAATCATATAAGGCATTAGCTGTTGGTATACAATTGGCTAAAAAAGCACAATTTATTGATTTAGAAGTATGGCTAAGCAATAATCAAATTATATGTAATCTCACACAGAAAGATTTTTCGGAAGAATGTCTAAATCAAATTGTAGCTATACGAGAAAAAGCAGACAGATATGAATTACTTTCTGATATATCCCGCTCATATAATAATGAAGGTATTTGGTACTTTGAAAATGGAAATACATGCGAAGCCTTGGATTGTCTGCAGCACGCTCTTAATATATTCGATGAATCCGTAACAGATCAACAAAAATTTCTTTTTAGAACAAATAAAATAGTTTTACTTTGGAAAGAAAAAAAGAATATTAGGAATGATTTAAATATATTATATGATTGGCTAAAAGATAATTATCAAATTATTGAAAGTAAATTGAAGAAAACTAGCAATTTAAAAAAAGAAAACAATTATGCAGCTATTTTGTCACTTTACAAGGTCTCATATATTATAAAAGAAAACTGGTTTGCCAAAAAATTGGAGGAATGGTTTAAATATCCCGCATTCAATTCTATAAAAAATGATCCAATAAATGCGTTTGAACCCGGTAACGATATAATAGACAAAGCTTTTCTTTTGAAAAAAGAAATTTTTATCTTATTTTGAAATTGATGGAAAGCATATAATCTGCCATACAAGCACTTGTAAAAACTGTGCATATGTATGGCAGACATTACTAGCATTTTTCATAAATTGCATCAATTAGGTCTTTCCTAAATTCTTTAGAATAAATCAGTAATTTCTCTATATATGTATATATCTCAAAATAAATTGACCATAATTGTTCAAGAGTTAATATAGTATAATTGAAGGCTGCTGATACATATGCAAATTTTCTGGATGCATTCCGTAGGTGCTTGTATTGCAAACCTATTTTATCATAAGATATCATTTTAAAATTTGATTTTGTATCATAATACAAAGAATAAATGCTCACAAAAGGAATATTGGCAACACAAGTTCTCTTTGACTTAAATATTGCCTTTACATTTCGCACATAATTAATAAGAGGTAAAACATCATATTTGCTCATTAATGGAGATTCCAATAAAAATAGTAATTCTGTAAACTTAAGATTTAGAGTGGCTGCTTCATCTTGATCAGACACAAATGATACATAAGCTAAATGTTTCTTTTCTGAGAATACATCATATAAACTTCCGTTATAAACAACATACCCACATGCCGTATTTTTGTAAACAACAGAAAGTTTTTTATCATTTTCAATAGCTTCCAGTAATGTATGTATTCGTTCTCCTTTTGTCAATACATATTCTTCTGTGGAATATGGATTCCAAATGTTAGTGGTATTAATGATATCAAAATAATAAGCAAAAAGATAGGTACCCTCATTTGTATCAATCTCCCATAGTTTATAATCTAATTCGTTTTCAACTATTTCCGAAATGTTTAAAACGGCACATTGCATACAATTTTGGATAATTTGTTTAATATCAAATTCAGATGGTAATTCAGTAAGATAAGGATAAGTATCCATTGAATGTAATTTTATTGCTTGGTACCAATCTATCTCCTTTTTAAAAAAAGGCATTTGTTTTTTTTCTGCTTTAAATCCATATGAAAACATATGTGAATCAAAAAAATTAAATGTCTGCTCTATTTCTTTTGCAGATTGTTTCGCATTTTTTCCAAGGTAATCGGTCAAAAATGGGTGACTACAGAAAAATAGTAATTTTTGTTTTAATGCCGCAATATCATTATATGGCACAACAAAACCATTATACCAATTTTCCAAATAGTCTTTTCCATAACCATTTGGTGTTGCAATAACAGGAATTCCCTGATTTAATGCTTCTAATAACACTAAACCTCCGGCTTCATATTTAGAATGAGTAATCAATACAGAACTTTTTAATAACAGTGTACTTATACCTTCTGGTGGGAGCGTTCCCCACCATATAATTCGATGTTGTTTTTCAAGGTCTGCAAGTTGTGGAATATATTCTTTTATAGTATTTCTAAAATGTTCTATTTGGCTTGGAGAACCACCTACAATCCATAAATTAGGCATTTGTTCACCTATAATCTCATAAGCCTGCATCCATGCAATTATAATTTGTTTAATCCCCTTATTTTTATGTATACGACCAAAATATATAAAATTTTTTAAATTCCACCACAAATAATCATCATTTTTGTTAATGCCTGAAAAATAGCTCAAATATTGTTGCTCTATAATTGTATTTCCGAGTGTATTGATCCGTATTTCACCTCTGCTATTGTAGGCAGGATAAAGATAATGATTGTCTACCTCCAATCCAGCCAAAATAAGATTTTCTGGCGGAATAGCGTACAACTTCTGGATTTCATTTATTTCGGATAGTGACGAACAGATTAAATATTTAGCATGTGCAAATATTTTTTCCTCTTCATGGATTCGTTGCTTTACTATATCTTCTACGGCTCCAGCAAGTTGTTTTTTCTTGCCGTTAGACAAAATTGTATGTACATAAAATGTATTATATTGTTCAGCAAGCTCATATGCTAGCATTCCTGATTGCCAATAAATGCTATGAAATATAAACGAACAATCATTGTATTTTGATAAAATTTCGATAACTAATTGTTTTGAATACGAGTGGTAATTTTGCAAAATGTCCTTGTCAATAGGACCCCAATTACCTAAATTGATTCTATAAAAATCAGAAAAGGGTGTCATGCCTATGTATTCTTCTAAATTCGGATATTTTTTTCGTGTAATATAAATATGGTATATGTTATTTTTCTGTAATTCATGCAAAAGACTTCTTGAATAGGTATTACCTCCACCTATATCGCCTGCTCCAGATGGAATAGTTGGATCACAATGCAAATCAATAATTACAACATATTTTTTCATCTATATAGAACTCCTTTTGTTGTATATTTTACAATTGGCTGCTATATATAACCAACGGATAACTTAACATTATCTATCAAATATTGTATTGATAGGGAAATAATATGAGTATTTAAAACTTTTATAACAAGTACAGATATTCCTATGCATAAGAAAAATATCTGTACTTGTTATAAAAGTACTTAAGATATAATACAAAATAGTGTAAGTAGCATAAATTTTGTATTTTAAAGATGAAAATCCTTTCGTGGATGTCTATTTATTAGAATTTCACGTTGCTTAGAGGTTGCTACATGAGTATATATTTGGGTAATATTAATAGAACTATGTCCTAACATTTCTTGAATATATCGTATGTCTACATCAGCTTCTAATAAACTAGTGGCAAATGTATGTCGGAACATATGAGGTGTTATATGTAAATCAATGGAGGCTAAATTACAGTATTTATTTAACATCCGTCTGACAGCTTGATCATTAAGCATTCTTCCAGATTGATTAACAAAAAAATATTTACAAATATTTATTTCCGAATTATATTCATTTTTATATTGTTGTAAAATATTTATAACTTGTTCATTTCCGATATGAAGTCGTCGTTCTTTGTCCCCCTTACCATAAATCAAAATTGTTCCTGTGGAGAGATTAATATCTTTAGATTTTAATGAACATAATTCGGATATTCTGATTCCGGTAGAAAAAAGCATTTCAGAAACAGCAACATCACGTAAAGCATTTCTTCTTTTATAAGGTGTGTCTGCTTGAGATATTTGGTTATAAATGGTAGCAAGAAAATCTTCTATTGTATTAAGTGGAATAACTTTAGGTAAAATAATGGGGTCCTTAAGTTGAATTACCATTTTATTAAATGGATTAAAATCAATTATGTCTTTATATTCTAAATAGTGAAAAAATGCTTTTATTGATGCAAGTTTTCGTTTGACAGTTTTGGGCTTATAAGTGTTATTAAGAAATGCAATATATTTTTCTAAAGTACAAATATCTAATTGGTCTATCGAAATTTTATTGGTTTTATTAATAAATTGTAATAAATCAATACGATAAGCTTTTATTGTCTTTTCGTCTAGTCTTTTTTGAGTAATGCAGTGATTTAGATAATTGTTAAAATTTTTTTTGATATTTTTCATTGTTAAATACTCCTAAGTTATAAATTTATTTTCTTTTAATTGCAACGATTTATAATATTAAATTATATTTTGACAGATGTATAGTTATATACAATTGACTAATAGAATGAATAAAAAGCTTTCAATTATATTGAAATAAACTAATGCGTACTATACAGGGTAAATACAATAGTTATGAAGAAGGAACTGTTATTATGATAGACTCGTAACAACAGTTCCTTATTTTTATGCGCGTACAATATTATCATTGGTTTATGGTTAAGGAAACTTAATCGCCGCGGATAATTTATGATTAGACAAGCGCTTGATCAAATATTAAATTAGGAGATTTGTGATAATGAATAAAAAGAGAGCACATATATTTACAGCTGAAAAGCCAAAAATGCAATTATCTAGGATTATATCGGCTATCACATTTATATTTGCAAGGCAGAATGGTTATGAAGTTGTTGATGTTATTGCTGATTACAATAGTAATGGTTGCATATCACAGGAAGCAACACAAGAAATTTTTGATGCAATTAATGAAGACGATATTGATGCAGTGTTTTTGCTGACTGCGGAAATGATATCTAGTCATTATACTGATATTATTCAGTTCATACCTGAATTACGAACACTAGAACGTGATTTATATTCAGTAGTCTATAATATTTATTATCAGGCTATGGGGGAAGACCCGGATGTTTTTATAACAGAAAAACCTCAGTGTATCAGACCATATTATATGAGAAGGACAAGGATTTTGTAAGAGAAATTATGTACAAGATAATATTTGAATCTGAAATGGTGATATTTGATAGCTGTGGGAAAAGAATAATGGCTTTTCCCACAGAAGATGAGGCAGACGAAAGTATGGATGAAATGCTATTTGGATGCACCGCAGAACTAGATTGTGGGAGTGAAGGCTATGGAATATAACAGTTTTGAAGTAGGGCAGGCTATACGAGCACAGAGAATTAAGTGCCATAAGACAATTGAAGAGCTTGCATTTGAGGTAAATAGGTCAAAGTACCATATGAATTTAATAGAACTTGGAACAAGAAAAATGGGTATGGAACTGCTTTTTGAGTTGATTACGGTTTTACATACTGATGCAAATAGCGTGCTGGGAATTCCTGCAGAAAATGGGAATACGCTGAATGTATCAATAGATAATCGTTTAAAGCAGCTTAATCCAGAGCAGCAGAAATATTATACAAAAATGTTTATGTATATGTTGGATAATAAGCCAGTATAGAAGGAGTGTTTTATAGATTATGAAGAAAAAAAGAGAAAAAACGATTAATTGCTTTGTTTATTTGTCTACAGAAGGAGATATAAATGGGGCAGAAGTTAGGGAGATAAAGCAGCTAAGATATATCCGAGAATATGCAAAAGCTCATAATATTATAATAAAGAAAGTTTTTCATAGGGATGTTTTGGGACAATATGATGTTAATATACATTTTATGAGATTGACAAGACGAATAAAAAATAAAGAAGCTGAAGGATTGTTGCTTGCTAATATGAGTTCAATAAGTACATCAATTAGGGATGCATATGACAAGGTTGGTATTATCAATTCTGTAGGTGGTGTAATTATAACGGTAGATGAAGGAAGACTAACACTTCCGATTAAAATGATAGGAGGATTGGCTGAATGAAGGAGTTAAATAGAGGTGACATTATTTATGTTGATTTAGGACAACATATTCATAGCTGTGTGCAATCAGGTGTACGACCATGTGTTGTTATTGGAACTTATCCGAGTTCACCAGTAGCCAATGTATGTCCTATGACATCAAGAATGGATAAGAAAGGGAAGCCGGTACATGTAAAGGTTAATAAAGAGAATGTATGTGGATATATAGAAAAGCCATCTTTGATTCTTATTGAACAGACTGTATCTATAGATAGAAGAAAGATTATAAGTAAAATAGGACATATCCCGGAAGATTCAGAGGTAATGGAACTTGTTGATGAAGCAATAGTACGACAGATGCTTAGTGAAAGGTATAAAAATAAATGCAGGAAATAGATGGAAAGAAACTGCTTAATATCAAGGAAGTGTGTGAATATCTCGGAATTGGTGATACGAAATGCAGAGAGATATTAAGAGGAAGAAACGGAATAGGTATACAGATTGGAAATAGATGGTATGCCAATAAAGAAAAATTAGATAAATGGATTGATAATCAGACAAAATAAAAAGTTCACAAAAAGCTACCTATTTTTCATAATATATGTTATTATTTATATGAAATCAGGTAGCTTTTTCTATTGTGTAGGAGGAGCAACATGGGAAAATCATTAAATGGAAAGGAATTAGGTAAAGGAATTACTCAAAGTAAGGATGGTAGATTTCTAGGCAGATTTGTTAATAGATTTGGCAAAACAGAATGTATAAGGTGCAGGAATCTTGCAGAATTAAGAAGAAGGATGGATGAAGCCAAATATAAAGATTATAGTAAGAAAAATTTGGCAAATCCTGAATTATCTGTTGATGAGTGGTATAAGATATGGATGGAAATTTATGAGATTTCAATAAGAGATTCAACCAGACATCAGTATGACAAGATGTATAATAAAGTCAAAGGGGATATAGGCTTTATTAAAATGAAAGACTTGAATACCACTACTATTCAAAAGGCACTTAATAATTTGCCGTCTGATGCATATAGAAAGAGAGTAAGATCTATATTACATTCAATGTTTCAGAAGGCTGTTGACGATAATATTATAGATAAAAATCCGGCAAGAAAAGCAGTATGGAATGTACAACATGATGCTAAAAGGATAAAGCAGCCTATGACATTAGAACAGGAAAAGCTGTTTGTGGATTATATTTATAGACCAAGAGTGAAACAGTCACAGCTTGAACATGCTGAACTGATGGAATTTATGCTGGAAACAGGTATGAGACTTGGAGAAGCCACAGGACTTGAATGGAAAAGTGTAGATTTTGATAATAGTATGATATATGTAAATACTAATCTGGTAACAACAATGGCTATAGAGGAAGATGGAACAGTTAAGGGTAGATATCCTAGATTTCATTATCCTAAAACTGAAATGGGTAAAAGAAAAATCCCGATGACACAGAGGGCAAGAGAATTGCTTTTGATTGAAAAAGAAAGGGATAATGCGATAAAAGCATTATATGAACCAAAAGAGGGATTTGAGGATTTAGTATTTGTATCTTGGTTGAACACACCTATATATGACGATACAATAAGAAGGTCATTATCAAAGTTGACTCAAGAATTAAGAAAAATAGATCCGAACTTTCCCAATGTGTCACCACATATTTTAAGACACACATTTGCTACACGCTGTGTAGAGAATGGAATGAATATTAAAACATTACAAAAATTATTAGGGCATACTAATTTTAAGACTACTATGGATATTTATTCTCATACAACAGATGATGTTCTTTATGAAGAAATGAAGAAGTTTGAACATAGAAATGAGAAAAAAGCTATTTCAGAAAACTGAGCCAAAACTGAACCAGCGAAGGTTTTGGAAGCTAGGAAGTGCTTAAAATGGATATTATTTTGAGGTTGCCGTTGAAACAAGAACATTCCACGACAGAATGTAATTATAACTTATAGATATAAATTTGATATTAAAATAAAAGTCCACATACTTGTGTTAGTGCAGGTATGTGGGCTTTTTTGTGCAATTATGAATTTGCAGGTTGGGATTAGAAAATAATACTATCTTATCAGTTATATATTTCAATAAAATAGCAATGGCTAATATTGCAATTGCAAACTACAATATTGCAAAAAGCGACACGATATGATAAAATTCTTAATAAATTATAAAATTATTATTATTTTATAATTATATTATGAATTTATTTTTAATATGAAGGGAGAACAATATGAAATATTGTAGTAAATGTGGAAGACAGCTTATGGATGGAGAAATTTGTAGCTGTGACCAGCAGGCTGGTATGCAGTATAATGCCAATTATGGTGATTTTAATCAATATCCATATGGACAGGAACAGATGCAGGATGTGGTAAAGCAGACTGCTAAGGGATCTTTTAATCAGATAATTGAATTATTAAAAAGTCCGATAGAACAAGGAAGGAATTTTGTATTTGCAGGCAATGTTGCCACATCAGTGATACTGATATTGATTCAGGCAATCGCATCTGGATTGTTTGCAATAGTAATGAGTACTAAAGCTCAGGATCTTTTTGATAAAGTAATAGGGATGATGTCAAGTTCGTCAAGTGCTTCTGAGATAATGCAGATGAAAACAATGTTAAAAGTACCAGTGTTAAAAGCATTTTTATTAACATTAGTTATATCCGTAGTTCTTACAGTTATATTAGCGGCAATTATTATGTTATTTAATACTATTTCTCATAGTCAGTTAATATTTAATAATGTAATAGCACTTGTATCTTTAAGAAGTATTGTAGCAACAATAATGATTTTACTTGGATGTATAGTTTCATTTATAAATATATATGCAGGAATTGCAGTATTTGCAATTGGCAATATTGCAGGCTTTATGTTAATTGCAGTAGTATGGTCACATAGCTGTCAAGAAACAGCAGATAAACAGATTTATATGATGGTTATTATATACATTGTATTTATGATTATATATATGTTGGCAATACGTATGTGTTGGAAAATGTATTTACCAGACGTATTAAAAATTGCATTAAATCAGATGCAGTCACAATTAAAAACATTGGGAAGCCCAAATGAAATATTCAAGCAAATTATAAACTCAATATATTAAAAGAAAACGGAGTGAAAATATATGAAGTATTGTGAAAATTGTGGTGCACAGTTAGCAGATGAAGATGTATTTTGCTTTAATTGTGGTGTTAGACAAGTTGAAGTACAACAACAGCAGCAACCTTTACAACGGACGGTACCGGTACAAAGTACAACACCGGTACAGCAGCCAGTGAAGCGAAAGATAAATAAAAAAATTATGATACCGCTTGCAATTGTGATTGTTGCAGTTATCGCAATAATTGCAGTATTATCTCAGATTAAAAAAAGAGTAAACTTAAATCAGTATATTTCAGTTGAATATACTGGTTATGATACTGTGGGAAGAGCTTATTATAAAATAGATAGAGAAGGTCTTGCAAAAGCTATATTAAAGGCACAGGGAAAAAAGGATAGTCAAATTCTTACAGATGAGTCAACATTAGATACAGTATATGGTACATTACGTGATTATATGGATGTTTCAATAGATAATGATAATAATTTATCAAACGGCGATACCGTTACATTGAAGATAGAATGTAATGAATATGCTAATTCAATGTTAGGTGTTAAGCTTATTTATAAAGATAAGGAATATAAGGTTGAAAATCTTAATGAAGCACGTCGTGTAAATGTATTTGATAATATAAGTGTGAGCTTCAGTGGAACATCGCCAAATGCAAAGGCAACAGTAAAGAATGATGCTTCAGACTCTTATTTATCAGGTTTGAAATTGACTCTTTCAAAATCATCTGGGATTAAGACAGGAGATAAAGTTACAGTAACAGTTTCATATAGTGAAAAAGAAGCACTTAGTAATGGTTATATTTTAACAGAAACATCAAAAGAATATACTTGTGATAAGTTAGATGCATATATTTCAAATGTTGATGAATTATCATCTGCTCAACAGGAAGAATTAAAAAAAGCAGCTAAGGATAAGATAGAGGCGTATTGTGCACAGAATAATATTAGTCAGGCAAATTTAAATTATGCAGGCACATATACACTTGTTCCTAAAAGTAGTAGTTATTATGGAAATTCAAATCAGATATATGAAATTTATAATGTAGATATAACAGCCAAAAAAAATTATTCTGGTACAGAAACTGTAACACAGTCTGTATATATGGCAGTTAATATAGGAAATGTTTTATTAAAATCAAATGGCTCTATTTCATATAATTCATCTATGTCATTATCTGGAAGAACAACAATTGGAAATACATCTGTAAGTTGTTATGCTAAAGGTGAAGAACTTTATCGTTCTTTAATTACAAAGCAGAAAGATACATATACATATAGTGTAAGTGGAGGCATTAAACAATTTGGAGAGTGATTCTCAAGGAAAATATTAGCTGAAAATAAAGCTGGTAAAGCCATAATGACTTTACCAGCTTTTATAATATAAAGTTAATAGTTAATTTACTTGAAATAATTACATATAATATTTTATTTTTGATTTTAATAAATGTTTTCTGTAATCATACATCTTCGTTTCGAAAGGAAAGCAAGTATGCTGCTGGAACATCTAATGCTTCAGAGATATCGAATAATTTTTCTAATGAAATGGATGTTGGCATATTGGGGGCTTCTATATTACTGATATGTGTCCGACTGACATTGACTAGTTCTGCAAGCTGCATTTGAGATAATCCTTTTAATTTTCTATAGTATGCGATATTTAATCCGATTATTTTGAAATTTTTTTTATATTTATCGTCCATAATGTCACCTTAAATATATTAATGATAAAAAATGTTACTGATAGGTATTTTACAAATTGCCTAAAGTTGCATAAACAATATATTAGTTTGCATATGCAAACTAATATATTGCAAAATACAAAACGATGTGATAAAATTTTTAACGAATTATAAAATTATTATTATTATTTTATAATTACATTTTGATTTGAATTATATACATTTGGGGACTAACACATAACAAAGGGGAATTGTTAAGTTAATATGTCTAAAGAGGTGAATAAATAATGAAAATCAAATTAGCAATTATAGAAAAAGATAAAAATTATCTTAATCGTATTATTTCTGTTTTTAATACCAAATATTCAGATAAATTTGAAATATATTCTTTTACAGAAATAGAAGTGGCATTTGAAACATTAGAACATTCCAAAGTAGATATTGTACTTGTTGATGAACAATATGAGATTGATTTTGACAAAATTCCAAAAAGATGTGGGTTTGCATATCTTACAGATTCAATGGGAGCAGATTCGATAAATAATCAGCGTGCAATATGTAAATTTCAGAGAGTAGATCTTATATATAAGCAGATTTTGAGTATTTATTCTGAAAATGCAGGTAATATTTCAGGTTTAGGTATAAGTGATGATACGTGTAGAGTTGTAGCATTTACATCACCATGTGGGGGGACTGGAAGTTCTACAATGGCGGCTTCATATGCAGTCTATTGTGCTAAAAAAGGGAAAAAGGTCTTATATTTGAATCTTGAAAAATTTGGTTCATCAGATTTGTTCTTTAGTGCGGAAGGTCAATTTGATATGAGCGATGTGATTTTTGCATTAAAAAGTAAAAAGACAAATCTATCTATTAAACTTGAAAGTTGTGTAAAACAAGATGTTACAGGAGTCTATTTTTATTCACAAACCAAAAATTCATTAGATATGCTTGAACTTCAATTAGAAGAGAAAACAAGACTTGTTTCTGAGATAAAACTATCAGGGATATATGATGTTGTAATAGTTGATACAGACTTTGGATTTGATATTGACAATTTGAAATTCTTAAAGCTTGCTGAAAATATTGTATGGACAGGAGATGGTTCAGAAATTTCAAATATGAAAATTAACCGTGCATATAGTGCATTAATGTTGAAGGAAGAAAATGAAGAAGAACCATTATCAAGCCGTATAGTTCTTATATATAACAAGTTTAGTAATAAATCAGGCAGAGCAGTAAGTGGTGTTGATATTACGAATATAGGTGGTGCACCAAGATATGAACACGCATCAACAAAGCAAGTTGTTGAACAGTTATGCAATATAAATATGTTTGAGAAGCTTGATTAAGGTGGTGAAGTAATTGGATTTTAAGCAAGAACAGCAATTTGTTACAAGTATTAAGAGATATGTATCAGAAAATCTTTCTTTAAGTCAGATTAATGATGAAGAACTTGAGGAGAAGATTGAGGAGATTGTGCTTGAAAGAATAGGAACAGAATATTGTTCAATTCAACAGAGAGTTTCAATTGTGCAACAGGTATATAGCTCAATAAGAGGATTTGGATTATTAGATTCAATAATTAGTGATGACACAATTACTGAAGTTATGATAAATGGACCTGATAATGTATTTATAGAACAGAATGGACGGCTTTTTAAAATGGATAAACATTTTGAAAGCCAGAGGAAGTTAGAAGATGTTATTCAGCGTATAGTCGGACTTGCAGGTAGAGAAGTTAATCAGGCTAATCCAATATGTGATACCAGATTACCAGATGGTTCACGTGTAAATGTTGTTCTTCCTCCTATAGCGTTATGTGGTCCAACACTTACTATACGTAAATTTTCTAAGACACCAATGACTATAGAAAAGCTTATACAGTATGGTTCAATAACGCAGGAGATTGCGGATAAGCTGGAAATATTAGTAAGAGCCAAATATAACATTTTCATAAGTGGAGGTACGGGCTCAGGAAAAACAACATTTCTAAATGCCTTATCTAATTACATTCCGAAAGATGAACGTGTTATTACAATTGAGGACTCAGCAGAACTTCAGATAACAGGAGTAGATAACCTTGTAAGTCTTGAAACAAGAAATGCCAATACATCAGGTGCAGGACAGATTACAATTCGAGATTTGATTAAGTCATCACTGCGAATGAGACCGGAAAGAATTATAGTTGGAGAGGTTCGAGGCGGAGAAGCTCTTGATATGTTACAGGCTATGAATACAGGACATGATGGTTCATTGTCAACAGGACATGCGAATTCAACACAGGATATGTTAAGCAGACTTGAAACAATGGTTCTTCAAGGAGCAGAAGGTCTTCCACTTGAGGCTATAAAACAGCAGATTGCATCAGCAGTTGATATTATAATTCATCTTTCAAGACTTCGTGATAAATCGCGAAAGACAATGGAAATCACAGAAGTTGTTGGAGTAGAGAATGGTCAGATTATTCTTAATCCATTATATAAGTTTGAAGAAGATGCAAACAGTACGCTTGAAAAAGTTTCGGGAAGCCTTAAGAGAACTGACAATAAGATGATTAATGATTTTAAGTTAAAGCTGGCTGGTATAAGAACAGAGATATGAGGTGAAGTATGATAGGAAAAAAGAAAAAGAAAGAGCAGGAACCACAGTATTATATGTCAGCAACTAATATTCCAACATATAATTATCGTGTATACAATATGAAGCTAATTGAGAAAATACTTTATTTCATTTTTGCATTTGTTGTGGGTGCGGCAGTAGGATATTTATTCTATGGAGGAATTGGCAAAGATGAATTTAATCAGCCGACCAGATTAACGTGGATATTAAATATTATGATTCCATCAATTGTAGGTGTTATTGCAGGTAAATTATTTATACCAGTAAGAACTAAAGCTTTAATTGAGAAACAACAAAAAGAAATAAGTCATCAATTTAGAGATATGCTGGATTCATTAACAACGTCTCTTGGTTCAGGAAAAAATATAAATGATTCATTTATAAGTGTATATGGTGATTTAAAAATTCAATATGATTCGGATGCATTTATTTTAAAAGAACTGGAAGTAATTATGGCTGGAATACATAACAATGTTGCTATTGAAGATGTACTTGATGATTTTGGAAACAGAAGTGATAACGAGGATATAAAAAGTTTTGCAAATGTATTCAGAATTAGTTACAGAAAAGGCGGTAATATCAAAGATATTATAAGAAATACACAGGAAATCCTATCAGATAAGATGGATATTGCAGAAGATATAGAAACGCTTGTTGCGTCTAACAAGACAGAACAAAATATTATGGTTGTAATGCCAATTATTCTGGTGGGAGCTATTAAATTAATGAGTCCGGAATTTGCAGCTAATTTTGTAACACCAGCAGGACTTGTATCAACGACAATAGGATTAATTACATTTATTGTGGCTTATTTCGTAGGCAAACAGATACTTGATATCAAGATTTAGGAGGGCAAATGTTAGAATTATCAATACTTGATTTTGTATTCATAATATTTGGAGCTGTTGCCTTGATAATATGGATGATTTTATTTATTAAAGGTAATAAATATAATTCTATGTTTGAGGTGTTATCTGAGAATGAATTTAGATTAAAGGATATATATGGTATGGGATATGCAGTTCTTGAAATGATTGGATATAATTACAAATCTAAAAAAGACAGAAAATTAAGACAGGAGCTGGATGTATTATATGGAGAAAAATATTCAGAGTATTATTTAAGAGTTATTCATTCACAACAGATAACGATAGCATTATTAATTTTTGTAATATCGTTTGCATTGTATGGACTCACATCCGAAGTACTAGCGTGCATTATTGGTTTTGCGATGGCAGGACTTATGTATTACTATTTCGGAACAATGACATCAAAGAAAATATTAAAGCGTTCTGATGAGTTATTACACGACTTTTCGGAAGTTGTTTCAAAGCTTGCATTATTAACTAATGCAGGAATGATACTTAGAGAAGCATGGGAAGATACGGCATATACGGGTTCATCTACTATATATATTGAAATGCAAAATGCTTTAGTTGAAATGAATAATGGCGTTTCAGAAGTAGATGCTCTTTATAACTTTGGTTCTAGATGTATGATACCAGAGATTAAAAAATTCACCTCGACAATTATACAGGGTGTTACAAAAGGTAACAGCGAACTTACAATGATGCTTCAACAACAGAGCAAAGAAGTGTGGTCATTAAAGAAGCAGATTGTAAGAAGAGAAGGTGAGAAAGCGGCAGCAAAGCTGCTTATTCCTATTTGCATTATGTTTATTGGAATTCTTATTATGATTATGGTTCCAATATTTGCAAATCTGGGAGTATAACAGAGGCTTTATTAAAACTTATACATAGAGCAAAAAGATAACTTTATAAAGGAGGAATTAAAAATGATGCTTAATACTATGTTAATGTATGCAAACATTGCAAGATTGAAGGTAAAAGATTTCTTTAAGGATGAAAGTGGTGCAGTAGATATTGTAGCAATTGTGGTGCTTATGGGAATTGTTGTAATTGTTGCTTTAGTATTTAAGACACAATTGAATGATCTTATTAAACACTTATTTAAAACGCTTGAAGGTACTGCGGATAATGCTATTAAGTCAGGAGAATAAAAAATAAATTTTTGTGATGAAACTGAAAGGATTTTTCTGAGTAGGTTTCATTAATTAAGTGTTTAAAGAGGGTGATAAAGATGGTAGAAAAATTAAAACAACAATTGAATAAAAGTGAAAATGGTGAAGTAATAGTCGAAGCTACAATTATATTTCCTATCATGTTTATTGTTCTTTTTTTCCTTATCTATATGGGAAATGCTTTTTATCTTAAGGCAAAAGTGGAATCACTTGTTAAGCAGGAGGCTATAATAGGGGCTAATTATTGTGCAGACCCTATGCTTGAGACAATAAAAAATACAGGAAGTGTACCAAGTCTTGATGAATTAGAAACAGAACCATATAGATATATATTTGGAGGTATGGATTCTATAGAATTAAAAGTTTCACAGAACATTCAAAAAGAACTGGGCACAAATACTATAGGATTTTTTAAAAATATGAAACCTCAGATTAATACATCGGGAGATAAGATAGCTAAGTTTAATAATTATATAGTTTATTCAACATTTTCAGTGGACGTTGATTATAAAATTAAGTTTCCAATAAGGCTTTTAGGAGAAAGTAAAGCAACTATACTTCATATAACATCAAGAGCAGAAGTGCCTGTGAATGATACGGCAGAGTTTATACGTAATACAGATATGGTTATAGATTATGCAGAAGAAACTAAAGTTGGAAATTTTATAAAATCAGCATTTAGTAAGGTTAATGATTTCATATCTTCATTTGCAAAAAAGTAGGGTGGTGAATTAAGTGATTAAATTTTTTTCAAAAACAAAAGGTGTTGTATCAGTATTTCTTGTAATAATACTTGTTCCGATGATGGTGATATCAGCATTATTTGTTGATGCGAGCAGAGTATAGCTTGCTGGCAGCGTTGCAGCATCAGCAGGAGATTTGACATTAAACACTGCTTTGACAGATTATGATTCATTGCTTAAAGATATGTATGGATTGTTTGCAACAGCGCAGGATACAGATGATTTGTATGAAAAATTAGAAGATTATTATAAGACATGTATTACTTCTGCAGGGGTCAGTTCAACTGATGCAGATTCATATGTTAATCAGATAATGTCACAATTAGGTCTTGTAGCGGATAACAAGAATACTAATGATATTCTTAATATGGAAGTTACTGATTTTACAGTAAGTAAAAGAAGCGATACATCGCTTGCTAATGCTTCTATATTAAAAGATCAAGTTGTTAACTTTATGAAATATAGAGCTCCAATTAACACAGGATTAGGATTTTTATCATCACTTAATAGTTTTACCACACTTAGCAAACAGACAGAGCTTGTTGATAAGAGAACGGAATACTATAAAGAACAGCAGACTGTTATGGAAGCGGCACAAAGTGCATGGAAATATATAAATGAATACAATAAAAGTGGATTTGTAAGTGATGGTGATTATTTTTCAAATATGAAAAATAATTTTGATGAATATGAAAATGAGTATAAAAATTTAGCTAAAAAGGTTATAAAAGATTTATATGATACACAATCATATAGTGGATTTACAAATTATTCATATTATATAGGTGAAGAAAATATAAAAATTAATGATGAAGAAAAAGAAGTTGCTGTATTTTATACCAATAGTGATAAGACATCAAAGCTTGATACATATGATAAACTGTCTGATTATTCGAATGAAAAAAAGGCAACGGCAGAAAATATAAAAGGCAGATTGGTAGATTATTATAATTCTTATAATGATTTGAAAAAAGCAGAAAATAATCTGCCAGAATATAATGGAAATACATACGGTTTACAGTTCCTTGTGCAGATAAATAGAAAAAATCTGTATGAAAATTGGGTTTTTGCTATGAAAACACTGTATGAGAAGTATAGCAAGCTAAAAAATGCTTACGAAAATGCGGCAACAAATGCTTCTGGTAAGAGTGTAACAGAAGATTATTATACAATATGTGATGAAAATAGTGCACATCAACTTTCGTACTATTATGAAAAATATATGAATCAGTTTGATGCATTATCAGGTGTATTTAATACTACAATATCACAATATAATAGTACATTACAGGGATATGCAAATAATGCAGATACTAATACTGAAGCAACAGCTAATAGGGTTACAGAACTTTATAATCAGATAAATGGCTACAGGGCAACAATACAAAATGCTAAAAATAATATAGAGTTAGCAATACCTTATTTGAATGATGTTAAAAATAAAATTAAATCAGATGGGTCTTTAAAACAAAAGGAATCAGATTGGAAATCCTCTGCAAGTTCATCTGAATTAAAAAATACAACTATGGCAAAGCAAGATTTGGCTGAAATTAATAATTTATCTTCATATTTAAAAGAAAGTGATGTTGATAATCTTATTAATAGATTAAATAATATTGGCTCACATCTTGGAGATATGTTGAATGAAATAGATAGTTATACATTTTTTAATACGCCGATTGGAGAGATAAGTGATTATTCTACATTTACATATATATTAAGTCAGAATATAGGTGATGATAATTTAAAAAATGTTTCAACAGATAGTACTGATTTGGAAAATCAAGCAAACAGCTGGTGTAATGAACGGTTTAATATTGGCTCTTCAGTTGACGTGTCATGGGAAAATCAGTCGGGAACGCAGGCAAATCTTATTAAAGATAAATTAGAATTTTATTCATATTTGTATACACACTTTAATGTTGGTGAAGTTTCAACATCTACAGAAGAAAAAGAAGAAAATACATCAAGTGATAGTGGAAAAGCCTTATATAATAGTATAAAAGATAAAGCTAAAAGTGATGCAGAATCAAAGGCCACTATACCTGATGCTAAGAGTGGCAATCAAATAAGTGAGCAATCTGATTTGCCGTCAAGTGGTTCAGGAGGAAGCGAAACAGCTTCAGCATCTGTAACAGCTGGAGATAATGCAGCTAAAGATACAAGTAAAAGTCTTAGTTCAATGTTTTCAGGACTTGCAGAAAAAATAGTGGATATGGCAACAGAGTTAAGAGATAATCTTTATTTTTCTGAATATGTTATGGGAATGTTTAGTTACGACACTATAGAGAAGGAGAATGAAAAACAACATCCAGGAACTACGGTTACATCAATAACTAACACATCTATTAATAGTGATAATAATTTTGCATATGGTTCGGAAATAGAATATGTAATATATGGTGGAAGTAACAGTGAGAATTTAATAAAAGCATATGGTTCAATATATGGTATTAGGTTAGGATTTAACCTTATATATGCATTTACATCTTCTGAGATAAGAGAAACAGCATTTGCAATGGCAACTCCTATATCTGCGGCAACGTTGGGAGTTATTCCTGCTCCGCTTATACAGGCAGGAATAATAATTGGTCTTGCTTGTTGTGAATCAGGTCTTGATTTGTCAAATTTAAGAGAAGGTGAAAAAGTTCCTTTATTTAAAAATAAAGAAACATGGCAATTATCGGTTAGCGGATTAATAAATTACGCCAAAGGGAAAGTAACAGAGATTGTAAAAGAAACTGGTACAAAAATAATTGATGAGAGTCAGAAAAAATTGTCAGAATTTCTTGATATGACAGATGAGGAATTAAGTAAAGATATTAATGCAAAGCAGGAAGAAATATCAGGTTATTTGGGAAATGCTTATGATACTTTGATTGAAAGGCATGCCAATACAGCTATTCAGAAATTAACGACTCTTGCAAATAATGCAATAGAGGAATATGCGGTAAATCAATCAATAGATAAGGTTAATTATGTATCAACAGCACTTGATAATTGGATTGATGAAGAAGGAAATGGTGTAGATAAGTCAACAGATATTTCATATATAGTAAAAAAACAGGCTGTTGATTATATAAAGCAAAATTATATTGAGACAGTAATAACAGCTATAGAAGATGCTGGAAAAGATGCACAAGGAAATGTAGAAGACATAGCTGCGGAACTTAATGGCGTTTTAAGTAAGGTAAGAATACATATAACAGAAGAAATAAATAAGGCGGGTTCAAAGGTATCAGAATATAAAACACAAATGATAGAAGAGGTTAAAAATTCAATGAGTGAAGGTGCTGATAAACTTAAAGAAACTCTTAATTCAAAGATTGATGGCATATTTGGAAATTCTAACGCTGGTGTTAATCTAAGTAAAGATAATGATAATACAGGAGTTACGTCCCTTCTTTCATTTGCATATAGTGATTATCTTAGATTATTTTTGATTATTGGTCTTTATACAAATCAAGAAGGAGTTATTTTAAGAACAGCAGATGTTATTCAGGTAAATATGGCAAAGCAGCCTAATCGAAGTGGATTTAAGATGTCGAAGGCCTCAATGTATGTTGAATTATCGGCTACAATACAGGTAAAACCTACATTGTTAGCGCTTCCTTTATTTGCAGATGTACAGGGGAATCCAAAAGACAATACTAATTGGTATACAATTCAGTATAAAAACATTAAAGGATATTAAATATGTAGAAATTGTGGTTAAAGGAGAAAAAATGAAAAAATTTATAGTGATTAGTTTAAGTTTAATTGTGACAATGTCTTTGATTGCTTGTGGCTATAGTATTGAAAACAATGAACAAAATAAGGTAAGTACTACGGAATTAAGTGGTGAAAATGAAAACGACACAATAAAAAACGTAACTCAAGCAGTTGGAGAATTGACAAAAATTTATCAAGTTCCGGCAGAGAAAATATATATTAATGTTCCAGATTATCAAGAAATTGAAAGTGGATTTTCAAAGTTATATGTAATTGGACGACAAATTAATATTGCAATTACAGCCGATGATACAATAAAAGTAACAACGTTAGAGCAGGCACAAGAGGGAGTATTCAAAGATTATATAAAAAATATGCAAAATTATGCCACAATTGATGAGCTAAAAGTTGAAAAAGATTCCAAACTTACTGTCAATGGTACGGAAATGTATAAGTTTGAGGGAAAACTTGCGTGTCATGCAGAGACAGGTAATTATGAGCTTTATACAATAGGTTATTCGTTTATTATGGATGGAATTCCATGCAGTATTGAAGGAACAGTTTTAGATAAGTCACAGCCAGACGATATGATAAATCAGGTCAGGAATACTGTTAACGCAATGGCACAGACAGTAAGGAATACTAAGTAATTATTTGAATTTTAGGAAGGAGAGATGGATATGAAAATGCGGACAAGTGAAGAAAATGGTGTTGTTACTGTAGAAGCAACCATCTCTCTCACAGCGTTTATGTTTGCAATTATAACAATACTAACAATAGTTAATATAGCTTTAGTTCAGGCAAAGGTAGCTATTGCTATCAACACAACAGCCAGAGAATTATCACAGTATAGTTATCTATATTCATTAACTGGATTTAACAAGAGTGAAGCTGAGCTTGCAGAGGCAGGAAAAAATGACACACAGAGTATCAGTACAATTATGACAAATGTAGATACAGTGTTTAATGAAATTCAAAATCTTGGTAATACGGGTAAGCAGGAGTATACGAATATAGATGATATTACTAATGCTATGGACTCAGCAATGGAAAGTATTAATAATATGCAGACAGCTGGTGGAAATATAGAAGATGCTATAAAGGATATAGCAGATGATCCCAAGAAAATTATTTATGGTATGTCTAAACTTGTAGCAAGTAAGGGACTTGATTTTGCAAAGTCAAGATTAATTGCAGCTCCTTTATCAAAAGCAATGTGTAAAAAACATCTTGTAAATTCTAAAGGTGGTAATGTTGAGGACAGCTTAAAAGAATTAGGTGTAGTAAAGAAAGCAGATAAGAATACATATTTGGATAGTCTTGATTTTTCTAATTCAACAATATTTCCAAGCGGTTCCAATGAGATAACAGTTGATGTTTCATATGATGTTAAGGTTATAGCTCTTTTACCAATAAAGCAAACATTTCATTTTCATCAAAAAGCAGTAACACATGGCTGGCTTACGGGTGAATCAGCATATCAAAGCCGTAAGGATAATGTAGTTGTTAATAATACATTATGGACAGAGGCAACAGTTACAGAAAGAGCTAATTATATCCGTAATATGGCTATCAAAGATTTACAAGATGAAGGTTATAAAAAGACAGCTGGTTTAACTGATGTTCAGATGTATAGTACGGATAAAAAGGAGTTTGTAATGATTTCATCAATGAATCCATTATATTCAGAAGATGGTGAAGATGTAAAAAGTGTTGATGATTTAAGTACAGAAGCGATAAAAATGTCTATTGAGCGTTTATGTGGAAAAATGAAGAGCACAACAGATGGTTTAAAGACAGTGGAAACAAAAACAACCAAAGATGGAGTAACAACAAAGACGTCAAATGATTGTTCAGGGGCATCGAATAAAGTTATTTTAGTTATTCCTGAAGATACAGGGCTAAAAGAAAAAATGGAAGAAATTATAAAATTATCGGATACCAAAGGCGTATCTATTGAACTTGTACAAAGTTATGGAAATGGTGCAAGCAAAACCACAAATAATAATAGTCAGGAGGAAGAGTAATGAAAATAGTTATTGAATTATTTGTGACATTATTAATCCTTATAGTTGGCTATGTAGGAACATGTCAGTATTTAAAAGGTGATAGTCTTAAAAATATTAATAAAGATTGTTTAAGATTTGGACGTAATAGAATTATTTATTTGTGTGTTGGAGCAATAATTAATATTGGTGTAATAGTTTTATTTAATACTATATATGTTGATACGTTGTTTTTAGAACAAATGAAGATGCTTATACTTATAAGTTTTATATACCCAATGGCAGTTGTTGATTATAAAGAACATCGAATACCTAATCAGTTATTAATTATAGCATTATTTATAAGAATAATACTTTATGTATTTGAATTTATAAATTCAAAAGATGATGTAATTGTTACAATTAAGTCTGATTTGGCAGGAGCAATTATAATAGGGGGATTTTTTTTAATAATCTTATTAATATTCAAAAACAGTATAGGTATGGGAGATATAAAATTATTTGCATTGATGGGATTGTATCAGGGATTATTTGGAGTTTTTAATTCAGTATTTTTTTCTTTGATAGTGTCATTTTTTATATCAATAATATTATTAATACTAAAAAGAAAGAATAGAAAAGATGTAATACCATTTGGACCAAGTATATATGCTGGTACTGTTGTAGGTATATTTTTAACAGGATTATAGAAAGGCGTAAGTTATGAAGAATTATAGAAAATTAGTGCCAATAGTTATGATTGTAGTAATGGTTCTTTCTTGGTATAGGCTTATTTCAAACAAACTAAGTGTAGATAGGGAATATAATAAATATCTAACTGAAGCAAGAAATTATGCAGATATTAATGTAACTAAGTATGCGGTAGAAAATTATAGTAAGGCACTTAGTGTAAAATCTTCAGCTGACATATATGAAGAGGTGGCTGATTATTACTCAAGACAAGAAAATAGTTATGATGCATGGCTTGCATGGTGTGAAACATTTATTGAACAATATCCTAGAAATTCTAAGTCTTATGATTGTATATTACAAAATTATATGTCTGTTAATGATTATTCTAATTGTTATTCTATTTTAGATATAGCAGATAAACGTAATATATCATCAGATTATATTGATTCATTAAAAAGTGAAATTGAATACAAGTACAGACTTGATTTGAACTCCTATGATGAAGTATCGGTTTATAGTAATAATTTTTGTGCAGTGAGAGTTAATGACAACTGGGGATATGTTGATAGATATGGAAATAGCAAGATACAAAAGAAATATAAAAGTGCAGATGCTTTTTCAGGTGCTGCTTGTGCGGCTGTAATTGATAAAAATGGTGATGCATATTTTATAGATAAAACAGATGAAAAAGTTAGGGCAACGAATGAAAAATATAAGCAATTTGGAATACTTATAAATGGAATAATGACGGCACGAAATGAAAATGGGAAATATTCATATCTTGATGAAGATTTTGAAAAATTATTTGGTGATTATGATAATGCAACTGCAATAAATGGAGATATAGGGGCAGTAAAGACAGGTTCTGCATGGAAGATTATTAATAAAGATGGAAAGCAGGTTGGCTCTACAGAATATGAAGATATTATTATTGATGAAAAAAATATTGTTTGTAGAAATGACAGATTGTTTGTCAAGACGGGAAATGGCTACATAATGGTTGATACTTCCGGAAAACAAATTGGTTCAGATGTATATGAAGATGCAAAGTTATTTAGCGATGATACATATGCGGCTGTTAAGCAGAATGGTAAATGGTTTTTTATAGATAAAGAAGGAAAGAAACATTCGGATAATACATATAATGATGCACGTTCATATATGAATGGAATGGCAGCGGTTCTTATTGATGGAAAATGGGGATTTGTTGATTCAAATGAGGAGATAAAGATAGAACCACAATATTATGGTGCAAAAGATTTTAACGAAAAAGGCAGTTGTTTTGTAAAAGTTGGCGATAAATGGCAGCTGCTTAAATTATATAGATTAAACAGGGAGGACTAAGTTATGGAATTTACATACGAAAATCAAGGAGCAAGTACATATTTAGTATATGAGGTAAAAGAATCGGATGTTGTAGATTCATTAAGTCTTGGTATGCTTACGAATAACAAAATTCAAGGTTTGGCACAGACATTATTTACTCAGATGAATGAAACGAGATATATAAAATATAATGTTTCATCAAAAATATCAGTAAGACAATTTTTTAATGGACCAGTTAATAAGAAAAGACTTCTTGGAGTGTTTAGTGGAATTGTTGATGGTTTATTATCAGCAGAAGATTATATGATTGATTCTAACGCAATTGTACTTGATTTAGATTATATTTTCGCAGATGTATCTACGTGTGAAGCGATGTTAATATGTCTTCCTATAAGTAATCTTGAAAGAGAAAGAACGGATTTGGGTGTATTTTTCAAAAATATAATGGTGAATACACAATTTGATTCTACAGAAAATTCTGATCACGTTGCAAAGATTTTCAATTTCCTTAATACTTCTCCAGCATTTTCACTTACAGATTTTAAGATGCTGCTTGAAGAAATCAGAAATGATGGAAATGTAACTGAGATGTTGTCAAATGTTAAGAATGAATCTATTAATAATCAGCAGAATATGGCTCAGAATAATATTAATAACCGAAGTGTTCAGCCACAGCAGGTACCTGTACAGCAGGCACAGTCAATTCCAGTGCAACAGCAGCAAAGAACAATTCAAGTACAGTCAAAACCGCAAAGTCAGCAGGCTCAGCAGTTTCAGCAGCCTGTAAGACCTATGCCTAATAATAGACAGATGAATATACCAAATGGTAATATGCCTAATCAGCCAATTAATCGTTCGTCACAGCAGTTCCAGACAAATCAGCAGTCAGGGACACAAAAGGAAATGAGTTTATTTTATCTTTTACAGCATTATAGTGCAGAAAATGCAGCTATATATAAAGCACAAAAAGCAGCTAAAAAGGCAAATGCTCAGAATAATATGGCTTCAGGGAATATGGGGATGCCAGAGGCTGGAAATAAGCATAAAAGAGATAAAAATCCCAAAATGCCAAAAGGACAGCCACAGTCTGGTAATTTTAATGTTCCAGGAATGCCAGAAGGCAATGGAATGAGAGTTCCATCTATGCAAGGAGGAAATGTCAGATCACCTATGCCAGGTATGAATGGGCAGCAGAATTTTGCAATACCGGGACAGCAGAATATGTCAATGGTTCAAAACAGGGTTAAGCAACAGAATGTTACTCAGCCACAGCAGTCTGTTCAAAATGAATATGCAGCCACAGAAGAACAGGTTGGTAATGTAAGAGCTGATTATAATAATCCATCACAGAATAAAGCACAGGAATATAATCAATCGTTTGTACAGACACAACAGCATAATCAGGAACAGCCACCTATGCAGGGACAGCAGATGAATTTTGGAGAAACTACCAATCTTGATATGTTAAGAAATGGCGGAACAACTGTTTTAAATCCAAGTATGAGAAACCCACAGATGATTTCACCTAACTTAATAAGGATGAAAAACAATGAGAAAATTATGATCAATAAGCCTGTATTTAGAATTGGAAAAGAAAAAAGTTATGTTGATTATTTTGTAAGTGACAATACAGCAGTAAGTAGAAGTCATGCAAATATTATAACAAGAGATTCTAAATATTATGTAATGGATACTAATTCGACTAACCATACATATGTCAATGGAAAAATGATACAGAGTAATATAGAAGTTGAAATAGAAAATGGCGATAAAATTCGTTTTGGAAATGAAGACTTTGAATTTAGAATGTTTTAATTATGGTTAATAGTAATAATTATTTAGGCTATATTAACATAATTATATGCAAAGGGAGGTAATAAATAGTGGATTTTATTATTTCTGCAACAACCGATATAGGAAATACAAAAAATACTAATCAGGATAGTTATAATGCCAGAGTTATTAGAACACAGTCAGAAAAAATGGCATTTGCAGTGTTATGTGATGGTATGGGTGGATTATCTAAAGGAGAAGTTGCAAGTGCTTCAGTTGTTAAAGCATTTTGTAACTGGGTTGATATGAAACTGCCAATATTGTGTGAAAATGGTTTGGAAGATGCAGATATTCAGAAAGATTGGTGTGGCATAGCAATAGATTTTAATGAAAAAATTAAAAATTATGGAAAAAAATGCGGATTAACATCAGGTGTTGGAACAACGGTTACAGCCATTTTAATAACAGAAAAGAAGTATTACATAATAAATGTAGGTGATACCCGTGCGTATGAAATAATGGATAAAGTGTCAGTTCTTACTAAAGATCAGACAGTTGTTTCAAGAGAAGTAGAACTCGGGAATCTGACAGAAGAACAGGCAAAATATGATGCCAGAAGAAGTGTTCTTTTACAGTGTATTGGAGCATCTGATTACATATATCCAGATATATTTATTGGAAATACCAAAAAGGATGCCGTGTATATGTTATGTAGTGATGGTTTTAGGCACGAGATAAGTAATGATGAAATATATAATTATTTAAATCCGTCAGTTATGCTTGATAAAGATATTATGAAGAAGAATATGGATACGCTTGTGGAGATAAATAAGCAAAGGCAGGAACGAGATAATATTACAGTTGTATCTATAAGAACATATTAGATAAAGGAGAAAAAAGATGCTTGAAGTAGGTTCACTTGTTGATGGCAAATATAAGATCCTTAGTAAGGTTGGACAAGGCGGTATGAGTGTTGTCTGGATGGCGATTAATGAAAAAGCTAACAAAACATGGGCTGTAAAAGAAGTGCGAAAAGATGGTGTTTTGGAATTTGAAGCCGTTAAGCAGGGACTTGTCGCTGAAACAGATATTCTTAAAAAGCTTAATCATAAAAACCTTCCTAGTATTATTGACGTTATAGATAATGAAGATTCATTCATTATAATTATGGATTATATAGAAGGTAATTCTCTTAATAAGGCTTTAGAAGAGTATGGAGCACAGCCACAGGAATATGTTATTGAATGGGCAAAACAGCTTTGTGATGTACTGGGATATTTACATTCCAGACAGCCGGCAATCATATATAGGGATATGAAACCAGCCAATATAATGTTAAAGCCAGATGGAAATGTAACACTTATTGATTTTGGTACAGCAAGAGAATTTAAGGAAAAGAACCTTGCGGATACAACATGCTTAGGTACAGTGGGGTATGCGGCACCGGAACAGTTTGGTGGAATGGGACAGACTGATGCAAGAACAGATATATATTGTCTCGGAGCTACATTGTTTCATCTGGTTACAGGCTGCAATCCAAGTGAACCACCATATGAAATGAAGCCAATAAGACAGATTAATCCTGAATTATCAAGTGGCTTGGAAAGAATTATTCTTAAATGTACACAGAGAAATCCAGATGACAGATATCAGTCAGCAGCGGAGCTTATGTATGCATTAGATCATTATAAAGTTATTGATGATGAATATAAAAAGAAGCAAAAAATAAAACTTAGTGGATTTATAGCTGCATTGAGTTTAAGTGTAATATTTGCTGTAAGTGGACTAAGCTTTAATATTGTTGCACATAAAAAGGCATCCGAAGAATATCAAAGAGTATTGCAAAATGCAGAGGATACATCTAATTATAATGAAAAAATAAAATTGTATCAGGATTGTATAGCAATACCAAATCAAGGCGGAAACAAAGAAGCTTATCTTGGATTAATAAGAGCGTTTCGTGATAATGATCATAATTTTACTGATAGCGAAGCTAATACATTAGACAAGCTGATATCGAATAATAGGGATGAATTAATAAAGAATCCTAAGGATTATGCGGATATATGTTATGAAACTGGAAAGTTATATTGGTATTACTATCAGGAAAATGCTAATAAACTTACCTCAGCTATAAATGCCAAAAACTGGTTTGGAAAAGTTAAAGAATATGCTCCAGATGGATATGAGAACAGAGGGACGGCAGAAGTTTATTATGCAGTGGGAGACTTTTATTCGACAATAACAGAATTACAAAAAACAGGTGAGGATAGAGGGATATATCAAGATTTCTTCAATAATCTTTCATTGCTTATGGAATCTGTTGGTAAAAATGACAATGAAACAGAAATCGTCCGTTTAGAGATGCTTGAATTAGCAAGAAGTTCTATACAACAATATGCTACCAAATTTAAAAGAGATGGAGTTGAAAAGCAGGACATAGATGCAATGCTTTCAGATATTGAATCAATTGCAAGTAAGATGGAAACTGATTTGACTTTAAAAAATAACATTTTAAATCTTTTGAACGATACGAAATTATCAGTTGCAATTGATTATGGAACTGGAAATGGAGGTAACTGATATATGTCAATAGAAAGATTACAAAGTATGTCGACAATATTTTATATAATTGCAGTTGTTTTGCTGTTTATAGCAATTGCTTTATTTTTCCTTTTGGATATAAGAAGGATAATTGGAGATTTAACTGGAATTACAGCACGTAAAGCAATAGAAGATATTAGAAGACAAAATGAAAATACAGGAGAAAAAAATTATAAGTCAAGTCCTGTTAATGTTGCAAGAGGAAGGCTTACAGATAAAATATCACCATCTGGTAAATTAATAAAAAGCACAGGTGGAATAGGAATTTCTCCACAGACAGAAAAATTCAATACATCAGAACTTAGTCCTGATACAGGAAATACGGAAGTGCTTAATACAGGAATGAATGAAACGACAGTATTATCACATTCAACTAATGAAACAACAGTATTAAATAAAGAATTTTGTATTGAATTTGAAATTGGATATGCAGAGAGTAAAGAAATTATAGAATAGGAGAAAAATTATGAAAGGCAAAAGAAAGCTTATAGAACGTATTAATGCATGGTTTCTTGTAATATTAATGGTTATTTCAATTATTCCATTTAATGTATTTAGAATACGAGCTAAAGCAGATTCACAGACTAATGGTTATTCTATTACAGTCAAGGACGAAGCTGGTGCATTAATTGATGGCGTTAATATTGAATATTTAATAAAAGCTGGAAGTGAAAATAAGTCGGGTAATGTTGTGACAATTAATGGTATTGCGTTAATTGCAGACATAACCTCCGATTTAATTGCGAATGCAGCAACAGACGGAACGACAGTAACTATGGATATTACAGCTACGAAAGATGGATATGTTAAACATACAAGTACTAATATACAGGTAGTCAATGACGTTGATAATATTGATGTTGAAATACATAAGAAAGCAATTGATGACACATTTGCTTTTACTTTATCAACAGCTGAGATAAAATATGGTGAGGATTTTACTAACACAGCTGCGAGTTCAAAAACAGACCGTGCTGGTACTGTAACATATAGTGTTGAGTCAGGTGATGAGTGTATAAGTGTAGATAATGATGGTGCTATAACTACACTGAAAGCAGGAAGTGCAACTATTAAAGCTGTATTGCCTGAGGACGAGAACTATCAGGAATCACAGGCAACATATACTTTAACTATAAATAAAGCAGATGATTCCAATTTTGAATTTAGTGATCCTGCTCCAGGGTATATTATATATTCAGAAAATGGAACATATGTTAATAAGGTATCTGGTGGTTATGGAAAAGGTGACATAACATATGAGATTGCCAGCGGAGATGATTATGCAACTGTAGATAATGATGGAACATTACATTTATTAAAAGCAGGAAGTGTTGTTGTTGAAGCAAAAAGGGCTGCTGATGATAAATATAAAGAAGTCAAAGCACAATATACAATTGAAATCAAAAAAGCATCTCAGAAAATGCTTCAGTTTGAAATAGAGACACCAGAAGATGCAGCTATAACAGATGGAACATTTAGTAACGAAGCGTCAGGTGGTAATGGTACAGGACAAATTATATATGAGATTACAACAGGTTCAGAGTATGCTTCTATAGAAGATAATACATCACCAGTTATAACATTAAAGAAAATTGGAACGATAGTAGTAAAAGCAACAAAATTAGGAGATGAAAGATATGAAGACTCTTCTCCAATAACTTATACACTTACTATTAAGAAGGCTCAACAGGAAGCACTAGAATTTTTAACAACTAATCCAGAAATTACATATTCAGAGAATTGGACTTATACTGTTGAAGCATCAGGTGGAAGTACTAGTTCTGCAATTGCATATTATATAGTTGATAACGGAAATAGAGTTACAGAGAATGATATTGCAAGTATTGACACAGCAACAGGTATTGTTAAATCTAAGGGATATAAAACAGGAATAATTACAGTAGAAGCGGTTAAAGGGGCAGATGATATATATGAGGAAGCTTCAATAGCCTGCAGTATTACAATAAAAAAAGCAAATCAAACAGAAGTTAAGTTTAATAAAAACACTGATAAAGTTACATATGGTGAAAATAATAATGAATACAACAATGTAGCTATAGGAGGACAATCAACAAGTGATATTAAGTATAGTGTAAAAGAAGTTAGTAATACACAATCAGGGGTTCCTTGTGCAGCCGTAGATGTGGATACAGGAAAAGTAACTATTAAGGGTTCTGGTACAATTACTGTAGTGGCTGTAAGAAATGGTGATGATTGTTATCTTGATTCCAATAAGGCATATTATACATTAACAATAGATAAAGCAGAACAGAAAGGCTTTAAATTTGATAATAATATGCCACAATCAATCAAATATAATGAGAATAATAATGAATATACATTAGCAACAACGGGTGGTAATGGAGATGGAGAAGTAAAATATTCAATTGTAAGTGGTGATGCTATAACAATTGATGGTAATAAGATTAAAGTAAAAAAAGCAGGAAAAGTAACTATTCGAGCAGAAAAGGCATCTTCTGATGGTTATAAAGCTGCTATTGATGAATTAACAATTGATATAAGTCCAGCAGAACAGTCAATTAAATTTAATGATACCAATACACAAAAAGTAATATATGGTAATAATTTTTCTAATGCAGCAGTCCCAGTAGAAAATATAAGTGTACCGGACAAAAAAGGATATGCAGTGGATACTGTTATAACTTATAAAGTTATAGAGGGTGCTAATATAGCAGAAGTTGATAATAATGGTAAACTTAAATTTAAAGATAATAGTATAGGTACGGTGACTGTAGAAGCTGTTAAGGCAGGTAATAATTGTTACGCAGCTGCACAGGCAACTTATACTATACAAGTAGAATATCTTGAAACACCTTCACAGCCATATACAATATCAGGAGAAAAGTCATCTGATAATATATGGTATAGAGGTGATGTTACTATTATTCCAGCAGCAGGTTATAAAGTTAGTTATTCTAATAATTTAACTAATAATATATGGGAAGACAGCTTGAAAATAACTGAAGATGGTTCACATACTAAAAAAATTTATTTAAAGAATGAATTAGGAATAACAGGAACTATAAATATATCATCAGACGAAATCAAGATTGATAAAACAAAACCACAAAATCTTACTATAAGTTATTCAAAATCAGTACATGATATTTTGTTACAGGGAATAACATTCGGATTTTATAAAGCACCAGTAAAAGTTACGATAGAAGCAGAGGATTTGACATCAGGAATAAAGTCATTTGCATATTCTTATAAAGTAGATAATGGTGTAAGTGGTGTAAATGCCGGAAAGAGTGATGTTGTAATAGCACAGGGAGATAATGCTTTTAAGTCAGATGGTAATAAAGCTCAGGCAGTTTTTGAAATACCAGCTCAGTTTAGAGGAAAAGTCAACTTTACTGCAACGGATTGTGCTGATAATAAAAGTGACATCTGTATTGATAATGATAAAACAATAGTTGTAGATGAAATAACAAAAGGAGTTAGCGTATCTTATGATAATAATGATGTGAAAAATTCATCTTATTATAAAGCAGATAGGACAGCAACAATCAGTATAGATGAAGATAACTTTTTTGTAGAGAGCCTTGAAAAATTAACTGATGCATCAAGACCAGATGAGATTATATCAGAACATTTAAATATAACTGTTACCAGTATAAATGATGAAGGTGTAACTACTTCAAAAAAGTATCAGAATAAGGACGATTTTAAAGAGTGGTTTAACAAAGGAAGCGATGGTATATGGAGAGCATCTATTGAATTTACAGAAGAAGGCGATTATACATTAAATATTCAATACTCAGATTTTTCAGGAAATGAAGCAAAACCATATACAAATAAATTTACGATAGATAAAACTGCACCACAGGTTAGCATAGAATTAGATAAAGAAGATGCTATAAATGGAGAGTATTACTATAGAAAAGCAAAGGCGGACATAGTAATTAAAGAGCATAATTTTGACCCTTCAGATATAAATGTAAACTGTGTTACTAAAGATGCAGATGATAAATCTGTTAATGTCAAAGATTATCAGAAATTATTAAGAGAAGGTAATTGGGAGCAACAGGGCAATACTTATACACTTAGAAATGTAGAATTTGATACAGATGCTATGTATTCATTAAAGATAGATTATAAAGATATGGCAGGAAATTCACAGCAAAAAGAGGCTGAGACAGAATTTTGTATTGATAAGGAAAAACCAGAAAATCTTACAATAAGCTATTCAAAGTCAAAGAAAGATGTAATTTTGCAGTTAATTACATTTGGATATTATAAAGCACCTGTAACCGTTACAATTGCAGCAGATGATAAGACATCAGGAATAAAATCATTTAAATATTCTTATGAAGTAGAAGAAGGGGCAAGTACTGTAAATACTGGTAAAAAAGATATTGTAATATCTGAAGGTGACAAGAATTTTAAATCTGATAAAAGTAAAGCTCAGGCAGTTTTTGAAATTCCAGCCCAATTTAGAGGAAAAGTCAGCTTTACAGCAACTGATAAAGCAGAGAATGTAAGTGAAGTTTTTAAAGATACTAAAACAACAGTGGTAGATGATATTAAACCAGAGATAAATATTACGATAGATGGAAAGAATAAAAGCAACCAATATGAAGAGTATTATAAAGATTATCCTGTTACAGCCAATATTCAAATAAAAGAAGCAAATTTTGACAAGGATTCTGATGACTTGAAAATAAAAGTTACAACAGAGTTAAATGATGGAACATTAACCGAAAAGACATACAAGGATAAGGATTTAACAACAGGATTTTCATATAATGATAAAGATGATATCTGGGTAGGCAGTATAGAGTTAAATAATGAATATGAAAGTAAAGATGCCAAGTATATAGTTAGTGTTGAGTATACTGATTACTCAGGTAATGCTGCGGATAAAGTAACGAAGCAATTTATTGTGGATAAAACAGACCCAGTTGTAAAGGTAGATTACTCTAATAATGATGTACGAAATGATAAATACTTCAATGCTGATAGAACAGCTAGAATAACAATTATAGAGCACAACTTTAATTCAAATGATGTAGAGTTAAAAGTAACAAATAACAAAGCTGTTGATAATGTTGCAGATTTTGCTTCATACTTAAAGAATCCTTCAAGCTGGACAAATAATGGAGATATTCATGAGGCAGAAATTCCATTTACAGTTGAGGCATATTATACATTTGATATTTCATATACAGATATGTCAGGTAGAAAAAACACCTATGTTGATTATGGCAATTCTAAGGCTGTTAGCGAATTTGTAATCGATAAAACAGCACCAGTCAATTCTGATATTACGATAGATAGTACTTCGGTTCTGGCTATAAACGGAATAGCATTTGAAAGATTTTATCGTAACGATATTACTTTAAAATTTACAACAGATGCTGATATTAGTGGTATTAAATCAATTAAATACCAGAAAATTAATCAATTAGCAGATTATGATGTGAACGGAATATGGAATAATTATGATTCACAAAATGGTGTTTTAATAAAACCTAGTGAAAAATTTGTAATATATTTCAGAGTAGAAGATATGTCTGGTAACGTATCAATTGTCAATTCAACAGGTATAGTTGTTGATGACAAAGCACCAAGTGGTGAAAGTGCAGCACCACAGATAGATATATTGCCTGATGGAGCTAATAAGAATGGTCTTCATAATAGTAATGTAAATGTTGCAATGAAAGTTATTGATCCTAAATATTCAGGTAATAATCAAGATGTTAATGGATATTATTCAGGTATTAATAAAATAACTTATAGAATATATACCAGAGACACAGATGCGGTCGAAACAGGAACGTTGCTGGATATAGCTTCAGATAATGTTGCAGGTGCAATATATGATAATGATAAACTTATAAGTTCTTGGAATGGTAATATTGTTATTGACTCACAGAAATTTAATTCTAATAATGTAATATTAGAATTAACAGCATTTGATAATGCTGGTAATGAACGAGTTACTAATAATGAAATGATAGGTCAGTATATAAAAATAGACACAACTTCTCCAATAATAGATGTATCTTATGATAACAATATTGCAGATAACAATGTATATTTTAAAGAAAGCCGAACAGCAAGAATTCAGATAACAGAGCGTAATTTTAATGCAGATGATGTTAATATAAACATTGTAAATACAGATGGTGTAATTCCGTCAATTTCAGGATGGGAACAGAACTCAGGCAGTGGAAATATGGATGATACTACTTGGATAACATATGTTACATATGATGCTGATGGAGATTATAGTTTTGATATTAATTATAGTGATATGGCAGACAATGCAAATCAATCAGTAAATTATGCAGAAGAAACTATTGCAGCTAATGAATTCACAATAGATAAGACTTTACCGGTAATAGAAGTTAATTATGATAATAATGACGCTTCTAATGATAATTATTATAAATCGGACAGAGTAGCAACTATTACGATAACAGAACATAATTTTCAGGCAGATAGAGTTAATGTTAATATAACTGCAATGGATGATGGAAATGCGGTTTCGACGCCAGATATAAGTGGCTGGTCTTCAGATGGAGATAGAAATACAGCTACAATTAATTATAATAGTGATGCATATTATACATTTAGTGTTAGTACTAATGATATGGCGGGAAATATAAGTGAAGAATTTGCTGAACAGAACTTCTATATTGATAAGACACTTCCTGAGCTATCAATAACAGGAATTGATAATAATACAGCTAATAGTGGAACTGTAATACCAGTAGTTTCATATTCAGATACTAACTATGATGAGTCAATGGTTTCAATTACGCTTACAGGTGCTAACCGCAAGAGCGTGGAATTAGATGGAGCTTATTCAGATCAACATAATGGACGAGTATTTACATTTAACAATTTTGATAACAATAAAACCATAGATGATATTTATACACTGGATGCAAGTATAACTGATAAAGCAGGTAATACTTCTACACAGATAATAGTATTTTCTGTAAATAGATTTGGTTCAACATATGAGCTGTCTACAGAGACAGAATTTCTTAATGGAAAATATGTTAAGCAGGCGGAAGACATTATTATATCGGAAGTTAACGTTGATAGGTTAAATAATATTAGACTTATATTATATAAGAATGATGAGACAATTAATCTTAAGGAAAATGTTGATTATCAGATAAATATAACAGGTGGAAATGGTGAATGGTATCATTATACATACGTTATTTTTGCAAAGAATTTTACAGACAATGGAGTATATAGATTAACTATTCAGTCAGATGATGAAACTGGCCGTACACAGAAAACTGACCAGGATACCAAGAATGTGGAGATTCAATTTGGTATTGACGATGAAGCTCCAATAATTAATGTAAAAAATCTTGATAGCAGATCAACATATGCAGTTGAGGATAAGGATGTTGAGTTAACAGTAAGAGATAATTTAAAACTTAGTAAAGTTATTGTTGAATTGGATGGTAATGAATATAGAGTATGGTCAGATGATGAACTTGATCAAATTGTCAAAGATGGAGGTAACTTTACATTTAATATTAATGGAGATTCAACATCAGCCCATAATCTGCTTGTATATGCTGTAGATGCAGCTGGCAATGGTGAAAAAGCAATGGGTTCAGATGCACCATCGAATATTGTTAATATATCAGATTTTTATGTTACTACTAATAAATGGGTACAATATTTTAATAATAAGCCATTATTCTATGGAAGTATTATTGGAGTAGTGGTACTTGCTGGATTGGCAGTAACATCAATAACTTTGAAGAAAAGAAAATTAACAAAAGAGTCATAAGATGGAGGAAAATATGATTGAGTGTCTTAATTGCCATACAGTATGTGATGATAATGCTGAAATATGTAATGTATGTGGTATGAAATTAAATACAAGCATACAGTATGAGCAGAATAATAGTGAAGCTGGACAGGGGTATGATAACCAGTATGCACCTAAATTACAGCTTCCAAGTAATAGAAATATTGTAAAATACATAATTTTCAGTATTCTTACATTAGGAATTTATTCTATTGTAATAGAAAGCCAGATATCGGGTGAAATGAATATAGTAGCCAGTCGTGCCGATGGAAAGAGGACAATACCATTTTTAGGAATGCTGCAGATTTCGGCAATTACTTTAGGAATATATGGATTGGTTTGGAATCATTCATTTGCTAATAGAATAGGTGCTGAATTGAAAAGAAGAGGATACGATTATCAATTTGGTGCTAAGGATTTTTGGCTTTGGAATGTTTTAGGAGCTTTTATAATTGTGGGTCCATTCATATATTGTTATAAGAAATTGAATGCAATGAATATGATAAATGCAAGTTATAATATATATGGATAATAAATTATAAAGTATTAAGATAAGTAAGGGGTTATCGTGTAAAACGTTGTTGATATAATATGTAAATTATAATATTTATATATTATAGAGATTAAACTTAGCACGACAGCCCCTTTACTTTTTCGTATTTGATTATAAAATCAGACAGGGGGATTTATGATTGTATCTGTAGACAAGAAAACTTTAAAATTAATATTAGTAATATGTATATTAGCAGTAAGTGTATGTGCAGTAACAGGTATAAATGAGTTGATTAAAACTGCCGATTATATGCAGGCAGATGGAATACTTTTATCAATTGACAGATATGTTGATACGGGATTAAATAATTATTCTGGTACACAAGTTATAAGATATAAAAAATATAGTTATATAGTGAATGATAAAGAATATATATGCCAATATAGAACATATCTTTTATTTAAATCTAAAATAGGTAGTCATAAAAAAATCTATTATTTAAGTTCAGACCCTCGAAAAGTAAGAGATGAATTTAAAATAAAAACATCAATAGCAGGAGGCATATTTTTTACTTTTTTTGGTGTTATGATGTTGTTATTTATACGAAAATCTAATGAAGAAACAATGGATTATCAAAAACAACCCAAAATAAAAATATAAAGTAAGAGGATATTAATAATGAGAGAAAAAGAATGAGAAAAGCTCTTAAGGATAAAGACAACTGGACGTGATGACACAAGGTCAGATACATTCAGGTATCCATATGAACCAACCTCATACGATGTATTGGAAAGACTGGCTAATACAGGATTTATAGGCAAAAATAATACGTTGTTAGATTATGGCTGTGGAAAAGGCAGAGTAAGCATTTTATGGCATATCAGACAAAATATCATTCTATTGAGATATTCAAGAGCGTGCTGGCAAATATTATAGACAGCTATTATGAGGCTCAAAGGGAAATGCTTATTATGTGTTATTATCCGTCAGATGAGTATCTTATGTGCCTGTCACAGGAATATAATGTGACATTTGTTGAAGAGATTGATTGCAGTGATGTATCGGACGGAGAGGCTGCGAGGGAGAAGATAGTTGTATATAGAGTTGGGGAGGGAGAATAAGAGATAAATATTATTTTGAGTTTTTAGAAATAGTTTTAGAAATAGTTGTTTTATTCAATATATTATTAGGAATAGTTATAAATTGATTTAATTTAAGTTAAATCTGAATTTTAACAACTGAAATATTTAAGTTGTTGGAGTTTGAATTTAAGTTATTTTGATAAAAATTTAAGTTAGTTGGTTGGAATTTAAGTTTATTTGCTTATATTTAAGTTGCTTAATTAATTAGCTTGGCTATGAAGATAAAATTGTATTAAATTAATGAATACAATTTAAGTTTTTTGCATATAAATGAAATGAATGTTAAGATTTATATAAAGAATTGTAAGCGTTAACATATAGTTACAAAAGCTAGTAATTATCTATGTTTCACGCACATTAAAATTTTATAACATAATAACAATTGAATATTAAGTGTGAAGATACTAGAGGTAATTATAGCCTTTAGTATCTTTTTTTATTTGGAAGAAGAAATGATTATGACAGCTAATGATGTAATGAAGCAACATAAGAAGTATGTGTGTCTTAATTATGAAATGAGATGCCAGCTCGAAAAATGCTAAAAGCAGGAATTTCTAAAACTGAAATTTCTCAAGAATTAGATATATCTGTACATACAATTAATTATGAGGTATGACCTATGACAGCAATTAGAAGAGAAGATATTGAATTATTGGAAAGAGTACCAGAAGATAAGCTGGCTTATGTTGTTCAGATTTTAAGTAGTATTGATGGTTTGATAAGTATATCAGACAGACGAACAAAGAAAATAAATTTAGACCAGTTTGTTATGCCTACAACAGAGCGTAGCAGAAATGCAGATGAATATAAGAGATTTTTTATAATGTGTATAGAAAAGAATATACACGTTGTTACTTCTGCTATAACAGTAGAAGAATATCTGGTATATTCTGAATAATGGAGAATAATATATCTTCTGATTTATTGTAAATCTTATGTAATAAGTCTTTGAAGCGATTCGGCTTCTGAATCTCAATATCTATATGTATCAACGCCTCTTTATAATATTGTAAGCTAATAATCTCATATGCACAATAAATAAAGTGAAAGATACCTCGATTATTTTTGTCACATAAGGACAATTATGTATTGAAAAGGTAGAGCTTTATTTCACGAAATACATTGACATCCATCTATGTATATGCTAATTTTATACATAGATAATTATCAATACGAGGTGAATGAAATGAGATTAGCGGATGTTTCTTTAATATGCAAGGCACTTGGAGATTCAAACAGGCTGGAAATAGTGCAGATGTTGTCAAATGGAGAAAAATGCGGATGCAGGCTTTTGGAAAGATTTAGTATTACTCAGCCTACATTATCTCATCATATGAAAATACTGGTGGAGTGTGGGTTGGTTAATGACCGGAAAGAAGGCAAATGGCACCATTATTCCTTGAATTGTGAAACTTTAATAGAATTCAAAGATTCTATTGGCAGTTTGACGTGTGAGTCATGCTGTGACAAAAAAGATAGCTGTTGTTAGAGGGGGAATCCTGTTAATACTTGTAAAGATTGTAAATAAGACGAAAGGAAGTTTTCTATGACAGTAAGAGAAAAAGCAGAACTGATTGTAAAAGATATAAAGAAAGA
>OLVO01000528.1_pt1 | contig 44130 bp, 35 predicted proteins | sample 1672571 | NCBI WGS metagenome assembly OLVO01 (sample SAMEA3136700, study PRJEB25190) | human gut metagenome | biome: human gut; feature: human-associated habitat; material: faeces | place: Austria | collected 2013
CACTAGCGGCTTGTATTGGAATATGTAAATGATTTACTACAACAGGGCTATTTTTAATTATATCTAATACTTCATCAGTTAATTCATTTATTTCTATTGATGAGATTCTAAGCCTTTGTAATCCATCAATTTTGACTATTTCTCTAAGCAAACTAGCAAAGTTAGTATTTATATCAACTCCATAGTTTCCAGTGTGAATTCCTGTTAAAACTACCTCTTTAAATCCATTTTCAACAACTTTACGTATTTCTTCTAAAACAGTATTAAAATCTTTTGATCTACATTTACCTCTAACAAAAGGTATAATACAGTAACTACAAAAGTTTTCGCATCCATCTTGTATCTTTATAAATGCTCTTGTTCTATTTTCATATTTTTCTATAAACATGTCTTCAAAGTTATCATCAAAGTCTCTACGTTTATTAATGATTTTTTTCTTATCTTTAAAGAATTTGTTAATAAGTTCTACGATTCTACTTTTATCATTATTACCAATCGCAATATCAATGTCATCTATAATGTTATTATCATCAGCTTGGATAAAACAACCCATTGCGATAATACATGCATTTTTATTTCTTCTTCTAGCTTGTCTAATTATTTTTCTACTTTTTATATCACTTGTATTAGTAACAGTACAAGTATTTATTATATAGATATCGCAAATATCATTAAAATCAGATTCAACAAAATCGTGATTTAAAAGCAAGTTTTTTACATATTCACTTTCATATGTATTTACTTTACATCCTAGTGTATATATACCAAATTTCATATACTTCCCCCCACTCTCAAAAAAATAAGAGATTATCTCTTATTGTAAGTTTTTTCTAAGTTCTTTTAATGTATTTAAAACTTCTGTAGTTTTTTTAATTTCTTCACTTAATTTATCTAAGTTTGCGGTATTTTCTACTTCTATATTACTAACGTTATCATTAGAGTCTAGTCCAAATACTGGTGATATTATAGGACTATTTTTAAATTTAGTAGTAGGTTTTTCAATATTTTCTGTTTTTACAGTATTAGTAGCTGGCTTTAATATTGGTTCTTTAATATCTACTTTTATATCACTAACTTCTACATCTGGTTTTTCTTCCTTTACTGTTATATCAAGAAATTCATCATCTAGAGTTTTGATTTCCTTTGTATTATATAAAGCTTCTAATTCTTGTATAGAAATAGGTTCATTTCCTTCATCTTTATATTGAACTTCTTCATTCTCATCATATACTCTATCGCTTATTTTATTAAATTCATCTAAACTTATAATTGCATTTTCTTCTTGACTAGATTCAAATTCATCAATTATTTCATCTTTAGTAGGAGCATCCTCTTTCAAGACTTTCTTTGCTTCTTCTTTTTCTTTTTCTAATAGTTCGGCTTTTAATAATTCTTCTTTTAGATTCTTAAGTTCTATTTGAGCTTTTGTTTTTTCTAGTTCTTCATCTTCTTCTACATATTTAATTTCTTCTTTATGTTCTTCTTCTTTTTTAGTATCTTCTCCATCTACCATTAATACATCACTATATTCTGATAAATCACTAGTATAATCAAGTGGAGGTTCTTCTTTTATCTCTTCTTTTTTGCACACGCCGCGCACGCCTCACATGCGCTCTTCGCGACTGCCATCCCGCCGAGGGATGTCTCGCGAAGCTCCGACGGGATCGAACGTCCGACCGCATACATGACTCCGATCGTCTCATCGATCGGGGTGATGCTCCGGATCCCGGCCATGGAGAGTTCTGCTGAGATCAGCGCATTCGAAGCGCCCATCGCATTCCGGTTCTGGCATGGATTTTCAACCAGTCCTCCGATCGGATCACAGACGAGTCCTAAAATATTCACGATCGCAAAGGATGCCGCATCGAGACACTGTGCCGGAGTTCCTCCGAGAAGCTCCACGGCCGCGGACGCCGCCATCGCACTCGCCGCTCCGACCTCCGCCTGACAGCCGCCCTCCGCGCCGGAGATGCTCGCCTGCGTTGCAATCGCCTGACCGACCGCCGCCGCGACGAACAGCGCGTCCACCGCCTGTTCCTCCGTCGCGCCTTTTTCTTCCATCATTGCCAGCACCGCGCCGGGCAGAATCCCGCACGCGCCCGCCGTCGGGGCAGCGACGATTTTGCCCATGCAGCCGTTGCACTCCGCCGTCGCCAGCGCGTACACTTCCGCCTTGCCCAGCAAATTTCCCGCCAGACACTTGCCCGCCTGCAGGCGCTTCATCATCAGCGCCGCCTGTCCGCCCGTCAGCCCGGTAACGCTGCGCAGGCGCTCATCCAGCCCCTGCTGCGCCGCCTCCTGCATTACGCGCAGGTGATGGCGCATTTTTTCGCGCACCGCCAGCGCGTCCAGCCCGGATTCCTCCGCCTGTTTCTCAATCGCGCACCGCGCAATCGACCCATGATGGCTCGCCATGCGCACCCATTCGTGCAGCGTATAGTCCATCAGTCATCCCTCCTTTTGAGGAACGTGCAGCTCCTGATATCGGGGATTTGGCGGATGATGTCCAAGTCCGCCTGGGAGGGCGCGCCGTCAAGCTCCAGCACCATCATGGCATCTCCGCCGAGTTTGCGGCGATAGACCTGCATGTTCGCGATATTGACGCGGTGGCGCGCCAAGGTCGACGTGACCGCCGCAATCGCGCCGGGCATGTCGATGTGGTGGATAATCATCGTATCCGCCTTGCCGGTGAAATTGACGCTCAAACCGTTGATGCGGTGGATTTCGATGTTGCCGCCGCCGACGGACGCCGCTTCGAGGGTCAGCGCCGTGCCGCGCTCCCCCGTGACGTGCAGCCGGACGGTATTCGGGTGCGCCCCGCGGAGATTGACCTGCTCAAAGCGCACGTCCATGCCCTGTTGACGGGCGATTTCCAGCGAATCGCGCAGGCGGGGGTCATCGACGTGCATCCCCAGCAATCCGCCGACGATAGCGCGGTCTGTGCCATGCCCGCGGTATGTTTTGGCGAACGAGCCATGCAGCCCGACATCCGCCTTGACCACCCTTTCGCCCAGCAGCGAATACGCGGTCAGCCCAATGCGCGCCGCGCCCGCTGTATGGGAGCTGCTTGGCCCAATCATCACGGGACCTATCAGGTCGAACAAATCCATGCGTTCCACGCCTTTCCGGGAAAACGGTTTCTCCCCTACTCTATTGTACCTGTTTTCTGCTGATTTTGCAATGGATTTTTGCAAGAAAAACGCCCTGCCACGCCATGTTCTTCGTGCGCAGCAGGGCTTTTTATGCTGTTTCTTGCATAATCTTGCGGATTTTATGACGTATAGGCATAGTTGACTTTGCTATCAATCTGGTAAAAAGAGTTACTTCCAGAGGGCATGAAAACAGGCGAAGTCTGCGATCGCCCTCTGGACTCCTTCGGTTACAAAGCCCACCCCTGCGCCCGGATGGTCTGCGCAATCTCCTCGCAGCACTGTGCGCACAGCGCCGCGTCCTGCGCTTCCACCATCACGCGCACCAGCGGTTCCGTGCCGCTCTCGCGCACCAGCACGCGCCCCGTGTCGCCCAGCTTTTCCTCCGCCGCGCGAATCGCTTCCTGCACCTTCGCGTCCGCCTGCGCCGCCTTCTTGTCCTTTACCCGCACGTTAATCAGCTTCTGCGGATAAATCGTCAGGTCAGAAGCCAATTGATGCAGCGTTTTCTTCGCCGCGCACATGACCTCCATCACCTTCAGGCTCGTCAGGATGCCGTCGCCGGTTGACGCGTACTTGCTGAAGATAATGTGCCCGGACTGCTCGCCGCCCAGGCGGCAGTTGTTCTTCGTCATGTACTCGTAGACGTACTTGTCGCCCACGGCGGTCTTGGCGGATGCAATGCCGAGGTCATCCAGCGCGCGGAACAGCCCCAGATTGCTCATCACCGTCGCGACGACCGTGTTGCCCAGCAGCTCACCCGTCTGCTTCATGTGCCGTCCGCAGATGAAGAGGATGTGGTCGCCGGTGATTTCCATGCCCGTTTCGTCCACGCACAGGCAGCGGTCCGCGTCGCCGTCGAAGGCAAAGCCCACGTCACAGTGGTTTTCGACGACGAACTTCTGCAAGCCCCCGATGTGCGTCGAACCCGCGTCGCGGTTGATGTTCAGCCCGTTCGGTTCGGCGTTGATGACCAGCGTCGTCGCCCCCAGCGCGTCAAAAACCGCCTTAGCGATGTTCCAGCTGGAACCGTTGGCGCAGTCCAGCGCAATCCGCCGTCCGCGGAAGGAGTACAGCCCCAGCGAAATCAGGTAGCCGACATAGCGGTTGCGCCCGGACACATCGTCCACCGTGCAGCCAATCTGCTCCTGATGCGCGAAGGGAATTTCGTCCCACGTCTGCCCGAAGCATTCCAGATGCCCGTCCAGGTAGGCTTCGACAAGGGCAATCGTGTCCTCATCCATCTTTTCGCCCTGCCCGTTGATGAGCTTGATGCCGTTGTCGTAGTACGGGTTGTGGCTGGCGGAAATCATGATGCCGCAGTCAAAGCCATCGATCCGCGCGACGAACGCGACGGACGGGGTCGTCGTGACGTGGAGAAGGTACGCATCCGCGCCGGACGCGGTCAGCCCGCCGACGAGCGAATACTCGAACATATAGCTGGAACGGCGGGTATCCTTGCCGATGACGATGCGCGGGCGGGTGTGGTCGCCATTGCGGCGCTTGCACTCGCCGTAGTACCAGCCGAGAAAGCGCCCCACCCGGTAGGCATGGTCAGCGGTCAGCTCCTTGTTCGCTTCTCCGCGGAATCCGTCCGTTCCGAAATACTTGCCCATGGTGATTGTCTCCTTCGCATTGATTTTTTGGGGATAGGCATGGTTGACTTTTGTCCACTAACGAAATACCTTCCGATAGAAGTCAATAAACATGGAAGTGTGCAGCCCGAAGGGGTCGAGGGGGCGATCGCAGACTTCGTCTGTTTCCGTGCCCCCTCGTCGCCTCCGCAGAGGCGAACCCCCTGCCGCACAATGATGCAGGAGAAGCCCGCATCGGCTTCCCCTGCTTAGGGTCAGGGGGATACGCAAATCCCCCTTTTATTTCGCGTCATACCCCAGCGTGCGCAAATCCGATGCCCGGTTGCGCCAGTCGGGACGCACCTTCACCCACAGCTTCAAATTCACATGCAGTCCCAGCAGCTTCTCGATGTCCTCGCGCGCTTCCGAGCCGATGGTTTGCAGCATTGCGCCGTGCTTGCCGATGATGATGCCCTTGTGCGCGTCGCGTTCGCAGTAAATCGTCGCGTTGATTTCCATGAAGTTGTCGTTCATCTTCTCCATGCCCATCATTTCCACGCCGATGCCGTGCGGCACTTCGTCGCGCAAATGTTGGAGCGCCTTCTCGCGAATCAGCTCCGCGCAAATCAGCCGCTCCGGCTGGTCGGTCATCATGTCGTCCGGGAAATACTTCGGGCCTTCCGGCAGGTGCGTGGCAAGCTGCTTCGTCAGGTCATCCAGCCCGTCGCCGGTTTTGGCGCTGATGGGGATAATCGCGTCATAGCCAAGGTCGGCGAAGGACGCAATCAGCCCCAGCAGCTTCTCCGGCGGCAGCAGGTCAATCTTGTTGATTGCCAGCACCTTCGGCACTTTCTTGCCCGCCATATCACGGACGATGGCGCGGTCGTGTTCGCCCACCTGCGTCGCGTCCACCAGCACCAGCACGCCATCCATGCCGTCCATCGCGTCCTTGACGGACTGCATCATGCTTTCGCCCAGCTTCGTGCGGGGCGTGTGGATGCCGGGGGTGTCGAGGAACACAATCTGCCAGTCAGGGCGCGTCATCACGCCCATAATGCGGTTGCGCGTCGTCTGCGGGCGGCTGGAGACAATCGCAATTTTCTCGCCGACCATCGCGTTCATCAAGGTGGATTTGCCCACATTCGGGCGGCCCACAATGGTAATAAATCCAGAATGGAATTTCGTATTTTCGCTCATTTATATTTACTCCTGTTTACTCCTTCGTCGTCAGCTGCTGCGGGCCGAAGCCGTGCGGCAGCAGTTCCGGCAGGGTCGCGCTTTCCGTGCCGCCCTGCCACGTCACCAGCACGCGGATATTCGGTGCAAATTCGTTGAGCACCTGCCGGCACGCGCCGCAGGGCCAAGGGGCGGCGTCGCGCGAGGCAATCGCAATCGCGGTGAACTCCCGCGCGCCCTCGCTGACCGCCTTGAACATCGCCGTGCGCTCGGCACAGTTCGTCAAGCCGAACGACGCGTTCTCGATGTTGCAGCCCTGAAACACGCGGCCATCCGCGCACAGCAGCGCCGCGCCGACCGGATAGCCGGAATAGGGTGAATAGCTCCGCAGCATCGCCTGCCGCGCCATTTCCAGCAGCGTCTCATCGGAAACGTCGGTCTGCATTTCGCCATCGCGCGTCATGCCGATGGCGGACAGAATCTTCTCCTCCATCGCCCGCATCTTCTTTTTGTCTTCATCCTCAATGTGGTCATAGCCCATCAGGTGGCACAGACCGTGGACGGTCAAATACGCCGCCTCCCGCTCCGGGGAATGCCCATACTCCGCCGCCTGCGCCAGTACATGCGGCATGGAGATGATGAGATCGCCGAGCATACAGGCGTCCACCTCGTCATCCAGCTCGCGCGCAAGCAGCTTGTCGCACTGCCCCGCCGTTTTGCCTGCCGGATAATTCACCGTCGGGAAGGACAGCACGTCCGTCGCGCGGTCAACGCCGCGGTACTCGCGGTTGATTTCGTGAATCGCGTCGTCGCCGCAAATGCGGATGTTCACCGCGCAGGGACGCGAAACGCCTTCCATCCACAGGGCGCAGTCCGCCGCCGTCTGCATCAGGGACAAATAGCGCGGGTCAACCTGCGTGTCAATCTGCCAAAGCAGTTTCATGTGTTCTCCTCGCTTTCCTCCACCGGCGCGGCGGGCTTTTCCGGCATATCCGGCTTTTCCGCCTTCGCTTCTGGCTTCACTTCGGGTGTTTTTTCCGCTTCCGCCTGTTTCTCCGCCTTCGCTTCTGCCTTCACTTCGGGTGTTTTTTCCGCTTCCGCCTGTTTCTCCGCCTTGATTTCCGCCTGCATCTGCTTCGTTTCCTTCTCCGCTTCCTTTTCCGCCTTGACGAGCGGGCGCGCGGGGACGTTCACCGTCGGGTACTCAATGCGCTCGTGGAACACGCCATTCAAGACCTTGCAGAAGGCTTCGCAAATCGCGTCGATATCGCGCAAGGTCAGCGGCGAATTGCTGAGCTGTCCGTCCTCCAGCTTGCCGCGGACAAGGCGCTCGATGAACTGCTCAATCGCCTTGGGCGTGGGGTCAGGGATGGAGCGCACCGCCGCCTCGATGGTGTCCGCCAGCATGACGATGGCGCTCTCCTTCGTCGTCGGGCGCTGACCGTCATAGCGGAAATCAGCAATATCAACCGGCTTGCCGTCCGCCATCTGCAAGGCTTTGTGGTAGAAGTACATCACGGGGGTATCGCCGTGATGCTCCATGATAATCGTCTGGATTTCAGGCGGCAGGTGGTATTTCTGCGCCAGCGCCAGACCATCGCGGGTATGCGCCGTAACAATCGCGGCGGATACATACGGGTCGGTGCGGTCGTGCGGGTTATCGCCCATCTGGTTTTCCTTGAAGTACAGCGGGCGCTTGAGTTTCCCGATGTCATGGAAATACGCGCCCGTGCGCGCCAGCAGCGGGTTCGCGCCGATTTTCTCCGCCGCCGCTTCCGCCAGATTCGCCACCACAATCGCGTGGTGATATGTGCCGGGCGCTTCGAGCAGCAGACGGCGCAGCAGCGGCTGATTCGGGTTCGCCAGTTCCAGCAGCTTCGCGGGCGTCGCCAGATTGAACGCCGCCTCGAACACGGGCTGGAAGCCGACGGAAATCAGGCCGCTCAAAATGCCGCCCGCCATCGACCACATGGCGTTGGTCATCATGCCGGATATATTGTTGGAGGTCATCAGGCTCATGGCGAGGATAACGACCATATTCACCACCGCGACAATCACGCCCGCAATCACCATGCGGACACGCTGCGGCTTATCCTTCAAGTACTGCACGGCGACGATGCCGGAGACGACGCCCGTGAGTATCAAATGCACCATTTCCGCCGAGTAGGCGTTGGAACTGCCCGCGCTAAGCCCCGCCGCAATCAGCGCCATGGTGAACGTGGCGGAAATGCCGACGCGCGCACTCAGCAGCGTAGTCAGCAGCATCGCCGCCATCACGACCGGGGCAAGGTAGACATCCATCAGCTTGACGGCAATCACGCACAGCCCTTCGCACAGCACCAGCACCACCATGATGACGCTGGAGCGGCGCACGTCCCTCAAAACCTCCGGCGCAAGGATAATGAGCATCAAAATCAGCACCGACATGGAAATAGCGATGAGCAGCAGCGCGCCGAGGTAGATGTCATAATCATACGACGCGGTATCCAGCAGCCCCAGCGCCTCCAGCATGGCGAGCTGATTCGCCTGCACGCGCTCGCCCTCGCGGATGATGTTCTGCCCTTGCAGGTACACCACCGGCTCCACCTGCGCGGCGGCGTTCTCCTGCGCCTGCGCGGTCAATTCCTGGTCAATGACCATGTTCGGGCGGATGCAGTGGTTGAGCACGACGGGCACGATGTTCTGCATCAGCGACGTTTCGACGCGGTAGCCCGCAATCTGTTTAATCGCCGCGATGGACTGGCTGACCTGCCCTTCGCGGATGGTGGTGTTCAGCGCGCTTTCCACCGCGAGGCGCACCGTCACCGCCATGGTGTCGAAATTCTCCGTGCTGGCGCGCATGAGGACAGTCGCCTGATAGCGCGTGAGCGACACGGCTTCCACCTGCTGGAGGGCGTAGTCGATTTCCTCCGCGCTGAAGGTCGCCGCGAGGTTTGTTTCCGTCGCGGTTTCGCCGTCCTGCACGCGCAGGGTCAGCCCGTACTGCTGCACAATGCGCAGCTGGCGGAACGTCTCGTCGAGGTCGCTCAGCACGCTTTCGGTCACGCCCTCCTGAAAGTGGTAGGTCGCTTCCACACGGACGGAGGCTTCGCGGCGGCGGCTTTCGGTCGTCACCGTGTCCTCCACGTCCTTCGTGGCGGTAATCGTCTGGTGCGAAATCGCGCCGACGCTCAGGCTGTAGCGCTGCGGTGCGCACGCCGCGGCAAACAAGACCAGCAGCACCAGCGTGCCGACGGCGTAAATGAGCGCGCATTTCGCGCCCGCGCCGTGCAGCCAAGTGGTGAAGCGGCGCAAAATCGGGCGGTGGTTCTGCTTGTTTTCGCGTTTACGCATGTAGTTATCACTCCTTCTGCACCGGAGGGGGCGGATTTACGGGCGCTGCCCTTCCGCTTCCCGATGGTAGTAGGCGTCATACGCCTTGACAATCGTCTGCACCAGCTCGTGGCGGACGACGTCCTTGTGCGTCAGGTGCACCATGCCGATTTCTGGAATGTCCTTCAAAATTTCGATTGCTTCCGCCAAGCCGGATTTCTTCCCGTAAGGCAAGTCCGTCTGGGTGATGTCGCCGGTAACGACGACTTTGCTGTGGAAGCCCAGACGCGTCAGGAACATCTTCATCTGTTCAGAAGTCGTGTTCTGCGCCTCGTCCAGAATGATGAAGGAATCCGACAGCGTGCGGCCGCGCATGTACGCCAGCGGGGCAACCTCCACCACGCCGCGCTCCAGCAGCTTCTGGTAGCTGTCCACGCCCATGAAGTCGTACAGCGCGTCGTAGAGCGGACGCAGGTACGGGTCAACCTTCTGCGTCAGGTCGCCGGGCAGGAAGCCCAGCTTCTCCCCCGCCTCCACCGCCGGGCGCGTGAGCACAATGCGCTCAATCTCCTTGTTCTTCAGCGCCACGACAGCCAGCGCCATTGCCAGATACGTCTTGCCCGTACCCGCCGGGCCGACGGCGAACGTGAGGTCATGGTCGCGGATGGCCTGCACATACTCCTGCTGCCCCAGCGTCTTGCAGCGAATCTGCTTGCCGCGGTGGGTGATGGCGACGACGGAGCGCAGAATCTCGTCGATGCGATCCACGTCGCCCTCGCGCGCCAGGGCGATGGCGTAGCGGATGCGCGTGCGGTCAACCAGATCGCCGCGGCGGATCATCTCCAGCAGCTTCAGGATGACGCTTTCCGCCAGCGCCGCATCCTCCGCTTCGCCCGTGAGGAACAGCTCCGAGCCGCGCAGGGAGACAGCGACGCCGCACTCCTGCTCCACCAGCGCAACATTCTGGTCGTTCAGCCCGAACAGAGCCATATAGGCATCCATCGAATCCAGCGTCAGGGGAATCTTTCTCGTTTCAGTCAAAAACGATGTCCTTCTTTCCATTTGAAACGGCGACAATCAAGTTCATACTAATTCGATTCCAAAACATAGCATCGAGCATAGTAGATTTTTCGTTCCGGCAAAGCTGAGTGAAGCGAGGCGTACTGGAGGTACGCGCGAGCGGAACGAAGCAAAGCCGGGGCGGAAAAGATGCTGGGCGAATGCCATGTTTTAGATGAGAATTAGTATCACTTATCTGGCGCGCCGCTGGGTATCTGCTCGGCAATATCCACAAGCCTTTCGCCCGTTGCCACTGCCAACAGTACCTCATGATCTATCATACTACAATTTACCCACTTGTCAACCAAAGATTCGTTCGTACCGATGATTTCGCGCAGTTTTCGCAAAGCCGCTATGCTTGCTTCGGCAGTTATTTCCTCATTTGCCCGATTTTGTTTCGTAATTTCACATTCATACCGCTTTTCCCACACGCAGGTGAGCGGCAGGAAGAAGCCGCCCAGCGGGAGCGTGCGCCGGGACACATCCGCCTGATGGAACTCGCTCTCCGGCTCATGCCACAGGGCGAACCACGGGCTGACGACCGACACGCTTTCCTCCGTGCGCCCGGAATACGATGTGTGCAGCTCTGTCAAGTCCATGCGAACCGCCGCCGCGTCCCACACGCGCGCCATCACCACCCCGCGCGCTGATACCGCCCGCACGCCGCTGACCGTGCGTTCCTCGCCGCGGATGAGGATTTGCCCCTTGCGCACCACGTCGCCGGGCTGAACAAGCGCCGTGCCCGCCTTCGTGCGGATGCTATCGACGATGCCGTCCCGCGCGGCGACCACGTCCCCCGCGCCCGTCTCGGACAAGGGCGTTCCCGCTGGCACGCCGTCCACCACGCGAATCAGCAGCGTCATCCCCCGCCAGCCGCATTCCACCCACGCCGTTTCCGGGTAGCGCCATTCCAGCAGGTCACGCAGCTGACCCGGATGAACGTCGTTTTTTCGCATCGGCGGGGTGATGCCCAGCGCCTGCAGGTATTCGGGCAAATCTGCGGCGTAAATCCCGGCGTTTTCAATCTCCACGCGCCACATCACCTGCGACGCGCCGATGAGCGCGCCAATGCCCAGCATCAGCGCGGAAAGCAGCGCCAGCCGATGGCGAATCCACGTCATCAGCCGTCCCGTGCCCTGCCGATTGCCCACCGAGAAGCGCCAGCCGCCGTTTTCCGCCATCATCCGCAGCGTCATCACATCATCCTCGCGGGCAAAGGCACTGAGATGTTTGCCGCGGATGCGCACGCCCGTCAGCAGCAGCCCCATTTCCCCCGCGCGACGCAAAAACCGCGGCAGATTGACCCCATCCACTGTGACGGCGATAAGCCACGGCCGCCCGCTCATGTTCCGCCTCCCAGCACGCTGATGGCGTCAATTTGCCCGGTCACAATCGCGTCTGATGATGAATAGCGCAGGAAGCGCAGGTTCGCCCCGCTAATGCGCAGCGTACCCTCCTTCGTGCGGAAGAGCGCCTCCTCCGCCGTGTACCCCAGCAGACCCTGATGCTGCTCCACCCACGCGCTGCCGCGCCCCGTCAGCGTCACCTTGAATGCGCCGCCCGTCACCTCCGGCGGGAAAAACGGCTCCTTCTCCATGATGCACAGCCCCCTTTCTCATCGAATTTTTATGTTCCAGCGCCCGAAAATAGCCATCCACCCGAAAAAACCTGTTTACGTTTTCCGTTTTTGATGGTATAATGGTATGTACGGCGCGAAAAGCGTGCCGGGAAATGGAGAGTATGCGATGGCGCAGCTGAACGATTTGGGCATTGACCTTGGAACCTCCAATGTATTGATTTACCAGCAGGGCAAGGGGCTTGTGCTCCGCAGACCGGCGGTAGTCGCCATTGAGCGCTCCACCAAGAAGGTGCTGGCCATCGGGGACGATGCCCAGCGCATGGTCGGTCGCACGCCCAGCAACATCATGGCGATTCGCCCGCTGAAGCAGGGCACCGTCGCGGATTTTGAGCTGACGAACACCATGCTCCGCTTCTTTCTGAACGGTGTGCTGTCCAAGCGCCTGTTCTCCGGGCCGCGCGTCGTCATGAGCGTCCCCTCCGGCGTGACCGAGACGGAGAAGCACTCCCTCATCAACATCCTGCTGGACGCGGGCGTGAAGCGTACCTATCTGCTTGATCGTCCGCTCGCGGCGGCGCTTGGCGTCGGCATGGATTTGCGCCAGCGCTACGGCCGCATGATTGTGGACATGGGCGCGGGCATCACCGACATTGCCGTTATCTCCGAGGGCGAAATCGTCCAGTCCTCCAGCGTCTATTACGCCGGCGACTATTTCGACGACGCGATTGTCCGCTACATCCGCAAGAAGTACTCTCTGCTGATTGGCGAGCGCACCGCCGAGCAGATTAAAATCAACATCGGCACGGCGATGAAGCCCGAAACCGACGAAGCGAACCTTGCCATGCCCGTCGTCGGCCGTAACCAGCTCTCCGGTCTGCCCCGCACGCAGGAGATTCACGCCGCTGAAATCTACGAGGCGCTGAAAGACCCCGTTGCCGCCCTCATCGGCAGCATTCAGGACGTGCTGGTGCGCACCCCTCCGCAGCTGGCGTCCGATATTTTTGATGACGGCATCGTCTTAAGCGGCGGCGCAGCGGGACTGGCGCGCCTGCCCGAAGCGATTTACACCGCCCTGCACATCCCCTGCGGCGTCGCCGACGACCCGCAGACCAGCGTCGTTCTCGGCTGCGGCATTGCCGTGGAAGACCCCGGCGCCTACGCCTCCCTGCTCGACGACGGCCGCAAGGGTTTCAAGCGCCTGTAAGCCATTGCAATCGAATGCACCCCGTGTTTTTTCCGGAATCGGAAATGCACGGGGCTTTTTGTTTTGGGGAATTTTCGTCATTCTCTGTAACGATAAAAGTCAAGCATGAAGTAGTGCGAAGCCGAAGGGGTCGAGGGGGCGACCGCAGACGTTCGTCTGTTTACATTGCCCCCTCGTCGCGTCCGCAGACGCGAAACCCTCTGCGTAACAAAAAAGTGCAGTTGGTTTTGACCCCAAAATCAAATGAAATCAAGCGAAATCAAATGAAATCAAATTTTCTTGACGAACATCCATTCCCTGTTCTACAATATCACTGTCGCAATAGCGGCGAATAAAATCCGAAAGGAATGACCCAAATGTGCAATGTAAACTACTTGATTGAAATCCGCCGTTTCAACACATTCGCCGCGCGAACCCGTCTTCCCGCCAGCGCTCAGCTGCTGTGGTACAAGCTGATTGAAATCATGAACCAGCATGCCCGCGGCGGTGACTGGTGCGACGGTTTCCTCCGCATCGACAACCCGTATCTGCTCGCCTACTTTCCCATGAGCGCCACCGCCCTCGCCGACGCCCGGCGAACCCTCTGCGAATCCGGGCTTTTGGAGTACATTCCCGGCGAAAAGAAGCGCACGCCGCCCGCGTACCGCCTGCATTACTTCTCCGTTTGTGACGGAAAAGGCGCTGTTGAGCGTGACTATCCGCATGAAATCAGTGCTGATAGCACAGCCGATTGCCCTGCTGATTGCCCCGAAATCCGCGACTATCCCCGTGACAATCCCGATTCTCCCGCTGATTGCCACGCCGATTGCCCCGAAATCCGCGACTATCCCCGTGATCATCCGAATTACCCAAGCGTTTACCCAAGCGATTGCACAACCGTTTGTCCAACCGATTGCACAACTGATTGCCACGGAAATACGCCCGATTTCCACGACACTAATATAAACTATACAGAAACAGAAACGGAAACCGTAAACCCAACGGGGAAAAAGAATGATGATGAAAAGGAGACATCTGCTTCCTCTGCCGGATACGCGGGCGCGGGCGCGCACGAGTGTGCGTATGCGTGTACGGAGGCGGGCGCGCGCGAGGGGGCATTTCCGCGGTCAGTGCGGGAGAGTGCGAAACTGGCGGGTAAAGTGCTGCTGCATCAGCAGTTCACGGAGAATCAGCTGAATCGGGTGATGGCGGCGTTTGGGGCGTACCCGTTCGAGGACGGGCTGATGATTCAGGCGGTCGCCAAGACGGCGGAGGCGAATCCGACGAACGCGGTGAATTACCTGATTCAGCTGCTGACGGACTGGGGCGGCGCGGGTGTTCGGACGGTTGCGGAGATGGAGGACTACCTGTACGCACGGAGTATGGCGCAAGGGAACGCGCTGATGCACACGCGGGAGGAGGGGCGGGAGCTTTTGGCGGCGTTCAGGGCGGAGCATGGGGCGGCGTGAAGGGAATGAGCAATGAGCAATTGCGGGCGACGGGCTTTCCTGCGCCTTTGGGATGCAAAAAACGCCCGGCTGGCGGTGGGGCGCAGTCGGGCGAAGGGTTGGCTTTATGAACTTGCTGGTTGTAACCGCAGATTTAATGGGATTTCCGGCGCACGCTCAAGCCTTTCGGGTCTGCACCTCTTCAATCATCTCCAGCACGCGCTTTGTGCCATCGGCGGGAGGGGCGTTTTTGACGGCGGCGGTCAATTTGTCGCGCTCCGCCCACGTCTGCATCAGCGCGTCGGTCAGGGTCTGCGGGGTCATGTTTTCCTGCAGGAGAACGTGGCAGAGTCCGCGTTTTTCAAGGCTTTGGGCGTTGAGAATCTGGTCGCCGCGGCTGGCACCCTTGGGGTACGGGACAAGCAGCAGCGGACGGGCAAGCGCTTGGAACTCCATCAGGGCGTTGCTGCCCGCGCGGGAGAGCACAAGATCGGCGGCGGCGAGCACATCCGGCAGTTCCTTATCGAGGAACTCCACCTGCGTGTAACCGGGGGTTTTATCAAGCGTCGGGTCAAGGTTGCCCTTGCCGCAGATATGGGCGACATCAAACGTGCCGGTGAGCATCGGCAGAGCATCCCGCAGCGCCTTATTGACCGCCTGCGCGCCGAGCGATCCGCCCATCATCAGCAGAACAGGCTTCGTGCCGTCGAAGCGCAGGAAGGACAGACCCTTGGCGCGGCTGCCGCGGAAAAGCTCCGGGCGCAGGGGCGTGCCGACCATCTCCGCCTTGGTGCCGAGCATCTGCGCGCATTCGGGGAAGGTGGTGGCGATGCGCTTGACAAACGGGCGGCTGAGCTTATTCGCCAAACCGGGGGTTAAATCACTTTCGTGGCAGACGACGGGAACGTGATGCAGCCACGCACCGAACACGACCGGCACGGCGACAAATCCGCCCTTGCTGAAGCAAACATCCGGTTTAATTTTGCCCATGAGGTGCGCGGACTGGAACGCCCCCGCGGCGACGCGGAAGGGGTCAGTGAAATTCTTCCAGTCGAAGTAGCGACGGAGCTTGCCGGTCTTCACCCCGTGGTAGATGACGCCGGGGACATTGCGGAGTTTCTCGGCTTCCATGCCGTTTTCCGTGCCGATGTAGTGGACTTCGTAGCCCGCGGCGAGGAGGTGCGGCAGGAGGGCGAGGTTGGGGGTGACGTGACCCATCGTACCCCCGCCGGTTAAAACAATCTTTTTCATGACTGGCAGCCTTCTTTCTGGCTTGTTGGTATATGTTGCGCAGAGATTTCGCTCCTGCGGGAGCGACCAGAGGGCTTTGCGATCGCCCTCTGGACTGCTTCGCAGTGCACACTCCTGTTTCTTGGTCATCAGCGAAAATGGTTATAGTTTGTGTACTATTTGCTTTCCGAAATAGAATGGACAGTATAACAAACTTGCCGATTTCCGCTGAAAAGTCCCCTTGAACGCCCGACCCATTGTATGCTATACTAATCAAGAAAAATGCAACTTCCACGAGGAGGAAAAATCCGCATGAAAATTGTCATTCTTGATGCGCAGGGCGGCGGCATGGGGCGGCAGCTGGTCGAGGGGCTGAAGAAAGCGCTGCCGAATCAGACGCTGATTGCGGTGGGGACGAACGCGCTGGCGACGGCAGCGATGCTCCGCGCGGGGGCAGACCAAGTGGCGACGGGCGAAAATTCCGTCGTGGTATGCGCCGGGATGGCGGATTTGATTCTTTGCCCGATTGGCATGGTGCTGTGCGACGCGATGCTGGGCGAAGTGACCGCGAACATGGCGCTGGCGGTCGGGCGCAGCAAGGCGCACAAGATTCTGCTGCCGGTGAGCCGGTGTCAGGCAAGTGTTGCTGGCGCTCCGAAAATGTCGATGGCAGAGGTTGTCGCCAAGGCGGTGGAAGAAACCGTGGCGCGGGTTTCGGCGGATTCCGTGTGAAGCGGAATTAACTTTTTTGTTACGCAGGGATTTCGCCTCTGCGGACGCGACGAGGGGGCAATGAAAACAGACGAATGTCTGCGGTCGCCCCCTTGACCCCTTCGCAGCGCATACCTCCACACTTGGTTGTTATCGTTAGTTATGATTTTGTGAGTTGACTGCTTCTGAAAGCATCACATATCCTTGATGCAGTCCTTGTTGCGGACGAAGTAGTCGATGCCGCTCCAGAGGGTGATGGCGGCGACCCACAGCGTCAGCACGGTGCTAATCCACCGCATCCACGGCGCGCCGAGGACGGTCGCGTTCACAACGTCCCACGCGGGGGCGGTCAGGGCGGGCTGGTGCGTAATCAGCACGAAGAGGAGCATCACCATCTGGCTGGCGGTCTTGATTTTGCCGAGCTTGCCCGCGGCAATCACGCGCCCCTGCCCCACGGCGACCATGCGCAGGCCGTCCACGGCGAGTTCGCGCGCCAAAATCAGCACGACGACCCAGCCCGGCAGCGTCCCGCGCTGGACGAGCATCATCATGGCGGAGAGGTTGAGCAGCTTGTCCGCGACGGGGTCGATGAACTTGCCGAAATCGGTAATCAGGTGGCGGGAGCGGGCGATATGGCCGTCAAAATAATCCGTCAGGGCAGCGACGGCGAACACGGCGGCGGCGAGCAGATCGCAAACGAGGGTCTGTGGGAGCATCAGCGCCACCATCACCGGAATCAGCGCGACGCGCAGGAGCGACAATTTGTTGGGCAGGTTCATGCAATCACCCCTGTCAGGTCGTAGGTGCTGGCTTTTTCAATGCGGACGTCCACGAAATCGCCGACGCTGGGCATTTTGCTTTCGCCCGCGGTGAAGATGATTTCGCCGTCGGTTTCGGGGGCTTCGCGCTGGCTTCTGCCGAGGATTTCGCCGCGCGCGTTGCGGTCGGTCACGAGGACTTTCTCCACCGTGCCCACGCGCGCCTGATTCTTCTTCCGCGCGATGGCTGCCTGCCGCTTCATCAGCCGGTCGAGCCGTTCCGCCTTGACCTCCTCCGGAATTTGGTCGGGCATTTTCGCGGCGGGCGTGCCCTCTTCGGGGGAGTAGGTGAACGCGCCGAGGCGGTCGAACTCGGCTTCGGGCAGGAAATCAAGCAATTCTTGGAACTGCTCTTCCGTCTCGCCGGGGAAGCCGACGATAATCGACGTGCGGAGGGTGATGCCGCGGTCGTGCGCGCCCTTGACAGCGCGGCGAATATCGGCGCTTGTGCCGCGGCGGTGCATCCTTTTCAGCACCGCGTCGTTGACGTGCTGAATCGGCAAATCAACATAGCTGCAAATATTGGGCGTGTTTGCGATGATGTCCAGCAGCTGCTCGCTGGTTTCCTCCGGATAGCAGTAGAGGACGCGCAGCCAGTCCACGCCGTCGATTTTCGCTGCCTTCTGCATCAGCTCCGCCAGCTTCGATCCGCCGCCGAAGTCCATGCCGTAGCGCGATGTGTCCTGCGCAACGAGGATATGCTCCTTCACGCCCTGCTTGGCCAAACTTTCGATTTCGCGGAGGATGTCGGCTTCGGGGCGGGAGCGGTACGGGCCGCGGATTTTCGGAATCGCGCAGAACGTGCAGCAGTTCGAGCAGCCCTCGCCGATGCGGGTGTACGCGGTGTAGGACGGGGTGGTCAGCACGCGGTCGTGGGCGTAGTAGGTGTGGTCGTCCATGCAGTAGGACTTGCGCACGCCGCCAAGCGCCTTTTCCAGCGCGTCGGGCAGCTGCTGATACTGGTTGACGCCCATCAGCAGGTCGATTTCAGGAATCTCCTGCATCAAATCCTTCTCGTAGCGCTGGGCAAGGCAGCCCGTGACCACCAGCACCCGGCACTTGCCGATTTGCTTGTACCGCGCCATGTCGAGAATCGCGTCGATGGACTCCTCCTTCGCCGACGCGATGAACCCGCAGGTGTTCACCATCAGCACATCCGCCTGCGCGGGGTCGTTCGTCAGCTCATACCCGTGCTCCCGCAGCAGCCCCAGCGCGGTCTCGCTATCCACGCGGTTCTTATTACATCCCAGCGAAATCATTCCAACCTTGAGTTTCGTCATTGCTTTCTCCTTACCATTGATGGGGGGAACCCAAGGGGCTTTGCCCCTTGACCCCACCAGAGGCTTTGCCTCTGGACTCCACAAGGGACTTCGTCCCTTGACCCTTTCGCGCGATTCAGCTGGTCACATCTTCATGCTATGCCCGCATGTTGATTGGGGGAGACCAAGGGGCGTTGCCCCTTAAACCCCAGCAGGGACGCTGTCCCTGCACCCTGCAAGGGACTTCGTCCCTTGACCCTTTCGCGCGATTGGGTTGAGCGCACTTGCATACAGTGTCCGCGTGTTTATCCGAGAGGAGAAAGCGGCGTATCTACATGAAAACAACGGCTGACAGCCTGACGCAATGTCGAGGGCTGCCAGCCGCTTTTTCTCTGATTATACGATTTCCAGATTCACCTGCACCATCTGCGTGCGCCTTTTCATCTGGAAATAGTAATTAGTAGTAAATCCGCAAGAACTGTTCCATGAAATCCAGCCACCACGTCGGGGTCAATGCGCCGCTGGCATACGGGAAGTATGCCACGAACATCACCAAGCACACGCCAAGGAAAATCCCCAGCAGCCACTTGCCCGTTTTCGGGAAGCGGCGCGTGATATCCCGGAACAGCACTGTGATGGACAGCATCAGGAACGGCGTTGTGGCGAAGTAGTGGTAAATGTACGTTCCGCGCGGCACAAGCACCCACGGCAGGAACTGCGAAAGCGCGCTCAAGAGCAGGAACGGCATCGTCACATCCCAGTCGGCGGCTGTCCAGTGCAGCGTTTCGCCATCCTTGCGCAGGGTGTAGCGGTGGCGTTTTGCCCACATGAACACCGTGTACGCAAAGCCGACAAGTGCTGCCGACCAAATCGCCGGGTTGCCGAAGCACCAGATTGCATAGCTCCAGCCGGGGGTATTCACATACGTCGGCGAAGCATAGTACATCGGGCGCTGGTTGAAAATCCACTCGTACCACGGCGAGTAGAACGGGTGATCCATGCCCAAACCGGGCTTGGAATGGTAGCTGAACATGCTCAGCTGCGCATTCCAGACCGCCGTCAGGTAATCCTTCAGGTTGTCAAAGTGCGCATAGGCGAAGTACGGAATGTACGCCAGCAGGTAAATCGCCAGCGGAATGGCAACGAAGAACAGCAGACACCACAGGCAAATCACCAGCACGCGCTTCATGGTTGTCTGGTCGCGCAGGGTGAGGATTTTCCTGTCCTCGTCCGAGAGGCTCTTGTCCGTCTTGAGCAGATGCGCGGAGGTTGCCGCCATGCGCATGTGGCGGAAAATCGTCCAGAAGAACGCCACTGCCAGCCCCGCGCCGGAGTACACGCCAATCCATTTGCTGGCAATGCCAAGCCCCATGAACAGCCCGGACAGCGCCAAATCCGGAAGGAGCTTCTTCACCGGCAGGCGCACAATGTCGCGCTGCATGAAGCGGAGCATGAACAGCCAGCTGAAGAGGATGAACAGCACGGGGTAGGAGTCGATGGTGGCAATGCGCGTCTGCGTGAAGTGCTGGCAGTCCAGCGCGAGCATCAGCGCGGCGGCGAATGCAAAGCTGGATTTCTTCGTCAGCTGCTTGCCAAGCAGGTACATCGCCGGCAGCATCAGGATGCCCGCCAGTGCGCCCATCACGCGCCAGCCGAACGGAACCATGCCGAAAATCGCAATGCCAAGGCTCATGATGACCTTGCCAAGCGGCGGATGGCTCGTTTCATACGGCGCAGTGCCGTGCAGGTGCTCATAAGCAGTGCGGGCGTGGTAAATCTCGTCGAAATAGGTGCTGTTCCACCAGCTCGGCAGACCTTCCAGCGTATCCTGCTCGTCGAAAATATTGTTTGCGTCGCTGTAAAGGGTGGATTCCTCCATCACGTTCAGCTGCGCAATGACCGTCGCCGGAATGCGGTCGCCGTTTGCGTCATGGAAGATGACTTCATTCATCTTCAGCCCGATTTGCTGCGACGTGATGCGGACATACCGCGCAGAGAATTTGATGGGCTGCGAGTAGAAGAAGCGCTGGTCGTTGCCGTATTTATCTTTGCCCATATAGCTGGGGGTGAGGTACTTCCACTGGAAGCACTCGCCTTCCGCCATATCCGCAATGTAATCGTCCGACCAGCTTTCGCCGTCCTCGGATACGGCGACGGAGAAATTGGAGTAGCTCACCTGACAGAAGTAGAGCATCGTCACATCGTCGTGATGCTCGCCGAGGTCGATGATGACCTGCTCATTCCGCGTCGAGGAGACCCAAGGGTTCTGCGGCGCTTTCATGGAGCCGAGGTTCGTCAGCGCCACGATGGCGTACACCAGCGTCACGCCCAGCATCAGCAGCCAGTCACGCTTGCGCCAGTGCAGGGAAACGTCCTGCTTAAAGGTGCGCGGGTCGCCCGGCTTCTTCTCCAGCTGCTTCACGGGCAGATACGCCGGGTGCTCCAGCGTTTCGTCCGCGGCGGATACCGGCAGGCACACGTCGCGGCACGTCCACACGCCGAGGAATGCCAGCGCCACGTTCGCCGCGGACAGCAGCATCGCCAGCACGACCGTATCATTGTTCAAGTGCCCCAGCGACGAACCGAGGCGCAGGCTGTTATCCAGCACAATGCCTTCGTTGATGAACGCCGTCGCGCTGAGGCCCAGCAGGAGCACCAGCGTCCGACGGTCGCGCCTGCCCGCGTACGCCATCCCCAGCAGGAACAGCGCCGGGAACAGATACCGCTCGTGCATCTTGATGCCGAACACATACAGCAGCACAAACAGCACGCCGCCGCACAGGGCGAGGTTCTCCAGCTTGCCGCTGCGGATGAACATGGGCAGCACCATCACAAACGGCAGTGCCATGGCGACAAGCCCCACCATTGTGAAGCTGGCATTGAAGGTCGCCAAGCCGAGGAAAATCAGCGCGAAGGTCAGCCCAGCGGCGATTTCCGCCGAATTCCAGTCCGCCTTCTTGCATTTGAAGAGCATCACGCCAAGCGCAATTGCGCCCGCCAGCCCCAGCAGTCCCACGACCAGCAGCGCTGTGCGGGAAAGCACCATGCTGCCGCCCAGATGGAAAATCATCGTGCGCGTCCAGCCGCTCTGCGTCGCGAAGAAGCCGCCCAGCCCGAAGCCACCGATAATCAGCAGAATCGTCATCAGCCCCGTCAGCACGTCGGGCTGCCAGCCGCTTTTCTGCGCGCGGTAAATCAGCCAGCCCGTCCAGACGAGCGACAGCACCATCAGCAGCAGCGGAATCGCGCGGGGCGCTTCCATGACGATGGACGTCCAGTTGCAGCCGAAGAGATAGTAGAAGTTCGCGGTGTTGACCGTCGCGTACGGGTAGGACGAAAGCGTCTGCGCGTACTTGTCAATCAGCCACGAGATGCCGCCTTGGTTCACGCTGAACGGCAGAACGACAATCACCGCCGTCACGAGCGCCAATCCCATGCCGATGAGCATCGGTTTCCAGCACTTGCGGTCGCGGATGAGCGCCATCACAATCGCCGCCAGACCGAGGAAGCCCAGCATCAGCGCCTGCGGCTTCACCAGCACGGCGAGCATGTAAATCGGCATAACCGCCATCCAGTTGCCGCAGACTGCGAAATACGCCACCAGCAGCAGCAGCAGGCTCAGCACGCTGTCAATCTGGCACCAGCCCGCACTGTTGAGGAAAATGGCGGGGTTGAACGCCATCAGCAGCATCAAAATGCCCGCCTGATTGGCGCTTGCGCTCTTCTTGCGCGCAATGCGGTAGGTAAGTACCGCCGCCACCAAATCGCACGCCATCGGGATGAGCTTGTGCACCGCCGCCGCGGACAGGGGCAGAACCCGCATCAGCGCCGCGTTCAAGCCCATGATGTAGACATACGCGGGCGGATAATCGCAGAAGTTTGTCGTTTGGTAGAAATTCGCCGGGCCGACGCTGAGCAGCGTGTTGCCCCACGCGAGGAAGCAGTTTACATCCACCTGATAGCCGCTGACGCTGTTTGCGACAATCAGCCGCGCCGCTGCCGCGATAATTAAGCCGATGATGGCAAAGAGCGGCATGGCTTCGCGCTTCTTTGCATCCCGCGGAACGGCGTTCTTCTTTTGCAGGAAGCGCAGCAGGTACACGCCCAGCACCACATACGCAATGCCGACTGTCGTCATCCACGGCCACGCAGGGGAGGCAGCAGCAGTATCCGCCAAGTCGTCGGACGGGTCGTCCTGCACCGCGGCTGTCGGCTGATACCAGCGGCTCGCCACAATGCCCTCCGGCGGCGCATCGACCTTCACCAGCGACAAATCATCGAACATGGCTGTGCCGAAACTCTCGCCGCTGTATCCGCCCAGACGCGCATACACGGTTACTTCGTGCTGATCCGTGTCCGTCACGCCGTAGAGTTCAACGTACTGCCACTCGTCCGGCGAATCGTATACGCTTTCTGAGAAAACATAAACGTCTTTGATGGACAGGTTGCCGCCCAAACCCTCATCAAGCGTATCCCATGCTTTGACATAGCCGGACAGGCGGTAGAAGCTGCTCGGCTCTACCGCGACTGTCTGGCAGAAGCGCGCGTCGTTGTAGTCCAGATTCTCAATCTGAACGCTGTGCGCGCCCGACATGGCGTTGTCGGATACGGTATAGAAGGTCACGCCCTCCAAGTTCAGGTACGCATCCGTTTTCCAGCCGACGGGCAGCCCGTCCGTGCCGATTTCCTCAAAGCCCGGATTTTGCAGCAGATTCGTGCTTTCCTCCGCCGAGGCGGTGCTGAATATCCCCAGCAGCATCAGCAGAGACAGCAGAAGCAGCAGCGGCCGCCGAGCCAGTCTGTTTCTCTTCATCGTGTCACCCCCGATATTGGACGTTCGGAATTGGCTTTTTGTTTCCACTGATTGATTTATACTATTCCAGATTCACCTGCGCCATCTGCTTGCGCCTTTTCCCTTCTGGCGTCCGCTCATTCCACTTAGCGTAGCGCTGCTACGCTGCGTTTCATTCACGTTAGCCAGAATGAAAAATTCGCGGCGCATTCTTATCTGGAAATAGTATTACATGCTTGCCATAAACGCATTTTTTACATGAATCAGCCCGTCGCGGGTGATTTCCACCACGTCGAAGCGCGCGGGAACGTCCATGCAGTCGTTTTCCAGCAGGTAGTGCATCGCAGCGTGGCAGATTCGCCGCTGCTTCGCGGGTGTGACCGCCAGCATCCCCTGCCCGGCGCGGCTCTGCGGGCGCGCTTTCACCTCGACAAATACAATCGTTTCGCCGTCCTGCATCACGAGGTCGATTTCGCCATCCTCCGCGCGATACCGCCGCGTCCGCAGCGTCATGCCCTGCCGGGTCAGCGCGTTTTCCGCTTCCTGTTCGCCCTGAATCCCGGCATCGTAGCGCTTCATTTCTCCTCCACCGGCACAAAATGGCCGATGAACGTCCGGCGGTGCAGCGGCGTTGCGCCATATTTCTGCAAGGCGGCGATATGCTCCGGCGTGCCGTAGCCCTTGTTGCGCGCAAAGCCGTATTGCGGGTACTGCTTGTCCAGCTCCAGCATTTGCCGGTCACGCGTCACCTTTGCGACGATGCTGCTCGCGGCAATGGCGTAGGACGTTGCGTCGCCCTTTACCATCGGAATTTCGCGCCCGTTCAGCCCCAGATTCTTCACCGCGTCGATGAGGAACACCTCGGCGGGCACCTGGCTGGCGGCTTCGCGCATCGCCTTCTTTGTCGCTTCGAGGATGCTCATGCGGTCGATTTCCTCCGGCGTCGCCTGACCGATGCCGACATACAGCGCCCGCTCCATGATTTCGGCATAGACGCTTTCGCGGCGCTTCTCGGAGAGCTTCTTGCTATCATCTACCCAGAGAATCAGCGGTTCCTTGGGCATCACGACGCACGCCGCGACAACATTGCCAACCAGCGGGCCGCGTCCGGCTTCATCCATGCCCGCCGTAACGAAGGCGGCGTACTGCGCGTCGAAATCCGCCAGCAGCTGCACTTTCGCCGCGCGGTCAATTTTCGCCATCGGTGGTTTCCTCCTGCGGCTTGCTCTCGTCATCCTTCTTCGCGCCGGGAATGGTCAGCCGAGCCTTCTTGACGGGCATTTCCAGCGTCATTCTGCCCAGCTTGCCCGCGCGGAATTCATCCAGCACCACCGCGCAGCAGCGGTCGTAATCGCACACGCCGCCCTTCATCAGGAAGCCGCGCCCCTTGCAGACCGCTTCCAGCAGTTCTTCGCCGCGCAGATCCGGGTTGTCGAAGCGGAAACGCGTCATCACCGCCTGCGGCTGCACCTTCAGCATGTCCTGCAGCAGGTGAATCGTCAGCATCGCCAAATCCACCACGTCGTCTTTCACTGTGCCGATGTAGCACAGGCGGCGCGCGGCAAGCTGGTCATCCAGCCGCGGCCAGAGCAGACCGGGCGTATCCAGCAAATCGAGGTAGGGCGTGATGCGCACCCACTGATTCGCGCGGGTGACGCCGGGACGGTCGCCGGTTTTGGCGATATTGCCGCCGTGCAGCTTGTTGGTGAAGGTACTTTTGCCCACGTTCGGCACGCCGACGACCATTGCCTTGACGGTCTTGCGGATGCCCTTCTGCGCCGCGCGCTCGACGGCTTCCTTCGCCGCGCGGTCAATGACCGCCAGTGCGTCCTTCGCTTTGCCGGTGGAGGCACTGTACGGCGCGGCATCGATGCCCTGTGCGCGGAAGTAGTTCAGCCACGCACTGGTTGCCGCGGGATCAGCCAAATCCGCCTTGTTGAGCAGCAGCACGCGTTTTTTGCCCGCCAGCAGCTTGTCCAAATCGGGATTTCGGCTGGAATACGGAAGCCGCGCGTCGCACAGCTCCACCACCACATCCACGCGGCTGAGCTGATCCGCCAGCAGCCGCTTTGCTTTCGCCATATGTCCGGGATACCAGTTAATGTCCATGTTGTCCATCCTTTTCAAGCGGGGGATGCCCGCGAATGCGCTGCGCCTGCAATGAACTGATTCCATCCTATCATGGGTGGGAATTGATGTCAAGCCATGGCGCGGCAGATGTGAAGATTTTACAATCTGCAATACACGGTAATACTATTCTATACTGCTTTCCGCACTGGGCGCGCAGACAAACAGCCATTTTCCATTATGCCATGAAAAAAGGGAAAGAGCAAGCCCTTTCCCCGGATTTTCAGGGTTTCGTCACAGACGAGACCATTAAACAAACAAGGAAGTAAAAATCTTCTGTTCCATGTCGGCGATATTATAGAGATGCTCCATCACATCGAAGGTCTCTTCCAGATTTCTTCTTGCACTTGTCCAGCCACCGCCGTCGGTAATCCACACAAATTCAAAGCCCTCAACCGTTTTTGCTTCCTCTGCAATCATTTTATAGCTTCTTGCGGTTTCGTTCAGCTTAGAACCACCGCTGGTGTAGAAATTAGTTTCAATCACATACACACAATTACTGGTTTTGACTACGAAATCCCAGCGCTTTGTGGACTTTCCCTTGGCTGATATTGCAGATAGGTTCATATTCCACTTTCGTTCGATTTCTGTTAAGTACATTTCCTTGTAATACGCAACGCCGGCTTCTCGCAGATAGCGTTCAACCAGATTTTCCATCTGATCTCCGCCTCTATTTTTGCGTCCATTGGAGTCCAAACCGACTTCAACACCCGTTACATAATCATATAGATTGCTAATGATATGATTTTGGAGCATGTCAAAAAGTCCTGTTTCTCGCATGAAGTACTTGTACTGCTCTGCGGATTGCACTTTTTGAGAAAACTTGTAATTAACTGAACCATTTTTGTCTTGGCAGTAGATTTCATTCTCACGCACTGCCAGCAAAATCGGAATCGCCTTAAGGCAATCCGGGTATTTGGCAATAAGGTTATCAAAGTCGTGTTCTATATCTTTTGAGCAAATCAGAGAATTAAGGATGTTTATTTCGACTTTTAATTTTTCGACATTTCCATATACCTTTGCAAAATCAATATAGTACGTGTAACCATTGATGGACTGCCTAAATGTTTTTAGCCATTGTGAAAAATCACGGTTCATAGTTCATTCCTCAACCTTTCTATTGATAGTTTTATGTATTGTTCTTCTGCGTCAATGCCAATGTAGTTGCGCTTTAGTCGTTTACACGCTACCCCTGTTGTAGAAGAACCGCAAAACGGATCTAAAACCACATCATTTTCTTTTGTAGATGCTAATATAATTCTCTCTAACAGATAAACAGGCTTCTGAGTAGGGTGCCTACCAAAATGCTTCTCTGTAGCGGGTGTTAGTCCACCACTCCATACATCTTTCATCTGCTTACCATCATTGAGTTGTTTCATTAGTTCGTAATTAAAATAGTGTCTTACCCCCTTATCATTTTTCTGTGCCCATAGAACGGTTTCTGTACTGTGAGTAAAACAACGACAAGCTAAATTGGGTGGAGGATTGTTTTTTTGCCAAGTTATATTGTTTATTATTTTGTAGCCTTCTTGCTCAAGCGCCAATCCTACTGAGTATATGTTATGCAGCGTTCCGCTTATCCATATTGTGCCGTTCGGTTTCAGAACGCGTTTGCATAACTTAATCCACTGGCGATTAAACGCATGCTTTTCTTCTACATTGCCAATTCTATCCCAATCGCCCTTGTTGACTGATACGACTTTCCCAGCACTGCATGAAATTCCGTCATTGGAAAGAAAATAGGGTGGATCAGCAAAAATCATATCCACTTTTTCTGGCAGCATTTTTTGTAATGCCTCAAATGTGTCAGATAAGTATAGTGCAGAATTGCTATCACAGTAGTACGGCTTTAACCCTTCAAAAAACTTGCTCATATTAGTAATTCGTTACAAGAACTTCTTTGCCAGTTCTTTGATTCGCATTTCTGTTAATCATCCGCTTTACGTCGAGCGATTGGATACGGTATCCGGCATATAATTCTCTTACGAGCGGAACATCATTATTTGATAACATAATTTTTGCTCCGATTTTATCCAGCTTTCGATATAAAGCGGCTAATCTTCTATGGTCTGCTTCTGTAAAACCATCCGTTGTATAGTCTGTGAATGAAGCAGTTACGCTTTGGGGCACATAAGGACTATCAAAATAAACAAAATCCCCTTCAGAAACTCCGGCGCAAGCCTGTTCAAAATCAGAACAAGTTATAGAAATATCGAATTTTCGAAGATAATTCGATATTGCCCGCAAATTTTCCGGATCGGCAGACACGCCGTTTACCTTATTGTTATAGGGAACGTTGAAAAGTCCCTTACTGTTTACACGATACAGACCATTAAAACAGTGCTTATTGATCCATATCATCAAAGCGGCACATTCGGCATCTAATTCCTTTGCGGCAATTTTGGTATTATAACATTCCCTAATGACATAATACCTTTCCTTGTCACAAGGAACAGCATCTAATTCTTTCACTTTTTCCAAGACGGCTTCAACTGCTATCTTTAACTGGATATAAAGGTTAATCAACTGCTCATTTACATCATTCACATATGCTTGCTCTGGCACAATTCCCAATAGCACAGCACCACCACCAATAAATGGCTCATAATAATGATTATACTCTGACGGCATATTGCTTGCAATCTGCCCAAGCAGTTGTGTTTTTCCACCCGCCCATTTAAGAACAGGCGTCATTTTATTTACAAGCACCCACATTCGACCTTTCTTGTTTGTTCAGCGCAAGCTGTGAGTGACTATATTGCATAGCACCTTTGACATTCTAACATATTGTGCTTCGTTTAGCAACACGAAAATGCACCCGCTTACCGCCCTAAATCCCACACGCTTCTAACCCTGACCTTCTCCGCCGTCCCTTTCACCACGCGCACGACCTTCGTGCCGGGGTTCATGTCGAACGCATTGTCGTCCAGCAGCAAGTCCGCGTCTTCGGATTCCAGCCAGACCTGCTTGGCGTAGGCGTGCGACGTGACGACCAGCGTGTCGCCGAGCGTCTCCAACGTCAGGCGCGGGTCAACAAATTCAAAGTGCTTCGGCGCGCAGAAGATGCACGTCCCCTCGGACAATGCGACATCATCCACCACGAACGCAAAGCTGACATAATGCCCTGTCAGCGACGCATCCGCGCAGTCCACCTTGTCCAGCCACTTCGCGCTCATCGCGGGGATGGTCAGCGTTTGCTGATTCTGCCGCACGATTGCGCCGTCCGGCGTGCGCAGCGCCCACACGACTTCGCCCGTCACGTCCCGCAGCGTCTCGTTGCAGACGTTCAGGCGGAAGCTCTTTTCCAGCGGCGCAGGGTGATATTCGTTGATTTTCGGATTTTGGCTCAGCTCGCCCTCCTCCTCGGCGGAAATCATCACTGGGGCAAAGAAGCGCTTCGCCGCGTAGTGCAGCGCTTTCCAGCGGCCGTAGTAGTCGATGCTCGCCCACGACGCGACCGGCCAGATGTCGTTCAGCTGCCAGATAATCGCGCCCATGCAGCGCCCACGGTTGCGCCGCCAATGCTCCACGCCGTAGCGAATTGCCTCCGCCTGCATCAGCTGGGAGGCATAGAGCAGGTCGTCGAAGCTGTTTGGATAGCGGAACGTCTGCGAGAGGTAGGAGAGAATCTTGCCGTTCGCCGCCTGATTGCGCTGGTGGCGCTCCATTACGCGGCTGAAGATGTTGCGGTCGTCCGGCAGGGTGAACTGCTTGACCGACTTCAGGCACGGGAAGGATTGAAAGCCGAATTCCGACGCATAGCGGAAGAAGAACTTGCGGTACTCCGTGAAGGGCTTTTCACCGTGCCAGACGTCCCAATAGTGGTTGTCGCCGCGGTTTTCGTCGTTCGGGGCGTCGAAATTGCCGCCGGAGGACGGCGACGCGGGCCACCAGTACGTCTGCGGCGCGGTTTCCTTCACAATTGCGGGCAGAATGTACTCGAACATCTTCACATAGTCGGTGATGTGGTGCGGATACGTCGGCACGAACTCCCACGTCCGATGGTTGATGAGCGCGCTGTTTGCGCCCGCCATGAACATCTCCATCTCGTTGTTGCCGCAAATCAGCGCCAGCGACGCATGATGGCGCAGGCGCGCGACATTTTGATGCGTCTCCACACGAATGGAACGCTCAAAATCAGGCGTGAGGTCATAGAAAGCACAGGCGTACATCAAATCCTGCCAGACCATCAACCCCAGCTCGTCACAGATGTCATAGAACGCATCGTCCGGGTAATACCCGCCGCCCCAGACGCGGATGGCGTTGAAATTCGCCGCCTTGCAGTCCTCCAAGAGACGGCGCGTCCGCTCCGGCGTCACGCGCGCAAGAATGTTGTCCTCCGGAATGTAGTCCGCGCCCATCGCAAACACCTTCACGCCGTTGACGACGTGGCAGAACTCCTCGCCCCATTCGTCCTTTTCACGGCTGACGGTCATCGTGCGCAGACCAATGCGCCACACGCGCGTATCGCCCGTCGCCAGACGAACCGTCACGCGGTACAGCGGCTGTTTGCCCAGCCCGTTCGGCCACCACAGCTGCGGATGCTCAATCGTGATGACCTGCTCTGCCGCCGTCGTTTCGGGGAGGGTCAACACTTCGCCATCCGGCTCGGTGATTTCCGCCGACCACGCGCTTTCACCCGCGATTTCCGGGCGGATGGTCACGTCCACCACGCCGTCATGGTGCGCTTGCAGCATCAGCGCGTTTTCCAGCCGCGCCGTATCCCACGTCCGCAGGAAAATCGGCCGCCAGATGCCCGCGTCCGGCAGACGGGGCCCCCAGTCCCAGCCGAACATGCAGTGTGCCTTGCGCAGGTGACGGAAGCCGGGCGTCGCGTCGGAGGATTCCCAGCCGGGCGCTTCTTCAGCTTTTTTCGCACAGTAGAGAATGGGGGAATCAAATCGGATTTCCAGCGTGTTTTCGCCCGCGTGCAGCTGCTCCTTCACGTCCCACACCCAGGTGATGTGCATGTTGTCCGCGAAGGCGATTTCGCGCCCGTTGAGTGACACGTGCGCCAGCGTATCCAGCCCCTCGCAGACCAGCTCCACATGCGCATGTGCCAGCTGTGCTTCGCTCACGGTGAACGCGCGCTGATACACATAATCTTTCTTCATGCGCTCGAAGGCATCCAGCTCATTTTCACGCCAGAATGGGTCAGGCATCGTGCCATCCGCCATCAAATCCGCATACACGCTGCCCGGCACATGTGCTGAATGCCACGTTTGGCTGTCAGCCTCGCGCATCCGCCACGCGCCGCCGAGGTTCACTTGCTCTGTCATTGAATTTATCCTCCGAAGGGCAATTTTGCGTCATTATAGCATGAGGCGGCAGGGCTGTCAATCAGGGGATTGGTGCCGCAAAAAAATATCCCTTCCCATTGTGCGGGAAGGGATAGAGGAATTAGTCCGTAAAGAGATAATCAAAGCAAGGCAGCTTTGTTGTGGCATCGCCCTGAATCTCATAGCCGCCGGTACATTGCAGGTACATGCGCACTTGGTCGGCGGGCTGCCACGTCGGCTGGGTCGTTGTGCGGACAACCACTTCGTCGCGCAGGCCGCCGGAGTTGGTCTTGCGCATGGCAGCGAAGGTGTACCACTCGTCGCCGACCTGATCAACGCGGTCGATGAAAAGCGTGTAGACCATGTAGCGGCCTTCGTAGCCGTCCAGCAGTCGGGTCAAGGTGGAGTACGCGGGCTTGTCTGCCTGTGCGCGAATGTCCTCCTGCTTGTCGGCTTCGGTCAGGGCGCGGGTCGCCGTGCTGGTGATGCGCCGCGTTGTGTAGCCCTTCTTCTGGAACGTCAGCACAATGTCATACGTTCCCTCTGCGCTGGTGTCAATCTTGAAGGAGAACTTGCCGGAGTTGTTCGTCGTGATGGTCTTCTGATAGCGGCCGTCGATGATGCACTGCACCTGCGTCTGCCGCATCGTCGTACCGGAAATGGTGAGGGTGTCGCCGACGATGGCTTCGGGCAGGTCAGCGTCAAGGTTGACAATCAGCAGCGTCTTTTTGTAGGTCGTCAGGCTGAACTTGTCCTCCTGCAGCACCTCTTTGCCCGCGTCGGTGATGGTGTAGGTCATCAGCCAGACGCCTTCCTGCGGCAGCTGAATGGTGAAGGAGAACTTGCCGTTCTTGGGAATCTGCGTTTCATAATTGATAGGTTCGCCACCGGACAGGCGCATCAGGCAGAGAATGACATACTGCCCGCTCGTGCCCGTGCCGGAGACGGTGAATTTGCCGGAGTTCGTTTCCGTCGGCGGTACTTCGTCAAACGTGACGCGCTGCACGGCACTGGACGGACGCGGGAAGATTTCGTTGAACTTCAGCGTGTCCAGAATGGCCTGCAGAGCGTTGTTGTCCGCCTTCTTCGGGCTGCGACCGTAGACTTGGCACTCCAGATAGATGGAGTAGCCGTTGCGGATGGACTTGCGCCCATAACCCGCGTAGGACACGCCGTTATGGGTGCGCGTGTACTCCAGCACGAGGAAGCGGGCGTAGTTCTTGCCGTTCTTCCACTGCGCGGAGGTGTAGTCGTAGCCAAGATTGCGGTAATAGCCGTTTTTGTCCGACGTATGCCCCAGACGGTAGGTGGCGCGCTCGTCGCTGGTGACTTCGTTCACATCCCAGTACTGCATGGCGAAATCATCCTGCACGGCGGACAGCTCGATGCACATATCGCCCGCTGCGTTCCACGCCTGAAAGCGCACGCCGCGCGCCGCCCAATCCGCCTGCGCCGCCTCGACGGTCAGTCCCTGCTTCGCCAGCAGATCCTCGTGGTCAGCAAGGTTCGATGTTGTGAGCATCGTGTAGCTGTCGGGGACGGTCAGCGTCGCGGAAAAATCATCGTAGGTAAAATCAGCCGCCAGCGCGGGGACTGCCATCAGCAGCGCCAGCAGGAGCGTGAAGAGCAGCATCGGAAACAGTTTCCGCATCAGAAATCACCAGCCTTCGTTGGAAATACTCGTTCGGGTTCATTATACCATACTTTTCAGGCGCACACAAGGCACATTTTGTAACAATGTGGGCGCTCTTGTCCCATTCAGCGCCGCTTTTTCCGCTTGCGCGAGGGCAGACGGAACAGCACTTTGGCGACGCGGGCGCGAATGGCGGAACACTTGAGGGCGCCGACGCTTCGGCTGTCGTTGGAATTATCGCGGTTGTCGCCCATGACGAAATACTCATCTGCGCCGAGCGTTCGCGGCGGCATACTCCGGCGGAAGCGGCAGTGCGCCGGGTCGAGGTAGGGCTCAGAAAGCGGTTCGCCGTCAATCAGTACGACACCGTCCGCGATTTCAATCGTCTCACCCGGCAGACCAACCACGCGCTTGACGAACGTCTGCGGCACGAAGCGGAGATTCCGCCAGTACCGCCCCGGATAGCGGCACAGCACAATGTCCCCGCGGCGGATGTGCCGGTAAAGCAGCGGTGGACGCACCGCCAGCATCACGTCGCGCGGATGCAGGGTGGAGAGCATACTGCGCCCTTTGACCACCGCCGCGCAGCCGATGAACTGCCGGATGCACAGCGCCGCCGCAAGGCACACAAAAAACAGCAGCGCGTCGCTCATACGGGTTCAGGCCCTTGTGAAATCAGCTTTTTCCGGCGCTTCAGGAACGTCTCACGATCCATCATCACGATGCGCCCGCACCCGCTGCACTTTATCTTGATGTCCGCACCCGTGCGGATGACTGTCCACTCGTTCGAGCCGCAGGGATGCTGCTTGCGTGTCTGCACAACATCGCCCAAGCGGATTTCCACATTCAAATCCATGCGTTTTTCCTCCAATACGATTTTTGGATTCGCCTGCGCCATCTGCTTGCGCCTTTTTGATTCTGGCGTTCGCTCATTCCATTTAGCGTAGCGCTGCTGCGCTGCATTTCATTCGCGTTAGCCAGAATGCAAAAATTCGCGGCGCATCTTGGCGCATTCTCATCCGAAAATCGTATAATTGATTTCCGGCTTCCATTATAACCGCTTTTTCCGCGCCGCGCAACCGTGATTTGCATTTCCGGCGCAATCGGCGTATAATAAAAAAGAAGCAAAACAGGGAGGACAAAGGATGATGGGCAATCAGAACCCCGTCGGCGTGTTTGACAGCGGCGTCGGCGGCATCGGCACCCTCAGCGCCCTGCGCCGGGAACTGCCGCAGGAAGATTTTCTGTATTTCGGCGACACGCTGCACGCCCCCTATGGCACGAAGCCGCGCGAAGAGGTGATGGCATGTGTCACGCGCGTGATGACGCATCTGCTCGCGAATCACGTCAAGGCGGTGGTGATTGCCTGCAACACCGCGACCGCTGTCGCCGCGAAGGAACTGCGGGAGACGTATGACCTGCCGATACTGGGCATGGAACCCGCGCTTAAGCCTGCCCACGCCCTGCGCCACGGCGGAAGCATCCTTGTGCTGGCCACGCCGATGACGCTGCGCTTGGAGAAGTTTCAGCAGCTTTATGCGCGCTACGGCGAAGGGGCGATACCGCTGCCCTGCCCCGGCCTGATGGAACTGGTGGAGCAGGAAGCCAACGAGCAGGCGCGGCGCTATCTGCTGGAACTGCTGCACCCGTATGATTTGCGCACGGTGGATGCGGTGGTGCTTGGCTGCACGCACTATGTGTTCCTGCGCCCCCTGCTGCGGGAGATTCTGCCGGAAAATGTGCAGGTGCTGGATGGCAACGAGGGTACGGCGCACCAGCTGCGGCGGGTGCTGACGGAGAATGATCTGCTCTGCGCGCGGGAAACGCCGGGGAAAATCACCCTTGAAACCAGCGGCGCTCCGGAAACGGTGCTGCCTGTTATGCGTCGGCTGCTGGTGCGGGCGGACATACTGTAATTCATAATTTGGCTGCAAACTGTTTACAGAACGTTTTCAATATTTGACCTTCCTGCCTATTGACTTTCTTTGACCTTTGTAGTACAATACAATCACGGTTCAGGAAAGAGAACCGCGAAGGGAAATCGCCCCGGACGAATGACCGCCCGAAGCAGATGCCCCGGATTGATTGTTATTGTAACCGCCAGCGAACGCTGACGCAAGGAGGTCTGTTTTATGTTCAATGTGATTCCGTTCCGTGCTGCCCGCAACCTGATGAATACCTCTATGGATGATATGCTTAGCGACCGCTTCTTCCGCAACTTCTTCGACATGAGCGATATGGTCGGCACTGCCGGCTTCCGCGTCGATGTGAAGGAACAGCCCGATGCCTATGTGCTGGAGGCTGAACTGCCGGGCGTAAAGCAGGATGACATTACCCTGACCGCTGAGGACGGCGTGCTGACCATCGCCGCCGACATCAACAGCGAAAAGAAGGATAACCGCGAAGGCTATCTGTACTCCGAACGCCGCACGGGTCATGTGGAGCGCCGCTTCTCGCTGGAAGGCGTGCGCGAAGATGACATTACCGCGAAGTGCGAACACGGCATCCTGACCGTGACTCTGCCGAAGATGCAGGCGGAAGCACCGAAGACGGCGCGCAAGATTGCCATTGCGTCGGGCGAAGAAAAGACCGATGCGCCGGCGGAAGAGAACAAGTAAATATTCTCCAAACCAAAACGGGACTGCCCCACATATGGGCAATCCCGTTTTTTGTCGTGGATAAACACGCGGACACAGCATGATCGCGAAGTCAACTGAATCGCGCGAAAGGGTCAAGGGACAAAGTCCCTTGCAGGGTGCAGGGACAGCGTCCCTGCTGGGGTCAAGGGGAAAAGCCCCCTGCGCCTCCTCTTTATACGTTCAGCCACACGCGCATTTCGCCTTCGCCGCGGTTGCACCACGCGTAATAGGGAATCAGCTCAATCTGGCAGGGGGATTCCTCGGCGGACTGGTAGGCAGTGTACAGCGCGCCTTCCGCGTCCTCTTGCTGACGGAAGCCCGGCACAAGCAGCTTCACCGTACGATGACCGAAGCGCGAATCCGGCAGGACTTGCACGCCTTCGCCGTCCTTGCCGAATTTTTCCGCATTCACGCGCAGCAGGTGCAGGTTTTCGCCGTTATCCGCCTGCTCAGCGCAGAATGTGACCGGGCCGCGCGTGACAGCGACCTGCCGCATGTCCTCGCGGACGCGGTTGTTTGCGCGGTTCAGGCGCACGGGCATCGGGAAATCCAGCACAATCGTCTCGCCGTCGTGCCATTCGCCGGAGAGATACGCATAGCCATCCGCCACGCGAACGGGCTTATCCGCCGTCACATTCGGATTGGGAGACCAGCCCGGCAGACGGAAGCCAAGCGTGCCGGACACGGGCGAATCCGCATGGAGCGTGACGGTGATGTGCCCGTCCCACGGCATATCCGACGCAATCGAGAGCGTCAGCGTGCCCGTGGGGAAGGTTTTGCGGATGCTGCCGCCGAGGTAGAGATGGGTCAGCAGCGTATCCTCATTCTCCGTGAAGGCATACGCGGCGATGGAGGAGACGATGCGCGCGATATTGGGCGGGCAGCACGCGCAGCCGAACCACTTCTGCCGCACAGTTTTGACGTGCTGAAGGCGTGAATCCGCGTGGCACGCCGACGGCACGACGGACAGCGGGTTGACGTAGAAGAAGCTCTTGCCGTCCAGCGCCATACCGGACAGGACGGTGTTGTACAGGGCAAGCTCCATCACGTCGCCGTACTCGCGCTGGGGGGACATTTGCAGCATCCGGCGCGCGAAGAAAGCTAAGCCGATGGCGGCGCACGTCTCGGAATACGCGGTGTCGTTGGGCAGATCGTAGGCGTAGGAGAATGCCTCGCCTATCTGCGTTGCACCGATGCCGCCGGTGATGTACAGCTTCTCCTGCACGATGCTGCGCCAGAGCCGTTCGCAGGCGGATTTCAAGCTGTCGTCGCCAGTCATGCGCGCCACATCCGCCATGCCGGAATACAGGTATACCGCGCGGACGGCGTGACCAATGGCTTCGTCCTGCTCGCGGACGGGTTTGACGGCTTGATGATAGGCAAGATTGACACTCTGAACTGGACGATGTTCCCGTTCGGCATTGCGGCGCTCTTCCTCAACGAAGTAGTTCGGTTCCTGCCCGCGCTCGTCGATGAAAAAGCGGCTGAGGCGCAGGTACTTCTCGTCCTTCGTCACCTCGTACAGGCGGACGAGCGCCATTTCCGCAATTTCGTGGCCGGGATAGCCCTTGCACTGCCCATCCGCCGTGCCGAAGAAATCCGCAACGTAATCCGCGAACCGGCACGCCGCGCGCAGCAGCTTGTCCTTGCCTGTTGCCTGATAGTAGCTGACAGCGCCCTCAATCAGGTGACCCAAGCAGTACAGCTCGTGATGAGCACGGAGGTTCTGGAACGCGCCGTCCATGCCGTTGATGATGTAGTAGGTGTCAAGGTAGCCTTCGGGGGTCTGCGCGGCGCACACAACGTCGATGGCTTCATCAGCGGTGGCTTCCAGCGCCTCGTCGGGGTGCTGAATCAGGGAATAGCCGACGGCTTCAATCCACTTGCTGAAGTCAGTATCCTGAAACAAGAAGCCGTAGAACTTGTTCTCATCCGGGTGCGCGGGGTCATCGGGAAGGGCATTGTAGCCGCGGTAGGTGTACGCCTGGGGCGTATATTGCGCGCCCTGCTGACGGGCCTGCGCCATGATGCGCCCCGCCAGACGGAAATTGTGCATACACCAGCTTTTTTCCGCGCCGGGGACGCGGTCATTGAGCGCGTCCCACTGGTAGGGAATGACTTCGCGGCGGACGAGTTCCGTTTCCCGCTGCCAGAACGGGTCAGTGATGGAAACGGCGTGGAGGTCGATAGGGTGCGTGAAGCGAGTGACATCCATGAGGGGAATCCTCCTTTATTAAATAGTCGACTTGTTTAATTTTAATAGTCGACTTATTTTTCGTACTGGTGGTGTAAACAGCTTCCAGCGGGCAAAGAAAACGAACGAAGTTTGCGGTCGCCCGCCGGAAGCCTTCGGTGCTGAATTGCTCATTGCACATTGTTGATTTCCAATCGTTAGAAAGCGTTGCGCGGGTCTTTTGACCTTTTCTTCTTCGCATCCGGATCAATATACTCAATCTCCATCCGGTCAAAATCCACCGAATCTAAAAACGCATCCGGCAAAAACCTCGTCTGCCCAAACTCTTCCCACTCTCGCTCATTCTTGTCCAGCCAAATCGGGTGGGAAATGTCCAGCTTCCGACACGCTTCCTCCAGCGCGTCGTGCGGATTGTCGCGCGTGCAAGGCTCAACCGCCTGCCGGTCAATGCGGTGATGCCGAATCGTGCGCAGCCATAGTGCCGTAGCCATTGCGAATAGTCCTCCTCGTTTCTTTCCCCTGATTATGCCATGCTTTTGACAAACTTGCAAGGGGGTGCGGCAAAAAAAAATTACGGATTCCTTGACATGCCGACACGGTTGCGGTATCATGAAAAGTGGCGTATTTTCGGCTGGAAAACCAGCGGATAGCATCACGCCCAAAGGAGAACAGCCGATGCGCATTGTAAGCATCCTGAATGAGAAGGAAATCACCCTGTCGTGCGAGGTTTTCCCGCCTAAGCACTTTGACGGCATTGCACAGGCATCCGCCGTGGCGCAGGAAATTGCCGGACTGCATCCGTCTTTTATGTCCGTGACCTACGGCGCGGCGGGCAGCACGCCGGGGCATACCATCGCCGTGGCGAAAGCTGTGGCGGAAACGGGCGTAACGCCGCTGTGCCACCTGACGTGCGTGCAGTCGACAAGGGAGCATGTGCAGCATGTGCTGGCGGACATGAAGACCGCGGGGATGGAGAACGTGCTGGCGCTGCGCGGCGACCTGCCCAAGGAGGGCGAGCCGTGCCATGATTTCGCGTATGCGGCGGAGTTGATTGACTTCATCCACCAGCAGGGGGATTTTTGTGTTGGGGCAGCATGCTATCCGGAGGGACACCCGGAGAGCGGCAGCCGCGCGAAGGACATGGATTATCTGCGACGGAAGGTAGACGCCGGGGTGGATTTCCTGACGACGCAGATGTTCTTCGACAACGGATTGCTGTACAATTTCCTGTATCGGATGCAGCGCGCGGGAATGGATATTCCGGTCTGCGCGGGCATCATGCCAATTTGCGACGCGCGGCAGGTGGCGCGGGTGGTGAAGCTGTCCGGGTCGATTATGCCGCCGCGGTTTGCGGCGATTGCCGACCGTTTTGCGGGCGATCCGCAGGCGATGACGCAGGCGGGCATCGCCTTTGCGACGGAGCAGATTGTGGATTTGGTTGCCAACGGGGTGGGACACATTCACCTCTACACGATGAACAAACCGTGGATTGCAAGGGCGATTGTGGAGAATCTTTCCTCCATTATTAAGTTGGGAGAGTAAGACGTTTTCCCTTTTGCAAGTGATTTTGTGTGGGACGCAGGGGTTTCGCCTCTGCGGAGGCGAGGAGGGGGCAATGAAAACAGACGAAGTTTGCGGTCGCCCCCGACACCCCTTCGGGTGCAGGCGCGAAACTCCTGCGAAGTGCTTTACAAGCACTGTAAAAGGCAGTATAATAAGTAGGATGTTAAAATAGAAAAGACCAGAAAGAGGGCGCGCAAACGCCCGGATGAGGTGAGAAAATGGCGAAGGTCATTGCGATAATCAACCAGAAGGGCGGCGTCGGCAAAACGACCACCGCCGTCAACCTTTCCGCTTTGCTGGGGGCAATGGGACAGCGTGTGCTGATGATTGACCTCGACCCGCAGGGCAACACGACATCCGGCTTGGGCATGGAAGTCGATGACAAGAGCATCTATGAAGTCATCATGGGGCGCATGAAACTCACGGACGTGATGGAAGAGACGGAGTTCAAGAACCTGTCCATTGCGGGCAGCGACGTTCGGCTGGCGAACGCGGAACTCGAACTCGTCGAGGTTGAGAAGCGCGAATACCGCCTGAAAACCGCCGTGCAGTCCGTTCAGCAGGATTTCGATTTCATCTTCATCGACTGCCCGCCGTCCCTGGGGCTGCTGACCATCAACGCATTGGGCGCGGCGGACAGCGTCCTCATCCCGATTCAGTGCGAATATTATGCGCTGGAAGGTGTCGCGAGCCTGATGAACACCATCTCCCGCGTCAAAAAGACCATCAATCCGCATCTGGAAATCGAGGGCGTCCTGCTGACGATGCTGGATGGACGGACGAATCTGGGCTTGCAGGTGGTGGACGAGGTGAAGAAGCACTTCAAGAAGCAGGTGTACGCGACGGTGATTCCGCGCAGCGTCCGCCTCGGCGAAGCGCCCTCCCACGGCGAACCCATCCACGTCTACGACAAGCGGAGCGCGGGATGCGTCGCCTACGTCAATCTGGCGAAGGAAGTTCTCAAGCGCAACAACATCAAGGTCAAGGAGTTCAAGCTCTGATTGACCTTTTCATCCGGCGGAACGGAAATGACAGAGGAGTCGATTTGTTATGCCCAAGAAGACCCACGGACTGGCGCGCGGCTTGGATTCGCTGCTGCCGGAAGTAGACATGATGACATCCGGCGGCGGACAAGAAATCGCGATTGGGGACATTGACCCGAATCCCGACCAGCCGCGGCGGGCGTTCTCCGAGGAAAGCATCGCGCAATTGGCGCAGTCCATCCGGGAGCAGGGGCTTTTGCAGCCCATTCTGGTGGTGCCGATGAACGGCGGGCGCTATCGCATCGTTGCGGGCGAGCGCCGCTGGCGTGCTGCGCGGATGGCGGGGCTTGACCGTGTGCCGTGCATCATCCGCGAGATGGATGTGCCGACGCAGATGGAAATCGCGCTGGTTGAGAACCTCCAGCGCGAAGACCTGAACCCGATTGAAGCGGCGCAGGGCATCCAGACGCTGATGCGCCAATGCGGCTACACGCAGGAAGCGGTGGCGGCGCGGCTGTGCAAGAGCCGGCCTGCCGTGGCGAACCTGCTGCGTCTGCTGACGCTGCCGGAGGACATCATCACGATGGTGCGGCAAGGGACGCTGAGCGCGGGTCACGCGCGTGTGCTGGCGGGGCTGGAATCGGACGAGATGAAGATGACGCTGGCACGGCAGACGATTACGAACGAGTGGAGCGTCCGACAGCTGGAAAACGCGGTCGCGCTGATGCGCAAGAGCACCCCGACGCTGCCCAAAACACCGCAGAAGGTGCATTCTCTGCCTGCGGAGCTGACGGAGCTGGAAACGTTCTGCCGCGAGACGTTCGGCGTTCGCGCGACGATTACCGGCAATCAGAAGAAGGGCAAAATCACGCTGCAATACTACTCGGCGGAGGAGCTGGAGCAGGTTTATGAGCTGCTGCATCAGCTGCATCACGACTGAGCTGCGCAGGAATTTCGCCGACGAATCAGCCTGACCTGATGAAATGAAACTCGAATGGGTCAGCTATGATGTTCCAACACCAAGCGTTTCATAGAAGAAAAGGGAGATGATTCCCGTGTCAAAGCAACCACTTCCGCAAATGCCGCGCTGGGATGGGCCGCTGTCCCATCCGTTTTACAGCCATGTTGTCAAGCGCATCATCGACTTCCTGTTTGCGCTGATTCTGCTCATCCCCGGCTGCATCATCATGCTGCCGCTGGCCATTTGGGTCAAGCTCGACAGCACCGGCCCTGTGCTGTATAAGGCGGTGCGCGGCGGATACCATAATCAGCCGTTCTATATCTATAAATTCCGCTCGATGGTCGTCGGGGCGGATAAGACCGGCGGCTGCACGGCGCTCAACGACAGCCGCGTTACCCGCGCGGGCAAGGTCATGCGCCGCTTGAAACTTGATGAACTGCCGCAGCTGTTCAATATCCTGAAGGGCGACATGTCCTTCGTCGGGCCGCGCCCGGAGCTGCTGCTGTATACCACGCAGTACACCAAGGAGCAGGAGTGCATCCTCTGGGTGCGTCCCGGCATCACTGACCGCTCGTCCATCGTTTATATCGCGCAGGATGAAATCGTCGGCACGGAAAACCCGGTGGAGAACTTCGAGAAGTACATCCTGCCGGAGAAGAACCGCCTGCGCGTGGAGTATGCGCTGCATCAGTCCTTCTCGCTGGATGTCGAATTGTTCTTCGAGACGATTGGCGGCGTGTTCGGCAAGGCGAAGAAGATGGCGGACGAAAAGCACAAGCAGGGAGCAAAGGAGCCGCAGAAATGAGTACGTCCTACACGGAGAAAACACATTCGGCGTTTCACGGCGCGCCGATTGACACGTCCGACCCCAAGACGCTGGCGTGGCTCATCCGCCGTCACGGGCTGGAGATGACCCACATCAGCCGGGGCAGTCATATCGGCGCAATTTTTTCGGTCGCGGAGATTATGGCGGTGCTCTACACCCGCATCCTGCGCGTTGACCCGAAGAATCCGCAGTGGGAAAATCGCGATCGGCTGATTCTCTCCAAGGGCCATGCGGGCGCGTCGGTGTATGCGGCACTGGCGGAGCGCGGCTTTTTCCCGGTGGAGGAGCTTTCCACCCATTACGCCAACGGCTCGCGCCTGTCCGGACATGTGAGCCACAAGGGCGTGCCGGGTGTGGAGTTTTCCACCGGTTCTTTGGGTCACGGGCTGAGCGTGGCGGCAGGCATGGCGCTGGGCGGCAAGAAGGACAACGCCGATTGGCGCGTGTACTGCGTGCTGGGCGACGGCGAGTGCGACGAAGGCTCGGTCTGGGAAGCGGCACTGCAAGCGCATCAGTATAAGCTGGATAATCTGGTCGCCATCATTGACCACAACCGGATGCAGAGCCTTGATTTCTGCGAAAACACCTTGGCGCTGGAGCCTTTCGGTGACAAATGGCGCGCGTTCGGCTGGAACGTCATCGAGACGGACGGCAACGACGTGGATGCGGTGGAAAAGGCGCTGCGTCAGGCGCAGGAGAACCGCGGCAGCGGGCGGCCGACGGTCGTCATTGCTGTGACGACGAAGGGCAAGGGTGTTTCTTTTATGGAGAACGACATCCTGTGGCACTATCGTACGCCGCAGGGTGAGGAATACGACGCGGCATTGGCGGAATTGGAGGCACAGCGGCCATGAGAGACGCATTTACACGGGCGCTGATGCGCGAGGCGGCGAAGGATGACCGCCTGATGCTGGTGACGGGGGACTTGGGCTTCGGGGTGCTGAAGCCGTTCTGGGAGACGTACCCGGAGCAGTTTGTGAACGCGGGCATTGCCGAGCAGAGCATGACGGGTCTGGCGGCGGGTCTGGCGAAGACCGGGCGCACCGTGCTGACTTACTCCATCGGCAATTTCCCGACGCTGCGCTGCTTGGAGCAGATTCGCAACGACTGCGCGTATCACAGCCTGAACGTCAAGGTCGTCTGCGTCGGCGGCGGCTTTGTGTACGGCAGTCTGGGCATGAGCCACCACGCGACGGAGGACATGGCGATTATGCGCGCCCTGCCGGGAGTGACGGTGTTTACGCCCGGCGACCCGGCGGAGGTGGAAGCGATTGTCCCGGTGATGCTGAAAACGCCCGGAACGTGCTATCTGCGTCTGGGGCGCGGCGGCGAGCCGACATTGCACGAGCAGCCGGTGACGGACTGGCAGATGCCGAAAGCGCTGACACTGCAAACGGGTACGGACATCGCAATTCTATCCGCCGGCGGCATCCTGACGCAGACGGTGAGCGCGGGAAAGAAATTAGCCGAGCGCGGCATTTCGGCGGAAGTCGTGTCGTTCCCGTGCCTGAAACCGATGGACGCGGAGAAGATTGCAGAGCTGACACGCCGCTTCCGCCACATCGTGACGGTGGAGGAACATTCCATCGTCGGCGGATTCGGTTCGGCGGTCTGCGAGGTTGCGGCGGAGACAGGGAATCCCTGCCGCATCCACCGCATCGGCATGGAGGACGTATACTCCACGATTGTGGGCACGCAGCAGTATCTGCGCGCGCAGTATCAGATGGATGATGAAGCGATTGCCCGCCGGGCGGCGCAGTGGCTTCGGGAGGAATAAAAAGTGCAGCAGGAAGAAAAGAAGCTGTCGCTGGACGAGATTCACGCGGAATTATTGGAGCAGCTGCGGGACATTACCGCTGTTTGCAAGAAGCACAATATTTCCTATAATATGATGTGCGGTTCGCTCCTGGGGGCGGTGCGCCACAAGGGGTTCATTCCGTGGGATGACGACGTGGATTTGCTGATGACGCGCGAGGAGTTCCAGAAGTTCCGCGAAATCTACCCGAAGGAGTGCGACAAGCGCTTCGAGCTGACGTATCTGGACACATGGACGCCGCGCGTGATGAACCGCGACCCGGAGAAGGCGGCGGCGTTCACGGACTTTTTCATTCTTGACCCCGTGCCGCCGGAAGGGTTTCAGCGCAAGTGGTGGTTCTTCAAGCTCCACACCCTGCAGGGGATGCTGAAAAAGAACGTGGACTGGTCGCGCTTTAGTTGGAAGAACAAGATTCTGATTTTCGGCACGCATGTGCTGGGTCTGCCGTTCTCGGTGAAGACGAAAACGCGCTGGTACGAGCAGGTTTCGCGGCAGGAGAAGACGGGCAACGACCTGTGCATGTCCAACGGTGCGTTTGAGCTGATGATGCACATCTGGCATCCTGACCAGTTCGCGGAGAAGATTGTCGTCCCCTTTGAAGGCATCGACGTGCTGATTCCCGCGAAATGGGACGAGGTATTGACCATCCTCTTTGGCGCGGATTACATGACCCCACCGCCGGAAGCCGAGCGCGTGGCGAAGCACTTGGATGTGTGACCAGAGGCGCTGCCTCTGGACTCCGCAAGGGGCTTTGCCACTTGACTCCAGCAGGGCGCTGCCCTGCACCTGCGAAGGGTCTTCGACCCTCTCGACACCCTT